>Ga0209794_1000159_pt1 | contig 155231 bp, 150 predicted proteins | sample EBPBio232013_DNA_FD_185869 | JGI IMG/M metagenome (GOLD analysis project Ga0209794, IMG submission 185869) | Wastewater treatment Type I Accumulibacter community from EBPR Bioreactor in Madison, WI, USA - Reactor 1_5/23/2013_ DNA (SPAdes)... | ecosystem: Engineered > Bioreactor > EBPR >...
TGCCCAGCGCCGCTTCGAACAACCTGTCGTGCATGTCAATCGCTCCTGCTCGTCATGGCCGATGCGTCAGCATGCCGCATCGGCCATGACGGCCAGCGTATGGGCTGTCACCCGGCGTCAAGGGTTCGCTGCGCCGGGCTTCGCCCGCCCTTGACCCCGGCTGGCAGCCGAACACCGCGGATTCGACCCACTCGGAATTCAAGAGAGGCAACTTTCAAGCCTTCAGGGGATCGGAGCTATCATGAGCCGCATGTACTTCCATTCCCTGCCTCCACCCGCGTCCGTCAGCGGCAGCGCTGACAGCCTGATGGGGCGCCTGCTGGGCGCCCTGGTGTGGCTGACGCTGGCCGCCTTTGGCGCGGTGTTTGCCCTCAGCCTGCTGGTCTGGCTGGTGGTGATGGTGGCGGTCAGCCTGGTGGGCAGCCTGTTCACCGGCCGGCCGGCGACCGTGACGCTGCTGTGGCGCCGCTACCGCGACATGACGCGCGAGATGACGCGCCAGCGCTGGCCGCAGCGCCCGGCCAGCAGCACGCCGCGCGCCGATGTGGCCCAGGCCACCGGTGCGGCCAGTGACGCCTCGGGGGTGCAGGACGTGTCCTGGCGCGAGGTGCCCGCTTCGTCGGCAGACGACGGCCAAGCGCCCGGTCGCTGAAACCGCAACCGCAATTTGCTCTTATTAAGATAGCTGCTGGCGCAGTTCGCGCAAGCGCCAGAAGGCTTTTTTTTACCTAATGGCCGGGCCCTCAGGCCTCGTGCCGCAGTGCCGGAAACAGGATCACGTCGCGGATGCTCTGGCTGTCGGTCAGCAGCATCATGAAGCGGTCGATGCCGACGCCGCAGCCGCCGGTGGGCGGCATGCCGTATTCCAGCGCGCGGATGAAGTCCTGGTCATAGAACATGGCCTCTTCGTCGCCGGCGTCCTTGGCGCTGGCCTGGGCGGCAAAGCGCGCGGCCTGGTCCTCGGCGTCATTCAGCTCGGAAAAACCGTTGGCCATCTCGCGGCCGGTGATGTAGAGCTCGAAGCGCTCGGTCACCTCGGGCCGCGCGTCGTTGGCGCGCGCCAGCGGGCTGATCTCGGTCGGATGCTCCATGATGAAGGTGGGCTGCCACAGGTGCTGCTCCACTTCTTCCTCGAAATACATCACCTGCAGACTGGCCAGGCTGCGCTGGCTCAGGCGGTCCTTGTCTTCGCTCAGGCCCAGCTTCTTCAGGCGCCGGATCAGCTCGGCGGCATCGTCCACGTGCGCGCCGATGTCGGTGTGCGTGTGCAGCGCCTGGCGGATGGTCATGCGCTGGAACGGCTGGCCCAGGTCCACCGCGCGGCCCTGATACGTCAGCTGCGGCGTGCCGGCGGTCTGCTGGGCGGTGTCGCGCAGCAGCGCTTCGGTGAAGTCCATCAGGTCCTGGTAGTTCCAGTACGCCGCGTAGAACTCCATCATGGTGAACTCGGGGTTGTGGCGAACGCTGATGCCTTCGTTGCGAAAACTGCGGTTGATCTCGAACACCCGCTCGAAGCCGCCGACGATCAGGCGCTTCAGGTACAGCTCGGGCGCGATGCGCAGGAACATCTGCTGGTCCAGCGCGTTGTGGTGGGTGACGAAGGGCTTGGCGTTGGCGCCGCCGGGGATGGGGTGCAGCATGGGCGTTTCCACCTCCATGAAGCCGCTTTCGGCCATGAAGGCGCGCATCGCCGACAGCGTGGCGCTGCGGGCAGCAAAGCGCGCGCGCGCCTGCTCGTCCATGATCAGGTCGACATAGCGTTGGCGGTACTTCAGCTCCTGGTCCTGCACGCCGTGGAACTTGTCGGGCAGCGGGCGCAGGCTCTTGGTCAGCAGGCGGATGCGCGTGGCGTGGATCGACAGCTCGCCGGTGCGGGTCTTGAACAGGTGGCCCTCGGCCGCCACGATGTCGCCCAGGTCCCAGTGCTTGAAGGCCTCGTAGTCGGCTTCGCCCACCTCGTCGCGTGCCACGTAGATCTGGATGCGCCCGGTGGCGTCCTGCAGCGTGGCGAAGCTGGCCTTGCCCATCACGCGCTTGAGCATCATGCGGCCGGCGACGCTGGCGGCCACCTTGCGGCCTGCCGCGATGTCGGCGTCCATTGCTTCTTTTTCGATAGCGCCTTGCGCTTGGTGGAGCTGCGCTGCGCGGTCTTTTGGCTTGAAATCGTTGGGAAAGGCAATCGCCCCCGTGTCGGCCTGCGCGGCTCGGATGGCGCGCAGCTTGTCGCGTCGCTCGGCGATCAGCTTGTTTTCATCGTGCTCGGGGGCGGCGGCTGGCACGTCGGCGGGCGCTGCGGACTGGTTCATGGTGTCGCGAAAGGCAGTGGGGGCGCGAACATGGCGCGGGCGGCGGCGATAATTCGCCGCGACCCTTGCATGTGTCGAGGGAAACCGCGTATTTTAGGCGCCCGCAGCCTGTGACCGTGCCCGTGACCTGCCCCCGCGACATCACCCCGCGCGCCCGCGCCGGCGCCCGCCGGTGGGTGAGGCCGCCGGCGCTCCCGGGAGCGCCATGGTGACGTCGACCCCCGACGCGCGCGCCTCGCTGACCGGCGCCACGCTCACCCTGCTGGGCGGCGGCGCGCTGGCGCAGCTGCTGCCCCTGCTGCTGGGGCCGTTCATCACCCGCCTGTTCACGCCCGAAGCGTTTGGCCTGTACACCCAGTTCGCCACCGTGGCGGCGGCGCTGGCGGTGGCCGCCAGCCTGCGCTACGAGCAGGCGCTGCCGCTGGCACGCACCGAGGACGAGGCGCGCGCGCTGCTGGCGCTGGCGCTGCGTCTGCTGCTGGCGGCAGTGGGACTGGGCGTGCCGCTGGCCTGGGCGCTGCATGTCTTGGGCGTGCTGCCGCTGGCGGCGCTGCTGCCGCTGGCGCTGGCCACGGCCGGCTTGCTGCAGGTACTGATGCTGTGGGCCAACCGCGCCGAACGCTTTGGCGTGCTGGCGGCGAGCCGCGTGCTTCAGTACGGCGGCGCGGCGGTGCTGCAACTGGCGCTGGGTTGGGCGTTGTGGCGCGGCGCCGCCGCCGGTGCCGAGGGCGCCTGGGCGCTGGCGCTGGCGCCGCTGCTGGCGCAACTGCTGGCCTGCGGCGGGCTGTGGCGGCCGGCGCCGGCTGGCGGCTGGCGCGCCCTGCTGGCGCCGGCGTCCGCCGCGCTGCGCGGGCAGATGCGGCAGGCGGCGCGGCGGCACCGCGACTTTGCCTTCATCAACACGCCGCACGCCTTTCTGGGCCTGCTGCAGGACGCGCTGGCGGTGGCGCTGCTGGTGGCCTGGTCGGGCGAGGCGGCCGCCGGCTTCTGGGGCCTGGCGCTGCGCTACCTGAAGGCGCCAGCCACGCTGGTGGGCAGCGCGGTGTCGCAGGCGCTGTACCCGCGCCTGGTGGCTGCCTCGGCCGATGAGGCGCAGCGCACGGTGCGGCAGGTGATGGCGCTGCTGGGCGTGCTGGCCATCGGCCTGATGGCGGTGCTGCTGCTGGCCGGGCCGTGGCTGTTCGAGCGCGTGTTCGGGCCGCCCTGGCGGGAAGCGGGCGAGCTGGCGCGTGCGCTGGCGCCCTACATCGCCGCGCATTTCGTGGCCGCCCCGCTGGCGGTGGTGACCATGGCCTGGCGCGCGCAGCGCTGGGCGTTTCGCCTGGCGCTGGTGGGGCAGGTGGCGTTTGTCGGCGCGCTGGCGCTGGGCCTGTGGCGCGGCGGACTGCTGGGCGGCGCCTGGGCGGTGTCGGCGGCGATGGTGCCGTACTTTGGCTGGTACTTCTGGCGCCTGGCGCGCTGGTCGCAAGTCCCCGCTCCGGAGGCGGTCCCATGACCACCGCGCTGCGCGCCGCGCTCAACCGCCTGCGCCGCCGGCTCTGGCGCCTGCTGTTCTTTCGCACGCTGTTTGGCGAAGCCAGCGCCGGCGCGCTGCGGCCGGCCACGCGCCTGTCGCCCACCGTGTGCATCGAGCACGAAGGCGCACTGGCGCTGGCCGACGATGTGTTCATCGGCCACTTCTGCTTCATCGAGGCGAGCGCCGGCGTGCGCATCGGGCGCGGCACGCAGGTCACCAACTTCGTCAGCATGGTCAGCCACAGCACGCACCGCGCGGTGCGCGTGGCGGCGGGCCTGTCGGGCGCCGAGCTGGAGGCCGCAGTGATGCGCGCGCCCATCGTCATCGGCGAGCGCTGCTTCATCGGCCCGCACAGCACCATCGAGGCCGGCACCACGCTGGGCCACGGCACGCTGGTGGCGGCGCACGCACGTGTGCGCGGCACGTTCCCCGACTTTGCCGTGCTGGCCGGCAGCCCGGCGCGGGTGGTGGGCGACACGCGCGAGGCCGATGAGCGCTGGCTGCGCGAGCACCCCGATCTGCAACCGGCCTACCAGCGCTGGCGCCAGGGGCTGGGTTCGTGAGCGACCCCCGGCCGCCGCCGGGCCGCCCCCAGGCGGCCGCAGCCCCCTCGGGGCTGAGGGCTGCGGCTCCGACCTCGCCTGCGCGAGGTCGGACAGCCCGAAGAGGGGCTGACTCTGGCAGCCCCGCGGCCGGCACGGCCAGCGGGCCACGCGCAGCGGGGGAGCGTGGGGCTGCTCATCTTCACCTGTGCCTGCTGGGCGATGCCAGCAGCGTGCACGTGCAGCGCTGGGCGCGCGAGATGCTGGCGCGCGGCTGGCGCGTGTCGCTGGTGACGGCGCGGCCGGCGCCCATCGAGGGTGTGCAGCAGATCGTGCTGCGCCCGGTGCGCCGCTCCAGGGACTGGCTGTGGCGCGTGGGCGAGGCGCGGCGCGCGCTGGCGCGGCTGCGGCCGGACATCGTGCACGCGCACTACGTCACCTCCTACGGCTACCTGGCCGCGCGCGCCGGCATGCAGCCGCTGGTGCTCACCGCCTGGGGCACTGACCTGCTGGTGACGCCGCGCGAAAGCGCGCTCAAGCGCTGGCTCACGGCCTGGAGCCTGCGCCGGGCGCAGTTGGTGACGGGCGACTCGCACGATCTGCTGACGGTGGCCCACAGCCTGGCCCCAGGCGTGCCGGCCGCGCTGATCCACTGGGGCGTGGAACGCAGCCGCTTCGCGCCGGCGCCCTGGGCAGGCAAGCCCTGGGCGGAGACAGTCAGCCTGCGCATCTGGGAGCCCAACTACCGCATCGACCTCATCCTGCGCGCCTTCGCCCAGGTGCACGCGCGGCGGCCCGATGCGCGTCTGCACCTGCTGGGCGGCGGCAGTCAGGAAGGCGCGCTGCGCGCGCTGGTCGAGCAACTGGCGCTGCACGATTCGGTGCGGTTCCACGGCCGGCTTGACGACGCGGGCATGGCCGCCGTGCTGGCGCGCTGCAAGCTGTCGATCAGCGTGCCCGAGAGCGACGCCACCTCGGTCTCGGTGCTGGAGAGCATGGCCTGCGGCCTGGCCGTGATCGCCAGCGACCTGCCGGCCAACCGCGAGTGGCTGCCGGCCGAGGCGCTGGTGCCGACGGGCAACGCCGAGGCCCTGGCGGCGCGCTGGCTGGCGCTGCTGCAGGGCGACGACCGCGCCGCCGCGCTGGGCGCCGCCAACGCCGAGCGCATCGCACGCGACGGCGACCGGGGGATGCAGATGGACGCCATGGACGCGCTGTACCGGCGCCTGCTGCGGGAGCCGCCCCGGTGACCGGTGCCCGCGCCACGCCGCTGCTGCCGCCACTGGCCGCCCCGGGCCAAGTCGGTCTGGTCAGCATCATCGCGCCCTGCCGCAACGAGCGCGCCCACATCGATGCCTTCTGCGACTGCGCGCTGGCGCAGCGCCTGCCGGACGGCTGGCAGCTGGAGCTGCTGCTGGCCGACGGCGCCAGCGACGACGGCACGCACGCGCGGTTGGTGGAGCGTGCCGCCGCCGACGCCCGGCTGCGCGTGCTGGACAACCCCGGCCGCATCGTCTCCACCGGCCTGAACGCCTGCCTGGCGCAGGCGCGCGGGCAGGTCATCGTGCGCATGGACATCCACACCCGGTTCGAGCCCGACTACGTGGCCGAGTGCATCGCGGCCCTTGAGCGCAGCGGCGCCGACAACGTGGGCGGGCCGTGGGTGGCGCGCGGGCAGGGCGCCTGGGGGCGGGCCATCGCCGCCGCCTTTCAAAGCCGCTGGGTGGTGGGTGGCGCGCGCTCGCGCGACGTGGATTTCGAGGGCGAGGTCGATACCGTCTATCTCGGCTGCTGGCCGCGCGCCACGCTGGCGCGCGTGGGCGGCTTCGACGAGACCCTGGTGCGCAACCAGGACGACGAGCACAACCTGCGTATCCGCCTGGCCGGCGGGCGTGTGTGGCAGAGCGCGTGCATCCGCTCCGGCTACCAGCCGCGCGGCTCGCTGCGACAGCTGTTCGGGCAGCAGCTGCAATACGGCTACTGGCGGCCATTCGTGCTGCGCAAGCACCGGCAGGCCGGTTCGGTGCGACAATTGGTTCCTATGGTTTTCATAGCTGCTTGTGCTCTCTGCGCGGTGCTTGCGCCGGCTTTTCATTTGGGTCTGGTGGCCTTGCTGGGCCTGTACGCCACGTACCTCCTGACCGCCAGCGTGCTGGCCGCCAGGCAGGCGCGCGAGCTGGGTCTGGCGTGGCGGCTGCCCCTGGTGATCGCGGCCTACCACCTGGGCTACGGCCTGGGTGGCTGGCGCGGGCTGTGGGATATCTGGCGCGGCCGCGTGGCACCGGCCGCCGTGACGCGGCTTACACGCTGACGCACCCGCGTCCGCGTGGCGCGGACAATACCTTCCTGCATGAGTGATTCCACCGCTTTCATCCCGTTTGCCCGTCCCGACATCGGCGAGGCCGAGATCGACGCCGTCGCGCGCGCCATGCTCTCGGGCTGGGTGACGACGGGGCCCGAGACACGCGCCTTCGAGCAGGAATTTGCCGCCTACCTGGGTGGCGGTGTGCAGGCGATTGCCGTCAACTCCGCCACCGCCGGCCTGCATCTGGCGCTGGAGGCGATCGGCGTGGGCCCGGGCGACGAGGTGATCGCGCCCACGCTGACCTTCACCGCCACGGTGGAGGTGGCGCGCTACCTGGGCGCCGATGCGCGGCTGGTGGACGTGGACCCGGTGACGCTCAACATCGACCCGGCGGCCATCGAGGCGGCCATCACGCCGCGCACGAAAGCCATCTTGCCCGTGCACTACGGCGGCCTGGCTTGCGACATGGCCGCCATCTTCGCCATCGCGCGTCGCCACGGCCTGCAGGTGGTGGAGGACGCGGCGCACGCGCTGCCCGCCACCAGCGGCAGCGTGCTGGTCGGTCAACTGGCCAGCGCGGCCGCGGTGTTCAGCTTCTACGCCAACAAGACCATGACCACGGGCGAGGGCGGCATGGTGGTGACGCACGACGATGCGCTGGCTATGCGCATGCGCGTGATGCGCCTGCACGGCATCAGCCGCGATGCGTTCGACCGCTTCAGCAGCCGCACGCCGGCCTGGTATTACGAGATCGTCGCGCCCGGCTTCAAGTACAACCTGACCGACATGGCGGCCGCGCTGGGGCGCGTGCAGCTGGCGCGCCTGCCGGCCTTCGTGCAGCGGCGCCAGCAGCTGGCAGCGCGCTACCGGCGCGAGCTGGCCGATTTGCCCCTGGTGCTGCCGGCCGACGCGCCGGCGGGCGAGACGCACGCCTGGCACCTGTTCGTGCTGCGCCTGTCGGATGCTGCGCGGGTGACGCGCGACGAGCTGATCCAGCGCCTGTCCGACGCCGGCATCGGCACCAGCGTGCACTACGTGCCGCTGCACCGCCAGCCGTATTGGCAGCATCGCTACGGCCTGACGCCCCAGCAGTTTCCGCACGCCGAACGCGCATACCAGCGCATGCTGAGCATCCCGCTGTTCACGGCCATGAGCGACGACGAGCAGGGCCGCGTGATTGCGGCCTTGAAGGCCATCCTGCGGTGACGCCTGCGAACCTTAAGCCGACGGCCGCGACCGCCGACGCGCTGGCCTGGGTCGACGCGCACCGCGCCTGCCTGGGCTGGAGCGCGCGCGCCTGGGCGCGGCCGTGGCGCGACTTCGTGCGTGCCTACCCAGGCTTGCAGGTAGCCGACGCGCTGGAGGTGGGCGCGGGCGCGCATTCGTCGCTGGCGCCGCTGCTGCTGGGGCTGGCGCAGCGCGTGGAATGCTCGGTGTTCGACGGCGCCACCCTGGGCGCGGTGCAGGCGCTCAACGCGCGCCAGCTCACGCCGGCGCAGCAGGCTCGGGTTCGCCATTCGCAGCAGGATGTGCTGGCGCTGCGGGGGCGCTGGGCCCTGATCGTGCTCAAGTCGGTGCTGGGCGGCGTGCACCGCGTGCAGCGCTCGAGCCTGGCCGACGTGCACGCCAGCATCGCGCGCGTGGTGTCCGATCACCTGCACCCTGGCGGCCTGCTGGTCACGCTGGACAACGGCCGCACCGCACTCGAGCCGCTGCTGGCGCGCGCCGGGGCGCGGCGCAATGGCTGGCGCGTTTTTGCCGCCGGCGATCTGCCGCCGGCCGAGGCGCGCTTCAGCCACGGCGTGCTCAGCGTGGCCTCGGCGGCCACCCGCTGGGGCCGCTGGGGCGCGCGCATCGACGACGCGCTGGCCGGCTGCGACCACCTGCTCAGCCCCTGGGCGCGCCAGCACGCAGTGCACCTGCACGTCTACCGTCGCCCTGCATGAGCAGCCGTGCGTCCGCCGCCGCCAAGCGCGCCATGGACCTGGTGCTGACGCTGGCCGCGCTGCCGCTGGCGCTGCCGCTGATGGCGCTGATCGCGCTGTGGGTGCGGCTGGATTCGCCCGGGCCGGCGCTGTTTCGCCAGCCGCGCGTGGGGCGGGGCGGGCGGCTGTTTCGCATCCACAAGTTCCGCACCATGCGCACCGACGGCGCCGATGGCGCGCAGATCACCACCGCGCACGATGCGCGCATCACCCGCGCCGGGCGATGGCTGCGGCGCAGCAAGCTGGATGAGCTGCCGCAACTGATCGACGTGCTGCGTGGTGACATGAGCCTGGTGGGCCCGCGCCCCGAGGTGCCGCGCTACATGGCGCTGTACCCGCCCGAGGCGCGCCGCCTGATCCTGAGCGTGCGCCCCGGCATCACCGACCGCGCGGCGATCGCGTTTCGCGACGAGGAGCGCCTGCTGGCCGAAGCCAGCGATCCCGAGCGCGCCTACATCGAGCAGGTGATGCCGATCAAGCAGCGCCACTACCTCGACTACGTGGCCACGCGCAGTCTGGCGGGCGATGTGCGCATCCTGTGGGACACCCTGGGCGCCGTCTGGCGCGGACGCTGATGGATCTCAAGCAGAATTCGACTCCAGCGCTTGTCCAGAGCGCTCTAAAAGCTATGAAAATTATAGTAACCGGAAGCGGCTTCAACGAGACCCGCGGCCCGGCGCCGCAGCCGCGATGCTGAATGCGCTGCGTCACCTGGTGGTCAGCAAGAGCTGGTGGGTCGACCTGCCGCTGATCGCGCTGGCCTGGTGGGCGGCGTTCTGGCTGCGCTTCAATCTCGGCCTGCCGCGCCCGTACATCGACCATGCGGCGCAGACCACGCCCATCGTGCTGCCGGCCATGGCGCTGGGGCTGGCGCTGTTGCGCGTGCCACGCCAGTCGTGGCGCTACGTCAGCCTGGCCGACCTGCGCCAGCTTGCGCTGGGCGTGGCGCTGGGGGCCTTGCTGACCACGGCGGCGGTGATGGGCCTGCGCATCGAGGGCTTTCCGCGCTCGGTGTTCCCGATCGCCGCGCTGGTGACGCTGGTGCTGCTGGCCGGCGCGCGCGCGAGCTGGCGCACGCTGATCGAGGGCGCGCACGCGCGCGATCACGCGAGCGCGACCGCGGCGCGCCCGCTGCTGATCGTCGGCACGCTGGAGGAGGCCGACCAGACGCTGCGCGCGCTCAAGGGCGTGACGCACTGGCGCGTGGCGGGCGTGGTGTCGCCGCATGCGCAGGATCAGGGCCGCACGCTGCAGGGCGTGGCGGTGCTGGGCACGCCCGAGGCGCTGGGCGACATCGCGGCCGAGCGGCGCGTGGGCACGGTGCTGCTGGCCAGCGCGCCGGGGGCCCCGCTGCGGCGCGAGGTGATGATGCGCTGGGCCGGCTCGGGCCTGAACCTGCTCACCCTGCCCAGCGCAGACGAGCTGCTGCGCCCGGACGCCCCGGCCGCGCCGCGCGCGGTGCGGCTGGAAGACCTGCTCGGGCGCAGCCCCGTGGCACTGGATCACCAGGGCCTGGCCGCGCTGTTTGGCGGCCAGACCGTGCTGGTGACGGGCGCCGGCGGCTCCATCGGCAGCGAGCTGTGCCGCCAGGTGGCGCGCCTGGGCGCGGCGCGCCTGGTGTGCGTCGACGTGTCCGAGTTCGCCACCTACCGGCTGGAGCAGGAACTGCGCCAGGCCTTTCCGGCCATGGCGGGCAGCTACTACACCGCCAGCGTGCGCGAGCCGGAGCGCCTGCGCGCCATCGCGCGCGCGCACCGGCCAGCCGTGGTGCTGCACGCCGCCGCCTACAAGCACGTGCCGCTGATGGAGGCAGGCAACGAGATCGAGGCGCTGCGCACCAACGTGCTGGGCACGTTGAATGCCGCGCGCGTGGCGGGCGAGCTGGGCGCGGCGCGCTTCGTGCTGGTGTCGACCGACAAGGCCGTCAACCCCACCAGCGTGATGGGTGCCAGCAAGCGCTTGGCCGAGCAGTGCGTGCAGGCGGTGGCGGGCGAGCATCCGGCCACGCAGTACGTGTCGGTGCGCTTTGGCAACGTGCTGGGCTCCAGCGGCTCGGTGGTGCCGCTATTCGAGGCGCAGGTCGCGCGCGGCGGGCCGGTCACCGTCACGCATCCGGACATCGTGCGCTACTTCATGACCATTCCCGAGGCGGCGCAGCTGGTGCTGCAGGCCGGCCTGATGGGGCGCTCGGGCCAGATCTTCGTGCTCGACATGGGCGAGCCGGTCAAGATCGCCGAGCTGGCGCGCCTGCTGATTCGCCTGTCGGGCAAGAGCGAGGCCCAGGTGCCGATCGCCTTCACCGGCCTGCGCCCGGGCGAGAAGCTGTACGAGGAACTGCTGGCCGACGACGAGACCACCGCGCCCACGCCGCACCCCAAGCTGCGCGTGGCGCGCGTGGCCCCTGCGGCGCCGGGGGCGGCCGCGCGCATCGAGGCCTGGATCGACGGCGCCGGTGTCGACCCCGAGCCGACGGCGCTGCGCGCGGGCCTGCGCGCGCTGGTGCCGGAATACCGACCGCCGGCCACCGAGTAGTGAGCCACTGTCAACTGCTGCGCACACTGGATAAGCGTCGCTTGCCGTCGACCAAGCAGAGCGTCAGGGCGGTGCTTGGTCAATGCCGCTGCGGCTCAGCATGTCGGCCACCAGCTCCAGCCGCAGCAGCGGGCTGTCCAGGCTCATCAGGTGCTGGCGCGTGGTGGTGGGCAGGGGCAGCAGCTCGCACCAGCGGTTGGCCACCCAGCCGCAGTCGTCGTAGTCCAGCGCGTCGGTGGCCGGCAGTGGCAGGGCCTGGGGCTGTCGGCGCAGGCTGTCGTGCGCGCGGCGCAGGGTGCGGGCGGCGGCTTGCAGGTCGTCGGGGATGGTCACGACCGGGTCGGGCGGCAGCAGGCTGACGTCGGCCACCCACAGGCCGTGGCGCAGCTGGTGCGGCTGGTCGATGCGAAAGCGCTGTTCGCCCTGGCACTGGATCAGCAGCAGCCCCGGCTGGGGCTGCTCCAGCGCCGTGATGCGCGCCAGCGTGCCGACCGGCTGCAGCCGCTCCTGCGGGGCGCCTGGCGTGCGCACTTCCTGGCCCTGCGCCAGCGCCACCACGCCGAAGGGCGCGCCGGCGCGGTGGCAGCGGCCGATCATGTCCAGGTAGCGCACCTCGAACACGCGCAGCGGCAACTGCCCGCCCGGAAACAGCACGGTGCCGAGCGGAAACAGGGGCAGGCAGGTGAGGGTGAGCAGCGGGTGGGCCATGGAGCGATGTCGGTCGGCACGGCGACCAGCGCGGACGGTGCTCGCTATCATCGCACGCTCGACCCCCGTGGCCACAGTGGCTGCCACGGCTTGACGACCCCGCTGCCCCTGGCCCGCATGCTCTATCCCATCTTCTCCTTCCTGCTCGAAATCGGCGTCACCCTGGTGGGTGGCGCCTGCCTGCTGCGGCTTTACATGCGCTGGCGGCGAATGAGCTTCGACAACCCGGTGGGTCGCTTCGTGCAGGCGCTGTCGGACTGGCTGGTGCGGCCGCTGCAGCGCGTGGTGCCGCCGGTCGGCGGGCTCGATGTCGCCAGCCTGCTGGCCGCCTGGCTGCTCAAGCTGGTGCAGTACGCGGCGCTGCTGGCGCTGCTGGAGCTGTCGCGCTGGAGCATGCTGCCGGTGCTGGCCCTGCTGGGCACGGCCCGGCTGGCGGTGTCGGTGGCGACGGCGGTGGTGATCATCGCGGCGGTGATGTCCTGGGTCGGCAACCGCACCCTGGCGCAGGATGTGTTCGAACGCCTGTGCGCCCCGCTGCTGGCGCCGATCCGGCGGCGCATTCCGCTGGTGGGCGGGGTGGACCTGTCGCCGCTGCTGCTGGTGGTGCTGCTGCAGGTGCTGGGCATGATGCTCAGCTCGCTGCAATCGGGCGTGCTGGGATCGGGCGCGCTGGCGATGGTCGGCTGAGCCGTGCCGAGCGCCGCCGCGCGGCCCGGCGCGCGACCGCGCCGGCTTGGCAGTCGCTATTGAATCAATAGCTGCTGGCGCACGCCAATCGGGCGCCGCCGACCGATTGGGTTACTGAACGGCGTCGGCCGGCTGGCGTTGCAGCATGGCCAGGATGCTGGCGACCTTCTCGCGCAGCTCGCGCCGGTCGCAGATGAAGTCGACCGCGCCCTTGGTCTGCAGGAACTCGGCGCGCTGAAAGCCTTCGGGCAGTTTGACGCGCACGGTGTTCTCGATCACCCGCGGGCCGGCAAAGCCGATCAGCGCCTTGGGCTCGGCGATCACCACGTCGCCCACGAAGGCAAAGCCGGCCGAGACGCCGCCCATGGTCGGGTCGGTCAGCACGCTCATGTAGGGCAGCCCCTTCTTGGCCAGGCGGGTGAGCGCGGCGTTGGTCTTGGCCATCTGCATCAGGCTGAACAGGCCCTCCTGCATGCGCGCGCCGCCGGTGGCGGTAAAGCAGATGAAGGGCACTTTCTGCTCGATGGCGGTGTGCACGCCGCGCGCGAAGCGCTCGCCCACCACGCTGCCCATGGAGCCGCCCATGAAGTCGAACTCGAAGGCGGCGGCGACCACGCTGATGCTCTTGACGGCGCCGCCCATGACCACCAGCGCATCGGTCTCGCCGGTGTTCTCCATCGCTTCCTTGATGCGCTCGGGGTACTTGCGGCTGTCCTTGAACTTCAGCGCGTCCACCGGCACCACTTCCTGGCCGATTTCGTAGCGTCCCTCGTTGTCGAGGAACACGTTGAGTCGCGCGCGCGCGCCGATGCGGTGGTGGTGGCCGCAGTGCGGGCAGACGTTCTGGTTCTGTTCCAGATCGGTCTTGTACAGCACGGCGTCGCATTCGGGACACTTGATCCACAGGCCCTCGGGCATCTGGCGGCGCTCGGTGGCGTCGCTGGGCTGGATCTTGGGCGGGAGGAGTTTTTCGAGCCAACTCATGGATGCTCCTGGAGTGATAGCGTCAATTATGCGTCCAGCGCGGCGCGGATCGGGCGCAGGAAGTCGGCGGCGGCGGCGGCGACGCGCTCGTGCGGCTGGTTTTCGATCTGCTGGATCAGCCGGCTGCCGATGACCACCGCGTCGGCCACCTGGCCGATCGCGCGCGCCGTCTCGGCGTCGCGGATGCCGAAGCCCACGCCGACCGGGATGTGCACGTGCTGGCGGATGCGTGGCAGCATGGCGCCGACCTCGGTGGTGTCGAGCGCGCCCGAGCCGGTCACGCCCTTGAGCGAGACGTAGTAGACGTAGCCGCTGGCGATCTCGGCCACCTGGCGCATGCGCTCGTCGGTGGAGGTGGGCGCCAGCAGGAAGATCAGGTCCAGCCCGGCGGCGCGCAGCCGGGCGGCGAAGTCGCGGCATTCCTCGGGCGGGTAATCGACGATCAGCACGCCGTCGACGCCGGCGGCCGCGGCGTCGCGGATGAAGGCGCCCTCGCCATGCGTCTGGTCGTAGCGCTCCACCGGGTTGGCATAGCCCATCAGCACCACCGGCGTGAGGTGGTTCTTGTCGCGAAAGCTGCACACCATGGCCAGCACCTGCGCCAGGCCGATGCCCAGCGACAGGGCGCGTTCGCCGGCTTTCTGGATCACCGCGCCATCGGCGCTGGGGTCGGAAAACGGCACGCCGAGTTCGATGATGTCGGCGCCCGCCTGCACCATGCCGTGCATCAGCGCCGGCGTGATGTCGGCGTAGGGAAAGCCGGCGGTGACGTAGGGGATCAGCGCCTTGCGGCCTTGCGCCTTCAGCGCGCCCAGGGTGGCGTCGATGCGGCTCATGCCTTGGCTCCCTTGACGACGTGGCCGCGCATGGAGGGGCGGTCGTAGAACTCCGCGCCATCCAGGTCGGCCACGGTGCCGATGTCCTTGTCGCCGCGGCCCGACAGGCAGACCAGGATGGACTGGTCAGGGCGCATCGTTGGCGCCAGCTTCATGGCGTGGGCAAAGGCGTGGCTGGACTCGAGCGCCGGGATGATGCCCTCGGTGCGGCACAGGTGGTGAAAGGCGGCCAGCGCCTCGGCATCCGTGGCGCCGATGTATTCGGCGCGGCCCGTGTCCTTGAGCCAGGCGTGCTCGGGGCCGACGCCGGGGTAGTCCAGGCCGGCGCTGATGCTGTGCGTCTCGGTGATCTGGCCGTTGGCGTCCTGCAGGATGTAAGTGCGGTTGCCATGCAGCACGCCAGCGCTGCCGCGTTGCAGGCTGGCGGAATGCTTGCCGCTGTCCAGTCCCTGGCCCGCGGCCTCGACGCCGATCAGGCGTGTGTTCTCGAACGGGATGTAGGGGTAGAAGATGCCCATGGCGTTGCTGCCGCCGCCCACGCAGGCGACCACGGCGTCGGGCTGCTCGGAGGCGATCTGCTGCACGCGGAGCATCTCCGGCATCTGCGTGAGGCATTCGTTGCCGATCACGCTCTGGAAGTCGCGCACCATCATCGGGTAGGGGTGCGGGCCGGCGACGGTGCCGATGATGTAGAAGGTGTTGTCCACGTTGGCCACCCAGTCGCGCATGGCTTCGTTGAGCGCGTCCTTGAGCGTCTTGCTGCCCGACTCGACCGGCACCACGGTGGCGCCCAGCAGCTTCATGCGGTAGACGTTGGGGCTTTGGCGCTTGACGTCCTCGCTGCCCATGTAGACCACGCACTCCAGGCCGTAGCGCGCGCAGATGGTGGCGGTGGCCACGCCGTGCTGGCCGGCACCGGTCTCGGCGATGATGCGCGGCTTGCCCATGCGCTTGGCCAGCATGGCCTGGCCGATGACGTTGTTGATCTTGTGCGCGCCGGTGTGGTTGAGGTCCTCGCGCTTCAGATAAATCTGCGCGCCCCCCAGCTCGCGGCTGGTGCGCGCGGCGTGGTAGACGGGCGAGGGGCGGCCCACGTAGTGCGCGAGTTCGTAGCGGAATTCGGCCAGAAAGTCGGGGTCGTGCTGGTACCTGGCGTAGGCGTCCTTCAGCTCGTTGATGGCGTAGGTGAGGGTTTCGCTGACGAAGCTGCCGCCGTAGCGGCCGAAATGCCCGCTGGCGTCGGGCTGGTGATAGTCGGTCATGTCTGGGTTTGTCCTGCAAAAAGCGCGTCGGCCGCGCGCACGGCGGCGACGAACTGGGCAATCTTGGCGGCGTCCTTGATGCCCCTCAGGGGCTGGCCATCGGGGCCGGTGGCTTCGACGCCGGAGGAAACGTCAACCGCGAGCGAGCGCCCGCGACCGCGCAGGGCGCGCAGCCCCTCGCTCACGTTTGCAGGTGTGAGCCCACCAGACAAGACGAGGTGAGCGGGAACGTTTGGTGGCAGCCGTGACCAATCGAATGTCTTTCCACCGCCGCCATAGCCGTCGACGTGGGCGTCGAGCAGAATGGCTTGCGCGGCACTGAAATCCTGCGCGAATTCTAGCAAGTCGAAGCCTTCCGGCGCTGTCTGGGGGATGCGCGCGGCGCGCCAGAAGGGACGCCCGCGGGCCTGCGCCACGGCGTGGCACTGCCCGGCCGTTTCGTCACCATGAAATTGCAGGATGGCGCCCGCCACTTGTGCGCAAGCAGCTTCTATATTTGTAGCGGTTTCGTTGACAAACAGCAGCACCGGCGTCACCAGCGGCGGCAGTCGCCGGGCCAGCCGGGCGGCGCGCTCGGGCGTGACAAAGCGCGGGCTTCGGGCGTACAGCACGAAGCCGACGGCGTCGGCGCCCGCGGCCACGGCGGCATCCACGTCCTGCTCGCGGGTCAGGCCGCAGATCTTGATGCGTGTGCGGACAGGCGGCAGGGTCATGGCAGCCAATCATAGGCGGCCGTGCGCTCGGGCAGGCCCCAGCGCGCGTCGTAGCGCGGGCCAAGGAAATACAGCCCGTCGGGGGAAAAGGTGGGCGCCGCCGCATCGCGGCTGCGCGCGGTCAGCACGGCGCTGATCCACTCGGGTGGCTGCAGGCCCTGGCCGACCGCCACCAGGCAGCCCATGAGGTTGCGGATCATGTGGTGCAGGAAGGCGTTGGCCTCGAAGTCGAAGCGCCAGTAGGCCCCGCGCCGCTGGATGTCCACGCGACGCAGGTGCTTGACGGGCGTCAGCGCCTGGCAGGCGCTGGCGCGGAAGGAGGTGAAGTCGTGCTCGCCGATCAGCAGGTCGGCGGCGCGCCGCATGGCGGTGCCGTCCAGCGGCCGGCAGCTCCAGCCGACGCGCCCGGCGTCCAGGCTGGGGCGCACGGGTGATTCGAGCAGCAGGTAGGCGTAGCGGCGGGCCAGGGCGCTGGCGCGGGCGTGAAATTCGGGCGGCACCGGCTGCGCCCACTGCACGGCGATGTCCGGCGGCAGGTAGCGGTTGGTGCCGCGCACCCAGGAGAAGGGTTCACGCCGCAGCTCGGTATCGAAGTGCACCACCTGCATCAGGCCATGCACGCCGGCGTCGGTGCGGCCGGCACACAGGGTGGCGAGGGCGACGGTGGCAAATTGGCCGAGCGCCGCTTCCAGTCGATCCTGGACGGTCTGGCCCGAGGGCTGGCTTTGCCAGCCCTGGTAGGGGGTGCCGAGGTAGCTCAGGCCGAGGGCGATTCTCACGATGGGGTGATTGTGGACGAAGTGCGGGGCCCAAATGGCGCGGCGCCCCGAGGGGCGCCGCCTTGCCACAACGGATGAAGGCCGTTGGCCGGTGATCAGTCAAGCTCGGCCAGGAAGCGCTCGGCCCGCATGCGCAGGCTGCCTTGGGCCTCGTCAATCACTTCCTTGACCAGCGTGCGGGCACCTTCGGTGTCGCCGATGGCGTGGAATTCCTGCGCCAGGGCCAGCTTGGTCGCCAGCGGGTCCTCGTCATCGTCTTCGAACTGCTCGGTCTTTGGTTCGGCGCCCGAGCGCGAATCGGGGTCGACCGACAGGGCGGCCATGTCGAAGTCGATCATGCCGGACTTGCTGGCCACGTAGGGCTCGGGGGCAGGGGGGGCCTCGGTCTTGGGCGGCGGCGCCACCGTGGCGGTGGCTGCTGGTGCCAAGGCCGCAGGCGGTCCAGCCTTGGGCGGCGTTTCCAGATCGAGGTCGATGTCCAGCGGGATGGCCGCTGACGTGGCCGCGGCGACTGCGGCCACCGCGGCGGCCGGGCGCTCGTCGTGGTCGAGCTTCGCCCGGTGCGAGTCGATGGGCAGCAAGGTCGAGTCGGTGGAGCCCGCGCGCACCGGCGCATCGTCCAGGTCCAGTTCCAGGTCCAGCGGGATGCTCGAGCTGTCGGGCTTGGAGTCGCGCCTGTCGTTCAACTGGGCGGTCTGGGGTTCGGTGTCGGCACCGAAGCGGCGTTGCGGTGCCGCGGCGGCCACCGGTCGCACGACGGGGGCGCCGCCCGGCTTGTACAGCGGGTTGTCTGGCTCCAGCTCGCCGCCCAGGCTGGTGATGGCCTCCCAGTCCGGGCCTTCGCCCTTGACCACGCCGTAGGCCTCGGAGGCGATGGCTTCCAGGGCGCGGGCGTCGCGGCGCTTGGCGTAGATTTCTGCCAGCTTGCGGTGCACGCCGATGCGCGCCGGGTGCGTGCGCAGGGCTTCCTTGAGGATTTCCTCGGCCTGCATGTCGCGCCCGTAGGCCAGGTAGACGTCGGCTTCGGCCACCGGGTCGACGTCGCCGGCGGCGTCAAGCTGGCTGGGCGAATAGACCATGGACGAGCTGCCGCCAGCCGATGGCCGACCGTCGCGGGTGTCCACGCGCTGGCCGCCGCTGGCGCCAAAGAACGAATCGGGCTGCAGACGGCTTTCGATGAAGGAGCTGTCCAGCGGCGCGGCGTCCTTCTTGCGCTGGCGCGACCGGTACACGCCATAGCCGGCCAGCAGGGCCAGCAGGCCGGCACCGGCGATCGGCAGCAGGGGGTTGTCGGTCAGCGCGTCCAGGAAGGACGGCTCGGCCACCGGCGGCGGCGGCGGGGGTGCCGCGGGCGTGGGCCGTGGTGTGGGGGCGGCCTCCGCGCTGGCGGCGGCCGTCGCCGCCGACGCCGCGTCGGTGGCTGTCGCTGCTGCCGAAGCCGTGTCGGCGACGGGCGGCGTCGCGCTGGCCGGGGCGCTGCTGGCTGCGGCAGCCGCGCTGGCCGGGGTTGTCGCGGGCGTCGCTGGCTCTGGCGGCGCGGCCGGGGCTGGTGCGGGCGCTGGCGTGGTTGCCGCCGGCGCACCGGTGGGAACATTGATGGCTGCCGCCGGGGCCTTGCCCGACGCAGCCTGCAGCTTGGCCAGTTCGCTGAGGTTCTTGTTCAGTTCGGCCACGCGCTCGGATTGCTCCTGCGCTTGGCGGGACTGGGCCAGCTGCGATTCGGCACCGCTTTGCGTGCCGCTGCGCGACAGCTTGAGGCGATCCTGGCTGGGCGCTGCGGCGCGGCTGTCGCGCACCTCGGGCTGCACGCCGCCGGAAGCGCTGCCCGTGGCCGCGGCCACGCGCGTGGCGCCACTGCGCTGCGCCACGCCGAGGCGGTAGGCCTGGAAGTCGCGCGTCTGCGCCACCACGGCGCGGCGCGCCGCCTGACGCGACGTGGCGCTGGCCTGTTCGGCCGATGGCATTTGCAGCACGGCGCCAGCGCGCATCAGGTTGACGTTGCCCTTGATGAATGCCTGCGGGTTGGCGCGCAGCATGGCGACCAGCATCTGGTCGAGCGAAACCCCATCGATGGCGTGTGCCCTGGCAATGCTGCCGGCGGTATCGCCGCGCTGCACCGTGACCGGGGCACCGTCGCTGCCGGCGGTGGCGGCGGTGGCGGCGCGGCGCGGCACTTCAGTGGGTTGGATGTCGCGGCGCGGGCGCGCGCCGGTTTCGGCGGCCGCAGCGGGTGCGGGGGCAGGGGCAGCCGCCACCCGGGGCGCCTGTACGGTCGCCGGGGCCGGCGCTATCTGGGCAGGCGTGACGGTGACGGCGGGCGGCGCGGCGCGGCCGGGCGGGTCGACCAGCATGGTGTAGTCGCGCACCACGCGGCCGTTGGCCCAGTTGGCCTCGATCACGATGCCGAGGAACGGCTCGTTGACGGTGCGTTCGCCGGCCACGCGCAGGTAGGCCTGGCCATTGGCGCGCCGCTGCAGGGTGACGCGCGCGCCGGCCAGGGCGGCCGGGTAGTCGACGCCGGCGGCGCGAAACGCCTCGGGCGAGCCGACGCTGGCCTTGAGCGTGGCGGCTTCCTCGGAGGAGATCTGCGGGACTTCGATCTCGGCGCGCAGCGGCTCACCCAGGGCCGAGCGCACCGTGATGGCGCCCAGTGCCAGCGCCTGGGCGTCCAGGCTCGCGCCCAGCAGCGCCAGCGCCGCGGCCGTGGCCAGCACGCCCCTGGGCCAAGGCTGGCGCGAGCGGTCCCCTCGATCAAACGACCCGAACACGGTCGGAGCGGTCTTGTTCTGCATGTCTGGTGATGGGCAGGCCGAGCCTCGCCGGAACGAATGTGGAAAACGACATTAACATCAACGTATTAGCCTGACAAGCTGAGGCACTGGTTAATGTGGCTCGCAGCTGGCCGCGATACCGGATGTCCACTGAGCTTGTTGCCAAATGACAACGGGCGGCGCCGGGTCAGCGCCGCCCGCTATCGAGCTTGCGCCGACGCTCAGCCTTGCAGCAGGATGCGCAGCATGCGGCGCAGCGGCTCGGCGGCGCCCCACAGCAGCTGGTCACCGATGGTGAAGGCGCCCAGGTACTCCGGGCCCATGGCCATCTTGCGGATGCGGCCGACCGGGATGTTCAGGGTGCCGGTCACCGCCACCGGCGTCAGATCGCGCACCGTGGCCTCGCGGTTGTTGGGCACCACCTTCACCCAGTCGTTGTCGGCGGCGATCATGGCCTCGATGTCGGCCACCGGCACGTCCTTCTTGAGCTTGAAGGTCAGCGCCTGGCTGTGGCAGCGCATGGCGCCGATGCGCACGCAGTAGCCGTCCACCGGCACCGCGGGCGCGTCGAAGCCGTCGCCCTGGCCGAGGATCTTGTTGGTCTCGGCCATGCCCTTCCATTCTTCGCGGCTCATGCCGTTGCCCAGGTCCTTGTCGATCCAGGGGATCAGCGAGCCGCCCAGCGGCACGCCGAAGTTGGCCTTTTCGGCGTCGTCCAGCGCACGCTGCTTGCCGATCACCTTGCGGTCGATCTCCAGGATGGCGCTGGTCGGGTCGGCCAGCAGGTCGCGCACCTCGTGGTTCAGGGTGCCGAACTGGGCCAGCAGCTCGCGCATGTGCTGGGCGCCACCGCCGCTGGCGGCCTGGTAGGTCTGGGTGCTCATCCATTCCACCAGCCCGGCCTTGTACAGCGCGCCGACGCCCATCAGCATGCAGCTGACGGTGCAGTTGCCGCCGATCCAGTCGCGCCCGCCCTTGGCCAGTGCGTTCTGGATCACCGGCAGGTTGACTGGGTCGAGCACGATGACGGCGTTTTTTTCCATGCGCAGGGCCGAAGCGGCGTCGATCCAGTGGCCGTTCCAGCCGGCGGCGCGCAGCTTGGGGTAGACGGCCTGGGTGTAGTCGCCGCCCTGGCAGGTGAGGACGATGTCGCAGCGCTTGAGCGCCTCGATGTCGTGCGCGTCCTTCAGCTTGCGCTCGTTCCTGGCCATGGCGGGCGCGTCGCCGCCGGCGTTGCTGGTGGAAAAGAAGATGGGCTCGATCAGGTCGAAGTCCCGCTCGGCCTGCATGCGGTCCATCAGCACCGAGCCGACCATGCCCCGCCAGCCGACGAGGCCCACAACGTTACCGGTTTTCATTTGCTATTGCGCCTTTCAAACAAAGTGGATTTGTTCTGACCTGCCGGGCTCGTCTGGCTCCGGAGGCGGCGCGCACGACGAACCAAAGGCTGGTCAGCCCTTCTTGGTGATCGTGGTTTTGGTGTGCGTGCACACGCCGCCGGCCGGCGCGGTGGCCGGGCGGAGCAGATCGGCGAGATCGGGCGTGTGCATGGTGAGCGAATTCTAGCGCAGGCCAGCGGCGCCGTGGCGGCTGAACCAGCGACGCGCGGCGCCGCTGCGGCACGGGTGCGACGGTCGCCGGGCGCTATCGATGCCCGGTGCCGGGGTCATGGGTCAAATCGGCATCTGGCGCTTATGCAGCAAGCGCCAGATGCTATCAAAAAAATAGTCATCGGATAGCTCCTGACCGGCTTGCGCACGCTCGCCCCCGGCGCCGCGGTCGGCCGTCAGCCCCGGCCTGCGGCGGCGGCGGTGTTCAGCCCAGGGCCTTGACCACCGCGTCGCCCATCTCGCGCGTGCCCACCCTGGTGGTGCCTTCGCTCCAGATGTCGGGTGTGCGCAGGCCCTGGGCGAGCACCCTTTTGACAGCCGCTTCGATGCGGTCGGCCGCTTCAGGCTGGCCCAACGAAAAGCGCAGCATCATCGCCGCCGACAGGATGGTGGCCAGCGGGTTGGCCACGCCCTTGCCGGCAATGTCGGGCGCGCTGCCGTGGCTGGGCTCGTACAGGCCCTGCTTCTTGTCGTTCAGGCTGGCACTGGGCAGCATGCCGATCGAGCCGGTGAGCATCGAGGCTTCGTCGCTCAGGATGTCGCCGAACATGTTGCCGGTCACGATCACGTCAAACGCCTTGGGCGCGCGCACCAGCTGCATGGCGGCGTTGTCGACGTACATGTGCGAAAGCTCCACGTCGGGGTAGTCTTTGTGCACGTCGGTGACGACGTCCTTCCAGAACTGGAAGGTCTCCAGCACGTTGGCCTTGTCGACGCTGGTCACCTTCTTGCCGCGCTGGCGCGCCGCTTCGAAAGCCACGCGCGCGATGCGCTCGATCTCGGGGCGGCTGTAGCGCATGGTGTCGAAGGCTTCTTCGGCGCCCGGGAAGTGCCCGTCCGTCGCCGTGCGCCGCCCGCGCGGCTGGCCGAAGTAGATGTCGCCCGTCAGCTCGCGAATGATCAGGATGTCCAGGCCCGCCACCAGTTCGGGCTTGAGGCTGCTGGCCGCCGTCAGCTGCTCGTAGCAGATGGCGGGGCGGAAGTTGGCAAACAACCCCAGGTGCTTGCGCAGGCCCAGGATGGCCTGCTCGGGCCGCAGCGGGCGATCGAGCGTGTCGTACTTCCAGTCGCCCACGGCGCCGAACAGGATGGCGTCGGCCGACTGGGCCAGCTTCAGCGTCGCCTCGGGCAGCGGATGGCCGCTGGCCTCGTAGGCCGCGCCGCCGACGGGCGCGGTTTCCATCTCGAACTTCAGTCCCAGGGTATTGAGCACTTTCACGGCCTCTGCCGTGATCTCGGGGCCGATGCCGTCGCCGGGGAGGATTGCGATTTTCATGGTTGGTTACTATTGAAATGATAGCTTGTTGCGCTGTATGGACAAGCACTGGAGTTGGAATCTTTGCTCAGGTGGTGACTTCTGTCGATCGCACGCGATGCCCTTGAATCCCACCGTCATCCCCGCGAAAGCGGGGATCCACAGCAGCGGCGAATTGACTGCTTAGGAAGGTCTGGACAACACTCGCCACTGCGTGAGTTGATGCGCGTGATTTCAGTTGACGGCGATTTTCGGCTCACAAGGTTCATTTGAAAGCTGGTTTCGCCCCAATTCGCGGCCTCTTGGCCGCCTGTGGGCGCACTCATCCCCGCATCTCCTGCAGCAACGGGGGAAGTTGGGGTCAGATCACGATTCTCCCGTCGAGCCGGTCCACGTTCAACGGGCATTTACTTTGGTCGTTAGTGAGCGGCTTTGCGTGTTTTGGGCGCTGACTTCTCCAGCGTCTCAGCCATCCGCGTTTGCCAACCCGGCCCCGAAGCCTTCCAGCGCGTAACGACTTCTGCCGGTAAGCGCAACGACAGCAGTTGGCGCGGATGGGCCAGTTTGGGGCGTCCGCGGCGGATGAGTTTTTCGCCTTGGTACAGGTCGGCACCGGCAATCCAATCGTCGGTGATCTCGGGCGGGTCATCCGAGCCTGGCGAGATGGGGGCGGATTTTCTGGGCTTCGCGTTCATGGCAATACCTCATGCTGATGATGCGTCTTGCGGCGCCGCGCGGCGTCCACGCCAGGACGACGAAGCGCGAATCCAGCAGGCCGGCGGTGATGTAGCGCGGCTCGCCGTAGTCGCGGCGGTCGTCCAGGCGGGTGAAGTGAAGCCCGGCAAAGACGTCCTTGGCGCGCAGCAGGTCCAAACCGCGTTCGCGCAGCGTCCATTCGCGCTTGGCCGGGTCGCAGGTGATCCGCACAGTTAAATGTAGCTACGATAAATTGGATCGTCAAGAGGGCTGGTGGTCTTGTCGTGGTCGGATCAATGGTGGCCATGAAACTTGCGGGACTGCTGTCCCGCCGCCCCATTAAAGCGTATGCGCCAACCAAGGCTTGCTCGCCAGCCTTTGCGCCTCGAAGCTGGCGATGGCGTCCTTGTGCTGCAGCGTCAGGCCGATGTCGTCCAGGCCGCCGAGCAGGCAGTGCTTGCGGAAGGGGTCGATGTCGAAGGGCAGTTCGGTGCCGTCGCCCTTGATGACGAGCTGGCGCTGCAGGTCGATGGTGAGCTGGTAGCCGGGGAAGGCGGCCACTTCGTGGAACAGCTTGTCGATGGCCGATTCGGGCAGCACGATGGGCAGCAGGCCGTTCTTGAAGCAGTTGTTGAAGAAGATGTCGGCGTAGCTGGGCGCCAGGATGGCTCGAAAGCCGTATTGCTGTAGCGCCCAGGGGGCGTGTTCGCGGCTGGAGCCGCAGCCGAAGTTCTGGCGCGCCAGCAGGATGCTGGCTCCCTGATAACGCGGCTGATTCAGCACGAAGTCGGGGTTCGGCTTGCGCGTGGTCGGGTCCATGCCGGGTTCGCCGTGGTCCAGGTAGCGCCATTCGTCGAACAGGTTGGGGCCAAAGCCGGTCTTCTTGATGGACTTGAGGAACTGCTTGGGGATGATGGCGTCGGTGTCGATGTTCTCGCGGTCGAGCGGGGCGACCAGGCCCTGGTGGGTGGTGAACTTGTCCATGCTTGAAACCTGCTTTCCGGGGCGCCCGTGCGCGGGGCCTGTGAAATGAGTGCGGCGGCCTGGCCGGGGCTGGTCCGGCCTGCCGCCGCGCTGCCAATGTGCTCTGCCCCTGGGGGCGAAGCGGGGCGACTTACTTGGCGGCCTTCTCGACGGCGGAGCCGGCTTTCTGGACGTCCTTGCCGACACCTTGCACGGTGTTGCAGCCGGCCAGGGCGAAAGCGATAGCGACCAGGAACAGAGCTTTTTTCATGACGATCTCCTCAAGAGGTTGGGGGAAAGAAAAATCATACGCGCCGCGTGTTCAGGCGAACCGGCGAATGTCGACAAAGTGGCCGTGCACGGCGGCGGCAGCCGCCATGGCGGGGCTGACCAGATGCGTGCGCCCGCCCTGGCCCTGGCGGCCTTCGAAGTTGCGGTTGCTGGTCGAGGCGCAGCGCTCGCCGGGCTCCAGGCGGTCGGCGTTCATGGCCAGGCACATGCTGCAGCCGGGTTCGCGCCACTCGAAGCCGGCGGCGGTGAACACCTTGTCCAGCCCTTCGGCCTCGGCCTGGCGCTTGACCAGGCCCGAGCCGGGCACGACCATGGCCAGTTTGACGCCCGGCGCCACCTTGCGGCCCAGGTGTTTGACCACGGCGGCGGCGGCACGCAGGTCTTCGATGCGGCTGTTGGTGCAGCTGCCGATGAAGACCTTGTCGATGTGGATGTCGGCAATCGGCTTGCCGGGGGTCAGGCCCATGTAGGCCAGGGCACGCTCCATGGCGCCGCGCTGCACGGGGTCTTTCTCCTTGTCGGGGTCGGGCACGCGGGCGTCGATGCCGACCACCATCTCGGGGTTGGTGCCCCAGGTGACCTGGGGCACGATGGCCTTGGCGTCCAACTCGACCACGGTGTCGAAACTGGCGCCGTCGTCGCTGTGCAGGGTGCGCCAGTAGGCGACGGCCTGCTCCCATTCGGGGCCGCCGACGAACTGGCCCGTGGCGCGGTCGGTGCCGGGGGCCATGGGGCGGCCCTTGACGTAGTCGATGGTCTTGTCGTCCACGCCAATCAGGCCGGCGCGCGCGCCCGCCTCGATGGCCATGTTGCACACCGTCATGCGGCCTTCCATGCTCAGGTCGCGGATGGCCTGGCCGGCAAACTCGATGGTGTGGCCGGTGCCGCCGGCGGTGCCGATCCTGCCGATGATGGCCAGCACGATGTCCTTGGCGGTGATGCCGGGGGCCACGGCGCCGTTCACCCGCACCAGCATGTTCCTGGCCTTCTTGGCGATCAGGGTCTGCGTGGCCAGCACGTGCTCGACCTCGCTGGTGCCGATGCCGTGCGCCAGCGCACCAAACGCGCCGTGGGTGCTGGTGTGGCTGTCGCCGCACACCACCGTCATGCCGGGCAGGGTGGCGCCGTTTTCGGGGCCGATCACGTGCACGATGCCCTGGCGCTGGTTCATGAACGGGAAGTACGCCGCCGCGCCCAGGCCCTTGAGGTTGGCGTCCAGCGTGACGATCTGCTCCTTGCTGATCGGGTCTTCGATGCCGTCGTAACCGCGCTCCCACCCCGTGGTGGGCGTGTTGTGGTCGGCGGTGGCGACCACGCTGCTGGTGCGCCACACCTTGCGCCCGGCCTGGCGCAGGCCCTCGAAGGCCTGCGGGCTGGTGACTTCGTGCACCAGGTGGCGGTCAATGTAGAGCAGGGCGGTGCCGTCTGCCTCGGTGCGGACGAGGTGTTCGTCCCAGATCTTGTCGTACAGCGTTCTTGCGGTCATGGTGGGGTTCTCGTGAACGTCAAATTCTATGCCGCGACTGCGCGGCCTGTGGGGGGCTGTGCGGCGTGGTGGGCAGGCACCGGCGCCGAGCCGTACCGGCATGGCCACCGCGGTGCGGGCCGGGGAGCAGCTTGTGGCAATTGTGGGTAAAAACAGGCTCTGGCGCTTGTCCAGCAAGCGCTAGCAGCTATCAAAAAAGTAGTTATTGCGAGCTGATCATGAAAAAACCCGCCACGCGGGCGGGTTCTTGGGCAGGGCACGGCCCCGGCTCAGGGCACATTGCGGCGCGGCGAACCGATGTAGAGCTGGCGCGGGCGGCCGATCTTGTATTCGGGGTCGGCGATCATCTCGTTGAGCTGGGCGATCCAGCCGACGGTGCGCGCCAGGGCGAAGATGCCGGTGAACAGCTTGGTCGGGATGCCGATGGCTCGCTGCACGATGCCGGAGTAGAAGTCGACGTTCGGGTAGAGCTTGCGCTGCACGAAGTAGTCGTCTTCCAGGGCAATTTTCTCGAGCTGTTTGGCCAGGGCAAACAACGGGTCCTTTTCCAGGCCCAGCTCGGCGAGCACTTCGTCGCAAGTTTCCTGCATCAGCTTGGCGCGCGGGTCGTAGTTCTTGTAGACGCGATGGCCAAAGCCCATCAGCTTGACGCCGCTGTTCTTGTCCTTGACCTTCTCCATGAACTCGCCGACCTTGGCGATGCCGCCGTTGGCCTGGATGTCTTCCAGCATGTTCAGGCAGGCCTCGTTGGCGCCGCCGTGGGCCGGGCCCCACAGGCAGGCCACGCCGGCGGCGATGGCGGCGAACGGGTTGGTGCCCGAGCTGCCGCACAGGCGCACGGTGGAGGTGGAGGCGTTCTGCTCGTGGTCGGCGTGCAGGATGAAGATGCGGTCCATCGCCTTTTCGAGCACGGGGCTGACCTTGTAGTCCTCGCAGGGCGTGCCGAACATCATGCGCAGGAAGTTGCCGGCGTAGGACAGCTCGTTGCGCGGATACATATAGGGCTGGCCCACGCCGTACTTGTAGGCCATGGCCACCAGGGTCGGCATCTTGGAGATCAGGCGGATGGCGGCGATCTCGCGGTGCTCGGCGTTGTGCACGTCCAGGTTGTCGTGATAGAAGGCCGACAGCGCGCCAATCAGGCCGGTGAGCACGGCCATCGGGTGGGCGTCGCGACGAAAGCCCCGCAGGAAGAACTGCATCTGCTCGTTCACCATGGTGTGGCGCAGCACCAGCTTGTGGAAGTCCTTGCGCTGGTCGGCGTCGGGCAGGTCGCCCTTGAGCAGCAGGTAGCAGGTGTCCAGGTAGTCGCACTTGGTGGCCAGCTGCTCGATGGGGTAGCCGCGATACAGCAGCTCTCCCTTGTCGCCGTCGATGTAGGTGATCGACGACTGGCAGGAGCCGGTGGACATGAAGCCCGGGTCATAGGTGAACATGCCCGTCTGACCGTACAGCTTGCGGATATCGATGACGTCCGGGCCGATGTTGCCCTGGTAGACCGGCAGATCAACGTCGGGGCTGCCGTTGGAGAAGGACAGCTTGGCTTTGTTGTCGGAGAGTTTCATGCTCTGTTTCCTTGAATTGAGGCAGTCGATGAAGCGGGCGGACGGGGCGTTACGTGGCGCTGGGGCGCAAGAGCGCCAGCATTTCACGCACGTCCGGGGTGTCCAGGGGGGCGTCCGGTTCCTTGCGGCGCAGCAGCAGGTCCAGCAGGTCGGTGTCGGGCAGATCCATCAGCTGCGTCAGCGCGGCGGCGTGGCGCGGCGTCAGTTGCTCGGCATGGCGCTCGAAGAAGCGTTCGATGAGCAGGTCGTTCTCCAGCATGCCCCGGCGGCAGCGCCACTTGAGCATGCCCAGGGTGCGCGTGTCAATGCGTTCGCTCTCCATGCGTGTGCCAGTGCGCCGTGATGGTCAGATGCCCCGGCGAACCAGGAGCTCCTTGATCTTGCTGATGGCCGCCGCCGGCTTGAGCCCCTTGGGGCACACGTCCACGCAGTTCATGATGGTGTGGCAGCGGAACAGGCGATACGGGTCGTCCAGGTTGTCCAGACGCTCGCCGGTGGCCTGGTCGCGGCTGTCGGCAATGAAGCGGTAGGCCTGCAGCAGGCCGGCGGGGCCGACGAACTTGTCGGGGTTCCACCAGAAGCTGGGGCAGGCGGTGGAGCAGCTGGCGCACAGGATGCACTCGTACAGGCCGTCGAGCTCCTCGCGCTCCTCGGGCGACTGCAGGCGCTCCTTGGACGGCGAGGTCGGCTCGTCGTTCTGCAGGTAGGGCTTGATCGAGTGGTACTGGTTGAAGAACTGCGTCATGTCCACGATCAGGTCGCGGATCACCGGCAGGCCGGGCAGGGGCTTGAGCACGATGTCGCCCGAGAGCGTGTTCATGTTGGTCAGGCAGGCCAGGCCGTTCTTGCCGTTGATGTTCATGGCGTCCGAGCCGCACACGCCTTCGCGGCAGGAGCGGCGAAAGGACAGCGAAGGGTCTTGCGCCTTGAGTTTGAGCAGGGCGTCCAGCAGCATGCGCTCGTGACCGTCGAGCTCGACCTGCACGGTCTGCATGTAGGGCTTGGCGTCCTTGTCCGGGTCGTAGCGGTAGATCTTGAAAGTGCGTTGCATGGTGTGTGTCTTTCGCGGGGCTGCGCGGGCTTTTAGAACGTGCGGACCTTCGGCGGGATGCTGTCCACCGTCAGCGGCTTCATGTTCACCGGCTTGTAGGTCAGGCTGTTGGTCTGGCTGTGCCACAGCGTGTGCTTGAGCCAGTTGGCGTCGTCGCGGCCCAGCGGCGCGGTCGGGTGGTCGGCGGGGTGCTCGTAGTCGTCCACGGTGTGGGCGCCGCGGCACTCGGTGCGCGCGGCGGCCGACACCATGGTGGCCTGCGCCACTTCGATCAGGTTGTCCACCTCCAGGGCCTCCATGCGCGCGGTGTTCCAGACCTTGGATTTGTCCTTGAGCGTGACCTGGCCCACCTTGGCGCGGATGGCGGCGATCTTGACCACGCCTTCGTCCATGCCCTTTTGCGTGCGGAACACGCCGGCGTGCGTCTGCATGGTCTGGCGGATTTCGCCCGCCAGGTCTTGCGCGTAGATGCCGTCGGTGGACTGTTCCAGCTGGTTCAGGCGCGCCAGCGTGCGGTCGCTGGCGTCGGCCGGCACGGCGTGATGCTCGCCAAAGGCCCGGACGAACTGCACGATGTGCTTGCCGGCCGACTTGCCGAACACCAGCAGATCGAGCAGCGAGTTGGTGCCCAGGCGGTTGGCACCATGCACCGACACGGCGGCGCATTCGCCGACGGCGTACAGACCACCCACCACGTTGTTCTTCTCGCCGTCCCAGGTGACGACCTGGCCGTGGATGTTGGTCGGAATGCCGCCCATCTGGTAGTGGATGGTGGGTACGACGGGGATGGGCTCCTTGGTCACGTCCACGTTGGCGAAGTTGTGGCCGATTTCCTCCACCGAGGGCAGGCGCTTGCGGATGGTGTCCGCGCCCAGGTGGTCGAGCTTCATCAGGATGTAGTCCTTGTTCGGGCCACAGCCACGGCCTTCCTTGATCTCCTGGTCCATGGAGCGCGAGACGAAGTCGCGCGGCGCCAAGTCCTTCAGCGTGGGCGCATAGCGCTCCATGAAGCGTTCGCCATTGCTGTTGAGCAGGATGGCGCCTTCGCCGCGGCAGCCCTCGGTCAGCAGCACGCCCGCGCCGGCCACGCCGGTGGGGTGGAACTGCCAGAACTCCAGGTCCTGCAGCGGGATGCCGGCGCGCGCGGCCATGCCGAGGCCGTCGCCGGTGTTGATGAAGGCGTTGGTGGAGGCCGCGAAGATGCGGCCTGCGCCGCCCGTGGCCAGCAGCACGGCCTTGGCGTGCAGTTCGTACAGGTCACCGGTTTCCAGTTCCAGCGCGGTCACGCCGACCACGTCGCCGTCGGCGTTGCGGATCAGGTCCAGCGCCATCCACTCGACGAAGAAGTTGGTCTTGGACTCGACGTTCTTCTGGTACAGCGTGTGCAGCATGGCGTGGCCGGTACGGTCGGCCGCGGCGCAGGCGCGCTGCACGGGCTTCTCGCCGTAGTTGGCCGTGTGGCCGCCAAACGGGCGCTGGTAGATGGTGCCGTCGGGGTTGCGGTCGAACGGCATGCCGAAATGTTCGAGCTCAATCACCACGTTGGGTGCTTCGCGGCACATGAACTCGACGGCATCCTGGTCGGACAGCCAGTCACCGCCCTTGATGGTGTCGTAGAAGTGGTAGTGCCAGTTGTCCTCGCTCATGTTGCCCAGCGATGCCGACACGCCGCCCTGCGCCGCCACGGTGTGCGAGCGGGTGGGGAAGACCTTGGACAGGCAGGCGACGGACAGGCCGGCGCGGGACAGTTCTAGCGACGCGCGCATGCCGGAGCCGCCGGCACCGACGATCACCACGTCGAACTTGCGGGTGACGACTTTGTCTTTGGTGTAACTCATGGTCGTGGTTCAGTGGTTCTTGTCATCGAGTTCGGGAAGAGGCGCTCACAGACGCCACAGCGCCTGGATGGCCCAGCCACCGCAACTCACCAGCCAGATGACGGTGAACGCCTGCATCGCCAGGCGCATGCCGGCGGCCTTCACGTAGTCCAGCCAGATGCTGTTCATGCCGATCCAGGCGTGCCAGATCAGGGCGACGATGACCGAGAAGGTCAGCGCCTTCATCCATTGCGCGGCGAAAATGCCGGCCCAGGTGTCATAGCCGATGGGGCCCTGGGTGAACAGCACCTGCAGCAGGACGATCAGCGTGAACGCGCCCATCAGCGCGCCACTGATGCGCTGGACCAGAAAATCGCGCCAGCCGTAGTGGGCGCCGACCACCAGTCGCTTGTTGCCGTAAGTCGTGGACATGTTGTTGCTCCTGGTGGGTTGATCAGTACAGGCCGAACAGCTTGGCGCCGAGCACCAGCGTCAGCAGGACGCTGGCGCCGATGGTGGCCACCGCCGACTGCCGGCCGAACGTCTTGGTGGTGCGGTGCGATACATCAAGGTACAGGTGGCGCACGCCTGCCAGCAGGTGATGCAGGTAGGCCCAGATCAGCGCCAGCACGACCAGCTTGACGAACCAGGCCGGAAACACCCCGAGCCCGGCCGAGAAGGCGGCGCTGAACTGCCCGAACGAGATTTCGGACGAAATCGACTTGTCGAACAGCCAGATGATGAAGGGCAGCAGCAGGAACATCAGCGCCCCGCTGGCACGGTGCAGGATGGACACCCAGCCGGCCAGCGGCAGCCGGTAGGTGCGCACGTCGTTGAAAATGTTGATGTTGCGGAACTCGGGCCGCGGCTTGGGGGCTTCGCTCATGGGGATTCTCGTGAGAAGGTGTTGCAGCGCTGTAATTCTTGGAGGGTGAACCTGCAAATTCTATTGCAATGCAACAAGCTGACAGGACCATTGCAGGGCCGTCGCGGGGGCTTTGCGTGGGGCAGGGCGGGTGACAGGCACGGCGCGCGCTCAACTGAGCCGGTTACGGTAGTGGTGGGTATCGGTCCGGTACAGGCCGCGGCGCAGCTCCATCGGCTCGTCGCTGTAGGTGTAGGCGATGCGCTCGACGCTCAGAAGTGGCGTCGCCGGGGAGACATCGAGCAGCGTGGCCTGTGCGTGGTCGGGCAGCACGGCGCGCAGTTTTTCGTCGGCGCGCACCATGCGCACGCCGAACTCGGCCTCGAACAGGGCGTACATCGGCCCGTGGTATTGCGACAGCCGCTCGGCCGTCAGGCCCTTGAAGGGGCCGGCCGGCAGCCAGATGTCCTCCAGGATGGTGGGCACGCCGGAAAAGCGCAGCAGGCGGCGCGCCTGCAGCACCGGGTCGCCCGCGCGCAGGCCCAGCAGACGCGCCACTTCGGCGCTGGCGCGCTGGCGCTTGCAATCGACGAAATCGCGCTGCGCCGGCCCTTCGCTGTCGGCCGTTCCGCGGTCCGGTTGCAGGCGCAGAAAGCGGTATTGCACCTGCTGCTCGGCGTGCGTGGCGACGAAGGTCCCGCGGCCCTGGCGGCGCACCAGCAGGTTGTCGGCGGCCAGCTCGTCCACCGCCTTGCGTACCGTGCCCTGACTGACCTTGTAGCGCGCGGCCAGGTCGAACTCGCTGGGGATGACTTCGCCGGGCTTCCATTCGCCCTGCTGAAGGCTTTGCAGGATCAGGCTCTTGATCTGCTGGTACAGCGGGCTGAAGGCGGGCGCCTGACCGCCCCACGCGGCGGGCGCCGCAGTGGCCGTCGGGGCGGCTTCGGGCAGGGTGGTGGAAGGGGCAGCGGTGGCCATGAGGCTTGTCAGTCTGGCGTATGCCTGAGGGTCGATCATATCTTATATAAGACACAAGACAAATTGACGATACAGGGTTTTCGCGGATACACTTGACTGGTTCATTCCATGCCGGTTGGGGTGCGCCTGCAGCGGCTGCGCCAACCCTGTCGGCAGACCTCTTTCACCACAACCTTCCGGAGTTTTCTCATGAGCAAGAAGCCTGTTCGCGTCGCCGTCACCGGCGCTGCTGGTCAGATCGGCTACGCCCTGCTGTTTCGCATCGCCTCGGGCGAGATGCTGGGCAAGGACCAGCCGGTGATCCTGCAGCTGCTGGAGATCCCGGACGAGAAAGCGCAGAAGGCCCTGAAGGGCGTGATGATGGAGTTGGAAGACTGCGCCTTCCCGCTGCTGGCCGGCATGGAGGCGCACAGCGACCCGATGACGGCGTTCAAGGACACCGACTACGCCCTGCTGGTGGGCGCCCGTCCGCGCGGCCCGGGCATGGAGCGCGCCGACTTGCTGGCCGCCAACGCGCAGATCTTCACGGCCCAGGGCAAGGCGCTGAACGCGGTGGCCAGCCGCAACGTCAAGGTGCTGGTGGTGGGCAACCCGGCCAACACCAATGCCTACATCGCCATGAAGTCGGCGCCCGATCTGCCGGCGGGCAACTTCACCGCCATGCTGCGCCTGGACCACAACCGCGCGGCTTCGCAGCTGGCCGCCAAGACCGGCAAGGCCGTCAAGGACATCAAGAAGCTCGCCGTGTGGGGCAACCACTCGCCCACCATGTACGCCGACTATCGCTTTGCCACCATCGACGGCCAGAGCGTGAAGGACATGATCAACGACCAGGACTGGAACGCCAACGTGTTCCTGCCCACGGTGGGCAAGCGTGGCGCCGCCATCATCGAGGCGCGTGGCCTGTCCTCGGCCGCCAGCGCCGCCAACGCCGCCATCGACCATATGCGCGATTGGGCCCTGGGCACGGGCGGCGACTGGGTGACCATGGGTATTCCGTCGCAGGGCTGGTACGGCATCCCCAAGGAGGTCATGTTCGGCTTCCCCGTCACCTGCGAGAACGGCCAGTACAAAGTGGTCGAAGGCCTGCCGATCGACGCCTTCAGCCAGCAGTGCATCGACAAGACGCTGGCCGAGCTCGAAAGCGAGAAGGACGGCGTCAAGCACCTGCTCTGATCGCCGTGGCTGCTGGCGTTGCTCGACACGGGAATCAAGTGCCAAATGTGCTTGAAGTCGGCCCTGATCCAGCGCAAGCAGCTATTTTATTGATAGCTATCGGGTTGGGTCGACGGGACGGCTTGGCCCGTGGTGCGCGACTGCTGGCCCGGGTGGGCCGCCCCCGATGACCGCCATGACCCGTCACCCCAGACAGATACTTCTCGGTGCCCAGGCCGGTGCCGTGGTGCTGCCGGTGTGTGATCACTACAGCGGCGTCGCGGCGCGCATGCGCAAGAGCCTGCAATTGCAGGCCGACCTGACGCAGGAGTTCGGCGCCTGCGTGTTCGACGTCACGCTCGACTGCGAGGACGGCGCCCCGGTGGGAGGCGAAGCCGAGCACGCGCAACTGGTGACCGAACTGGTGCTGGCCGCGGCGCCCGACGCGCGCGTCGGCGTGCGCGTCCATCCGGTCGATCACCCGGCGTTCGAGGCCGACATGGCGCAGATCGCCGGGCAGGCGGGGCACCGGCTGAGCCACATCATGATTCCCAAGGTGGAGTCGCTCGACGATGTGGCGCGGGCCGAACGCACGCTGCTGCGCAGTTTTGCGCCTGGCCTGCCGCTGCAGGTGTTGATCGAATCGCCCGGCGCGGTGCACCGTGCGTTCGACATCGCCGCCCACCCGCGCGTGCAGTCGCTCAGCTTTGGCCTGATGGACTTCGTGTCGGCGCATGGCGGCGCCATCCCGGCCGAAGGCATGGGCATCGAGGGGCAGTTCACGCACCCGCTGGTGCTGCGCGCCAAGCTCGAAATCGCCTCGGCCGCGCATGCGTTCGGCAAGGTGCCTGCGCACTGCGTGGTGACGGAGTTCAGCGACGTTCAAGCCATGCGCGTGGCCGCGCGCCGTGCTGCACGGGAGCTGGGCTATTCGCGCATGTGGAGCATTCACCCGAGCCAGATCCGGCCGATCCTGGAGGCGTTCGCTCCCGACGAGCGGCAGATCGACACCGCCAGCGCCATCCTGCTGGCCGCGCAGCAGGCCGACTGGGCGCCCATCAGCCACCAGGGCGTCTTGCACGATCGCGCCAGCTACCGGCACTTCTGGCAGGTGCTGGAGCGCGCCCACGCCACCGGTCGGTCGCTGCCGACCGAGGTGGCGCACTGGTTCTGACGCGTGGCCGTGTCATGATTGAAGGTTGATGAATTTCCTCGAAAGCGAGTCTCACATGAAACCCTTTGCCATCACCTGCCTGGCTGTCGTCTTGGGCCTGTCCATGGGTGCGGCGCAGGCGGCATCGTCGACCGACAAGGCGGCACCGGCCAAGCAGACCAAATCGCAGGCCAAGAAGGCGCCCGTCAAGAAGGCGCCGGTCAAGCAGGCCGCGACCAGCAAGGGTGTTCCGGCCAAGACCGCCAAGGCGGTGGAGGCGAACACGCCCGTGCAGACACTGTCCGAGCGCCTGACCGACGCCGAGCTGGAGATCGCCAAGACCATCCAGACCGGCCGCATCCAGTGCGAGCTGGGCGCCGACGTGACGGTGTCCGCCGACGAGAGGAACCCGGGCTTCTTCCATGTCGTGGCCGGCAAGCAGCGCTATTACATGCACCCGGTGGAAAGCCGCACAGGCGCCGTCCGCATGGAAGACAACCGTGCCGGCGCGATGTGGCTGCAGCTGGGCAACAAGTCCATGCTGATGAATCAGCGCCTGGGCCAACGCATCGCTGACGAATGCGTGACACCGGCGCAGCGCGACTTCGCGCTGCAGATGAAGACCAGCAATCAACCCGGACTGCTGGACGGACCAAGCAAGTAAGTCGCCTGGCGACGGGCACCGACGCGGTCTCGTGCAGCCCATGGGGTGGGTGTCGCGTGCGCCAGCGGGACGAACTGAATACTGAAATCACCTTGTCAGGAGAAAGCAAAAATGTTGAAAGCCTACCGAGCCCATGCCGCCGAACGCGCCGCCCTGGGCATCCCGCCCCTGGCGCTGGATGCCAAACAGGTGGCCGACTTGATCGAGCTGATCAAGAACCCGCCCGCGGGTGAAGACGCCTTCCTGCTGGATCTGCTGACCCACCGCGTCCCCCCGGGCGTGGACGATGCGGCCAAGGTCAAGGCATCGTTCCTCGCGGCCGTGGCGCATGGCGACATCCAGGTGGACCTGATCTCCAAGACCCGCGCCACCGAGCTGCTGGGCACCATGGTGGGCGGCTACAACGTGCACCCGCTGATCGAGCTGCTGGACGACGCCGAGGTCGCCGGCGTGGCTGCCGAGGCGCTCAAGAAGACGCTCTTGATGTTCGACTACTTCAACGACGTCGCCACCAAGGCCAAGGCCGGCAATGCCAAGGCCAGGGAAGTCATGCAAAGCTGGGCCGACGCCGAGTGGTTCACCAGCCGCCCCAAGGTGGCAGAGAAGATCACCGTCACCGTCTTCAAGGTGCCGGGCGAGACCAACACCGACGACCTGTCGCCCGCGCCCGACGCCACCACGCGTCCCGACATCCCCATGCACTACCTGGCGATGCTCAAGAACACCCGCCCGGATGCCGCCTTCAAGCCCGAGAAGGACGGCGTGCGCGGCCCTATGCAGTTCATCGAAGACCTGAAGAAAAAGGGCCATGTCGTGGCCTACGTCGGTGACGTGGTGGGCACGGGGTCGTCGCGCAAGTCGGCCACCAACAGCGTGATCTGGGCCACGGGCGAGGACATCCCCTTCGTGCCCAACAAGCGTTTTGGCGGCGTCACGCTGGGCGGCAAGATCGCCCCCATCTTCTTCAACACGCAGGAAGACTCTGGCTCGCTGCCCATCGAGGTGGACGTCTCCAAGATGGAGATGGGCGACGTCATCGACATCTTCCCCTACGCGGGCAAGATCGAGAAGGCCGGCGCCAGGATTGCGGACTTTGCTCTCAAATCCGATGTGCTGCTGGACGAAGTGCAGGCCGGCGGCCGCATCAACCTGATCATCGGCCGCGCGTTGACGGGCAAGGCGCGCGAGTTCCTGGGTCTTCCCGCCTCGACCGCCTTCCGCCTGCCGCAGGCACCCGCCGAATCCAAGGCCGGCTTCACCCTGGCGCAGAAGATGGTCGGCCGCGCCTGCGGCCTGCCCGAAGGCCAGGGCATCCGCCCCGGCACCTACTGCGAGCCCAAGATGACCACCGTGGGCAGCCAGGACACCACCGGCCCCATGACGCGCGACGAGCTGAAAGACCTGGCCTGCCTGGGCTTCTCCGCCGACATGGTCATGCAGAGCTTCTGCCACACCGCCGCCTACCCCAAGCCCGTGGACGTGAAGACCCACCGCGAGCTGCCCCAGTTCATCAGCAACCGCGGCGGCGTGGCGCTGCGCCCGGGCGACGGCGTGATCCATTCATGGCTGAACCGCCTGCTGCTGCCCGACACCGTGGGCACGGGCGGCGACTCGCACACGCGCTTCCCCATCGGCATCAGCTTCCCCGCCGGCTCGGGTCTGGTGGCCTTCGGCGCCGCCACCGGCGTGATGCCGCTCGATATGCCTGAATCGGTGCTGGTGCGTTTCAAGGGCCAGCTGCAACCGGGCGTCACGCTGCGCGACCTGGTGCACGCCATCCCGCTGTACGCCATCAAGGCCGGCCTGCTGACCGTGGCCAAGGCCGGCAAGAAGAACATCTTCTCGGGCAAGATCCTGGAGATCGAAGGCCTGCCGGATCTGAAGGTGGAACAGGCGTTTGAACTGTCCGACGCCTCGGCCGAGCGCAGCGCCGCCGGCTGCACCATCAAGCTCAACCCCGAGCCGATCAAGGAATACCTCACCAGCAACATCGTGCTGATGAAGAACATGATCGCCGATGGCTACCAGGACGCCAAGACTTTGGCCCGCCGCATCGAGAAGGTCGAAGCCTGGCTGGCCAAGCCCGAGCTGCTCGAAGCCGACAAGGACGCCGAATACGCCGCCGTGATCGAGATCGACATGAACGAGATCAAGGAGCCCATCGTCTGCTGCCCCAACGACCCGGACGACGCCAAGTTCCTGTCCGAAGTCGCCGGCACCAAGATCGACGAAGCCTTCATCGGCTCGTGCATGACCAACATCGGCCACTTCCGTGCAGCTGCCAAGCTGCTCGGCGGCCAGCGCGATATCCCGGTCAAGCTGTGGGTGGCACCGCCGACCAAGATGGACGAGAGCGAGCTGATCAAGGAAGGCCACTACGCCTCCTTCGGCACGGCTGGTGCACGTACCGAAATGCCGGGCTGCTCGCTGTGCATGGGCAACCAGGCACAGGTGCACGAAGGCGCGACGGTGATCTCCACGTCCACCCGCAACTTTCCCAACCGCCTGGGCAAGAACACCAACGTGTTCCTGGGCTCGGCCGAGCTGACGGCCATCGCCTCGCGTCTGGGCAAGCTGCCGACCCGCGAGGAATACCTCAAGGAAATGGGCGTGATCGATGCCGACAAGGACAGCGTCTACCGCTACATGAACTTCGACCAGATCGAGGAATACGCCGAAGTCGCCAAGGGCGTGGCAACCGCCTGATCGCGGTTTGACCACCGGGCCGCCACGTGCTGGCCCGACATGCCACCCCCGCAGGCGCTGGCCTGGCGGGGGTTTTTTCTTGCCGGATGTCTGGAATGGCCGTGGGGAGCGTTCGATCGCCACGTGTCGCTGCAAGAAAGGGCTCCGTTCGATGTGCGAGGGCGCTACCGGATCGACGGCAGGCCGGCTGAATCTCGATAATGTGCAGAGTGGGCGTCATGCCGACGCGGGATTGCTGCACACACCCTAAGAAAGAAAGCGACCATGAGCATTCCGGTGGAACTCAACAGCCTGGCCGAGGTGATGATGCAGTACCCCTTTGCCTACCTTCTGACGACGCGCGCAGGCGCCGCGCCGCACGCGGTGGCGGTGACCGCGGTGATGGACGAGGGCGAACTGGTGGTGGCCGCGACCGGGCAGCGCACCCGTGCCAATGCACGCCAGACGCCGACCGTCAGCCTGGTGTGGCCACCGTCTTCGCCGCAAGCGTATTCGCTGATCGTCGACGGCCTGGCCAGTGTGGCGGGCGAGTCGATTCGGATTGCGCCGTCGCGCGCCGTGCTGCACCGACCGGCGCCGTCCCCTCGGCCCGCTCCCTCCGGCGATTGCGGGTCGGACTGCCTGCCCTTGACCGTGGATGTCGGGGTGGCCAAGACATGACTTGTCCAGCCCCAGCGGTTTAGCCCATCCTGACGGTGGGTAACCGGCACCGAAGCCATGATCCTGGACTTCTGTGCGCCCGCTGTCGGGTCGGGCGTGGATGGTTCCCGTCATTCCCTTCGGTATGGCGGAAAATCGGCAGTCAGCCGTTACCGGCTGGGCGCCGGAAGCTATCAAATCGATAGTATCCGAGCGGTCACAGCACCTCGCTGGCAAAGTCGGCCAGTCGCGAGCGCTCGCCACGCGCCAGGGTGACGTGCCCGCCGTGCGGCCAGCCCTTGAAGCGGTCGACGGCGTAGGTCAGGCCGCTCGAGCCCTCGGTCAGGTAAGGCGTGTCGATCTGCGCCAGGTTGCCCATGCAGATGATCTTGGTGCCTGGGCCGGCGCGGGTGATCAGGGTCTTCATCTGCTTGGGCGTCAGGTTCTGCGCCTCGTCGATGATGATCCATTTGTTCATGAAGGTGCGCCCGCGCATGAAGTTCATGCTCTTGATCTTCACGCGGCTGCGGATCAGCTCGTTGGTGGCGGCGCGCCCCCACTCGCCAGCGCTGCTGCCGTCGCCCTTGGCCAGGAACTCCAGGTTGTCGTCCAGCGCGCCCATCCAGGGGCCCATTTTTTCTTCCTCGGTGCCGGGCAGAAAGCCGATGTCCTCGCCCACGCTGACGGTGGCGCGGGTCATGATGATCTCGGTGTAGCGACGGTCGTCGAGCACCTGGGTCAGGCCCGAAGCCAGCGCCAGCAAGGTTTTGCCGGTGCCCGCGGTGCCGGCCAGCGTGACGAAGTCGATCTCCGGATCCATCAGCAGGTTGAGGGCGAAGTTCTGCTCGCGGTTGCGCGCGGTCACGCCCCAGACGGCGTTCTTCAGGTGCGTGTAGTCCTTCAGCGTGCGCACCACCGCGGTCTTGCCCTGGATCTCGGTCACGCGCGCGTACAGGGTGGGCTCGCCTGGAGCCTCGAAATACACGAACTGGTTGATCTGCAGGTTGGGCACCACCGGGCCGCTGATGCGGTAATAGGTGGCGCTGCCCGCCTGCCAGCTTTCGACGGTCTTGCTCTGGCGCGTCCAGAAATCGGGCGGCAGTTGCAGCACGCCGGCGTACAGCAGGTCGCCGTCGTCCAGGGTCTTGTCGTTTTCGTAGTCCTCGGCGTGCAGGCCCAGCGCGCGGGCCTTGACGCGCATGTTGATGTCCTTGGACACCAGCACCACCTCGCGCGGGGCGTGCTGCTTTTCGAGCGCGGCGACCACGCCGAGGATCTGGTTATCGGCCTTGCCCGGCGGCAGGGCGGTGGGCATGGTGGCGTCCAGCGGCGTGGTCTGGAAGAACAGGTGTCCGCTGGCTTCGACGTGGCCGGTGGAGTCGAGCTTGAGGCCCTGCGCCATGTCGGCGCCCCTGACGCCGGCCAGCGCGTCCAGCAGGCGGCTGGTCTGGCGCCCGTTGCGCGCCACTTCCGACATGCCCTTCTTGTGACCGTCCAGCTCTTCCAGCACGATCATCGGCAGGAAGATGTCGTGCTCCTTGAAGCGAAACAGCGCCATCGGATCGTGCAGCAGCACGTTGGTGTCCAGCACGAACAGGCGCGCCGGCCCATTCGCCTTCGGCTTGCGTGCGCGCGGCGTTGGCGTGGGGGCAAGCCGCTCGGGCGGGGTCTTGCGCGCCGTGGCAGCGGGTGCGTGCGCGGGCGCCTGCAGCAGCGCCGCCGGTGCGGGGGTGCCGGACGCTTGCGCTGCGCGGGCCTTCACCAGGGTCGCGGGTTGGGCTTGATCGGCCGGCGGGGTGGTCGCGCTGACCTTGGCACGGCGGGTTGCCATGTCGATCACGTCGGGCGCCAGTCGGGCGCCTCGCTTGGCAGGGGGGGGTGGCAGGGGCATGCTTGTCGGGTCAGCGAGGAAGGGCGATGCCGGCCGGCGTTCGGAAAGCCGCGGGCCGTGATGCCAAAGAAAAAGCCGCCTGGGCTGCCCCGGCGGCTTTCAGCGAGAGGATCGGTTGGTGTGCGAACAACCACATTGCGGCCCATTATGCATGAGCCAGCGGTGCTGCCGCCCGCCGCGTCAGGCCGCCTTCTTCAGGACTTTGACCGCCTTGAGGACTTCTTCCACGTGGCCCGGCACCTTCAGGCCGCGCCATTCCTGCACCACCACGCCGTCGGCGTTGATCAGGAAGGTGCTGCGCTCGATGCCCTTGACCTTCTTGCCGTACATGATCTTGTTCTTGACCACGCCGAACATGTGGCACATCTTCTCTTCGGTGTCGGCGATCAGTTCGAAGGGCAGCTCCAGCTTGGCCTTGAAGCTGTCGTGCGAGGCCATGTTGTCGCGGCTGACGCCGAAGACGACGGCGCCGGCCTTGACGAAGTCCTTGTACTTGTCGCGAAACTGCATCGCTTCGGTGGTGCAGCCAGGCGTGTTGTCCTTGGGGTAAAAGTACAGGACCAGGGCCTGGCCGATGTGGGACGTGTTCGTGACTTTGACGCCACCGGTTGCAATCGCTTCAAATTCGGGCAGGGGTTTGTTGACAACGATCGCCATGTGAACTTCAATCTCCGGACGGTGTTATGGGTGACGCGGGCCGAGCTGAAGCCATGCACATGCATTTGCTGCAACCGCCATGACCGGATGGCTTGGGCCGCAGGCAGATCAGGCGCAGGGCAACAGTGGCAAGCCCGTCATTCTAACCGATCGGCCTCAAGCTTGCCGGGTTCCACCAGCAGGGCCGCCACCACGCGCCGGCCTTCGCCGGCCAGGATGTTGTAAGTCCGGCAGGCGGCGCCGGTGTCCATGGTTTCCACGCCAATGCCGGCCTCGATCAGCCGCCGCACCCAGGCCGGGCGCGGAAAGCGCAACGCGGCGCCGCTGCCGAACAGCACCAACTCCGGCCGCAGCTCGGCCAGCGGCGTGAAATGCGCGTCGGTCAGCTCGTCAAAGCCGGCACAGGCCCAGGGCGCGTGTTCGCCCGTGCTGTGCAGCACCACGCTGTGGTCCAGCCGCTGGCCGCCAATGGCGATCCAGCCCGGGCCGTAGCTGGTGATGGCGGAGCCGAACTGGTCGGGCTGGAATTTCATGACGGGCGGCGCTGTCGTGGGGGCGAATGTGTTCCAATTCTAGGTTTCCCCGGGGATGACTGCCGAGCGAGAGGTTTTCATGAAGACGATCCACAAGTCCACCAAGCTGGCCAACGTGCTGTACGACGTGCGCGGACCGATCGTGGACGCCGCCCGCCAGATGGAGGACGAGGGGCAGAAGATCATCAAGCTGAACATCGGCAACCTGGCGCCATTCGGCTTCGAGCCGCCCGAGGAGATCGTGCAGGACATGATCCGCAATCTGCCGGATTCGGCCGGCTACTCCGACAGCAAGGGCATCTTCTCGGCGCGCAAGGCGGTGATGCACTACACGCAGGAGCAGGGCATTGAGGGCGTCACCATCGACGACATCTACCTGGGCAACGGCGCCAGCGACCTGATCGGCATGGCCACCAACGCGCTGCTGTCCGAGGGCGACGAGATGCTGGTGCCGGCGCCCGACTACCCGCTGTGGACGGCGGTGGCCAGCCTGTCGGGCGGCAAGCCGGTGCATTACCTGTGCGACGAGGACAATGGCTGGATGCCCCGCCTGGAGGACATCCGCGCCAAGATCACGCCGCGCACCAAGGCCATCGTGGTCATCAACCCCAACAACCCGACCGGGGCGCTGTACTCGGACGAACTGCTGCGGGGCATCGTGCAGATCGCGCGCGAGCACGGCCTGGTCATCATGGCCGACGAGGTGTACGACAAGGTGCTGTACGACGGCGTGCGCCACACCGCGCTGGCGAGCCTGTCCACCGATGTGCTGACGCTGACCTTCAACTCGCTGTCCAAGGCCTATCGCTCGTGCGGCTTTCGCGCCGGCTGGATGGTGGTGTCGGGCGCCAAGGACGCCGCGCGCGACTACATCGAGGGCATCAACATGCTGGCCAACATCAAGCTGGGCAGCAACGTGCCGGGGCAGTACGCCATCCAGACCGCGCTGGGCGGCTACCAGAGCATCAAGGACCTGGTCAAGGAAGGCGGTCGCCTGCGCCGTCAGCGCGACCTGGCCCACGAGCTGATCACCGCCATCCCCGGTGTCAGCTGCGCGCGGCCCCAGGCCGCGCTGTACATGTTCCCGCGGCTGGACCCGCGCATGTACCCGATCCAGGACGACCGCCAGTTCTTCATGGAAGTGCTGCGCGCCACGCGCGTGATGCTGGTGCAGGGCTCGGGCTTCAACTTCCCGGACAACCAGCACTTCCGCATCGTGTTCCTGCCGCACGAGGACGACCTGCGCGAAGCCATCGGGCGACTGGCGAAGTTCCTGGAGCAGTACCGCGCGCGTCACGCCAGGGTCGCGCCGGTGGCTGGAATTGCTACAAAAAAAGAAGCTGCTCGCGCTTGATGGGCGGGCTTTGACCTTGTTTTTATCCTGAAGAATCAGACATGAAACCCATCCAGGTAGGCCTTCTGGGCATCGGCACGGTGGGCAGCGGCACATACAAGGTGCTGGTGCGCAACCAGGAGGAGATCCGGCGTCGCGCCGGGCGCGGCATCGAGATCACCATGGTGGCCGACCTCGACGCCGAGCGCGCGCGGCAGATCGTCGGCCCCGACGTCAAGGTGGTCAGCGACGCGCGCGAGGTGCTGGCCAACCCGGACATCGAGATCGTCATCGAGCTGATCGGCGGCTACGGCATCGCCCGCACGCTGATGATGGAAGCCATTGCCGCCGGGAAGCACGTGGTCACCGCCAACAAGGCGCTGCTGGCGGTGCACGGCAGCGAGATCTTCCAGGCCGCGCACGACAGGGGCGTGATGGTGGCCTTCGAGGCGGCGGTGGCCGGCGGCATCCCCATCATCAAGGCGCTGCGCGAGGGCCTGACGGCCAACCGCATCCAGTGGGTGGCCGGCATCATCAACGGCACCACCAACTTCATCCTGTCGGAGATGCGCGACAAGGGGCTGGACTTCGACGTCGTGCTCAAGCAGGCACAGGCGCTGGGCTACGCCGAGGCCGACCCGACCTTCGACATCGAAGGCGTCGACGCCGCCCACAAGGCCACCATCATGAGCGCCATCGCCTTCGGCATCCCGGTGCAGTTCGACAAGGCCTACGTCGAGGGCATTACCCGGCTCGCGGCCACCGACATCCGTTATGCCGAGCAGCTGGGCTACCGCATCAAGCTGCTGGGCATCACCAAGCGGCGCGAAGGCGAGGGCGTGGAGCTGCGCGTGCACCCCACGCTGGTGCCGGCCAAGCGGCTGATCGCCAACGTCGAGGGCGCCATGAACGCCGTGGTCGTCAATGGCGATGCGGTGGGCACCACCCTGTACTACGGCAAGGGCGCGGGCAGCGAGCCCACCGCCAGCGCGGTGATCGCCGACTTGGTCGACGTCACCCGTCTGGCCACCAGCGACCCGCAGCACCGCGTGCCGCACCTGGCCTTCCAGCCCGGGCAGATGAGTGACGTGGGCGTGCTGCCGATGGACGAGACCGTCACCAGCTACTACCTGCGCCTGCGGGTGGCCGACGAGGCCGGCGTGCTGGCGCGCGTGGCCACCACGCTGGCCAACGCCGGCATCAGCATCGACGCGCTGCTGCAGCGCGAAGCCGACGAGGTGGGCGGCGAGGGCACCGGACCGGATGGGACGCCGGTCATCCCGCAGACCGACCTCATCATCCTCACGCACGACGCCCGCGAAGGCGCCATGAACGCCGCGCTGGCGCAGCTGCAAGCGCTGCCCAGCGTGCTGGCGCCGATCGTGCGCATTCGCAAGGAAGAATTGAACTGAGTGCCGCGGCGCAGCCCGCTTGTCCCGATGAACTACCTGTCCACCCGCGGCGACGCCACGCCGCGCCGCTTTTGCGACATTCTGTTGGAAGGCCTGGCGCCCGACGGCGGGCTGTACCTTCCCGCGCACTACCCGCGGATCGACGCCACCCGCCTGGCTGCGCTGCGCCGCATCCACCGCGAGCAGGGCTACGCCGCGCTGGCGTTCGAGATTCTCAGCCTGTACATTGACGACATCCCTCCGGCCGACCTGCGGGCGATCTGCGAGCGCACCTACACCGCCCAGGTGTTCGGCACGCGCGAGATCGTGCCCTTGAAGAAGCTGAACGACGGCTTTTATCTGGAGGCGCTGTCCAACGGCCCCACGCTGGCCTTCAAGGACATGGCCATGCAACTGCTGGGCCAGCTGTTCGAATACGAGCTGGGCCGGCGCGCGGCGCGGCTCAACATCCTGGGCGCCACCAGCGGCGATACCGGCAGCGCGGCCGAATACGCCATGCGGGGCAAGCGCGGTGTCCGCGTGTTCATGCTCAGTCCCCACGGCCGCATGAGCACCTTCCAGCAGGCGCAGATGTTCAGCCTGCAGGACGAGAACATCCACAACATCGCCATCGAAGGCGTGTTCGACGACTGCCAGGACATCGTCAAGGCGGTCAGCAACGATCTGGCCTTCAAGCGCCGCTACCAGATCGGCACCGTCAACTCCATCAACTGGGCGCGGCTGCTGGCGCAGGTGATCTACTACTTTGCCGGCTACTTCCAGGCCACGACGGCGGATGACGAACGTGTCAGCTTCACCGTGCCCAGTGGCAACTTTGGCAACGTCTGCGCTGGCCATGTGGCGCGCATGATGGGCCTGCCGATCGCCCAGCTGGTGGTGGCCACGAACGAAAACGACGTGCTCGACGAGTTCTTCCGCACCGGCGTCTACCGCGTACGCGGCGCCGCCGACACGCACGAGACCAGCAGCCCGTCCATGGACATCAGCAAGGCCAGCAACTTCGAGCGCTTCGTGTTCGACCTGCTGGGGCGCGATGCCGCCGCCTGCCGCGCGCTGTTCGACGACGCGCTGCGCACCCAGGGCAGGTTCGACCTGAGCGGCGATGCGCGCTTTGCGCAGGCCGCGGCGCGCTACGGCTTCGCCAGCGGCAAGAGCACCCACGCCGACCGCCTGGCCACCATCCGCGACGTGCATGCCCGCCATGGCGTGACCATCGACACCCACACCGCCGACGGCGTGAAGGTGGCGCGCGAACACCTGCAGCCCGGCGTGCCGATGATCGTGCTGGAGACGGCGTTGCCGATCAAGTTCGCCGCCACCATCGAAGAGGCGCTGGGCCACCCGCCCGAGCGGCCGGCGAAGTTCGACGGCATCGAAGCGCTGCCGCGGCGCGTGCGCGTGCTGCCTGCCGACGCGGCGCGGGTGAAGGCGCTGATCGCCGAGGCATGTGAATGATAAATGTCTCTGACGCTTGCCAGTCGAGCGCCAGTAGCTATCTATTTCATAGTATTCGGGAGCCCTTGGAATGAAGGTGGTCGGCTTTGCCGGTTATTCCGGCTCTGGCAAGACCACGCTGGTCGAGCAGCTCATCCCGCGGCTGCGGGCGCGCGGCCTGCGGGTGTCGGTGGTCAAGCACGCGCACCACCGATTCGACATCGACCACCCCGGCAAGGACACCTTCCGCCACCGCGAGGCCGGCGCGTTCGAGGTCGTGATCGCCTCCAGCCGGCGGCTGGCGCTGATGCGCGAGTTCGAGCAGGTGGCCGAGCTGTCGGTGCACCATCTGCTGGCCGAGCTGTGGGACGGCGTGGACTGGGTGCTGGTCGAAGGCTTTCGTGGCAGCGACCTGCCCAAGATCGAGGTCTGGCGCCCCGCCACCGACCAGCCGGCGCGCTACCCCGAGGACGACTTCATCGTCGCCATCGCCACCGACGCCGCGGCCGCGCTGCCCGTGCCGACCCTGCGCCCCGTGCTGGATCTGAACGATGCCGAGGCGATTGCCCAATGGCTGATCGACAATGGCCAGCGTTTCGATTACGACCCCGAACGGTATCCGCTCCATGTCTGAGACTCCGCGCCGACCGCCCTTGATGCCGCTGGACGACGCGCTGGCCCGCCTGCTGGCGGCGGCCGCGCCGCTGGGCCGCACCGAGAGGGTCGACACCTTCGACGCCGATGGCCGCGTGCTGGCGCAGGATCTGGTGTCGGCGCTGCACGTGCCGCCGCGGGACAACAGCTCGATGGACGGCTACGCGGTGCGCGCCGCCGACGCAAGCGCGGCCGGGGTCGAGCTGCCGGTGACCCAGCGGATCGCCGCCGGCCACGCGGGCGGGCCCCTGGCGCCGGGCAGCGCGGCGCGCATCTTCACCGGCGCGCCCATGCCATCCGGCGCCGACGCGGTGGTGATGCAGGAAGACACCGAACCCTTGGACGGCGGCGCGCGTGTGCGGGTGACTGTCGTGCCCACGCCAGGCCAGTGGGTGCGCGCGGCTGGCGAAGATGTCACGCGCGGCGTCGCTGTGCTTCAAAAAGGGGAGCTTCTGGCGCCCGCCAGCATTGGCTTGGCGGCTGGTATTGGCATGGCGACGCTGTCGGTGGCGGCGCGCCCGCGGGTAGCGCTGTTTTCCACCGGCGACGAACTGGTGATGCCCGGCGCGGTGCCGCCCGAGGCCATGCAGCCGGGTGCCATCTACAACAGCAACCGCTACTTCCTGCGTGCGCTGCTGCGGCGCCTGGGCTGCGTCGTCAGCGACCTGGGGATCGTGCCCGACGACCGCGCCGCCACCTTGCAGGCGCTGCGCCAGGCCGCCGACGGGCACGACCTGATCCTGACCAGCGGCGGTGTCAGCGTGGGCGAGGAAGACCACATCAAGCCCGCCGTCGAGCAGCTCGGCACGCTGAACCTGTGGCAGATCGCCATGAAGCCCGGCAAGCCCTTTGCGTACGGCTCGATCGCTGCGCCATCGAGCCGACGCGATGTGCCGAACGCCGGCGCTCCCCCTTCCACCGTCTGTCATTTCATGGGCCTGCCGGGCAACCCGGTGTCCAGCTACGTCACCTTCCTGCTGCTGGTGCGCCCGTTCCTGCTGCGGCTGCAAGGCGCGCGCGACGTCGCGCTGCCCGTGCTGGCCATGCGGGCCGACTTCACGCTGGCCAAGGCCGACAAGCGGCGCGAGTTCCTGCGTGCGCGGCGCAACGCCCAGGGCGGGCTGGAGCTGTTCGGCAACCAGAGCTCGGGCGTGCTGACCTCCGCCCACTGGGCCGATGGCCTGATCGATCTGCCGGCGGGGCAGACCATCGCCGCTGGCGACATGGTGCGCTTCATTCCCGTGCGGGAGCTGCTGGCATGAGCGCCGCCGCCCGCACCGTCACCGTGCGCTACTTCGCCGCCATCCGCGAGGCGCTCGGCATCGGCAGCGAGCGCGTGGCCACCCAGGCCGCCACGCTGGGCGCGCTGCGCGACGAGCTGATCGCGCGCGGTGGCGCCCATGCCGAGGCACTGGCGCGCGGCAAGGCCGTGCGCATGGCACTGGACCAGCTGCTGGTGACCGACGAGCAGGCCGCGCTGGCCGACGGCGCCGAGGTGGCCTTCTTTCCGCCGGTGACCGGAGGCTGAGCCATGGCGGCCGCGCGCGTGAGCATCCAGACGCAGGACTTTGATCTGGCGGCCGAGGTGGCCGCGCTGCGCGCCGGCGACGCCCGCGTGGGCGCCGTGTGCGCTTTCGTGGGCACCGTGCGCGACCGCAACGACGGCGCATCGGTGAGCACGCTGGAGCTCGAGCACTACCCCGGCATGACCGAAAAGGCCATCGAGGCCATGATCGACGCCGCGCACGCGCGCTTTGCCCTGTACGGCGCGCGCGTCGTGCACCGCGTCGGACCGCTGCTGCCGCAGGACCAGATCGTGCTGGTGGCCGTGACATCGGCGCACCGGGGCGAGGCGTTCGCGGCGTGCGAGTTCCTGATGGACTACCTCAAGACCCAGGCGCCGTTCTGGAAGAAAGAGCAGACGCCCGAGGGCGCGCACTGGGTCGACGCGCGGGTCAGCGACGACGCCGCGCTGGCGCGCTGGGGCATCGCGGCGGGCAACGCCGCCGGCTGAGCACGCCGCTGCCGGCCGGGCGGCTACTCGTGTCCGTTGCCGTGCAACGCCCGCGCCACCAACTCGGTGGTGGTGCGGATGTGCGCCTCCAGCGCCAGCGCGGCCCGCAGCTCGTTGCCGACCATGGCGCTGTCGTAGATCTCGCGGTGTTCGGCATGCACGTCGCGCTGGCTTTCGGGCAGGCTGATGGCGTAGCGGCGGTAGCGCTCGCTTTGCCGGCCCAGCGTGCGCAGCAGGCGCAGTGTCCAGGGTGAATCGTGGCCCGCCAGCAGCGCCTCGTGAAAGCCGCTGTTCAGCGCTTCCCACGATTTGGCGTGGCCCGGTCGCAGGGGTTGCTCGAGCTGCGACATCTCCAGGTACGCCGCCTGCACGCGCGCGCGCCAGGCGTCGCCGCCCTGGCGCATCGATTGGCGCAGCGCGTCGATCTCGATGTGCACGCGCAGGTTGGTCAGGTCCTGCAGGTCGGCCACGGCGATGGGCGCCACGCGAAAGCCGCGCTGCCCCTCGGTGATCACCAGCGCGTCGCTGACCAGGCGGGTGATGGCCTCGCGCAGCGTGCCGGCGCTCACGCCGTAGCGCGCCTTCAGGTGTTCGACGCGCAGCTTCTCGTCGGGCGCCAGGCGCCCGTCCACGATGTCGTCGCGCAGCTGCTCGTAGGCGCGCTCGATCAGCGTGCGCGAGGCCGACGCCGGGGCGTCGGCCGTGGGCAGGGCGGAACGTTTGGCCATGGGGTCAGCGCCTTTCGCCGCGGATCTTGTTCAATCGGTAGCTGAGCTGCGGCCGCGTCAGCCCGAGCAGGCGGGCGGCGGCGGCCAGGTTGCCGCGGCTGCGCTGCACGGCCTGCTCGATCAGGGTTTCTTCCAGCCTCGCCAGTCCCAGCTGGCTGGCCAGCATCCGCTCCACCAGGTCGGCATGGTCGGCCGGTGGTGCCTGTGCCTCGCGCAACCGCCCCGAGGCTTCGAGTGTGTGCGCCGGCGTGGCGCCAGGCGGCTGGGCGCCATCGGGAAACAGGTGCTCGACCTGCATGGGCTGGCCGGCCGAGGCCAGGATCACGCCGCGCTCGACCAGATTTTCCATCTCGCGCACGTTGCCGGGCCAGCCGTGGCTGCGCAGCGCGTGCAGCGCGCGGTCGGCAAATCCCTTCACGTGCTTGTCGTGCAGGCGCGTGAAGCGTTGCAACAGGTACTGCGCGATGGGCTCGATGTCGCCTTCGCGTTCGCGCAGCGGCGGGATGCGGATCGGGTAGACGTTGATGCGGTAGTACAGGTCCTGCCGGAAGCGCCCGGCTCGCACCGCCTGCATCAGATCCACGTGGGTGGCGGCCACCAGGCGCACGTCCACGTGGCGTGCCTGCGAGGAGCCCAGGCGCTCGACCTGGCCGTCCTGCAGCACGCGCAGCAGCTTGGCCTGCGCGGGCAATGACAGCTCGCCCAGTTCGTCCAGGAACAGCGTGCCCCCGTGCGCGCGCTCGAAGCGGCCGGCGCGCGCGGCGTCGGCCCCGGTGTAGGCGCCTTTCTCGGTGCCGAACAGCTCGGACTCGATCAGCTCGCCCGGCAGCGCCGCGCAGTTGACGGCCACGAAGGGCTTGGCGGCGCGCGGGCTCAGGGCGTGCAGGGCGCGCGCGAAGCGCTCCTTGCCGGTGCCGGTCTCGCCGGTCAGCAGCACCGTCACTTGGGTGCCGGCGGCCTTGCGCAGCAGTTGCATCGCGGCAGCAAAGCCTGGTGCGTGGCCGATCAGCGGACCCAGGGCGTCCACCGGCGTTTCTGGCTGGTCGTCGGCCGGTATCGCGGCGGGCCAGGCACCGACGGCGCTGTTGGACGGATTGAGCGTCAGGGCCTGCGCCGCATAGTCGCTGGCCAGCTGCTCGCCGTCCGGCCAGTCACTCACCGGCCGGCCTTCGATGCGGCAGTGGGCGTGGCCGCAGGCGGCACAGGCCACTTCCTTGTACAGCACGGGGCGGCCCATGAAGGCGCTGGTGTAGCCCGAGGCGTAGCCCAGCAGCGTCCAGCAGACCGGTTCGTGCTGCGGGCCGAAGTCGCGCAACTGCGTTTCCACTTCCCACGAATGGTCCCAGCGGAACACGCCGTGGAAGTGGCCGGCGGCCACGTCCAGATCGAGCTGCTCCGGCGTGACCTGCACGGCGCCTTCCAGCATGTGCAGTTGCGGGCCGACGGCGAACAGGGAAAACATGTCGGCGTCGGCGCGCAGCTGGCGCGCCAGCGCCGCGTCGCGCTCGCCCGAGGCATAGCCCACGCGCAGCAGCAGGCGTCGGGCGGCGGCCGGCCCCAGCGACTTGATCAGCTCGCGCCGCAGCGTGCCCAGCGAAGCCGCGTGCATGAGGAGCATGCGCTGCCCCGCCAGCCAGATGCGACCGTCGGCCGACGAAAACTCGACCTGGCGGCGCAGGTCGGCGGCGGAGGGCAGGGGAGGAAGCGGGCTCACGGCTAGATTATCGAGAAAGAAGATGATCTTGCAAGTGGCAATGGATGGCTGAAATCATCAAATCATCAATTTTGAGTTTGATCAATGGCTTAAATCATCATGTTGCAGCGCAATATTTCACGGATTTTCCCGCGTGTATCGCTTTGATTGAAGATTGGTGCTGGGGTGAAAAACAAGGGTTTTCCCGAAAATTATCGAGATTTTTAGGGATTTCGGATTTTCTGGCATGGCCCGTGCAAGGGATGACGCATGGCTGACGCACCTGCCCCTTCCGACGACCGCTGGGATGTCCGGCGCCGCTTCATCCGCGTCGTGCAGACGCACGACAACGGCATGGTCGAGTTCGAGTTCGCTGTCGGCGAACCCGGTCTGTTCGTCGAGATGGTGATGCCACGCGCCGAGTTCGAGGAATTCTGCGCCACGCAAGGCGTGCAGCCCACGGAAGGCCGGCTGCCGGCGCACGACCGTGGCAGCAGCGAGCACGAGTGGGACTGGAGCCTGCGCGATGCGCGCGACCGGCACTTCCGTCAAGAGCCCTGACCACCACCCTTTCACACCACCAGGCCAAGGAGACAAGTTCCATGCAGATCGACCTGCGTACCGTCAGCATCACGCCGCTGCGGCAGACCTACACCCACATCGCCGAGCGGCTGGGCGCCGACAAGCCGGCCTCGCGCTACATCGAAGGCACGATGGACGTGCAGGCCAATGCCAACTTCCACTATCGCCCGACCTGGGATCCGCAGCACGAGCTGTTCGACCCGCGCCGCACCCGGATCGTGATGCAGGACTGGTACGCGCTCAAGGACCCGCGCCAGCTTTACTACGGCACCTATACCCAGGCGCGCGCCCGCATGCAGGAGGTGGCGGAGGCGGATTTCGAGTTCGTCGAAAGCCGTGGCCTGGCCGATCGCTTTGATGACACGGCGCGCCGCACGGCGCTGGACTTTTACGTGCCGCTGCGTCACGTGGCCTGGGGCGCCAACATGAACGGCGCCTACCAGTGCGCCTACGGCTACGGCACTGCCATCACCCAGCCCTGCCTGTATGCCGGCATGGATCAGCTGGGCATTGCCCAGTACCTGACGCGCCTGGGCCTGCTGCTGGGCAACCAGGGCGACCTGGAAGCCGGCAAGCACGCCTGGCTCAATGCGCCTGTCTGGCAGGGCCTGCGCCGCGTGGTCGAGGACACCTGGGTGCTGAAGGACTGGTTCGAGCTGTACGTGGCGCAGAACGTGGTGCTCGACGGCGTGCTGTTCGGCCTGGCCTACAAGGAGGTGGATCAGGCGATCTCGGAGAAGGTCGGTCCCACGGTGTCGATGCTCACGCGCTTTCAGGCCGAATGGATTCAGGATGCCTGCAAGTGGGTCGATGCCGTCATCAAGGCGGCGGCCGCCGAGAGCGCCGACAACCAGGCGCTGCTCAGCCAGTGGTATGCGCAGTGGCGCGCCAGGGTGGTGGAGGCGCTCACGCCGGTGGCACAGCTGGCGCTGGCCGAGCAGGGCGGCCAAGCCCTCGGTCGCGCCGTCGCGGCAGTGGATGCGCGCATGAGCAAGGCCGGCCTGACGGTGGCCGCCTGAGCACCGTCACCCAACGAACACGAGGAGTCAAGGCATGTCCAACGTATTCATCGCCTTCCAGAAGAACGAGGATTCGCGCGCCATCGTCAACGCGATCCTGGCCGACAACCCGACGGCCATCGTCAGCGACCAGCCGGCCATGGTCAAGATCGACGTGCCCGGCCGCATGGTGATCCGCAAGAGCACCATCGAAGAGGAGATCGGGCGCGACTTCGACCTGCAGGAGATGCACGTCCACCTGATCACCCTGAGCGGCAACATCGACGAGACCGATGACGAGTTCAGCCTGACCTGGAACCAGTAAGCACCGCCCCCGACCGCGACGCAAGGAGACATTCACCATGGACATGAAAGCCAGCAAGAAACTGGGCCTCAAGGAGCGCTACAACCTGATGACGCGCGACCTGGCCTGGACGCCCACCTACCAGGCCGTCAAGGACGTGTTCCCGTACATGGAGTACGAGGGCATCAAGATCCACGACTGGGACAAGTTCGAGGACCCGTTCCGCATGACGATGGACTCGTACTGGAAGTACCAGGCCGAGAAGGAGCGTAAGCTCTACGCCATCATCGACGCCTTCACGCAGAACAACGGCCACCTGGGCGTGACCGATGCGCGCTACATCAACACGCTCAAGCTGTTCCTGACTGGCGTCTCGCCGCTGGAATACATGGCGCACCGCGGCTTTGCCCATGTCGGCCGCCAGTACCCCGGCGCCGGCCCGCGCGTGGCCTGCATGATGCAGAGCCTGGACGAAATCCGCCATGCGCAGACGCAGATCCACAGCCTGTCCAACTACAACAAGCACTACAACGGCTTCCAAAACTGGCGCCACCAGCACGACCGCGTGTGGTACCTGTCGGTGCCCAAATCGTTCTTCGACGACGCCGTGAGCGCCGGGCCGTTCGAGTTCATCGTCGCCATCGGCTTCGCGTTCGAATATGTGCTGACCAACCTGCTGTTCGTGCCCTTCATCTCGGGCGCGGCCTACAACGGCGACATGGGCGCCATGGCCTTCGGCTTCTCGGCCCAGTCCGACGAGTCGCGCCACATGACGCTGGGGCTGGAGATCATCAAGTTCATCCTGGAACAAGACCCGGACAACCTGCCCATCGTCCAGGCCTGGCTGGACAAGTGGTTCTGGCGCGGCTACCGCGTGCTGACCCTGGTGGCCATGATGATGGACTACATGCTGCCCAAGCGCGTGATGAGCTGGAAGGAGGCCTGGGAGATCTACGCCGAGCAGAACGGTGCCGCGCTGTTCAACGACCTGGCGCGCTACGGCATCAAGGTGCCCAAGGGGTGGGAGCAGGCCTGCAAGGACAAGGATCACCTGAGCCACCAGGCCTGGAACGTGTTCTACAACTACGGCGCCGCCGCGCCCTTTCACACCTGGGCGCCGAGCGAGAAGGACATGGAGTGGCTGTCGTCCAAGTACCCCGACACCTTCGACAAGTACTACCGCCCGCTGTGGACGCACTACGCCAAGGAGCAGGCCGAGGGCCGGCGCTTCTACAACCAGACGCTGCCCATGCTGTGCCAGGTGTGCCAGGTGCCGATGTTCTTCACCGAACCGGACGACCCCACCCAGATCGCCTACCGCGAGAGCGAGTACCAGGGCATGAAGTACCACTGCTGCTCCGATGGCTGCAAGCACATCTTCGACAACGAACCCGAAAAATATGCGCAGAGCTGGCTGCCGGTGCACCAGATCTACCAGGGCAACTGCTTCCCCGCCGACGTCGACCCCACCAAGCCCGACTTCAACCCGCTGGCCGAGGTGTTGCGCTACTACAAGATGGAGTTCGGCCGCGACAACCTGGACTTCGCCGATTCCGAGGACAAGAAGAACTTCGAAGCCTGGCGTCAGCAGGCCACCAGCAACTGAGCCGCAGATACAAGGAGACACCCCATGGCTGTGAAATCCATCACCCCCTACGAGGTTGAGCAAAGGGACACGGCGGACAAGTTCCCCGCCCCGCTGCTGTACATCGGCTGGGAAGACCACAAGATGTTCTGCGCCCCCTTCTGCGCACCCATGCCGCCGACCATGAAGTTCGGCGAGCTGGTGCAGGGTGCGCTGCCAGGCATGTTCGGCGCGCATCCGGACTTTGCCAGGATCGACTGGGGCAAAGCCGAGTGGTTCATGTCCGGCAAGCCCTTCACGCCCGACATGGACAAGACCCTGGCCGAGCACGGCCTTGGCCACAAGAGCGTGATCCGCTTTCGCACACCGGGCTTGACCGGGCTGGGCGGCTCCTGCTTCTGAGCGGGCGCGCACGGCCCTGGCCACGCGGGCAGGGCGCTGTCCAGGTCGACTGTCCAGCGCTTGTGAATTCGAATGAAATCGGGCCGCAGCGCTTGTCCAGAAAGCGCCAGCAGCTATTGTTTTTGATAGAAGCGAACGTCCATGAGCTATCAGCTCACCATTGAACCAATCGGTCAAGTCGTCGAGGTCGAGGAAGGGCAGACCATTCTCGACGCCGCGCTGCGCGCCGGCATCTACCTGCCGCACGCTTGCGGTCACGGTCTGTGCGGCACCTGCAAGGTCCAGGTCACGGATGGTGAAGTCGAGCACGGCGAAGCCAGCGGATTTGCCCTGATGGACTACGAGCGCGAGGAGGGCAAATGCCTGGCCTGCTGCGCCACGCCGCAGGCCGACGTGGTGATCGAGGCCGAGATCGAGGAAGAGCCCGACGCCCGCAACCTGCTGGTGCAGGACTACGGCGGGGTGGTGTCGCGCATCGAGAGCCTGACGCCCACCATCAAGGGCGTGTGGATCGAACTTGACGCGCCCATCACCTTCCAGGCCGGGCAGTACATCGGGCTGCACATTCCGGGCGAAGCCACCACGCGCGCCTTCTCGATCGCCAGCGCCCCTGCGCAGTCCCGCGAGATCGAACTCAACATTCGCCACGTCCCCGGTGGCAAGGGCACGGGCTGGGTGCACGAGCACCTGCGGGTGGGCGATCGTGTCAGGCTGGCTGGTCCCTACGGGCGCTTTTTCGTGCGCGAATCGGCGCACCAGAAGGACAACCTGGGCTACCTGTTCCTGGCCGGCGGCTCGGGTCTGTCGAGCCCGCGCTCCATGGTGCTCGATCTGCTGACCGCGGGCTGCGCCAAGCCCATCACCCTGGTCAATGGCGCGCGCAGCCGCAGCGAGCTCTACCACCACGACGAGTTCGTGCAGCTGGCCCAGCAGCACCCGCATTTCACCTATGTCGCAGCCTTGTCGGACGAACCCGCCGGCAGCGACTGGAACGGCGCGCGCGGCTTCGTGCACGAGGCCGCCAAGGCGCATTTCAACAACGACTTTCGTGGCCACAAGGCCTACCTGTGCGGCCCGCCGCTGATGATCGACGCCTGCATCTCCACGTTGATGCAGGGCCGGCTGTTCGAGCGCGACATCTACACCGAGAAGTTCATCTCGGCCGCCGACGCGCAGCAGGTGCGCAGCCCGCTGTTCAAGAAGATCTGAGGCGACGGCCGTGGCAACCCACACCATCACCATCGACGACACCGGCGAAAGCTACCGCTGCGCCGAGCACCGCTCCGTGCTCGAAGGCATGGAAGCGCTGGGCAAGAAAGGCATTCCCGTCGGCTGCCGCCAGGGTGGCTGCGGCGTGTGCAAGGTGCAGGTCCTGGAAGGCCAGTACACCAAGCGCGTGATGAGCCGCGCCCACGTCAGCGCCGAAGAGGAAGCTGGCGGTTGCGTGCTGTCCTGCCGCATCCGGCCGGCCAGTGACCTGCGGCTGGCCGTGATCGGCCCCATGAAGAAGAATGTCTGCCGCCCCGCGAGCGAGGCGGCGACCCTGTCCTCCCATCCCACCTGAAACCAAGCAAAGGAGACCTCCAATGGCAATGACTGGCGTTTTGCGTCCTGGGCACGCCCAGATCCGCGTGCTCGACCTGGAAGAATCGGTCCAGTGGTACACCAACGTCATGGGCTTGCAACCCATGGGCCGTGACAAGCAGGGCCGGGCCTACTTCAAGACCCGCAACGAGCGCGACCACCACAGCATCATCCTGCGCCAGGCCGACCAGGCCGGCCTGGACTTCTTCGGCTACAAGGTGCTGGACAAGGCCACGCTCGATGACCTGGAGAAAAAGCTCCAGGCCCATGGCGTCAAGACCGAGCGCATCCCTGCCGGCGATCTGCTGGAGACCGGCGAGCGCGTGCGCTTCCAGATCCCCACCGGTCACACGCTGGAGCTGTACGCCGAGAAGAAGGACGTCGGCAACGGCATGGGCTACACCGACCCCGAGGTCGATGTGCTCGACGGCCCCGGCATCCGCCCGATCCGCATGGACCATGCGCTGATCTATGGTGGCGACATCGACGGCAACCTCAAGCTGTTCACCGAGGTGCTGGGTTTCACCCTGGTGGAGCGCGTGAAGCTCGAAGACGGCACCACCGACCTGGCCACCTGGCTGACCTGCAGCCACAAGGCACACGACATCGCCATGGTGCGCCATGCCGAGGATGCCAAGCTGCACCACGTCGCCTTCCAGATGCCAAGCTGGGAAAGCGTGCTGCGCGCCGCCGACATCATGAGCGTCAACCGCGTCTCCATCGACATCGGCCCGACGCGCCACGGCATCACCCAGGGCACGACGATCTACTTCTTCGACCCCTCGGGCAACCGCCTGGAGACCTTCTGCGGCGGCTACGACCATTACCCCGACATGCACCCCATCACCTGGACCTGGGATGAAGTGGGCCGCGGCATCTTCTACCACGACCGCAAGCTCAATGACGCCTTCCTGAGCGTGGTGACCTGATCTGACGCGGCGCGCCCTGCTCCTGGCAGGCGCCGGGCGCCGCCAGCACCGCGGGGCGGCCCTGGCACGGCAGCGGCCGGCCTTGGCCGCGCCCTGTGCAGTGGCGGGGTCAGCCCTGCTTCCCCATGAAGGAACCGACCATGCATTCACACAGCGTCGAACAGCGCAGCATCACCGCCGAGGCCGCCAACGCCGCGGTGGTGGCGGCCGTGGCCAGGGCCGGCGAGCTGGGCATCCGCATCAATGTGGCCGTGACCGACGCCTCGGGCGTGCTGGCGGCCTTTCTGCGCATGCCTGGGGCCTTCCTGCATTCGGTGGACATCGCCATCGACAAGGCCTACACCGCGGCCGGCTTCGGCTTTGCCACGGCGCAGTGGGCCGGCATTCTGCGGGGCGACGAGGCGCTGCGCCTGGGCATGCCGGTGCGCCCGCGCAACGTGGTGTTCGGCGGCGGCCTGCCGATTCGCGAGGCGGGCGCGCTGATCGGCGGCATCGGCGTCTCGGGCGGATCGGCCGAGCAGGACGAAGTTTGTGCCCGCGCGGGCCTGGCCGCGCTGGGGCTGGAGGCCGCGTGAGCGGCCGACCCTCCAGGAACCGAGAGTACCCATGAAAGAGTTTCTGAACTTCATCAACGGCGACTACGTCAAGAGCGCCAGCGGCCGGACCTTCGAGAACCGCAACCCGATCGACGGCAGCCTGATCGGCCTGATCCACGAGGCCGGCCGGCCCGAGGTGGACGCCGCCGTGGCGGCCGCCAAGGCCGCGCTGGCGGGCGACTGGGGCCGCATTTCGGTGGCCGAGCGCTGCAAGCTGCTCGACGCGCTGGCGATCGAGATCAACCGCCGCTTCGACGACTTCCTGCAGGCCGAGATCGCCGACACCGGCAAGCCGCATCATCTGGCCTCGCACGTGGACATTCCGCGCGGCGCCGCCAACTTCCAGATCTTCATCGACACCATCAAGAGCGCCTCGACCGAGTCGTTCAAGATGACCACGCCCGACGGCAAGACGGCGCTCTCCTACGGCGTGCGCGTGCCGCGCGGCGTGATCGCCGTGGTCTGCCCCTGGAACCTGCCGCTGCTGCTGATGACCTGGAAGGTCGGCCCGGCGCTGGCCTGCGGCAACACCGTGGTCGTCAAGCCCTCCGAGGAAACCCCGGCCACCGCCACGCTGCTGGGCGAGGTGATGAACGCCGTCGGCGTGCCCAAGGGGGTTTACAACGTGGTGCACGGCTTCGGCCCCGATTCGGCGGGCGAGTTCCTGACCCGCCACCCCGACGTCGACGGCATCACCTTCACTGGCGAGACGCGCACCGGCGAGGCCATCATGAAGGCCGCCGCCGAGGGCATCCGCCCGGTGTCGATGGAACTCGGCGGCAAGAACGCCGCCGTGGTGTTCGCCGACTGCGACCTGCAGGTCACCATCGACACGCTGCAGCGCTCGTGCTTCGAGAACGCCGGCCAGGTCTGCCTGGGCACCGAGCGCGTGTACGTTGAGCGGCCGATCTTCGAGCGGGTGGTGGCGGCGCTGAAGGAACGCGCCGAAGCCATGACACCCGGCGAGCCGTTCGCCCCGGCGACCCGCATCGGCCCGGTCATCAGCAAGGAGCACCAGACCAAGGTGCTTTCTTACTACAAGAAGGCGGTCGAGGAGGGTGCGACCGTGGTCACGGGCGGTGGCGTGCCCGACATGCCCGCGCACCTCAAGGGCGGCAGCTGGGTGCAGCCCACCATCTGGACCGGCCTGCCCGAGATCGCCAGCGTCATCACCGACGAGATCTTCGGCCCCTGCTGCCACATCAGCGCCTTCGACAGCGAGGAGGAAGTGCTGTCCAAGGTCAACGCCAACCGCTACGGCCTGGCCACGGCGATCTTCACGCAGGACATCGGCCGCGCCAACCGGGTGGCGCAGCGCATTCGCGTCGGGCTCACCTGGATCAACTGCTGGTTCCTGCGCGATCTGCGCACCTCCTTTGGTGGCTCCAAGGCGTCGGGCATCGGTCGCGAAGGTGGCGTACACTCGTTCGAGTTCTACACCGACCTGCGCAACGTGATGGTCAAGTTCTGAGCGATTAACGCGCTGGCGCTTGACTGGCAATCGCCAGCAGCTATTTTTTGCATAGCAAACCGCATATGGACAAGAAACAGATCGAGCAGTTGGGCGACACCCTCTTCGACGCCCTCACGCAGTGCAAGACCGTGCCGCCGCTGACCAGCCAGCACGCCGACATCGGCATTGATGACGCCTACGCCATCCAGCAGCGCCTGATGCAGCGCCGGCTGGCGGCGGGCGAACGGGTGGTGGGCAAGAAGATCGGCGTCACCAGCCAGGCGGTGATGAACATGCTGGGCGTGTTCCAGCCCGACTTCGGCTGGCTGACCGACGGCATGGTCTACAACGAGGGCGAGGCCGTGCCCATGGCCCGCCTGATCCAGCCCAAGGCCGAGGGCGAGATCGCCTTCATCCTGAAGCGGTCGCTCAAGGGCCCGGGCGTCAGCGTGGCCGACGTGCTGGCCGCCACCGACGGCGTGATGGCCTGCTTCGAGATCGTCGACTCGCGCATCCAGGACTGGAAGATCAAGATCCAGGACACCGTGGCCGACAACGCCAGCTGCGGCGTGTTCGTGCTGGGCGACCGCCTGGTCGACGTGCGCGACGTCGATCTGACCACCTGCGGCATGGTGCTGGAAAAGAACGGCGAGATCGTCGCCACCGGCGCCGGCGCCGCTGCCCTGGGCCACCCGGCCAACGCGGTGGCCTGGCTGGCCAACACGCTGGGCCGCCATGGCATCGCGCTGGAGGCGGGCGAGGTGGTGCTGTCGGGCTCGCTGGGCATCATGGTGCCGGTGGCCGCGGGCGACAACCTGCGCGTCACGATCGGCGGCATCGGCGGCTGCTCCGTGCGGTTTGTGTAAATGACGAAATGATCTCGCTTCGCATCGATGACGGCGCTTCACGCCATGACAGAAGCCCGTCATTTCGTCTTTGAAGCCGCGCAAGCGGCGAAGTCATTTTGTCATTGGAAGGCATGGAAATGAGCAAGAAGATCAAATGCGCCCTGATCGGCCCCGGCAACATCGGCACCGACCTGCTGGCCAAGCTGCAGCGCAGCCCGGTGCTGGAGCCGGTGTGGATGGTGGGCATCGACCCCGAGTCCGACGGTTTGAAGCGCGCTCAGGAAATGGGCATCAAGACCACCGCCGAGGGCGTTGATGGGCTGCTGCCGCACATCAAGGCTGACGGTGTGCAGATCGTGTTCGACGCCACCAGTGCCTACGTGCACGCCGAGAACTCGCGCAAGGTGACGGCGCAGGGCGCGATGATGATCGACCTGACGCCCGCGGCCATCGGCCCCTACTGCGTGCCGCCGGTCAATCTGCGCGAACACGTGGGCAAGCGCGAGATGAACGTCAACATGGTCACCTGCGGCGGCCAGGCCACCATCCCCATGGTGGCGGCCGTCAGCCGCGTGCAGCCGGTGAGCTACGCCGAGATCGTGGCCACCGTGTCCAGCAAATCCGCCGGCCCCGGCACGCGCAAGAACATCGACGAGTTCACCCGCACCACGGCCGGCGCCATCGAGAAGGTCGGTGGCGCCAAGCGGGGCAAGGCCATCATCATCATCAACCCGGCCGAGCCGCCGCTGATCATGCGCGATACCGTGCATTGCCTGGTCGAGGGCCAGCCCGACCAGGCCGTCATCACCAAGAGCATCCACGACATGATCGCCGAGGTGCAGAAGTACGTGCCCGGCTATAAGCTGGTCAACGGGCCGGTGTTCGACGGCCAGCGCGTGTCGGTGTTCCTGGAAGTCGAGGGCCTGGGCGACTACCTGCCCAAGTACGCCGGCAACCTGGACATCATGACCGCCGCCGCCGCCCGCACCGCCGAGATGTTTGCCGAGGAGATCCTGGCCGGCGCGCTCACCCTCGAACCCGTCGCCGCCTGAAGGAGCCCCCGCCATGAACATCCAAGGCAAGAAGATCACCCTGCATGACATGACGCTGCGCGACGGCATGCACCCCAAGCAGCACCAGATGACGCTGGAGCAGATGAAGTCCATCGCCCAGGGCCTGGACGCCGCCGGCATGCCGCTGATCGAGGTCACCCACGGCGACGGCTTGGGCGGCGCCTCGGTCAACTACGGCTTTCCGGCGCACAGCGACGAGCAATACCTCTCCGCCGTCATTCCGCTGATGAAGCAGGCCAAGGTGTCGGCGCTGCTGTTGCCCGGTATCGGCACCGTCGATCACCTGAAGATGGCGCGCGAACTGGGCGTGCACACCATCCGCGTGGCCACCCACTGCACCGAGGCCGACGTCAGCGAGCAGCACATCACCATGGCCCGCAAGATGGACATGGACACCGTGGGCTTTCTGATGATGGCGCACATGAACTCGGCCGAAGGCCTGGTCAAGCAGGCCAGGCTGATGGAAGGCTACGGCGCCAACTGCATCTACGTCACCGACTCGGCCGGCTACCTGCTGCCCGAGCAGGTCAAGGAGCGCATCGCCGCCGTGCGCGCCGCGCTCAAGCCCGAGACCGAACTGGGCTTTCATGGCCACCACAACCTGGCCATGGGCGTGGCCAATTCGATCGCCGCCATCGAGGCCGGCGCCAACCGCATCGACGCCGCCGCCGCCGGCCTGGGCGCCGGTGCCGGCAACACGCCGATGGAGGTGTTGGTGGCCGTGCTCGAGCGCATGGGCGTGCACACCGGCGTCGACGTATTCAAGATCCAGGACGTGGCCGAGGACCTGGTGGTGCCGGTGATGGACTTCCCCATCCGCATCGACCGCGACGCGCTGACGCTGGGCTACGCCGGCGTGTACGGCTCCTTCCTGTTGTTCGCCAAGCGTGCCGAGAAGAAGTACGGCGTGCCGGCACGCGAGATCCTGGTCGAGATGGGCCGCCGCGGCTGCGTGGGTGGCCAGGAAGACATGATCGAGGACACCGCCCTGACACTATCAAAACAGAAGCTGGTGGCGCAGGCTGCGAGCCACTGAACGGCTGGAAAGGTTAATATCCATGGCTCTCGACCCGAAGACGCTCGACCAGCTGGCCGAGCACCTGCACGCCTGCCAGCGCGAGGCGCGCGACACGCTGAAGATCACCGACGCGCACCCGGACATGAGCTGGGACGACGCCTATGCCATCCAGGACCGCATCCTGGCCGCCAAGCTGAAGGCCGGCGCGCGCGTGGCCGGCTACAAGGCGGGCCTGACCTCGCACGCCAAGATGCGCCAGATGGCCGTGACCGACCCGGTGTTCGGCTTCCTGGTCGATGAGTTCATCGTGCCCGAAGGCGGCGAAGTCAAGGTCAGCCAGCTGATCCACCCCAAGGTCGAGCCCGAGATCTGCTTCGTCACCCGCGCCGAGCTCAAGGGCCCGGGCTGCCACATCGGCGCCGTGCTGGCCGCCAGCGATGTGGTGCTGCCCGGCATCGAGGTCATCGACAGCCGCTACCGCGACTTCAAGTTCGACTTGAAGAGCGTGGTGGCCGACAACACCTCGGCCTCGCGTTTCGTCGTCGGCGGTCGCGCCGTGGACGCGCGCAGCGTCGACCTGCGCACCACCGGCATCGTGCTCGAAAAGAACGGCCAGGCCGTCGCCCTGGGCGCCGGCGCCGCCGTGCTGGGCCACCCGGCCGCCGCCGTGGCCATGCTGGTCAACCATCTGGGCCGGCGCGGCCAGAGCCTGCCGGCGGGCAGCCTGGTGCTGTCCGGTGGCATCACCGAGGCAGTGGCCGTGCAGGCCGGCGACAACGTGACGCTGCGCGTGCAGGGCATGGGCAGCGTGTCGGTGCGCTTCGTGTGACGCATTGACACCGGGGCGCCGTCTGACCGGCGCCTGTCTTTTCCCTTTGTGGAGATCTCCATGAAACGACGCGACTTCATCGCGGCGGCGTCCGCTGCCGCGCTTTCGACCACGGCCTGGGCCCAGGACACGTACCCGAGCCGCCCGGTCAGGCTGATCGTGCCCTTCCCGCCGGGCGGGCCGACCGACATCATGGGCCGCACCGCCGCCAAGGCCATGGGCGAGCGCCTGGGCCAGCAGTTCGTGGTCGAGAACAAGGCCGGTGCCGGCGGCAACATCGGCACGGATGCCGTGGCCAAGGCGGCGCCCGACGGCTACACCATCGGCCTGGCGGCGATCAGCAGCCTGGCGATCGCGCCGCACTTGTACGGCAAGCTGCCGTTCAACGTCGGCAAGGATCTGGCGCCCATCTCGCTGGTGGGCACCACGCCCTGCGCCATCATGGCCAACCCGCAGGCCCCGTTCTCCGACCTGAAGGGCCTGATCGCCTACGCCAAGGCCAATCCGGGCAAGTTGAGCTACGCCACCTCCGGCATCGGCACCAGCAACCACCTGGCGACCGAGTTGCTGCAATCGGTGGCCGGCATCCAGCTGACGCACGTGCCTTACAAGGGCTCCAGCCAGATCGTGCCCGACCTGATCTCCGGCACCGTGCTGATGAGCATGGAGAGTTCACTGGCCACCACGCTGCAGCACGTGCGCAGCGGCAAGCTGCGGGCCATCGCGGTGACGTCGGCGCGGCGCGCCGGCGCGCTGCCGGATGTGCCGACGGTGGCCGAATCGGGCTATCCGGGCTTCGAGGTGGAGACCTGGTTTGGCCTGGTGGCGCCCGCGGCCACGCCCGCCGCCGTCGTGGCCAGGCTGCGGGATGCCTGGGCCGAAGGCGCGAAAGGCGCCGACGCCCAGGCCGCCTTCGACAATATCTCGGCCAACCTGCGCGCCACCACGCCCGCCGAGTTCGGCGCCTTCATCCAGGCCGAGGACAAGCGCTGGGGCGAGCTGATCCGCAAGCTGGGCATCAAGGCCGACTGAGCCGCAAAGGGCGCAAGTCCGGCGTGCGCCGGGCAGCGGGGCCATCGCTCTGTCCGGTGAAAATCGCGCGATGCAAGGCAGGCGGGTAGTGCGACGGATCTGTCTCTGTGCCGCGGCCCTGGCGCTGTGCGGCGGGAGCTGGCTTGGCCTTGTGCGGCCTGCGCAGGCCCAGGCGGTCGAGCGCGTCGTTCAAGGACAGCCGTGGCTGGCGCGCGCCGGCTTCGTCGTTGACGGTGATTCGCTGTGGGTGCTGCCGGAGCGCGGCGGCAGGCGCGCTCGGCTGCGGCTGCAGGGCATCGATGCGCCGGAGCTCTGCCAGCCGGGGGGAGCGCCGGCGCGCGCGGCCCTGCAGGCACTGGTGCAGGGCGAGCGGCTGCACGTGACCGTGCATGCGCGGGACCGCTTCGGGCGCCGCCTGGCCAGCGTGCGGCGCCAGCGCGACGGGCTGGATGTGGCTGCGGGCATGGTGTCCCAGGGTTGGGCCTGGAACGACCGCCAGGGCTGGCGCCGCGGCCGCTACGGGCGCGAGGAGGCGCAGGCCCGCGCGGCTCGGCGCGGCGTGTTCGCCGCCGCCGATGCCGAATCGCCGGCGGAGTTCCGGCGCCGCCACGGGCCGTGCGGCACCGCGCGGTCTGGGGCCGCATTGACACCGAAAAAACTATAAAAACGATAGCTGTTCGCGCATATCCGACAGGCGGTGCGGCCCTGATGGATGCCCGGCAACGACGACCGGCGTCAAGGCGCGAGCTGCAAGGACGAGCGCAGCGTCTGGGTCTCTGACGCGCAGTCCGCGGCCGGCGGCACCTGGCCGGCGGCGCGTGCCCGCACGACTTCCTTCCTCGCGGCCGCCAACTGGGCCTGGAAGACCTCATTGACCCGCAGTCGCGCCACGGTGGCGGCGCCGATCACGCGGCCGGCCTCGATGTCGCTCTTCCAGTGCACGCCACAGATGCCGCGGCTCTGGCCAAAGGCGCGTCCGCGCAGCAGCAGGGCGTCGGCGCGCTCCGGCGCCAGCTCGGTCAGCACCAGGGCCCAGGCCCAGCCGAGCGCGGCATGGCCGGATGGGTAGCTGCCGTCCTTGCTCAGGGCCGCCTCCTCGGCGGGGGTGCAGGTGGGGGCGCTGAATGCCACGAACGGGCGCGTGCGCTTGTACTGGTCCTTGGCCTTGTAGGTGGCCAGACCAGCGTCGGTCAGCGTGCGCCGCAGCAGCATGTTCAGGTGGGGCGTGCCCTGTTCGGAGACCGTGACGCCCAGGGCACAGGCAAAGGCGCCTGCCGTCTGCGGGAACTTCAGGTTGGCATCGCGTGTGGCCAGCGCGCCTCTCAGTACCTTCTGCATGGCCGTCAGTTGCCGGAATGCGTCGGCATCGTCGGCATGGGCCGGCGTGCCTTCGGCGGGCGGAGGTGGCAGCAGTGCCAGGCTGTCGGGCAGCTCCTCGCGGCCGAGGTAACCCTTGAGGTAGCCCGCCCCGGGGCGCAGTTCGCCCACCTCGGCGGGGGAAACCGGCGCGTGCGGCGTACTGGTGCACGCGCCGAGCAATGTGATCGCGGTCAGAGCCGCTGCGGCAGAACGGATGGCAGGGTGCATGGGTGTCTCCTGTGATGGTGCTGGCGGGTTCGGCCGCTGCGGCCTGCTGGCAGTGTAGCGGCGTGCCATTTACCGGCCGGGCATCCTTCGGACACTATCAAACGAATAGCATTTGCCGCAATACTGGTGTGCGGTAGACGATATTTTCATTGTGTATCGTGCGATCTTTGAAGAGAATCGACACGGTCGGCGCAGGCGCCTTGAATCTCGGACAGTCCTCCCCATTTGATGGGCAATTCGGAGGTTTTCATGCGCCTAGACAAACTCACCACCAAGTTCCAGGAGGCCCTCGCCGACGCCCAGTCGCTGGCGCTGGGCCATGACCACGCCTACATCCAGCCCGAGCACCTGCTCGCGGCCATGCTGCTGCAGGAAGACGGCCCGCGCTCGCTGCTGGCGCGCGCCGGCGTCAACGTGGCGGCGCTGGCCCAGGCGGCGGACGCCGCCGTCAAGCGCCTGCCGCAGGTGCAGGGCCAGGAGCAGGTGCAGCCCAGCCCCGACCTGATGAAGCTGCTGCAGGCCACCGAGAAGGAGGGCATCAAGCGCGGCGACCAGTTCATCTCCAGCGAGATGTTCCTGCTGGCGCTGGCCGACGCCAAGGGCGAGGCCGCGCGCATTGCCAAGGAGGCCGGCTTGTCGCGCAAGGCCCTGGAGGCGGCCATCGACGCCGTGCGCGGCGGCCAGACCATGGACAGCGCCGAGGGCGAGGGCCAGCGCGAGGCGCTGAAGAAATACACGCTCGATCTGACCGAACGCGCGCGCCAGGGCAAGCTTGACCCGGTGATCGGCCGCGACGACGAGATCCGCCGCACCATCCAGGTCTTGCAGCGGCGCAGCAAGAACAACCCGGTGCTGATCGGCGAGCCGGGCGTGGGCAAGACCGCCATCGTCGAGGGCCTGGCCCAGCGCATCACTGCCGGCGAGGTGCCAGACACCCTGAAGGACAAGCAGGTGCTGGTGCTCGACATGGCGGGCCTCTTGGCCGGCGCCAAGTACCGCGGCGAGTTCGAGGAGCGCCTGAAGGCCGTGCTGAAGGAGGTCGCGCGCGAGGAAGGCCGCATCATCCTCTTCATCGACGAACTGCACACCATGGTCGGCGCCGGCAAGGCCGAGGGCGCGATCGACGCCGGCAACATGCTGAAACCCGCGCTGGCGCGCGGCGAGCTGCACTGCGTGGGCGCCACCACGCTGGACGAATACCGCAAGTACATCGAGAAGGACGCGGCGCTGGAGCGGCGCTTTCAGAAGGTGCTGGTGGGCGAGCCCAGCGTCGAAGACACCATCGCCATCCTGCGCGGCCTGCAGGAGCGCTACGAGGCGCACCACGGCGTGGACATCACCGACCCGGCCATCGTCGCCGCGGCCGAGCTCTCTCACCGCTACATCACGGATCGCTTTTTGCCCGACAAGGCGATCGATTTGATCGACGAGGCGGCGGCCAAGATCAAGATCGAGATCGATTCCAAGCCCGAGGTCATGGACAGGCTGGATCGTCGCATGATCCAGCTCAAGATCGAGCGCGAGGCGGTGAAGAAGGAAAAGGACGAGGCCTCGCAAAAGCACCTGGCGCAGATCGAGGACGACCTGGCCAAGCTGGAAAAGGAATACGCCGACCTGGACGAGATCTGGCGTGCAGAGAAAGCCAGCGCTCAGGGCAGCGAGCAGGTGCGCAAGGAGATCGAGCAGATCAAGTTCCAGATCCAGGAAGCCACGCGCAAGGGCGACTTCAACCACGTCGCCGAGTTGCAGTACGGCAAGCTGCCCGCGCTGGAAAAGCAGCTCAAGGAAGCGCAGGCCAGCGAACAGGGTGCCGAGGCCAGCGCCAAGGCGCACAAGCTGCTGCGCACGCAGGTGGGTGCCGAAGAGATCGCCGAGGTGGTCAGCCGCGCCACCGGCATCCCCGTCAGCAAGATGATGGAAGGCGAGCGCGACAAGCTGCTGAAGATGGAAGACGCCCTGCACCAGCGCGTGGTGGGCCAGGACGAGGCCATCTCGGCCGTGGCCAACGCCATCCGCCGCTCGCGCTCGGGCCTGTCGGACCCGAACCGGCCGCTGGGCTCCTTCCTGTTCCTGGGCCCCACGGGCGTGGGCAAGACCGAGCTGACCAAGGCGCTGGCCACCTTTCTGTTCGACAGCGCCGAGCACATGGTGCGCATCGACATGAGCGAGTTCATGGAGAAGCACAGCGTGGCGCGCCTGATCGGCGCACCGCCCGGCTACGTCGGCTACGACGAGGGCGGCTATCTGACCGAAGCCGTGCGGCGCAAGCCCTACAGCGTGGTGCTGTTCGACGAGATCGAGAAAGCACACCCGGACGTGTTCAACGTGCTGCTGCAGGTGCTGGACGATGGGCGCCTGACCGACGGCCAGGGCCGCACGGTGGACTTCAAGAACACCGTGCTGATCATGACCAGCAACATCGGCAGCCCGATGATCCAGGCCATGGCGAGCGAGCCCTACGAAGAGGTCAAGGACGCGGTGTTCGGCGAGTTGAAGAACCACTTCCGCCCCGAGTTCCTCAACCGCATCGACGAGATCGTGGTGTTCCACGGTCTGGATGCAACGCAGATCGGCGCCATTGCCAAGATTCAGCTCAAGGTGCTGGCCGAGCGAATGGTCCGGATGGACCTGTCGCTGAAAGTGTCGGATCAGGCGCTGGCCGAGCTGGCCAAGGTCGGCTTCGATCCGGTGTTCGGCGCGCGGCCCTTGAAGCGCGCCATCCAGCAGCGCATCGAGAACCCGCTGGCCAGGCTGATCCTGGAAGGCCGGTTCCCGCCCAAGACCGAGATCAACGTCAGCGTCGATCCGATCAAGGACCCGGGCGTATTCACCTTCAGCGCCCACGCGGGCTGAGCCCTGGAGGGGCCCAGCCAGGCCCACCGACGCCGGCCCGTGCCGGCGTCGGCCATTTGATCGGTTACAACCCCGTCTGCCACCAAGGAACAGAGCGCCATGACGCCTTTGCTTTCGACCCAGGACATCTTCGAGCGCGCCCGTGTCGCCAGCCGCCAGTCGGCCGAGGTGCCGCTGGCCCAGCGGCATGACCGGCTGGCGCGCCTGCAGCGCCTGCTGGACGAGAACGAGGCGGCCTTGGCGGCGGCGGTGGATGCCGACTTTGGCGGGCGCGGCGCGCGCCTGACCGAGATCGCCGACCTGTTCCTGCTGCGCGGCATGCTGGCCGATCTGCGGCGCCACCTGGGGCGCTGGTCGCGCCCGCGCCGGGCGCGCACGCCGCTGTACCTGATGCCGGGGCGTGGCCACATCCAGCGCCAGCCGCTGGGCGTGGTGGGCATCATCGGGCCGTGGAACTACCCGCTGCAGCTGACGCTGGGGCCGGCGGCGGCGGCGCTGGCCGCTGGCAACCGGGTGCTGCTCAAGCCCAGCGAGCTGACCCCGCGCAGCAGCGCGCTGATGGCCGAGCTGGTGGCGCGGCATTTCGCGCCCGAGGAGTTCCACGTCGTGCTGGGCGGCCCCGAGGTGGCGGCCGAGTTCGCGGCGCTGCCGTTTGACCACCTGTTCTTCACCGGCTCCACCGCCGTCGGCCGCAAGGTGGCCGAGGCGGCGGCCAGGAACCTGACACCCACCACGCTGGAGCTGGGCGGCAAGTCGCCCTGCATCGTCGACGCGTCCTGCACCGACCTGGAGGGCGTGGCGCTCAAGATCGCTCACGGCAAGCTGCTCAATGCCGGCCAGACCTGCATCGCGCCCGATTACCTGCTGCTGCCGCGCGGGCGCGAGCAGGCGTTTGCCCAGGCCTACCAGGCGGCCGTGGCCCGGTTGTTTCCGTTCATCGAGGGCAACGCCGACTATGCGGCCATCGTCAGCGAGCGGCACCACGCGCGCCTGCGGGCGCTGCTGGACGAGGCGCGCGCCGGCGGTGCCACGGTGCAGGACATGGGCCCGCCCGCCGGCGGTGCGGGCGGCGACACCAGCCGCCGCATGCGGCCCACGCTGGTGCTGGGCGCCACGCCGGCGCTGCGCCTGCTGCAGGAGGAGATCTTCGGCCCCATCCTGCCGGTGCTGCCCTGCGACACGCCAAAGCAGGCGATCGAGCTGATCAACGCCGCGCCACGCCCGCTGGCGCTGTACTGGTTCGGCAACGATGCGGCGGCGCGCGATCAGGTGCTGCAAGGCACGGTGAGCGGTGGCGTGACCGTCAACGACACGCTGATGCACATCGCCCACGAGGGCCTGCCCTTTGGTGGCGTGGGCGACAGCGGCCTGGGTGCCTACCACGGCGAGACGGGTTTCCTGCGCTTCACGCACGAGAAGAGCGTGTTCGTGCAGTCGCGCTGGGCCATGGGGCAGCTGCTGTACCCACCGTATGGCGAGCGCTTCGCGCGCGTGATGTCGATGATCCGCCGGCTGCTCTGAAGAAGCTATCTTTTATATAGCTGCTTCCGCATGCCAGGCGGTCGCTGGCGCCGGATTTCTTATAAATCCCCTGGGCGCGACCCGACGCTGGAGCGGGTGCGGGCGCGTCCGGCCGCAAAGGCGTAACATGCGCGCCCATGTCTTCTTCTGCCGTCTCCGCGGCCACCGGTCCGCTGCCCGTCGTGCCTTTGCGCGAGGACGCCAAAGTGATCGGCCTGGTGGGCCTGGCGCACGCCAGCTCGCACTTCTCGCACCTGCTGCTGCCGCCGCTGTTCCCGGTGTTCGCGACCGAATTCGGGCTGTCGTTCTCGCAGCTCGGCCTGCTGATGTCGGTGTTCTTCGTCATTTCCGGCGCCGGGCAGGCGATGTCCGGTTTCCTGGTCGACAAGGTGGGCGCGCGGCCCGTGCTGTTCAGCTCGTTCGTGTGCTTCATCCTGGCCAGCCTGTCGGGCTATTTCGCCCACAGCTACGCGGGCCTGATGCTGGTGGCGGTGTTCGCCGGCTTGGGCAACGCGCCGTTTCATCCGGTGGACTTCAGCATCCTCAACCACCGGGTGTCGGCACCGCGCCTGGGTTACGCCTTCAGCGCCCACGGGCTGTCGGGCAATCTGGGCTGGGCGCTGACGCCAGTGTTCCTGCTGTTCTTCACCGAGCTGGCGGGCTGGCGCAGCGGCTACCTGGCGGCGGCGGCGCTGTACGCGGCCATCCTGGCCTTGCTGGTGTTCAAGCGCGCGCACCTGCGGACCGAAGCCGTGGTGCACCACGCGCATGGCGCTCCCCACGCGTCGGGCGCCGGCTTTCTGCGCCTGCCGGTGGTGTGGTGGTGCTTTGCCTTCTTCCTGCTGTCCACGCTCACCCTGGCGGTGGTGCAGAACTTCGCCTCGCCGATCATGAAGGCCATGCACGGCGTCAGCTTCGAGGCGGCGACGACCATGATCACCGCCTACATGCTGTGCGGCGCGTTCGGCATGCTGGTGGGCGGCTTCGTGGCCGCGCGCATCCCGGCGGCGTCCGACCGCGTGGTGGCCTGGGCCATGGGCGCGGGCGCGCTGCTGATCGTGGTGACGGCCACCGGCTGGCTGGGCGGCTTCGGCTCCATGGCGGTGCTGGCCGGCACCGGCTTTGCCGTCGGCGTGGGCGGCCCCAGCCGCGACCTGATGATCAAGAAGGCCACGCCCAAGGGCGCCACCGGGCGCATCTACGGCACGGTGTATTCGGGGCTGGACATCGGCTTTGCCATCGGCCCGCTGATCTACGGCATCTTCATGGACCGCGGCATGTACGCCACCACGCTGGTGCTGGCCGGGGTGTTCCTGGCGCTGTCGGTGGTGGCGGCGCTGGGGGTGGGGCGGCGCACGCCCAGCGCCTGATGTGCCGCACAATGCCGCGATGACTTCGCGTATCGCCGGCCACCTGCTTGTCGAATGCCTTCTGGCCCAGGGCGTCACCCATGCCTTTGGCGTGCCGGGCGAGAGCTACCTGGCGGTGCTGGACGGCTTCCACGCGCATCGCGAGCGCATTGAGTTCGTCATCTGCCGGCAGGAGGGCGGTGCCGCCTTCATGGCTGAGGCGCACGGCAAGCTGACCGGGCGACCGGGCGTGTGCTTCGTCACCCGCGGGCCGGGAGCCACCAATGCCAGCATTGGCGTGCACACGGCGGCGCAGGATTCGACGCCCATGGTGCTGTTCGTGGGCGACGTGGCCAGCGACCAGCGCGACCGCGAGGCTTTCCAGGAAGTGGACTACGGCGCCTTCTTCGGCGCCTTCGGCATGGCCAAGCGGGTCGAGCGCGTCGACCGCGCCGAACGCCTGCCCGAATACGTGGCGCGCGCCTTTGCCACCGCCCTCAACGGCCGCCCCGGCCCGGTGGTGCTGGTGCTGCCCGAAGACATGCTGACCGAGCCGGTGCCGGACGCGCTGCAAGCCCAGCCGCGCTGGCAGGCGCCCGCCTGGCAGCCCGACGCGGCCGCCCTGGCGCGCCTGCTGGAGCTGCTGCGGTCGGCGCAGCGGCCGTTCGTCATCGCCGGCGGCAGCAGCTGGACGCCCGAGGGCGCATGTCACTTGCAGGCCTTTGCCGAAGCCTGGCAGCTGCCGGTGGGCACGGCGCTGCGCTTTCAGGACAGCTTCGACAACCACCACCGGCTGTACGCCGGCGATGTCGGCATCGCCATCAACCCGCGGCTGGCCGAGCGCATTCGCCAGGCCGACCTGGTGCTGGCCCTGGGCCCGCGCCTGGGCGAGATGACCACCAGCGGCTACACGCTGCTGCAGGTGCCCAGGCCGCACCAGCGCCTGATCCATGTGCACCCCGGCGCCGAGGAGCTGGGGCGGGTGTATCAGCCCGATCTGGCCCTGTGCGCCAGCCTGCCGGCCATGGCCGCCACGCTGGCGGCGCTGCCGGCGCCGGCGGCCGTGCCCTGGCGCGACTGGGCGGACGGCGCGCACGCCGACTACCTGGCCAACCTGCAGCCGCAGGCGCTGCCCGGCCCGGTGGACATGGCGGCCGTCATCCAGACCCTGCAGCGCCTGCTGCCGCCGGACGCGGCGCTGGCCAACGGCGCCGGCAACTTCGCCAGCTGGGCGCACCGCTTCTTCCGCTACCACGGCCTGGGCCATGGCCTGAAGACCCAGCTGGCGCCCACCAGCGGCGCCATGGGCTACGGCGTGCCGGCGGCCATTGCCTGCGCCATCACCACCGGCCGGACGGTGGCGGCGCTGACGGGCGACGGCGACTTCATGATGACCGGGCAGGAGCTGGCCACCGCGCGCCAGTACGGTGCGCGGATCATCGTGGTGCTGCTCAACAACGGCGTGTACGGCACCATCCGCATGCACCAGGCGCGCGAGTACCCGCATCGCCAGGCCGGTTCGATGCTGACCAACCCGGACTTCGTTCGGCTGGCCGAAAGCCACGGCCTGGCCGGCGAGCGGGTGGAGCGCACCGAGCAGTTCGAGCCGGCGCTGCGCGCCGCGCTGGCACGTGCCGACAGCACCCTGATCGAGATCGCCCTGAGCGAGCAGGTGATCACCACCCGCACGACGCTGGAGGCGATCGAAAGTCGCGGTGTCCAGCGTTGACTTTGCTTTTGATTTGATAGCTGCTGGCGCTTGATGATCGGTCGTCTCAGGGCAAATCAACCATAAAAAAACCGGCCTGTCGGCCGGTTCTTTGGCTGGCCCGTACAGGCCTTGCTCCGATCAGGACAGATGGTTGCTGATCAGCTTGGTCATCTCGAACATGGTGACCTGGGCCTTGCCGAAGATCGGCTTGAGCTTGGCGTCGGCGTTGATGTTGCGCTTGTTGACGCTGTCCTGCAGCTTGTGGGCCTTGATGTATTCCCACACCTTCTTGGTCACCTCGGTGCGCGGCAGCGGCTTGCTGCCGATCACGGCGGCCAGCTCGGCGCTGGGCGTCATGGCCTTCATGAAGGCGGCGCTGGGCGCGCGCTTCTTGGCCGGGGCGGCTTTCTTCGCGGGCGCGGCGGTCTTGGCAGGGGCCGCCTTCTTGGCGGGTGCGGCCTTCTTGGCCGGCGCTTTCTTTGCAGTTGCCATGGTTGCTGATCCTTTGGTGTTGAGAACTCGGCGGTTGCGTGCCAGCGTCACTGCTTGCACCACTGGCTGATGCGCATGCTACTGGATAAGTAGCACGCTTCCAAGGGGGAAACGCGGTATTTCCCTCGGAGATGTTGCTTTTTTTCAGTGCCATGAGCCCCTGCCGATCCGGTTGCCGGCGGCGCCGGCGCTGCCCGCTGCTCGCCGACCGTGACGGGGCGTCTGGCGACCGTCCGTTATCCTTGGCGGCGGTGCCGCCCGCCGTGGCGGTTTTCATGCCACGCTCCAGCCGGACCCACCGTCATGACGACCTTCCGTTTTTCCACCTGCGACTTGTGCGATGACCACGAAGGCGACACCAGCGGCGCGTTTCGTGTGCTGCCGCCGGTGTTCCATGATTTTGGTGTCGTGGCGCCGTTCTACGGCGCGGTGCACACGCTGCGCGCCTGGGAGGACAACTCGCGGGTGCGCGAGGCAGTCAATGCGCCGGGCGAGGGCCGGGTGCTGGTGATCGACGGCGGCGGCTCGCTGCGCCGGGCGCTGGTTGGCGGCAACCTGGCCGTGGCCGCCGCCAGGAACGGCTGGGCCGGCATCGTGGTCGACGGCTGCGTGCGCGACGTGGCCGAGCTGCGCGCCGCCGGCATCCCGATTCGCGCCCTGGCGCTGATGCCGCTGCGTACCGAAAAGCGCGGCGAAGGCCAGGCCGGCGAGCCGGTGCGCATCCAGGGCCTGTGGGTGCGCCCGGGCGACTGGCTGTACGCCGACGAAGACGGCATGGTGGTGGCCGATCGTTCGCTGCTCTGACGCGCGTCAGGGGCGGCGTTGGGGGTTGGGCGTTGAGCGTTGAGCGTTGAGCGTTGACAGATGGGCGCGACCGTGAACGTTTCGGTATTCACGCCGAACGCCCAACGCCCAACGCCCAACGCTCAACCTCTTGTTCACGCCCAACGCTCAACCTCTTCTCAGCGCTCAACCCCCGAGGGCAAGGTAGCCAGCAGCACGCCGGCCAGCGCCACGCCGTAGGCCATCAGTTGCAGCAGGCTCAGCCGCTCGCCCAGGGCCAGCACACCGACCGCGGCGGCGCTGATCGGCAGCAGCACGGTGAACACGCCGGCCTGCGCCGCGGGCACGCTCTTCAGGCCGGTCATCCACAGCCACACGGTCCACATGCAGGCGGCCAGGGCGTAGAACAGCAGCAGCAACCAGATGCCCGGCGTCACGGCGCCGAAGTCGAAGCCCCAGGCCAGCCACAGTCCGAACGGCGTGCTGAGCGCAAAGCCCCACAGGTTGATCAGTGCCGTGATGCGGCGCGGCGACAGCTGGCCGGTGAGTGCCTTGCCGATCACCGCGTAGCTGGCCTCGCACAGCACGGCGCCCACCAGCAGCAGGTTGCCCAGCCAGCGCAGATCGCTGGTTCTGGATGCGTTCAGCGCTTGTGTGGCTTGCGACGTCAGCTCCCGGTTCGATAGCGACACGAGCGCGATCCCGAGTACCGCACAGGCCACGCCAACCCACACGCGCGGGGCCACGCGCTCGCGCAGGAACAGCCAGGACAGCAACGCCACCGCCGCCGGGATGGCGGCCATGATGACCCCGGCCGACACCGCCGTGGTGAGCTTGACGCCGCTGATCATGCACAGCGTGAACAGGAAGTTGCCCAGAAAGGATTCGAGAAACAGCAGGCCTCGCATGCGGCCGGTGAGTGCTGGCTCGTCGGCCGGCTTGCGCAACCAGTGCAGCATGGCCACGCCGCCGATGCCAAAGCGCAGCCAGGCCAGCAGCAGCACCGGAAACACCGCCGCCAGCGGCTTGGACAGCGCCACGTAGCTGCCCACCAGGCTCATCGACAGGGCCAGGCAGCCGTAGGCCAGGGGGCGGGGCAGGGCGGTCGTGGCGGACACGTGGGCGAAGCGCGGGCGGCGGGTGCGGTGGCGCGACTATACGGTGGCGTTCAGCTTCGGGCGCGGGACACGGTGGTCCGATGGATATCGCACTCTGATGGGCAGGGCGGTGGTCATCGCGGCGCACGCACCTCAATTTCGTAATATAAAAATGAATCACTGCATTGTAAAAATGACAATGGTGCGGTGCCGCATAATTTCTCAATATGAAAGATAAATTTCCACATTACGGTTGACCATCAATAAATCATTGATTTGTATGAATAAATTTTTTGTCTTGTATAAGACATAAGAATCGACGACGGTCTTATACAAGAGTATGATGACGGTCAACGGCAGCGGCGGACAGGGTCTCTCACGGAGGCCGGCCACCCGGTCGGAACCACTTTTTTTGACTCACCACGGAGCTATTCATGCCGAACACCAACGAGCAACTCAGCCGCGAGCAGCAGATCGCCGCCCTCGAAAAGGACTGGGCCAGCAACCCGCGCTGGAAGGGCGTCAAGCGCGGCTACAGCGCCGCCGACGTGGTGCGCCTGCGCGGCAGCCTGCCGATCGAGCACACGCTGGCCAAGCGCGGCGCTGAAAAGCTCTGGCGCCTGGTCAATGGCGATGCCAAGAAGGGCTACGTCAACGCCTTCGGCGCCATCACCGCCGGCCAGGCCATGCAGCAGGCCAAGGCCGGTCTGGAGGCCGTGTACCTGTCGGGCTGGCAGGTGGCCGCCGATGGCAACACCAGCGAGACCATGTACCCCGACCAGTCGCTGTACGCCTACGACTCGGTGCCCACCATGGTGCGCCGCATCAACAACACCTTCAAGCGCGCCGACGAGATCCAGTGGGGCCGCGGCATCGGCCCTGGTGACAAGGACTTCATCGACTACTTCCTGCCCATCGTGGCCGACGCCGAGGCCGGCTTCGGCGGCGTGCTGAACGCCTTCGAGCTGATGAAGAACATGATCGCCGCCGGCGCCTCGGGCGTGCACTTCGAGGACCAGTTGGCCGCCGTCAAGAAGTGCGGCCACATGGGTGGCAAGGTGCTGGTGCCCACGCAGGAAGCCGTCGAGAAGCTGATCGCCGCGCGCTTCGCCGCCGACGTGATGGGCGTGCCCACCATCGTGCTGGCCCGCACCGACGCCGAGGCTGCCAACCTGATCACCAGCGACCATGACGCCAACGACAAGCCCTTCCTGACCGGCGAGCGCACGCAAGAAGGTTTCTACCGCGTCAAGAACGGTCTGGAGCAGGCCATCAGCCGCGGCGTGGCCTACGCGCCCTACGCCGACCTGGTGTGGTGTGAGACCGGCACGCCCGACCTGGGTTTTGCCCGCGAATTCGCCCAGGCCGTGCATGCCGCCTGCCCCGGCAAGCTGCTGTCGTACAACTGCTCGCCGTCCTTCAACTGGAAGAAGAACCTGGACGATGCCACCATCGCCAGGTTCCAGGACGAGCTGTCGGCGCTGGGCTACAAGTACCAGTTCATCACGCTGGCCGGCATCCACAGCAACTGGTACAACACCTTCAAGTTCGCCCACGCCTACGCGCGCGGCCAGGGCATGAAGCACTACGTGGAAATGGTGCAAGAGCCGGAATTCGCCGCCCGCGAATTGGGCTACACCTTCGTGTCGCACCAGCAGGAAGTGGGCGCGGGCTACTTCGACGACGTGACCACCGTGATCCAGGGCGGCTCGTCCAGCGTCAAGGCGCTGACCGGGTCGACAGAGGAAGAGCAGTTCCACTGATCGGCGCGTGAAGGCCGACCGGCTGGCGCCGGTCGGCGAGGAGACCTGAAAAGCCACGGCACGCCGTGGCTTTTTCTCGTTGCGGCCCGTCGGTGGCGCCGCGCGGCGGGCTGCGGCACACTGGGTGCTTGCGATTCACCCCGGAGGACAATCCATGATCACTGCCCTGGTCCAGTTCAGTCTGCCCGCGCCGCTGAGCGTCGAGCAGGCGCGCGCCATCTTCCACAGCACCGCGCCGCGCTACCTGGGCATGCCGGGGCTGGTGCGCAAGTACTACGTGCTGTCGGAAGACGGCCGCACGGCCGGCGGCGTCTATCTGTGGCAGACACGGGCCGACGCCGAGCGGGTCTATACCGACGAATGGCGCCAGTTCGTGCGTGACAAATACGGCAGCGCCCCGCGGCTGAGCTACTTCGAGACGCCCGTGCTGGTGGACAACGCCACGGGCCAGATCACCGCCGACGCTTGAGGCGGGGTGCGGTGTCCTGATTGCTATTGATGTGATAGCTTTTGGCGCGCATCCATCAAGCGCTGGTGGCTGATCAGCGTATCCAGCCGCCGCCCTGCAGGTACCAGCCGCCGCGTGGCGACCGGCTCCAGCGGTGCGGCGCGTAGTGGTAACCGGGCCGGGGCCGTTCATAGCGGCCGGGCACCCAGACATGGCGGTGGCCACTCCAGTTCCAGTAGCCGCCGATCCAGATGGCGCCGGGGTAAGGCAGCGGCGGCTGAACCTCGTAGTACGGCGCGGGCGGCGCCACGGGGGCGTAGACGCTGGTCTGTGTCGGCGCGCCACCCGGGTCGGCATAGACCGCGCCGGGCATCGGCGCCACCACGCAACCGGCCAGCGCCGCGGCGCCGGCCAGCCATGCCGCGAGCAGCACGCGGCGCGAAGGGGGTGGTTTCGTCAGGCTCATGGCAGAGGGCTCCTTGGTGATGCGGGTCCGGCCGCGTCCCGCTGAGTCTTTCAACGGCTCGCGGCGCGCCGGGGTCGACCGGCGGTGCGCCTGGTCACCCGGTTTTACCTCGCGCTCACACGCGCGGCGACCAGCCGAAGGAAATCCGATGGTTCAGGTAAAATGATGAACTTGCCGGGCGGCGCCGCAGCCCGTGGCGCCCACGATCCATAAGAGCAGGAAAGGCACTTTCGGTTATGACACCGCGAACTACATCCTCCAGGAGCGGGTTCTAGGCCAATCGCTGTGTTGACCGTGTCTGCCCTGCGGGGCATGCTACAAAAAACATACTGAAAGCGCGGCCAATCCCGCGCTTTTTTCATGGCCCGCGGGCCATCGCCCCGATTGCACGACTTTTCAGAGGTACTTCATGCTTGAGATCACGCTTCCCGATGGCTCGCGGCGCCAGTACCCCGGCCCGGTGACGGTGGCCGAGGTGGCCGAGTCGATCGGTCCCGGCCTGGCCAAGGCGGCGCTGGGCGGCAAGGTGGACGGCCAGCTGGTGGACACCAGCTTCCGCATCGAGCACCCGGCGCAGCTGGCCATCGTGACGGCCAAGGACGCCGAAGGGCTGGAGATGATCCGCCACTCCACGGCCCACCTGCTGGCCTACGCGGTGAAGACGCTGTTCCCGGAGGCGCAGGTCACCATCGGCCCGGTGATCGACAACGGCTTTTACTACGACTTCAGCTACAAGCGCCCCTTCACGCCCGATGACCTGGTGGCCATCGAGAAACAGATGGAAGCGCTGGCCGCCCAGGACGAGCCGGTGGTGCGCCGCGTGCTGCCGCGCGACGAGGCGGTCGAGTACTTCAAGGGCCTGGGCGAGCACTACAAGGCCGAGATCATCGCCAGCATCCCGAGCAACGAAGACGTCAGCCTGTATCGCGAGGGCGCCTTCGAGGACCTGTGCCGCGGCCCGCACGTGCCCAGCACCGGCAAGCTCAGGCACTTCAAGTTGATGAAGGTGGCCGGCGCCTATTGGCGGGGCGATCACCGCAACGAGATGCTGCAGCGCATCTACGGCACGGCCTGGGCCACCAAGGAGGAGCTCAGGGCCTACCTGACCATGCTCGAGGAGGCCGAAAAGCGCGATCACCGCCGGCTGGGTCGCGAGCTGGACCTGTTCCACATCGACGAGCACGCACCCGGCACGGTGTTCTGGCACCCCAAGGGCTGGACCGTGTGGCAGGAGGTCGAGCAGTACATGCGCCGCGTCTACCGCGACAACGGCTACCACGAGGTCAAGGGCCCGCAGATCCTGGACAAGACGCTGTGGGAAAAGACCGGCCACTGGGACAAGTACCGCGAGAACATGTTCGTCACGGAGTCGGAAAAGCGCGACTACGCGCTCAAGCCGATGAACTGCCCTGGCCACATCCTGATCTACAAGCAGGGCGTCAAGAGCTATCGCGATCTGCCGCTGCGTTACGGCGAGTTTGGCAACTGCCATCGCAACGAGCCCTCGGGCGGCCTGCACGGCATCATGCGCGTGCGCGGCTTCACGCAGGACGACGGCCACATCTTCTGCACCGAGGAGATGATCCAGTCCGAAGTGGCGGCCTTCACCAAGCTGCTGCAGAAGGTCTACAAGGACTTTGGCTTCAGCGACATCATCTACAAGCTGTCGACGCGCCCCGAGGCGCGCATCGGCAGTGAGGAAAGCTGGGACAAGGCCGAGGCAGCGCTGGCCGACGGCCTGCGCGCGTCGGGCTGCGAATTCACCTACCTGCCGGGCGAGGGCGCGTTCTACGGCCCCAAGATCGAATACACCCTGAAGGACGCGCTGGGCCGCGAGTGGCAGTGCGGCACCATCCAGGTGGACCCGAACATGCCCGAGCGGCTGGACGCCGAATACGTCGGCGAAGACGGCGCGCGGCATCGCCCCATCATGCTGCACCGCGCCATCGTCGGCAGCCTCGAGCGCTTCATCGGCATCCTGATCGAGCAGCACGCCGGCGCGTTGCCAGTGTGGCTGGCGCCGGTGCAGGTGGTGGTGACCGGCATCACCGACGCACAGGCCGACTACGCCCGGAACGTGGCGAAAACGCTGCGAAATCAAGGGTTTAGGGTCGAAACCGACCTGCGCAACGAGAAGATCACGTATAAAATACGCGAGCATTCGTTGCAAAAGCTGCCCTACATCCTGGTCGTGGGCGACAAGGAACGGGAAGCTGGTGCTGTCGCGGTGCGTGCCCGAGGCAATGTTGACCTCGGCGTGATGTCTCTCGAAGCCTTTGCCAAACGCATCGGCGAAGACATCGCCTCCAAAGCCTGATTTTCATCAAAAACAGCTCTGGTCGGCATGCGGCGCGCGGCGTTCGCTATTTTTTGCATAGCATCTTGACGTGAGGGATTTCAACCATCGCTACCAATTTTCGTGACCGCCGCCATCGTGAAGAGCGTGCGCATCGTCTGAACCGAGAAATCATGGCGCCCGAAGTGCGCCTGAATGGTCCCAACAACGAGCCGCTGGGCGTCGTCCCGCTGCAGGAAGCCCTGCGCATGGCGGGCGACCTGGACGTTGATCTGGTGGAGGTGGTGGCCACGGCCAGTCCGCCGGTCTGCCGCCTGATGGACTACGGCAAGTTCAAGTACCAGGAGCAGAAGAAGGCGGCCGAGGCCAAGGCCAAGCAGACGGTCATCGAAATCAAGGAAGTCAAGTTCCGCCCCGGTACCGACGATGGTGACTACAACATCAAGATGCGCAACATCCGCCGCTTTCTGGCCGATGGCGACAAGGTGAAGGTCACGCTGCGCTTTCGCGGCCGCGAGATCACTCACCAGGAACTCGGCTTGGCGCTGCTCGATCGCATCCGTGCCGATTTGGCCGACAGCGTGGTGGTCGAGCAGTTCCCCAAGCTTGAAGGGCGCCAGATGATCATGATGCTGGCACCGGCCCGCAAGAAGGCTGGTGGTGGCGCGGCCGCCAAGCCGGCGACGGAGCAGCAACCCGCTGCTGCCTGAACGGGCTGCACGGAGCATCGGATTTGCCGGGTTCGCCCGGCGAACCGGCAGGTTGCAAGACCTGCTACCAAGAAGTGGCTCGGGGCCAACAAGGGTGCAAAGCCGTTTTGCACACGCCTCGCGAGCACAAGGCAAACAGGAGCATGTCACATGCCCAAAATGAAGACCAAGAGCAGCGCGAAAAAGCGTTTTCGCGTCCGTCCGGGTGGCACCGTCAAGCGCGGTCAAGCCTTCAAGCGTCACATCCTGACCAAGAAGACCACCAAGAACAAGCGCCAGTTGCGTGGTGCGGTGAATGTGCATGAGACCAACCTTGGTCACATGGCGCAGATGCTGCCCTTCGCGGGCCTGTGATCAACTGACGGACAAGGAGAACACATATGCCTCGCGTCAAACGTGGTGTGACCGCCCGCGCGCGTCACAAGAAGGTGCTGGCCCTGGCCAAGGGTTTCCGCGGCCGCCGCAAGAACGTCTTCCGCGTCGCCAAGCAGGCGGTGATGAAGGCGGGCCAGTACGCCTACCGTGACCGCCGCAACAAGAAGCGCGACTTCCGCCGCCTGTGGATTGCCCGTATCAACGCCGCTGCGCGTGAATGCGGCATCACCTACAGCCAGTTCATCAACGGCCTGACCAAGGCCGGGATCATGCTGGACCGCAAGGTGCTGGCCGACATCGCCGTGCACGACAAGGCCGCTTTTGCCGGCATCGTGGAGCAGGCCAAGGCCAAGCTGGCCTGATTCCAGCGCCGGCGCGGTAACTATATTTTTGATAGCTGCTGGCGCTGGCGCTTCCAGGGGTTGAGGCCGATATGGCTTCAATCCCTTTTTCATTTCCGTATCTCTGCCCGATTTCATCGATGACCACCACCGCCACCGAGGAGCTGCAGGAGCTCGTGCACAGCGCCGACAGCAGCTTTGCACGCGCCGGCACGCCGGCCGAACTGGAAAACGCCAAGGCGCAGTTCCTTGGCAAATCGGGGCGCCTGACCGAGCTGATGAAGGGCATGGGCGCGCTGAGCGTCGACGAGAAGAAGACCCGCGGCGCCGCCATCAACCAGGCCAAGCAGGCCATCGAGTCGCTGCTGAGCGCCCGCCGACAGGCCCTGGCGGACGCTGAACTGACCCGCCAGCTGCAGGCCGAGGCGCTCGATGTGACGCTGCCCGGGCGCCAGCGCGGCATGGGTGCGTTGCACCCCATCAGCCTGGCCTGGGAGCGCATCGAGCAGATCTTCGGCAGCATGGGCTTCGACGTCGGCGATGGCCCCGAGATCGAAAACGACTGGTTCAACTTCACCGCGCTGAACAACCCGCCCAATCACCCGGCGCGCTCGATGCAGGACACCTTCTATGTCGACATGAACGACGAGCAGGGCCAGCCGTATTGCCTGCGCACGCACACCAGCCCGATGCAGATCCGCTACGCCACCGCCCACGCGCGCCGGCACGCGGCGGCGCTGGCCGCGGGCCAGATCCCCGAGGTGCGCGTGATCGTGCCTGGCCGCACCTACCGGGTGGACAACGACGCCACCCATTCGCCCATGTTCCACCAGGTCGAGGGCCTGTGGCTGGGCGAGAACGTCAGCTTCAAGGACCTGAAGGTCACCTACCTGAACTTCTGCAAGGCCTTCTTCGAGACCGACGAGCTGATCCTGCGCTTTCGGCCCAGCTACTTCCCCTTCACCGAGCCCAGCGCCGAGATCGACATCCAGTTCCAGAGCGGCCCGCTGGCCGGCCGCTGGCTGGAGGTGTCGGGCTCGGGCCAGGTGCACCCGCAGGTGGTGCGCAACATGGGGCTGGACCCGGAGCGCTTTGTTGGCTTTGCCTTTGGCTCGGGCATCGACCGCCTGGCCATGCTGCGCTACGGCGTGAGTGATTTGCGCCAGTTCTTTGAAGGCGACATCCGTTTCCTGAGCCAATTTCGTTGATCGAGGCCCGGCATGCAGTTTCCCGAATCCTGGTTGCGCAGCTTCTGCAACCCCGCGCTATCCACCCAGCAGCTGGCCGACACGCTCACCATGGGCGGCTTCGAGGTCGAGGAGCTGCGCCCCGTCGCGCCGCCCTTCAGCCAGATCGTGGTGGGCCGCGTCCTGTCGGCCGAGCCGCACCCCAACGCCGACCGCCTGCGCGTGTGCCAGGTCGACGTGGGGCAGGCCGCGCCGCTGAATATCGTCTGCGGCGCGCCCAATGCGCGTGCCGGCATCCAGGTGCCCTGCGCCCTGGTGGGCGCGCAGCTGCCGCCCGGCGAGGATGGCAAGCCCTTCGTCATCAAGCTGGGCAAGCTGCGCGGGGTGGAGAGCCAGGGCATGCTGTGCTCGGCGCGCGAGCTGGGCCTGTCGCAAGACCACGACGGCCTGCTGGAGCTGGCGGCCGACCTGGCGCCCGGCACCGACGTCCGCGCCGCGCTCGATTTGGACGACACCCTGTTCACGCTCAAGCTCACGCCCAACCTGGGCCATGCGCTCAGCGTCTACGGCGTGGCGCGCGAGCTCTCGGCCCTCACCGGCGCGCCGCTGCTCACGCCCGAGCACCCGCCGGTGGCCGCCACGGCTGCCGATGTGCTGCCGGTCACCATCAGCGCGCCCGATCTGTGCGGGCGCTTCTCGGGCCGCGTCATCCGCCATGTCAACACCCGCGCCGCCACGCCGGCCTGGATGGTTGATCGGCTGGCCCGCTGCGGCCAGCGCAGCGTGACGGCGCTGGTCGACATCTCCAACTATGTCATGTTCGAGTATGGCCGGCCCTCGCACATCTTCGACCTCGACAAGATTCATGGTGGCCTGGACGTGCGCTGGGGACATGCCGGCGAGACCCTCAAGCTGCTCAACGGCAACACCATCACGGTCGACGAGACCGTGGGCGTGATCGCCGACGAGCGCGAGGTCGAGTCGCTGGCCGGCATCATGGGTGGCGACGCCACGGCGGTGTCGGACGACACGCGACACGTCTATGTCGAGGCCGCCTTCTGGTGGCCAGACGCCGTGGCCGGCCGCTCGCGCCGCTTCAATTTCGCCACCGATGCGGGGCATCGCTTCGAGCGCGGGGTCGATCCGGCGCTCACGGTGGCGCACATCGAGCGCATCAGCCAGCTCATCATCGACATCTGCGGCACGCCGCAGACCGTGTGCGGGCCAATCGACGACCAGCAGCCGAACCTGCCGGTGCCCGCGCCGGTCACGCTGCGGGTGGCGCGCGCGGCGCGCATCATCGGCATGCCGCTGACGGCAGCGCAGTGCGCCGACGTGTTCCGTCGCCTGGGTCTGCCGTTCACCGAAGCACCCGGCACCATCACCGTCACCCCGCCGACGTACCGGTTCGACCTGCGCATCGAGGAAGACCTGATCGAGGAGGTGGCGCGCATCGTTGGCTACCAGCAACTGCCGGACACGGCGCCGCTGGCGCCCGTCGTCCCACGCGTGCGCTCGGCCACGCAACGCGGCGCGTTCGCCGTGCGGCGCGCGCTGGCGGCCCTGGGGTACCTGGAAACCATCAACTTCAGCTTCGTCGACGAAAGCTGGGAGCGCCAGCTGGCCGGCAATCCGGATCCGGTGCGCCTGCTCAATCCGATCGCCAGCCAGATGAGCGTGATGCGCTCATCGCTGCTGGGCTCGCTGCTGCAGGTCGTCAAGCACAACACCGATCGCCGGGCCGACCGGGTGCGGGTGTTCGAGCTGGGTCGGGTGTTCCGCCGCGATGCCGCCGTGGCCACTACCGACAGCAGCGTGCACGGCGTGGCCCAGCCCATGCACGTGGCCGGGGTGGCCTACGGCCCTGCCAACCGGCAGGGCTGGCAGGGCCGCCAGGGCGCGGTCGACTTCTACGACCTCAAGGGCGACGTGGAAGCCCTGCTCAGCCCGCGCCAGCCGGTGTTCGAGCCGGCCGAACACCCCGCGCTGCACCCAGGCCGCAGCGCCCGCGTGCTGCTGGACGGCCAGGCGATCGGTTTCCTCGGCGAGCTGCACCCGCGCTGGCGCCAGCAGTGGGAGCTGGCGCAGGCCCCCGTGCTGTTCGAGCTGGCGCTGGATGCCGTGATGCAGCGTGAGCTGCCCCAGGCCCAGCCCGTGTCACGCCAGCAGCCGGTCGAGCGCGACATCGCCGTGGTGCTGCCCGAGCAGGTCACGCACGCGGCGCTGATGCAGTCGGTGCACGCGGCGTCCACCGGGGGCCTGCTGCGCTCGGCCACGCTGTTCGACATCTATCGCCCCAAACCCGGCGCCGAAGGGCAGGCTGGTATGACGCCGCAGGAAAAGAGCCTGGCCGTGCGCCTGGTGCTGGCCAGTACGCAGGACACCCTGACCGACGCGCGCATCGACGCCGCCGTGCAGGCTGTGATCGACCGGCTGGCGGCCGACCTGGGCGCCAGGCTGCGCGCCTGAGACCAACCGATCGGGAGAAGCACATGGCCCACGATCAGTCCGACGATGCGCTGTTGCTGGCCGTCGACAGCCTGGAAACCTCGGCGCTGACCAAGGCGCAGCTGGCTGAGCTGCTGTTCGAGCAGATCGGCCTGAACAAGCGTGAAGCCAAGGACATGGTCGACGCCTTCTATGCGCTGATCGTCGAGCACCTGATTGCGGGTGACGACGTCAAGCTGTCGGGATTCGGCAACTTCCAGATGCGCGTGAAGGCGCCGCGCCCGGGGCGCAATCCGCGCACCGGCGAGCTGATCCCGATCGCGGCGCGCCGGGTCGTCACGTTCCACGCCAGTCAGAAGCTCAAGGACCAGCTGCAGGCGGCGGCCGAGGTCACGGGTCGGAGCGACGGCACGCCCTGAAGGCAGCCGCACTGTGTGCCCCCTGTTTCGGGGGGTGTTGGTGCGTCTTGTCACACCCGGCTAGCCGTCGGCCACGAGTTGCGTTAATCTTTCGGGTTCGGCGCGTAAGTGCCTGACCCGCATGGACAAGACCCTGCCCCCAATTCCTGCCAAGCGCTATTTCACCATCGGTGAAGTGGGGGAGCTGTGTGGCGTCAAACCCCACGTGCTGCGCTACTGGGAACAGGAGTTCACCCAGCTGCGCCCCATGAAGCGCCGCGGCAACCGGCGCTATTACCAGCACCACGAGGTGCTGATGATCCGGCGCATCCGCGAGCTGCTGTACGACCAGGGCTTCACCATCAATGGCGCGCGCGTCAAGCTGCAGGAGTTGGCGCAGCACGAGCGCGAGCGCGTCCGGGCGGGTGAGCTGTCACTGAACGGCCTGGACCGCTTCGACGCCGACGAGCCGGTGCCCAGCGAATTCGGCGACAGTCTGTCCTTCGAGGACGCCCAGTTCATGCCGGAGCAGATCCGCGAAGTCGAGCGCGAACTGAAGGAAATTCGCGATCTGCTCACTGTGTCGCAGTGGCACGATCTTCACGCGCTATAATTGAAAGCTTGTCGGCGTGTAGCGCAGCCTGGTAGCGCACTTGCATGGGGTGCAAGGGGTCGCGAGTTCGAATCCCGCCACGCCGACCAACAAAACTGACGGGTTAGCTCAAAATTGAGCTAACCCGTTTTTCTTTCCAGAGCCCGTGGGGTAAACGGTGGGGCGCGTCTATCATGGCTCGCATGAGCAAGGCGTTTACCCGCGAGACCGACGGTGAGGATGATGACGATGTGGCGCTGCCTCCGCTGCCTGCCGGCGGCCGCAACTACATCACGCCGCAGGGCTACGCCCGCCTGCGCGACGAGTTGCTGCACCTGATCGACGAGGAGCGGCCGAAGGTGGTGGAGACCGTGCACTGGGCCGCCAAGAACGGCGACCGCAGCGAGAACGGCGACTACCTGTACGGCAAGAAGCGGCTGCGCGAGATCGATCGGCGCATCCGCTTTCTGACCCGACGGCTGGAGATCGCCGAGGTCACCGACCCCAGCGCACACCATGGCGGCGATCACGTATTTTTTGGCGCCACCGTGACCTACCTCGACGACGGCGGCACCGAGCGCACCGTCACCATCAAGGGCATCGACGAGGCCGAGAGCGCGCGCGGCGAGGTCAGCTGGATCAGCCCCATCGCCCGGACCCTGCTGCGCTCGCGTGTGGGTGACGTGCTGTCGCTGCCGACGCCGGCCGGCGTGCAGGAGATCGAGGTGCTGGCGGTGCGCTATCCGCCTGCGCGGGTCACCTGATCGCGGCCTCTCGGTAGTATGAAAATGATAGCTGCTGGCGCTGTCTGGACACGCGCTGGCGCCAAAAACTGTCGGAAGCCAAGGCCCGGTGCGGTGGCCGGGCCGGTGGGCGCCGATCAGCCGCCGGTGGCTGTCGACTGGCTGCGGCTGGCGCGCAGCACCGATTGCGTGCGGCGCAGGCTGCGCAGCACGGCGTCCAGGTGCTCGCGGTCGCGCACCCCGATGACGAAGCGCAGATCCAGCGCGTCCTGCGCGGTTTCCTCGGCCATGCCCATGTGCACGATGTCGGCCTCGGCGGCGGCGATGGCGGCCGCCACCCGGGCCAGCACGCCCTTGCCGTTGATCACGGTGACGACGATGCCGACCTCGAAGGCGCGCACCGGCTCGTCGGCCCAGGCCACGGTGATGAAGCGCTCGGCGTCCTTGTTCTGCAGGCGGCGCGCCACCGCGCAGTCGTCGGTGTGCACCACCAGGCCTTCGCCGCGCCCCAGGTAGCCCAGCACGCCGTCGCCCGGGATGGGGCGGCAGCAGGTGGCGTACTTGACCGAGGCGTTCTCGGCCCCGTCGAGCAGCACCGCGCCCTGCGACAGGTTTTCGTGCGCGGTGTAGCGCTCGCGCGTCAGCAGCAGGGCGTCGGGCTTCACGCCCTCGGCGGTCAGCAGCGTGACCAGGCGCTTGGCCACCATGTTGGCCGAGCGCTTGCCCAGGCCGATGTCGGCATACATTTCCTCGCGCGAGCGGTTGCCGGTGAAGCGCAGCAGCTTGTCCCACAGCGGCTTGTCGCGCTCGGCGGTGCCTGGCAACTGGCTCAGTCCCTCGGCGCGCAGGGCCTGGGCCAGCAGTTTTTCGCCCAGCACGCGCGATTCGTCCTGCGCCAGGCTCTTGAGGTGGCTGCGGATGCGCGAGCGCGCGCGCCCGGTGCGCACGAAGCCCAGCCAGGCCGGGTTGGGGCGCGAGACGGGCGCGGTGATGATCTCCACCACGTCGCCGTTGCGCAGCTCGGTGCGCAACGGCACCTGCTCGTTGTTGACCTTGGCCGCCACCGTGTGGTCGCCGACGTTGCTGTGGATGGCGTAGGCAAAGTCCACCGTGGTGGCGCCCTGCGGCAGCGCCATGATCTGGCCGCGCGGCGTGAAGACGTAGACCGAGTCGGGGAACAGGTCGACCTTGATGTGGTCCCAGAACTCGGCGGCGTCGCGCGTCTCGTTCTGGATGTCCAGCAGCGACTGCAGCCACTGCGTGCCCAGTTCGCCATCGGGCGTGTTGCCGGCCAGGCCGGCCTTGTACAGCCAGTGCGCGGCCACGCCGGCCTCGGCCACCAGGTCCATCGGCTCGGTGCGCAGCTGGAACTCGATATTCACGCTGGCGGGCCCCACCAGGGTGGTGTGCAGCGACTGGTAGCCGTTGACCTTGGGGATGGCGATGTAGTCCTTGAAGCGGCCCGGCACCGGCTTGTACATCTGGTGCAGCACGCCCAGGCCGGTGTAGCAGTCCAGGACGCGCGGCAGGATGATGCGCACGCCGTACAGGTCATTGACCTGGGCAAACGACTGGCGCTTGCCGTCCATCTTGCGGTAGAGCGAGTACAGCGTTTTCTCGCGGCCGACGATGCGGGCGTTCAGGCCGGCGCCGGCCAGCGCGCTTTGCAGCTCTTGCTGCACTTTCTGGATCAGGTCGCCGCGGCGCTGGCGCGCGCGCGCCAGCGCCTTGGCCAGCACGCTGTAGCGCCAGGGCTTGAGGTGGCGGAACGACAGGTCCTGCAGCTCGCGGTAGGACTGGTTCAGCCCCAGGCGATGCGCGATCGGGGCGTAGATCTCCAGCGTCTCGGTGGCGATGCGGCCCCACTTGCTGCGCGGCATGTCGCCCATGGTGCGCATGTTGTGCAGGCGGTCGGCGATCTTGACCAGGATCACGCGCACGTCGCGCGCCATGGCCAGCAGCATCTTGCGGAAGGACTCGGCCTGGCCTTCCTCGCGGGTGTTGAACTGGATCTTGTCCAGCTTGGTCAGCCCGTCGACCAGCTCGGCCACCTGCGGGCCGAAGCGCTCCACCAGGTCGGCCTTGGTGACGCCGCAGTCTTCCAGCGTGTCGTGCAGCAGCGCCGCCATCAGGGCGCTGGCGTCCAGCTTCCATTCGGCCACCTGGGCCGCCACGGCGATCGGGTGCGTGATGTAGGGCTCGCCGCTGTGGCGCATCTGGCCCAGGTGGGCGGTGTCGGCGTAGCGGTAGGCCTGGCGCACGCGCTCCAGGTCGGTGGGGTCGAGGTAGTCCAGCTTGGCCTCGAGCGCGGCAAAGCTGGCCGCGGCGGCGTTGGCGGCGGCCATGGGGACTTCGACGGCGGGCAGAACCAGGCTCATGGGCGTAATTTAACCGCCCCGGCCACAGGGTGTGCAAGCGCAGCAAAAAGGCGCCCCGCGGGGCGCCTTGATGTGCTGGGGGCACAGGGGGCAGGCACGGCGCGTTGCCGTGCAGCCGTTCACGGCACTTTCTTGAGCATCTCCAGGCCCACTTTGCCGTCGGCGATCTCGCGCAGCGCGGTCACGCCGGCCTTGTTGCGCGACTCGACCTTGGGCGTGTGGCCCTGGTTGAGCATGCGCGCGCGATAAGTGGCGGCCAGCACCAGCTGGAAGCGGTTGGGGATTCTTTCGAGAGCGTCTTCGACGGTGATGCGGGCCATGGTCGGGGTCTTGTGCTGGGTAGGTCAGTCGATGCCGAGAGCGCGGAAGGTCTCGACGCGGGCGGTTTTCTGGGCCGTGTAGCGCAGGCGCTGCGCGTGAACAATGGTTTTCAGGTCGAAAAGCGCGCGTTCAAATATCTCATTGATTATAACGTAGTCGAAGTGCTTGACCTGCGCCAGCTCCTGCTGGGCATTGACCAGGCGCAGCTCGATCACCTCGGGCGTGTCCTCGCCGCGCCGCTGCAGGCGCGCGCGCAGCTCTTCCCAGCTGGGGGGCAGCACGAAGACCAGCACGGCGTCGGGAAACTGGCGCTGGATCTGCAGCGCGCCCTGCCAGTCGATCTCCAGCACCACGTCGCCGCCGGCGGCGATGCGCGCCTCGATGGCCTGGCGCGAGGTGCCGTAGCGGTTGCCGTGCACGTGTGCCCATTCCAGGAAGTCGCCGGCGGCGGTCTTCGTGTCGAACTCGGCGTTGTCGATGAAGTAGTACTCGCGACCGTGCTTTTCCTGCCCGCGCGGCGCCCGCGTGGTGTGCGAGATGGACGGCTGCACGCCCGCGTCGACTTCCATCAGCGCCTTGACCAGGCTCGACTTGCCGGAGCCGCTGGGGGCCGCGACGACAAAGAGATTTCCGGGATGATCCATGTGTGGTCAGCGCGGGCAGCTATGAATTCAGGAGTTCTTGCGGCGCGCCGGTGACGCGGATTTTAGTGCAGCACCAGCAGCAGGTTGTTGGCGGGAAGGGCGTGGCGCGCGCCCAGTGTCAGGCCGGCGGCCTGCGCGGCGTCGCGCACATCCTGCAGACGGCGCAGTCCCCAGGCGGGGTCGCGCTGGCGCAGCTCGGCGTCGAAGGCCAGGTTGCTGGGCGCGGTGGGCACGTCGTCCTCGATGAAGGGGCCGTAGATCGCCAGCGCCCCGCCCGGGGCGAGGTGGCGCGCGGCGCCGCGCATCAGCGCCGCGCAGCTCGGCCATGGGCTGATGTGCAGCAGGTTGGCGACGTAGACCAGATCGAAGGCGCCGTTGGCAAACGGCACGCCGTCCGAGGGCCAGTCGGCGTCGAGCACGTCCAGCCGTCGCGGTGGCAGCACATTGGGCGCGCCGGTCTGCTCGGCCCAGCCCCGAATGGCCGCAAAGCCGGCGTCGGTGCGGTCGCTGGGTTGCCAGGTCCAGCCGGGCAGGGCACTGGCGAAGTGCGCGGCGTGCTGGCCGGTGCCGCTGGCGATCTCCAGCGCGCGGCCGCTGGGCGCCAGCAGGGTGCGCAGCACCGCCAGGATGGGGTCGCGGTTGCGTTCGGCGGCGGCGCTGCGAGGCAGGGCGTGGTCGGGCAAATTCATGGTGATTTCCGCCATTTTGGCTTGACTGGCAAGCGCCAGCAGCTATCAATATGAGCGTTCCAGAGGCGCACTCAGGGGGCGTTGCCGGTGCCGGGCGCCGGCGTCGGCGCGTCCGGGCGGATGCGCTCGCGCACCACAATGCCGCTGCCGTCGCTCGCGTCGTCGCGGCCAGACAGCGCGTCGATGCCGGCGCCGACGGCCTTGCCACCCAGCGTCACGCCGGTGGAGACCACGGCGCCGGCCACCGAGATCGCCGCGCCGGCCGTGGCGCTGGCCACCGCGCAGCCCGCCAGCGGCGCCGCCAGCAGGCCCAGGGCCAGCCACGGCAGGGTGGGGCGCCTCATGCGGCGGCGCTGGCCTGGCGCACCTGCGTCGCGATGTCCAGCGCGCGCAGGCGCAGCGCCGGGTCGTAGATGTCGCAGGTGAACATCATCTCGTCGCAGCCGGTCTCGGTCGCCAGGGTCTGCAGGCCCTGGCGCACGGTGTCCGGCGAGCCGATGACGGCGCAGGCCAGGAAGTCGGCGATGCCGGCGCGCGCCGCGGCGTCCAGGCGCTCCAGAAAGCCCTCCTGCGGTGGCTGCAGCAGCCCGCGCGCGCCGCGCAGGATGCCCAGCACGCGGGCAAAGATGCTGCTGGCCAGATATATGGCCTCGGCGTCGGTGGGTGCCGCCACCAGCGGCACGCCGATCATCACATAGGGCTTGTCGAGCACCGCCGATGGCTTGAAGCCGCGCCGGTACACCTCGATCGCCTGCCGCAGCAGCGCCGGTGCGAAGTGCGAGGCAAAGGCATAGGGCAGGCCGCGCTCGGCCGCCAGTTGCGCCGAAAACAGGCTGGAACCCAGCAGCCAGATGGGCACGCGCGTGCCGGCGCCAGGGTTGGCGATCAGCTTCTGGCCCGGCGCGGGCGCGTCCAGCAGGTGCTGCAACTCGGCCACGTCGCGCGGAAAGTCGTCCACCGATTCGATGCGGTCGCGCCGCAGCGCGCGCATGGTCATCGGGTCGGTGCCCGGCGCGCGCCCCAGGCCCAGGTCGATGCGGCCGGGGTAGAGCTCGGCCAGCGTGCCGAAGGCCTCGGCCACCACCAGCGGCGCGTGGTTGGGCAGCATCACACCGCCCGAGCCGACGCGGATGCGCTGCGTGCCCCCGGCGATATGCCCCACCAGCACGGCGGTGGCCGAGCTGGCGATGCCCGCCATGTTGTGGTGCTCGGCCAGCCAGTAGCGCGTGAAGCCCAGCCGTTCGGCGTGCTGCGCCGTCTGCAGGGCCACGGCCAGCGCGTCGGCCACGCTGCGGCCCTCGCGCACGGGCACCAGGTCGAGCATGGAGAAAGCGATGTCGTTCAGGGCCTTGGTCATGGCGTGATTGTGACGGCTGGCGTGCCGGCGCGGTGTCGGGCGAGCAGAGCCCGCACAGCGCGCAGACGGCACAATCGGCGGCGTCCAGCCGACAACGTTACCGTGCTCAAGACATCAATCAAATCGGATTGCAGCGCTTTCCTGGTGAGCGCCGAAAGCTATCACAAATGTAGCAAGGAGCAAGCATGTCCACCGTGAACCGTATCTCCGACGCAGCGACCGACGCGCGGGTGCAGGCCGTGTTCGACGACATCCGCGCCACCCGCGGCTCGGATTTCATCAACCATTTCTGGCGCTACCTGGCCTTCGATCCGCCGCTGCTGGAGTCGACCTGGGCCGAGGTCAAGCGCGTCATGGCCACGCCTTCGGCGCTGGACCCGCTGACCAAGGAGCTGCTGTACATCGCCGTCTCGGTGGCCAATGGCTGCGGCTACTGCGTGCACTCGCACACCGCGGCGGCGCGCGCCAAGGGCATGACGGCGGCCCAGCACGCCGACTTGCTGGCCGTGGTGGGCCTGGCGGCCAAGACCAACCACCTGGTGACGGCGCTGCAGGTGCCGGTTGACCCGGCGTTCGACTGCGAGGCGCGCGCCGCGGCGAGCTGACGCCCGCACAGGTGCTGGCGGCGTGGCGGCATCGTTGCGCCAGCGCAAAACAGCAATCTATCTTCTGAATGAGCAGGCACGAGAGTGCTTGTCAACCGCTGTCGGGTGGCAATAATGCGTAATATAGTGTTATCTCGCCATGCAGCCCGTCAGCACCCAGAACCCCCTGATCCAGCGAGCGCGGCAGGAAGTGCTGTTCCTGGCCGGGCCGCTGATCGACCGCTGCGTCGAGGCCGCCGTCACCAGCCTGCAGGAAGCTGAACGCGGCGGTCGCACGGTGGCCCTGCGCATGCAGCTGGGCGACGCCTGGCTGGCGCTGACGCGGCACCGGCAGGGCTTGGGCGCCGCCTTTCCCGCGCGGGTCGAGCAGGCGATCAACCAGGCGCTTGAAGCGGCCCGCGCCGCGCCGGTGCATTCCGGGCGAGCGCCGCTCGGCCACGACGAGCTGACCCTGCTGGAGCATGCCGAAGTGGCGCGCTTCGTCGAAGCCTCGCGTCTGCAGCAAGCCGTGCTGCCGCAGGTGGAGGCACCGCTGTCGCGGCTGGACTCACTGATGAGCACCGCACTGGGTCTGCCCGTGGTGCGGGCCGACCTGAACCCGCTGCGGCCCGACGTGCTGTGCCAGGCGCTGCTGGCCCTGCTGGACGAGCAGCCGGTGGAGGCCGAGTGGCGCACGCACTGGGTGCGCCATCTGACCCCGAGCTTCGCGCAGGAACTGGGCCAGCTGTATGAGGCGGTGGCGCGGCTGCTGGCCGAGCAGGGCGTCGAGGAGGCGCGCTACCGCCTCAAGCTGGGCGACGGCGCGGCCGGGCCCGGCGCGGCGGGCGCCGCCCTGCCGGCGGCCGAGCCAGCCCGTGCCACGGGAGGGACTGGTGAGCGCGCGTCGCCGGTTGCCGCCGGCCGCGCGCAAGCGCAGCGCCCGCTGCATCCGCGCATGAGCGATCTGGCGCAGGCCCGGCCGACCGTGTCCCAGGCGCTGATGCGCGAATTCCTGTACCAGCCGCGGTGGGTGGCCGAGCGTGACGAACCCCTGCCGGCCGGGTATTACCAGGCGGTCGATCAGCAGCAGCAACGCCTGGCCGGCGCACCCGCCGTTGCCTACGACGAGGCTGCGGCCACCCAGGCGCATGCGCGGGCCCGCGTGCAGGCCGTGGTCGATCGCCCGGCACGGCCGGTGCGGCTGGAGCAGCCCTTGCCGCCCCAGCCATGGGGCGAGCTGGCATCGCCCAAGGCGCGCACCCGCACGCTGATGGCGCTGAAGGCGCGCGCCACCTGGATCAGCCAGGCGCTGGGGCTGGACGCGGTGCGCACCCTGGTGGGCCAGGTCGCCGGTGACGCCCGCGTGCTGGCGCCGGTGCGCGAGGCCTTCGTCGCCATGGAGCCGGCGCTGCTGCGCCTGGCGATGCGCGAGCCGCGCTTTTTCGGCGACGAGCAGCACCCGGCGCGGCAACTGATCGAGCGCGTGGCGCAGCGCAGCTTCAAGTACAACGACGAATACGCCGACGAGTTCGAGCAGTTCATGGCGCCGGTGCGCCAGGCGGTGCGCGCGCTGGACGGGCTGTCGCAGGCAAAACCGCAGGACTATGCCCGGCAGTTGCAGGCGCTGGAGGACGGCTGGCGGCAGCAGGACGAAGGCGAGGCCGAGGCGCGCGAGCACGGCCTGCGCTCGATCCAGTTCGCGCAGCAACGCCAGGCGCTGGCCGACAAGGTGGCCTGGGAATTCAGCCTGCGCTCCGACCTGGATGGCGTGCCGGCGGCGGTGGCGGATTTCTTGTATCAGGACTGGTCGCTGGTGATCGCCCACGCCCAGCTGACCGACGCGCGCGGCCAGCTCGACCCCGGCGGTTACCTGGCGGTGGTCAGCGACCTGCTGTGGAGCGTCAAGCGCGAGGCCGTGCTGAAGGAGCCGGCGCGCGCCTTCGAGGTGCTGCCCGAAGTGCTGCGCACCCTGCGGCGCGGCCTGGACCTGCTGGGCAAGGACCCGGAAGACGCCCAGACCTTTTTTGACGTACTGATGCGCTACCACGACCCGGTGCTGCGGCTGCGTCGCGTGCGCAGCGCCCGCGACGCCCAGGCGTCGGGCCAGGGGGCGCTGACCGGCATCTCGGCGGCCGTGCCGCTGGAAAGCGACGCGATCCCGCTGGAGCGGCCGACGCCGCGCGCCGCCGAGCAGCCCTGGCTGGGTCGGCGCGAACTGGTGCTGGCCGGCTTTGACGACGAGCCCGGCGACAGCGGGCGCGACAGCCTGCACAGCCAGCTGCCCTCGCTGCCGGTGCCGATCGAGGCGCAGGCGCTCGAACCCCCGCCCGGCGGCGATGGTCAGGCGCCGACGCCGCGGGCGGCACCCGTGACGGCCCGCGCCGACACCGCCGCCGGGGTGCCGCCGCCAGCACTGCCGGCAGCCCCCGCCGAGAGCGCGCCACAGGCCCAGGAGCGGGCCCGCGCCCAGCTGGCGCGCCTGCGTACCGGCGACTGGGTCGATCTGAAGGCGCGCGGCGAATGGCGACGCGCGCAACTGCACTGGTGCAGCGACAACGGCGCGCTGTTCATGTTCATCAGCCACGGCGGCCAGCCCCACAGCATGACGCGGCGCAGCTGCGAGAAGCTGCTGCTGGCCCGCAAGCTGCGGCCGGTGGAAGCCGGCGCGGTGGTCGACCGCGCCCTGCGCGAGCTCGACGAAGTGGCGCCAGCCGCCTGACGGCGCCGCCGGCGGGCCGTCAACGACTATCAAAAACATAGCTGCCAGCGCACATCAGGCGGGCGCCAAGGCGGTGTTTCGTCATGGACATTCTGGCTCCCAGGCAGGCGGCATAACATGGCGGCATGAACGCCCCGCTTTCCACTCTGGAGCTGACCACCGGCGCCGACCCGGTGGCCAGCATCATCGTCATGCACGGCCTGGGCGCCGACGGCAGCGACTTCGCGCCTTTCGTCGACGAGATCGACCTGCGCGCCGTCGGCCCGGTGCGCTGGCTGTTGCCGAACGCGCCGCGGCGGTCGGTGACCATCAACGGCGGCTATGTCATGCCAGCTTGGTTCGACATCCGCCACGACCGCGCCGACGAGGACCAGGCCGGCCTGCGCGCCTCGCAGGCGCTGATCGAGGCGCTGCTGGCGCGCGAGCAGGCGCGCGGCGTGCCGGCCCGGCGCATCGTGCTGGGCGGTTTTTCGCAGGGCTGCGCGATGGCGCTGCTGAGTGGGCTGCGCCATGGCCAGCGGCTGGCCGGCGTCTTCGGGCTGAGCGGCTACCTGCCGCTGGCCGGCACGCTGGCGGCCGAGCGCAGCGCCGCCAACCGCGATGTGCCAGTCTTTCTGGCGCACGGCACGCAGGACGAGATGGTGGCCCCGGCGCGCGCGCACGCCGCCCGCGACACCTTGCGCGCGCTCGGCTGGCCCGTGGACTGGCACGAATACCCCATAGGGCATGCCGTCTGCGCCGAAGAGGTGCGCGAGCTGCGGCAGTGGCTGCTGGCCCGGCTGGTCGCCTGATTTTTCGAAGTGAATCGGTCGCTGGCGCGCTTCTGTTGTGCGCAAGAAGCTATCAATAAGATAGCTGTTTCATTCGATAGGCAACTCGGCCCGCAGCAGCCGCAGCACGTTGCCGCCCATGATGGCGGCGATGTCGTCCTCGCTGAAGCCGGCATCCAGCAGGCCCTGGGTGATCAGCGCCAGGCCGGTGGTGTCGAACACCGTCCGGGTGGCGCCGTCGAAGTCCGAGCCCAGGGCGACGTGCTGCACGCCCGCCACCTGCGCCACGTGGCGGATCGAGCGCACGATGCGTTCCACGCTGAGCTCGCACATGGCGCCCTCGAAGTAGCCCATGCCCATCAGGCCGCCGGTGGCGGCGATGGCGCGGATGTGGGCGTCGCTCAGGTTGCGCGGGCCCGGGCAGACCGCCTGCACGCCGGTGTGCGAGACGATCACCGGCCGCCGCGTGACGGCCAGCACGTCGTCGATCACGGCGGGCGAGGCGTGCGCCAGGTCGACGATCATGCGCCGCTGCTGCAACTGGCGCAGCACCTCGTGGCCGAACGGCGTCAGGCCGCCCTTGCCCAGGCCGTGGGCCGAGCCGCCGACCTCGTTGTCGAAGAAATGCGTCAGCCCCATGAGGCGAAAACCGGCGTCGTACAGACGGTCGATGTGCTCCAGCCGACCTTCCAGCGGGTGCAGGCCCTCGGTGCCCAGCACGGCGATCACCTGGCCGCGCGCGGCCGGCAGGCCGCCCTCCAGCGCGGCGGCCAGCTGCTTTTGCGAGGTCACCAGGCGCAGCTGGCCGTTGCTGTCGCGCGCGGCGTCGTGCAGCTTGCGGCTTTGGTGCAGCGCGCGCTCCAGCAGGCTGCTCCAGGTGCGCGGCGGCCAGCGCTGGGCCATCGCCAGCAGGGTGATGTTGTCGCTGTCGCCGGCGTTGCGCTCGAAGTTCATGCCGCGCGGCGTCTTGGTGACGGTGGTGAACACCTGCAGGCTGACGCCGCCGGCCAGCAGGCGCGGCACGTCGGTCTGACCGTGGCCGTGGCGCTGCAGCGGATCGCGCGGCCACAGCAGCAGGTCGTCGTGCAGGTCGGCCACGAACAGCCGCTCGTGCAGCTGCTGCGCGCGCGGGCTGACGGCGTACGGCGGCGCGCTGGCGATGGCATTCAGGCGCGCATCGACGAAGCCGGGCAGGTTGAAGAACACGGCCAGCCCGAGCAGCACCAGCGCGGCCAGGGCGATGAACCGCTTGCGCCGGCGGGCGACGGCCTGGACCATGGCGCTCAGCGCTTGGGCCCCTGCTCGCGCAGCAGGCGAAAGCCGAGCAGCACGTAGCGCGTCTCGGGCGTGTTCCAGTTGCGGAAGGCCACCCGCGCATACAGCGGCCAGGTGTGCCAGGAGCCGCCGCGGCGCACCCGCACCTTGCCGCTGGCCGGGCCGGCCGGGTCGTCGGTGGGCGAGCGGGCGTAGTAGTCCTCGCCGTACCAGTCGGCGCACCATTCCCAGACGTTGCCGATCATGTCGTACAGGCCGAAGGCGTTGGGCGCGTGGCTGCCCACCGGCGCGGTGAAGGCGTGGCCGTCGCTGCCGGCGCCGGCCTGGGCGCGCCAGCGCGGCCAGCGCAGGGCGGTCTCACGATCAAAGGTGTTGGCCGTGCGCAGCAGCACCTGGGGGTCGTCGCCGGCGGGGTAGCGCGTGCGGCTGCCGGCGCGCGCGGCGTATTCCCATTCGGCCTCGGTCGGCAGGCGGTAGGTCACGCCTTCTCGCTCGCTCAGCCAGCGCGCCATGGCCACGGCGTCGTTCCAGGTGACGTTGACCACCGGGTGCTCGTCGGTCTGGGCAAAGCCGGGGTTCTGCCACGAATAGCGTGGGTCGCGCCCCTCGAACAGGTCACCGCGCTCGGTGCGCGACGGGTCGTAGCGCGGGTTGAAGCCATAGCCGCCGGTGCCGTCGCGCACCGATTCGGGCACGTAGCCCGAGGCCTGCACGAACTGGCGAAACTGGCCCACCGTGACCTCGTGGGCGCCGAGCCAGAAGTCGCGCGTGATGCGCACGCGGTGCACGGGTTTTTCATCGGCCAGATCGGCCAGGCGCCGCCGCTCGGCATGCGGGAAGGCCTTGGCCAGGGCCTGCGGCGACTCGGCGCTGCCCATCATGAATTCGCCCGCCGGCACGCGCACCAAGCGCATGCCCAGGCTGTCGGTGAAGGGCGCCCCGGCGTCGGCCCGCGGTGCGGGCGCCGGCTGCACCGGCGGCACAGCGGAGGACGAAGCGGGCGCGGACGGCGGCGGCGTGGCGCAGCCCGCCAGCGCGGCGGCCAGCAGCAGGGGCAGGGCGCGGCGCAAGGCCGGCAGCGGGCGTGAGGAAAAAGGCTTGGGCATGGCCGGTCATGCTTGCAGCGGCGCCACGGCGCGTCAATGCGGACGAATCCCGATGGGCTGGTGGTGTGGCGGCTGCCAGACGCCCGCCGGGGCGCGCCAAGCCGGTCCCGCCGCTCAGGCGGGCAGAAACAGCGCCGGGTCCACCGAGGCGCGGTTGAGCGTCACCGTCCAGTGCAGGTGCGGGCCGGTCACGCGGCCGCTGGCGCCGACGGCGCCCAGGCGCTGGCCGGCGGCCAGCCGGTCACCCGGCTGGCAGTCGATGCGGCTGAGGTGGCACAGCATCGACAGCAGGCCGCCGCCGTGGTCCAGCCAGACCGTGCTGCCGTTGAAGAAGTAGTCGCCGGTGTCGACGACCGTGCCTGCCAGCGGCGCCACCACCGGCGTGCCGGTGGGCGCGGCGATGTCCATGCCGCTGTGCGGGTTGCGCGGCTGGCCGTTGAAGAAGCGCCGCTTGCCGAACGAATCGGAGCGCGGCCCGGCGCAGGGCGCCCGCATGCGCAGGGCGCCGGTGGGCGGCGCGCTGAAGCTGGCGATCACGCCCTGCTGGTGCTCGCGTTCACGCTCGTGGCGCGCCAGGTCCGCGGGCGACAGATCGACCGTGCGCGGCGCCACCTTCAGGTGCTGCTCGGCATAGCGCTTGGGGGCGATGGCGTAGGGCAGGCGGCGCTCGCCGGCGTCGGTGACGACGCGCAGGTGCGCCGTGCCCGGCCCGGCGGCCAGCGGGATGCCGACCAGCGCCGTCCAGACGATCGCGTCGCCCAGTACCAGCAGCGGCGCGTCGTCCGCCCAGGCGCGCGGGCGCTCGGGCGCCGGGCCGAGGTCCACGCGCGCCACGCCGCCCGGCACGGCGGCCGCGCGCGGCCAGTCGCTGCCGTCGGCGCCCGCCTGGCCCCGCACCGGCAGGCCGAGCGCCAGCGCGCCACCGGCCGCCAGCGCGCGCAAGGCCATGCGCCGCCTGTTGTAAAAACCATTCATTGAGTAATGTTTCAAGGGTTTGTCCTTGTATGGCGTGCGCCAGTAGCTATGGTTTATATAGCAAAATACGGCGCCGGCCGGGCCTGACGGACATCGGCTTGATGCACATCAACAGTAATGATTTATCGTTAATCAATACTGCGCCCTACCAAATCATCGAGACCTTCGTCATGGCCTATCTTCACTGGGTACCCGAACTGGACACCGGCATTGCCGAGATCGACACGCAGCACAAGCGCATTCTGGACTACATCAACAAGCTGCACGATCTGCGCAGCAGCCCTGATCGCGCGGCGCTGGGCGACGTGATCGGCGAGACGGTGGACTACACCCTGTCGCATTTCGCCTTCGAGGAAAGCGTGATCGAGAGCGCCGGCTACATGTTCGCCGGCCCGCACAAGAAGGTGCACGAGCTGTTCACGCGCAAGGTGGCTGAGATGCAGAGCCGCTTCGATGCCGGCGAGGACATCGCCACCGAGCTGCACGGCATGCTGTCGCGCTGGCTGTTCAACCACATCCGCAATGAAGACCACGGCTACATCGACTCGGTCAAGGCCTATCTGCGCATGACCGGCAAGCAGCGCGACGCCGACAAGGCCGAACTGAAGGCCGAGTTGCTGCAGGAGCTGGCCGCCAGGCAGAACGGCAAGAAAGGCTGGTTCGCTCGCCTGTTCGGCGGCTGAGCCGACCCTGCCGGCGCCGGGCGCTCGGTCAGCTGGCCGCTTCCAGTCCGCTCTGGAAGTGGGCCTGCATGCACGCGGCGGCGGCGGCTCCGTCGCGGGCCGCCATGGCCTGCATCAGCGCCCGGTGCTCGGCCAGCGACGCTTGCAGGCGCCCCGCCTTCTGCAGCGAATGGCGGCGGTGCAGCTTCATCACCTTGCGCAGATCCTGCACCATCTGCAGGCGCCAGCGGTTGTCGGCCAGTTCCAGCAGACGCAGGTGAAAGGCTTCGTTGAGGGCGAAAAAGCGCGCCGCGTCGCTTATCGCCGATTCCAGCTCGGCGTGCAGCGCGGCCAGCTCGGCGCGGCCGGCGTCGTCGGCGTGCAGCGCCACGGCCTGCGCGGCATCGGTTTCCAGCAGCGCCAGCAGGTGGTAGACGTCGGCCAGGTCCTTGGGCGAGGTCTCGGTCACGTAGGCGCCGCGTCGCACCTTCATCGTCACCAGGCCCTCGGCGGCCAGCACCTTGACGGCCTCGCGCAGGGGGGTGCGGCTGATGCCCAGTTCGTCGGCGATCTTCAGCTCGTCGATCCAGTCGCCGGCGGCCAGCTCGCCGCTGAAGATGCGCTGGCGCAGCCGCTCGGCCACCTCTTCATAGAGGGCGCGCGGGGCGAGGCGGGCGGCGCTGGACATGGGCGAGCTGGTGGGGCCGTGGCGGGGTCGGAAAAATTTCGACCCGATTGTAAGCCAGACAATGCATTTTTAATTAATAATTATGGAAAGCATGTCGGATGCCGTCCACATGATCCGCGCTTGCCCGGGCGGGGCGAGTCGCCACAATGCGTGGTGGCTGCCCGGCCCGGCGTGACGCGGATCGGCCGTCCGGCACCGTGTCGTTTCCCGAACCCACCCGCAGCGCCATGAGCAAAGACCAGCCCTCCTTCAAGAACGCCACCCTGGCCGACTGGCAGAAAGCCGCCGCCAAATCCGCCCCGGGCGGCGATGTGAACGCCCTGAACTGGCTGACGCCGGACGGCATCACCGTCAAGCCGCTGTACACCGCGGCCGACGTGCAGGGCCTGCCGCATGCCGACACGCTGCCCGGCTTCGAGCCCTTCGTGCGCGGCCCGCAGGCCACCATGTACGCGGTGCGGCCCTGGACCATTCGCCAGTACGCCGGCTTTTCGACCGCCGAGGAGTCCAACGCCTTTTATCGCAAGGCGCTGGCCGCCGGCGCGCAGGGCGTGTCGGTGGCGTTCGATCTGGCGACACACCGCGGCTACGACAGCGATCACCCGCGCGTCACCGGCGACGTCGGCAAGGCCGGCGTGGCGATCGACAGCGTGGAAGACATGAAGATCCTGTTCGACGGCATCCCGCTCGACAAGGTCAGCGTGTCCATGACCATGAACGGCGCCGTGCTGCCGGTGCTGGCCGGCTACATCGTGGCGGCCGAAGAGCAGGGGGTGACGCAGGAGCAGCTGGCGGGGACGATCCAGAACGACATCCTCAAGGAGTTCATGGTCCGCAACACCTACGTCTTTCCGCCCGAGCCGTCGATGCGCATCATTGGCGACATCATCGCCTACACGGCGCGGCACATGCCGAAGTTCAACTCGATCAGCATCAGCGGCTACCACATGCAGGAGGCCGGTGCCACGCAGGCCCTGGAGCTGGCCTTCACCCTGGCCGACGGCAAGGAATACGTGAAGACCGCCCTGGCCAAGGGCCTGCAGGTGGATGACTTTGCCGGCCGGCTGTCCTTCTTCTGGGCGATCGGCATGAACTTCTACCTGGAGATCGCCAAGATGCGCGCCGCGCGCCTGCTGTGGTGCCGCATCATGAAGGACTTCGGCGCGCAGCAGGCCAAGAGCCTGATGCTGCGCACCCATTGCCAGACCTCGGGCTGGTCGCTCACCGAGCAGGACCCCTACAACAACGTGGTGCGCACCACCATCGAGGCCATGGCGGCGGTGTTTGGCGGCACGCAGAGCCTGCACACCAACGCGCTCGACGAGGCCATCGCGCTGCCGACCGAGTTTTCCGCCCGCATCGCCCGCAACACCCAGCTCATCATCCAGGAAGAGACGCACATCACCAGCGTGGTCGACCCCTGGGCCGGCAGCTACATGATGGAAAAGCTGACGCAGGACATGGCGGACGCCGCCTGGGCCATCATCGAGGAGGTCGAGGCCATGGGCGGCATGACCAAGGCGGTGGACAGCGGCTGGGCCAAGCTGAAGATCGAGGCCGCCGCGGCCGAGAAGCAGGCGCGCATCGACTCCGGCAAGGACGTCATCGTTGGCGTCAACAAGTACAAGCTGGCCAAGGAAGACCCGGTCGACATCCTGGAGGTGGACAACGTCAAGGTGCGCGAGCAACAAATCGCCCGGCTCCATGGAATCAAGCAAAAACGCGATCCAGCGCGCGTCCAGCAAGCGCTGGCAGCTATCACTGAGATAGCAAAAAGCGGCCAAGGCAACCTGCTGGCCGCCGCCGTTGAGGCCATTCGTGCCCGCGCCACCGTGGGCGAAGTGAGCGATGCCATGGAACAGGTCTTCGGGCGCCACCGCGCCGACACGCAGAAAGTCACCGGCGTCTACGCCGCCGCCTACGAAGGTGCCGAGGGCTGGGACAAGCTGAAGCAGGAGATCGACGCCTTCGCCCAGGCCGAGGGCCGCCGTCCGCGCGTGATGATCGCCAAGCTGGGCCAGGACGGCCACGACCGCGGCGCCAAGGTGGTGGCCACCGCCTTTGCCGACCTGGGTTTCGACGTCGACATCGGCAGCCTGTTCCAGACCCCCGAGGAATGCGCGCGCCAGGCGATCGAGAACGACGTGCACGCGGTGGGCGTGAGCACCCTGGCGGCCGGCCACAAGACCCTGGTGCCGGCCATCATCAATGAATTGAAGAAGCAAGGCGCGGACGACATCGTGGTCTTCGTCGGCGGCGTGGTGCCGCGCCAAGACTACGAATTTCTCTACCAGGCCGGCGTCAAGGGCATCTACGGCCCCGGCACACCGATCCCGGCCAGCGCCAAGGACGTGCTGGAGCAGATCAGGCTAGCCCGCGCGGCGGCGTGAATGGTGGGGCCGTCGGTTTCCGTTGATGCCGTCGTGCAGGCGCGCGGCCCCACCCAGCGCCGCGCCATTGCCAAGGCCATCACCCTGCTTGAATCCACGCGCGCCGACCACCGCGCCCTGGGCGACGAGCTGCTGACGGCGCTGCTGCCGCACACCGGCCAGTCGCTGCGCCTGGGCATCAGCGGCGTGCCGGGGGTGGGCAAGAGCACCTTCATCGAGGCGCTGGGCGTGTACCTGGTGGAGCGCGGACTGCGCGTGGCGGTGCTGGCCATCGACCCCTCGTCCACCGTGTCGGGCGGCTCCATCCTGGGCGACAAGACGCGCATGGAGCGGCTGTCGGTGCTGGACAACGCCTACATCCGCCCCAGTCCGAGCAGCGGCACGCTGGGCGGCGTGGCCGAGAAGACGCGCGAGGCCATGCTGGTGTGCGAGGCCGCAGGCTACGACGTGGTGCTGGTCGAGACCGTGGGCGTGGGCCAGAGCGAAACCGCGGTGCACGGCATGACCGACATGTTCTGCGTGCTGCAACTGCCCAACGCCGGCGACGACCTGCAGGCCATCAAGAAGGGCGTGATGGAGCTGGCCGACCTGGTGGTCATCAACAAGGCCGACATCGACCCGGCCGCCGCCACCCGGGCGCGGGCGCAGATCCAGTCCGCGCTGCGCGTGTACGGTCAGCAGGGCAACCCGCAGCACGCCCTGCAGGACGCCAGCGTCTGGCACCCCGAGGTGATCCAGATCAGCGGCCTGAAGGGCCAGGGCCTGGACCGTTTCTGGGACTGCGTGAGCCGCTTTCGTACCCTGCAGACGGCGAGCAGCCGCCTGCAGCAGCGGCGCCAGCAGCAGTCCCTGGCCTGGATGTGGGAGCGCATCGACGCCGGGCTGAAGGCCGCCTTCCGCGCCCACCCCGGCGTGCGCGAGGCGCTGCCGGCCATGACGCAGGCGGTCGGCCAGGGGCAACTGGCGCCCTCGACCGCGGCGCGCCGCCTGCTGGCGCTGGCGGCGCCGGAGACCGCGGCGTGAACGCCATGACGCTGAGCCCGCATGACCTGCAACGCATTGCACAGTCGCCCGGCTGGCGCGACCAGCGGCTGGAGGTGTGCGACACGGCGCAAGGCAAGGTCATCGTCAAGGGGCAGCGGCCCATGCGGCACCCGGCGCGCTACCAGCTGCTCAACCGTCTGGCGCGCTGGCTGCGCCTGCCGTTCCTGAAGGCCGCGCCGCTGGCCGGTGGCGCGCAGGCGCAGCAGACCGAGGTGGCGCGCCTGCGTGCGCTGCGCCGCGCCGGCGCGCCAGTGCCCGAGGTGCTGCACGTGGGCGCCGACCATTTCGTGATGCAGTGGCTGGGCCGCGTGCACCTGGGCGACGTGCTGCAGGCCGGTCATCCGCGTGCCGCCGCGCTGTGGCGCGAGGCCGGCGACGCGCTGCTGCGGCTGCACCAGGCCGACCAGTACCTCAGCCAGGGGTTCGCGCGCAACATGATCGTCACCGACGATGCCGACGCCGCGCCGCGGCTGGCCGGACTGATCGACTTCGAGGACGATCCGCTGCAGGTGATGAGTCTGCCCGAGGCGCAGGTGCGCGACTGGCTGGCGTTTTTGCACAGCACCTTGTGGACGCTGCCACTGCCGCCAACCGAGGTGGACGCCTGCCTCGACGCCTGGCTGGACGCGGAAAGCCCCGCCGTGCGGGCCGGCTTCGCGCAGGCCTGCCGCCGCCTGGCCTGGCTGCGCGTGCTGCCACGCCAGCGCCGCTTTGGCCGCGATACCGTGGCGCTGCAGGCCGCCGCCGCCGCCGCGCATCGTCATGTGCAGCGCTGGCGCCAGGGGCTGGCCGCGCTATCCGAATCCGATTGAACACAAAACCGCAGGAAGAGAAAGAACCGTATGAAACCGATCCTGGAACAACTGGAACAAAAGCGCGCCGCCGCCCGCCTGGGCGGTGGGCAAAAGCGCATCGACGCACAGCACGCCAAGGGCAAGCTGACTGCGCGCGAGCGCATCGAGGTGCTGCTGGACGCCGGCAGCTTCGAAGAGTGGGACATGTTCGTCGAGCACCGCTGTGCCGACTTCGGCATGGACGCCACCCACATCCCGGGCGACGGCGTGGTCACCGGCTACGGCACCATCAACGGCCGCCTGGTGTTCGTCTTCAGCCAGGACTTCACGGTGTTCGGCGGCGCGCTGTCGGAGGCCCATGCCGAGAAGATCTGCAAGGTCATGGACCAGGCCATGAAGGTGGGCGCACCGGTCATCGGCCTCAACGACTCGGGCGGCGCGCGCATCCAGGAGGGCGTGGCCAGCCTGGGCGGCTATGCCGAGGTGTTCCAGCGCAACGTCATGGCCTCGGGCGTGATCCCGCAGATCAGCATGATCATGGGCCCCTGCGCCGGCGGCGCGGTGTATTCGCCCGCCATGACCGACTTCATCTTCATGGTCAAGGACACCAGCTACATGTTCGTGACCGGCCCCGAGGTGGTCAAGACCGTGACGCACGAGAGCGTGACCTCGGAGGAGTTGGGCGGCGCTCTGACGCACACCAGCAGGAGCGGCGTGGCCGACCTGGCGTTCGAGAACGACGTCGAGGCGCTCTTGATGCTGCGACGCTTCTTCAACTACATCCCGGCCAGCAACCGCGAGAAGGCACCGCACCGGCCCACGAAGGACGCAGCAGACCGCGCCGACATGAGCCTGAACACCCTGGTGCCGGGCAACCCCAACCAGCCCTACGACATCAAGGAAGCCATCGTCAAGACGGTAGACGACGGCGAGTTCTTCGAGCTGCAGCCCGACTACGCCGCCAACATCGTGATCGGCATGGCGCGCATGGACGGCCATGTGGTCGGCATCGTCGCCAACCAGCCGCTGGTACTGGCCGGCTGCCTGGACATCAAGAGCAGCATCAAGGCGGCGCGCTTCGTGCGCTTCTGCGACGCCTTCAACATCCCGGTCATCACCTTTGTCGACGTGCCCGGCTTCATGCCCGGCACCAGCCAGGAATACGGCGGCATCATCAAGCACGGCGCCAAGCTGCTCTATGCCTACGCCGAATGCACCGTGCCCAAGATCACGGTGATCACGCGCAAGGCCTATGGCGGCGCCTACGACGTGATGAGCTCCAAGCATCTGCGCGGCGACGTCAACCTGGCCTGGCCCAACGCCGAGATCGCCGTGATGGGCGCCAAGGGCGCGGTGGAAATCATCTTCCGCGAGGAAAAGAAAGACCCCGAGAAGCTGGCTGCGCGCGAGGCCGAATACAAGGCCCGCTTTGCCAACCCCTTCGTCGCCGGGGCCCGCGGCTTCATCGACGACGTGATCCAGCCGCACGAGACGCGCAAGCGCATCTGCCGCAGCCTGGCCATGCTCAAGGACAAGAAGCTGGACAACCCGTGGCGCAAGCACGGGAACATTCCGCTGTGATGGCTGCGTAACGCTTTGGAGAAAACAAAACCATGTTCACCAAAATCCTGATTGCCAACCGCGGCGAGATCGCCTGCCGCGTCATCGCCACCGCCCAAAAAATGGGCATCGCCACCGTCGCCGTGTATTCGGATGCCGACGCACAGGCGCGCTTCGTGCAGATGGCCGACGAGGCCGTGCGCCTGGGGCCGCCGCCCTCGCGCGAGTCCTATCTGCTGGGCGACAAAATCATCGAAGCGGCCAAGGCCACCGGGGCGCAGGCCATCCACCCGGGCTATGGCTTCCTGAGCGAGAACGAGGCCTTCGCGCGCAAGGTCGAGGAGCAGGGCCTGGTCTTCATCGGCCCCAAGCACCACAGCATCGCCGCCATGGGCGACAAGATCGCCTCCAAGAAGCTGGCCGACTCGGCACGAGTCAACACCATTCCCGGCTACAACGACCCGATCGACACGCCTGAGCAGGCCGTCGAGATCGCCAAGGGAATCGGCTACCCGGTGATGATCAAGGCCAGCGCCGGCGGCGGCGGCAAGGGCCTGCGCGTGGCCTTCAACGACAAGGAGGCGCACGAGGGCTTCAGCGCCTGCCGCAACGAGGCGCGCAACAGCTTTGGCGACGACCGTGTGTTCATCGAGAAGTTTGTCGAGCAGCCACGCCACATCGAGATCCAGGTGCTGGGCGACGCGCACGGCAACGTGGTGTACCTCAATGAGCGCGAATGCTCCATCCAGCGCCGCCACCAGAAGGTGATCGAAGAGGCGCCGTCACCCTTCATCAGCGAGGCCACGCGCAAGGCGATGGGCGAGCAAGCGGTGCGGCTGGCCAAGGCGGTGCAGTACCAGTCGGCCGGCACGGTGGAGTTCGTGGTCGGCAAGGACCAGGACTTCTACTTCCTGGAGATGAACACGCGCCTGCAGGTCGAGCACCCGGTGACCGAGCTGATCACCGGCCTCGATCTGGTCGAGCAGATGATCCGCGTGGCCGCGGGCGAGAAGCTGGGCTTCGCGCAAGCCGACGTCAAGCGCGAGGGCTGGGCCATCGAGTGCCGCATCAATGCCGAAGACCCGTTCCGCAGCTTCCTGCCCTCCACCGGTCGCCTGGTGCGCTTTGCGCCGCCAGCGACGGATCTGCAGCAGGGCCAGGCCACGACGGCGCATGGCGTGCGTGTCGATACCGGCGTCGTCGACGGTGGCGAGATCCCGATGTTCTACGACTCCATGATCGCCAAGCTGATCGTGCACGGCAAGGACCGCGCGGACGCCATCGCCCGCATGCGCGAGGCGCTCAACGGCTTCGTCATCAAGGGCGTGCAGAGCAACATCCCGTTCCAGGCCGCGCTGCTGGCGCACCCGCAGTTCGTGGCCGGCGACTTCAACACCGGCTTCATCGCCGAGCATTACGCGCATGGCTTCTCCGCCGCCGACGTGCCGCACGCCGACCCAAGCTTCCTGGTGGCGCTGGCCGCGCGCCTGCACATGTTCTACCGCAACCGCGCCCAGGGCCTGCAGGGGCAGTTCTGGGAGGGCTTCAAGGCCCTGCCCAAGCGCGACTTCACCGTCTGCGTGCTCGGCAAGGAAGGGCACAACGAGTATGTCGACGTCAGCCTGAGCGAAGTGGTGCGCGGCGAACCCACGCGGGTCATCGTGCATGCGGACGGCGGCGACCGCGTCTATGAACTGGCGCTGGACAACTATCTGGGTGACACCCGCATCGCCGGGCGCTGCAACGGTCAGCCCTTCACGGCCCAGATGGAGCGCGGGCAGACGCGCAATCCGCTGGCGATCCGCGTGATGCATGACGGCACGCAGCGGGACGCCATCGTCATGCACCCGGGCACGGCCGTGCTGCACAAGCTGATGCCCTACAAGGCGCCGCCCGACATGAGCAAGTTCGTCCTGTCGCCCATGCCGGGCCTGCTGGTCCAGGTGGCCGTGCAGCCGGGCCAGAAGGTGCAGGCCGGCGAGCGCGTGGCCGTCATCGAGGCCATGAAGATGGAAAACGTGCTGCTGGCCAGCGCCGACGGGGTGATCAAGGAAGTCAAGGCCAGGCAGGGCGACAGCCTGGCGGTCGACCAGGCCATCGTCGAGTTCGAATGACCCGCCCGCAGGCGCGCCGTGCACCTGCTCAGGCTGTCGATCCATGCCACGCCCGGCGCGCGCCGCACCGAAGCAGCGGGCGCCCATGGCCAGGCCCTGCGCGTGCGGCTGGCGGCGCCGCCGGTCGACGGCAAGGCCAATGCGGCGCTGATCGCCTGGGCCGCGGCGGCGCTGGGCGTGCCGCGCGCGCAGGTCGAGTTGCTGCACGGCGCCAGCGGGCGGCAGAAGGTGCTGGAACTGCGCTTTGACGACGCGGCGGCGCTGGCCGCCGCGCAGGCGCAGGTGGCGCGCTGGATGGCGGGCGACGCCGATGTGTGAGTCTGGAACTTCAAAAACAATAGCTGCTGGCGCATATCCCGTAAGCGCTGGAGCCGGTTTTTTATCTGATTTCCGCCTGAGCCGGCGCGCCACGCTCGCCCTGGGCGCCGGTGCCTTCGGTGCCCCCGGGGTGCTGGCGCAGCTGTCGCCCGACTGGCAGGGCCTGCCGGCGCGCATCGCCACGCAGCGGCCCGACGTGCGGAGCGTGGCCGTGGTGCAGCGCGGCGCCCTGGTGTTTGACTTCTTGCGCGCCGGGCTGGGCGCCGACAGCCTGCAGGACGTGCAGTCGGTCACCAAGAGCGTGCTGGCGCTGCTGTTCGGCTGCGCGCTGGCCGATGGGCTTGTGCGCGGTGTCGACGAGCTGGTGGCGCTGCGCCTGCCGCAACTGCTGCGGCTGGGCGGCGACGAGCGCCTGCGGCGCCTGCGCTTCGTCCACCTGCTCACCATGACGGCCGGCTGGCCCGGCGAGCTGACGGCACGGCGCGACCGCGACGACGACCTGCGCTGGCTGGCGCTGCGGCCCTTCGTGGCCGAGCCGGGGGCGCGTTTTGCCTACGACAACGGCGCCGCCAACCTGCTGGCGCTGGCGCTGGCCAACGCGGTCGGCCGTCCGCTGGCCGACTACGCTCGCGATCGGCTGCTGGCGCCGCTGGGCATCTCCCGCTTTGCCTGGCGCCGGGGCGCGCAAGGCCAGGCGCTGGGGGCGCTGGGCCTGTCGATCGGCGTGCGCGATCTGGCGCGCCTGGGCGAGCTGGTGCTGGCGGGCGGCCGCTGGGGCGGCCGCGCGCTGCTGCCGGCCGACTACCTGCGCCAGGCCACCACGCCGCGCCAGGCCGGTGGCGCGCCGGTGTTCGCGCCCTATGGCTATCTGTGGTGGCTGTCGGCCGAGCGACTGGCGCGCGGCCAGACACGGGGCGCGATCATGGCCAGCGGCTACGGCGGGCAATGGCTGTACGTCGACCCGGCGCGCGACGCCGCGATCGCCGTCACCGCGCGCCGCACGCCCGAAAGCGCGGCGCGCGGGCAGGCACTGGCGCTGATTCGCCGCGACATCCTGCCGGCTCTGCGCCGGCCTGCACAATGAGGCCATGAACCCGCACACCGCCTTGCTCGTCGTCGATGTCCAGTACGGCTTCATGCCCGGCGGCGGCCTGCCGGTGGCCGGCGGCGACGCCATCGTCCCGGTCATCAACCGCATCGCGCCGCGTTTTGCCAACGCCGTGCTGACGCAGGACTGGCATCCGGCCGATCACGTGTCCTTTGCCGCCAACCATCCCGGACGCCAGCCGTTCGACACCCTCCGGCTGCCCTATGGCGAGCAGGTGCTGTGGCCCACCCACTGCGTGCAGGGTACGCGTGACGCGGCGTTGCATGAGGGGCTGCGTGTCGATCACGCGCAGCTCATCATCCGCAAGGGTTTCCGGCGCGAGATCGACAGCTATTCGGCCTTTGTCGAGGCCGACCGCACGACGACCACCGGCCTGGCGGCCTATCTGCAGGCGCGCGGCATCACCACGCTTTACCTGGGCGGCCTGGCCACCGATTACTGCGTGGCCTGGAGCGCGCTGGATGCGCGCGCGGCGGGCTTTCAGGTCACGGTGATCGAGGACGCCTGCCGCGCCATCGACCTCGACGGCTCGCTGGCCCGCGCCTGGGCCGACATGGCGGCGGCCGGGGTGGGGCGCGTCCTGGCCGCGCAACTTGAATGAATTGCGGTCCAGCGCTTTCTGGACATGCCTGAGCAGCTATCAAGACAATAGTAAGCAAGGAGCTTCTGATGACCCGCCCGTTCAAAGTCCTCGGCATCCAGCAGATCGCCATCGGTGGCCCCGACAAGCAGCGCCTGGGCCGGCTGTGGATCGACATGCTGGGCCTGCGGCTCACCGGCAACTTCCGCAGCGAGCGCGAGAACGTCGACGAAGACATCGCCGCCCTGGGCAGCGGCCCGTTCAAGGTCGAGGTCGACCTGATGCAGCCGCTGGACCCCGACAAGAAGCCCGCCGTGCACGCCACGCCGCTCAACCACGTCGGCCTGTGGATCGACGATCTGCCCAAGGCGGTGGCCTGGCTCACGGCGCAGGGCGTGCGCTTTGCGCCGGGCGGCATCCGCAAAGGGGCGGCCGGCCACGACATCACCTTCCTGCACCCCAAGGCCAGCGACGATTTCCCGATCGCCGGCGAGGGCGTGCTGATCGAGTTGGTACAGGCGCCGCCCGAGGTGATCGCCGCGTTTTCCGCGCTCGCGGGCTGACGGGACTCCAGCCGGCGCGCTGCCGTGTGTCGCCGGTGCGACGGCGGCGCCGCAATGGCACCTGCTGGCGGGGGGTGAATCGGTTTGGAACCCCGGGTGACGGGCGTAGACTTACGCGGCGATACAAACCGGCCCGGTCGGGCCACCTCGCCACCCAAGGAGACCGCGCTTGCAACCGACCGATACCCGCGATCCAGCCTACTACCACAAGGTCGTCGACTGCCAATGGGCCTGTCCGGCCCACACCCCGGTACCCGAATACCTGCGCCTGATCGCCCAGGGACGCTACGCCGACTCGTACATGGTCAACTGGGTGGCCAACGTGTTCCCGGGCATCCTGGGCCGCACCTGCGACCGCCCGTGCGAGCCGGCCTGCCGGCGCAGCCGGGTGGAGCAGGCGCAGACCGGCAAGCCGGAACCGGTGGCCATCTGCCGGCTCAAGCGCGTGGCGGCCGACTTCAAGGACGACGTGCTGCCGCGCATGCCCACGCCGGCGCCGTCCAACGGCCGGCGCATCGCCTGCGTCGGCGCCGGACCGGCCTCGCTGACGGTGGCGCGCGACCTGGCGCCGCTGGGCTACCAGGTCACGGTGTTCGAGGGCGAGGCCAAGGCCGGCGGCTTCATGCACCAGCAGATCCCGCGCTTTCGCCTGCCCGAGAGCGTGATCGACGAGGAAACCGGCTACGTCTTCCGGCTGGGCGTGGAGTTCAAGCCCGGTCAGCGCATCGAGTCCATGCGCGCGCTGCTGGCCGAGGGCTATGACGCCATCTTCGTCGGCAGCGGCGCCCCGCGCGGGCGTGACCTCGACCTCCCGGGCAGGCGCGAGGCGGCGGCGCACATCCACATCGGCATCGACTGGCTGGCCTCGGTGTCCTTCGGCCACGTCACGAGCGTGGGCAGGCGCGTCATCGTGCTGGGCGGCGGCAACACCGCGATGGACTGCTGCCGTTCGGCGCGGCGCCTCGGCGGCGAGGACGTGAAGGTCATCGTGCGCTCCGGCTTCGAAGAGATGAAGGCCTCGCCCTGGGAAAAGGAAGACGCCCAGCACGAAGGCATTCCGATCATCAACATGCACGTGCCCAAGGCCTTCGTGCACGAGGGCGGCAAGCTGACCGGCATGAGCTTCGAGCTCGTGCGCGCCGAGTACGACGCCAGCGGCCGGCGCAGCCTGGTGCCCACGGGCGAGCCCGACGCCTTCTTTGCCTGCGACGAGGTGCTGGTCGCCGTCGGGCAGGAAAACGCCTTTCCCTGGATCGAGCGCGATGTCGGCATCGACTTCGACCGCTGGGGCCTGCCGGTGCTGGGGCAGACCACGTTGCAGTCCACGCTGCCGCGCGTGTTCTTCGGTGGCGACGCCGCCTTCGGGCCCAAGAACATCATCACCGCCGTGGCGCAGGGGCACGAGGCGGCGGTGTCGATCGACCTGTTCCTGGGCGGCCAGGATGTGGCCGCGCGCCCTGGACCGCGCGCCAACCTGGTGTCGCAGAAGATGGGCATCCACGAGTGGAGCTACGACAACGACCCCAGCAACGACCTGCGCTACAAGGTGCCCTGGGCCAAGGCCGAGAAGGCGCTGGCCAGCATCCAGGTCGAGGTCGAGCTGGGCTTTGATGCGCGCACCGCGTTGAAGGAGGCGGCGCGCTGCCTGAACTGCGACGTGCAGACCGTCTTCACCCCCAGCCTGTGCATCGAGTGCGACGGCTGCGTGGACATCTGCCCGATGGACTGCATCACCTTCACCGACAACGGCGAGGAGCCCGATCTGCGCCAGCGCCTGAACGCCCCGGCCGAGAACCTGGAGCAGGCGCTGCTGGTGTCCGCTGCGGTCCCGACAGGTCGCGTGATGGTCAAGGACGAGGACGTCTGCCTGCACTGCGGCCTGTGCGCCGAGCGCTGTCCGACCGGCGCCTGGGACATGCAGAAATTCCTGATGTTCACCACCAAGGCGGGCGGCGCGTCCCACACGATGGGCATGGCCACGGCACCGGAGGAGCAGGTATGAAGCAGATCAGCGCCATCAACGACTTCGTCATCAAGTTCGCCAACGTCAACGGCTCGGGTTCGGCCAGCGCCAACGAGCTGTTCGCCAAGGCCATCCTGCGCATGGGCGTGCCGGTGAGCCCGCGCAACATCTTTCCCAGCAACATCCAGGGCCTGCCGACCTGGTACGAGGTGCGCATCAGCGAAAAGGGCTACCTGGGCCGGCGCGGCGGCATCGACATGATGGTGGCCATGAACCCGCAGACCTGGGCCGCCGACGTGGAGGAGATCGCCCCCGGCGGCTACCTGTTCTACGACAGCACGCGCCCGCGCGCGGCGTCCGAGCTGCGCGACGACATCACCGTGATCGGCATGCCGCTGACTGAGATCTGCAACGCCACCTACAGCGACCCGCGCCAGCGCCAGCTGTTCAAGAACATCATGTACGTGGGCGCGCTGTCGGTGCTGCTGGACATTGACGCGCAAGTCATCGAACAATTGCTGGGCGAGCAGTACAAGGGCAAGGAAAAGCTGATCGCCTCCAACGTGCAGGCGCTCAACCTGGGGCGCGACTTCGCCCGCGAACACCTCAAGCATCCGCTGTCGATCCGGGTCGAACGCGCCCATCGCGTGGGCCAGCGCGTCTTCGTCGACGGCAACACCGCCGCCGGTCTGGGCGCGGTGTATGGCGGCGCCACCGTGTGCGCCTGGTACCCGATCACGCCCTCGACCTCGGTGGTCGAGGCGTTCATGGGCTACTGCGCCAAGTTTCGACGCGACGCCGAGGGTCGCCACAACCACGCCATCGTGCAGGCCGAGGACGAGCTGGCCTCGATCGGCATGGTGGTGGGCGCCGGCTGGAACGGCTCGCGGGCGTTCACCGCCACCTCGGGGCCGGGCATTTCCCTGATGACCGAGTTCATCGGCCTGGCCTACTTTGCCGAGATTCCGGTCACCATCGTCAACGTGCAGCGCGGTGGCCCGTCCACCGGCATGCCCACCCGCACCCAGCAGTCCGACATCCTGGCCTGTGCCTATGCCTCGCACGGCGACACCAAGCACGTGCTGCTGCTGCCCGAAGACCCGCGCGAGTGCTTCGAGCACACCGCCTGCGCGCTTGATCTGGCCGACCGCCTGCAGACGCCGGTGTTCGTGATGACCGATCTGGACATCGGCATGAACCAGCGCCTGTGCGAGCCGCTGGCCTGGGACGATGCGCGCCGCTACGACCGCGGCAAGGTGATGAGCGCCGAAGACCTGGAGCAAAAGGACTTCGGCCGCTACAAGGACGTCGACGGCGACGGCATCCCGTGGCGCACATTGCCGGGCACGCACCCCACGAGCGGCAGCTACTTCACGCGCGGCACCACGCGCGACGCCTATGCACGCTACTCCGAGCGCGGGCCGGACTACATCTACAACGTGCAGCGCCTGCTCAAGAAATTCGCCACCGCCGCCACCCTGGTGCCGCAGCCGGTGCCGCGCCCGGCGGCGCGTCGCACGCGGCTGGGGGTGATCTTCTACGGCTCCACCAGCCCCGCCATGCACGAGGCGCTGGACGAGCTGGCGGGGCAGGGGATCCACCTCAACGCGCTGCGCCTGCGCGCCTTCCCGTTCCCGGCCAGCGTGAAGGAATTCATCGACGCCCACGAAACGGTGTTCGTGGTCGAGCAGAACCGCGACGCCCAGATGCGCAGCCTGCTGATCAACGAGCTGGAGATCAACCCCGCCAAGCTGCCGCGCGTGCTGCACTATGACGGCACGCCGATCACCGCCCGCTTCATCACCCAGGCCATCACCGACCACGTGCATGAAGCGGTCGTGGCCCCGCAGGAGAACCCGTCATGACCTACATCGCCAAGCCGCGGCTGCACCATCCGTCGCTCACCAAGAACCAGGTCGGCTACACCCGGCGCGACTACGAGGGCAAGGTCTCCACCCTGTGCGCCGGCTGCGGGCACGACTCGGTGTCGGCGGCCATCGTGCAGGCCTGCTGGGAGCTGGACATCGAGCCGCACCGCGTGGCCAAGCTGTCGGGCATCGGCTGCTCGTCCAAGACGCCGGACTACTTCCTCGGCGCCAGCCATGGCTTCAATACCGTGCATGGGCGCATGCCTAGCGTGCTGACCGGCGCCAACCTGGCCAACCGCGATCTGCTGTACCTGGGCGTGTCGGGCGACGGCGACTCGGCCTCCATCGGTCTGGGCCAGTTCGCGCACGCCATGCGGCGCAACGTCAACATGGTCTACATCGTCGAGAACAACGGTGTCTACGGCCTGACCAAGGGCCAGTTCTCGGCCACCGCCGACAAGGGCAGCAAGAGCAAGAAGGGCGTGGTCAACGCCGACAGCCCGGTCGACCTGGTGGGGCTGGCCATGCAGCTGGGCGCCAGCTTCGTGGCGCGCAGCTTCTCGGGCGACAAGGCGCAGCTGGTGCCGCTGATCAAGGCCGCCATCGGCCACGGCGGCGCCGCCTTCATCGACGTCATCAGCCCCTGCGTCACCTTCAACAACCACGCCGGCTCCACCCGCAGCTACGACTGGGTGCGCGAGCACAACGAGGCCGTCAGCCGCATCGACTTCATCACCGGTCGCGACGAAATCACCGCCACCATCGCCCCCGGCGAAGTGGTCGACGTGGAGCAGCACGACGGCACCATCCTGCGCCTGCGCAAGCTGCACACCGACTACGACCCCACCGACCGCGTGGCCGCCATGGCCTACATGCAGGCCCACGCGGCCCAGGGCGAACTGGTGACCGGCCTGCTGTACCTGGAAGGCGAGGCGGGTGACCTGCACGCGGCCCAGCACACCAGCGCGCGGCCACTCAACAGCCTGGACACGGCCGACCTGTGCCCGGGCGCGGCCGCGCTCGAGCGGCTGAACGCCGGCTGGCGCTGACACGGCCAACCTGCACCCTGGCAAATATTGCGTTGACAATATTTGCAATTGCAACTAAATTCCCGGCTTCTTCCTGAGGCCGGCGCCTGGCGCGGCCTGCATCGGACGAGGTCGATGACTGCCCCAACTGCTCCTCCTTTCAGCGCTGCCGGCCCCGCAACATCCCCGGCGGCGCCGCTGCTGCAGCCGGAAACCTTCACCCCCGATCAGAGCATCATGTACCTGCTCAAGCGGGTGCTGGTCGGCCTGTCGCAAGCCACCACGCGCGAGCTGGCGATGGAGGACTCCTCGTTGCCGCAGTGGCTGCCGCTGTTCAAGCTGTGGCGGGCCGACGCCCACACCGTGGCCGAGCTGGCCCGGCAATGCAGCATCGACGTCAGCACCATGACGCGCATGCTCGACCGCCTGGAGCAGCGCGACCTTGTACGGCGCGAGCGCTCGCAGGCCGACCGTCGTGTGGTGCAACTGCGCCTGACCCCCGCCGGCCAGGCCGTCGCCGAGCGCCTGCCGGCCGTCATGTGCGCCGTCTACAACCGAGCGCTGGCCGGGTTTTCGCCAGATGAATGGGCGCTGCTGCAAGCGCTGCTGCACCGCCTGGTGGCCAATGCCGAGGCCATGGCGCAACAGGGAAAGGCCCCCCAATGACGTCGCAGCGCCCACCCCGTCCGGCTGCTCGTGGCCTCCTGGCGGCGGCGCTGGTGCTGCTCGCGCTGGCCGGCTGCGCCGACACCCAGGGCATTCGCCCGCAGGCGCGGCTGACCGACGCCGCCGCGCTCGGCCTGCCCGCCGGCCAGGACCTGGCGCCCGCGCCCGACTGGTGGCGCGCGCTGGGCGATGCACAGCTCGACAGCCTGGTGCTGCAGGCGCTGGAGGGCAACCCGAACCTGCGCGTGGCTGCCGCGCGAGTGGCCAAGGCGCGCGCCGGCGAGCTGGCCGCGCGCGCCGCCAGCCTGCCCCAGGTGGGCGGTGCGGCAGACCTGAACCGCCAGTCCTTTTCCAGCCACTACATCTACCCGCCGCCGCTGGGCGGCACGGTGCAGACGCTGGCCAACCTGCAGCTCAATGGGGGCTGGGAGCTCGACTTCTTTGGCAAGCACGCTGGCGCGCTGGACGCCGCCATCGGCCAGACCCGCGCCGCCCAGGCCCAGGCCGACGCCGCGCGCGTGCTGCTGGCGGCCAACGTGGTTCGTGCCTACGTGCAGTGGGCGCACGTCAATGAGCTGCACCAGCTGGCCGAACGCACGCTGGCGCAGCGCCAGCAGATGACGCAGCTGGTGCAACAGCGCACGCAGGCCGGGCTGGACAACCAGGTGTCGCTGCGCCAGAACGAAAGCAGCCGCGCCGACACGCGTACCAGCTTGGCCGCGCTGGCACAGCAGCAACAGGCCGCCCGCCAGGCGCTGGCGGCGCTGCTGGGCCAGCCGCGCCTGGCCGACGCGGTGGCGGCGCCGCGCCTGGCGCAGCTCAAGACGCTGGCCGTGCCCGCCGAACTGCACGCCGACTGGCTGGCGCGCCGCGCCGACATCAGCGCCGCGCGCTGGCGCGTGGAGGCCGCGCGCGGCGAGGTGCAGGTGGCGCGCGCGCAGTTCTACCCCAACATCAACCTGGCGGGCTTTCTGGGCTTTCAAAGCCTGGGCTTCGACAACTTGCTCAAGGGCGGCAGCTTTCAGTGGGGCGTGGGCCCGGCGCTGCGCCTGCCGATCTTCGAGGCCGGCAAGCTGCGCGCCCATCTGAGCGCCAGCAGCGCCGAGGTCGACGCCGCCATCGAAAGCTACAACGCCGCCGTCATCGACGCCGTGCGCGAGGCCCATGACCAGGCGCACGCCGTGCAGTCGCTGGCGCGCCAGCAGGCCGAGCAGGCGCAGGCCCAGGCCGCCGCCGAGGCCGCCTGGGACCTTGCCCGCCAGCGTTACCAGGCCGGTCTGGGCACTTACCTGCAGGTGCTCGGCGCCGAAACCGCCGTGCTGGCGCAGCGGCGCCAGCAGCTCGACCTGGCGGCCCAGGCGCTGGGTGCGCAGATCGGGCTGACGCAGGCCATGGGCGGCGGCTGGCAGCCCAGCGCCACCGTCAGCGCGCCGGGGGCCACGACGGTCAGCGTCGCGCCCCATTGAACCCGAGCCCGGCGCCGCTCGCCGCCTTTCGCACCGCATCACCATGGACGACCAAGACACTTCTGCCCACACCGCGCCGCAAGGCGCCGACCCCGGCCCGTCCGCCGCCGGGCGCCGCCGCGCCCGCCGCAAGCCGGCGCTGCTGGGCGTCACCGCCGTGGTGTTGCTGGCCGCTCTGGCCTGGGGTGCCTACGACTGGCTGGTGCTGAGCCATTACCAGGAGACCGACAACGCTTACGTGCAGGGCAATGTGGTGCAGATCACGCCGCAGCAGGGTGGCACGGTGACGGCGATCTACGCCGACGAGACCGACCGCGTCAACGCGGGCCAGCCGCTGGTGCGCCTGGATGGCGCCGACGCCCAGGTGGCGCTGGCCCAGGCCGAGGCGGCGCTGGGCCAGGCGGTGCGCCAGGTGCGCACGCTGTACGTCAACAACCACTCGCTGGCCGCGCAGGTCAGGCTGCGCGAGGCCGACGTGGCCAAGGCGCGCAGCCAGCTGGCGACGGCCGAACAGGACGTGGCGCGCCGCCAGGGCCTGGTGGCCGGCGGCGCCGTCTCGGGTGAGGAGCTGGCGCACGCACGCGCCCAGGTCAGCGCCGCGCAAAGCACGCTGACCGCCGCCCAGGCCGCCGCCAGCGCGGCGCGCGAGCAGCTGGCCAGCAACCAGGCGCTGACCGAGGGCACGCCGGTGGCCGAGCACCCCAGCGTGCTGACGGCCGCCGCCAAGCTGCGCGAGGCCTGGCTGGCGGCGCACCGCACCAGCATCCCGGCGCCGGTGTCCGGCTACGTGGGCAAGCGCAGCGTGCAGCTGGGCCAGCGCGTGGCCCCAGGCGCGCCGCTGATGACGGTGGTGGCGCTGGAGCAGGTCTGGGTGGATGCCAACTTCAAGGAAAACCAGCTGCGCCAGATCCGTGTCGGCCAGCCGGTCAGGCTGACCGCCGACGTGTATGGCGGCAAGGCGGTGTTCGACGGCAAGGTGGCGGGCCTGGGCATCGCCACCGGCGCGGCCAGCGCGCTGCTGCCGGCGCAGAACGCCACCGGCAACTGGATCAAGGTGGTGCAGCGCGTGCCGGTGCGCATCGCGCTCGACCCCGAGCAGCTCAAGGCACATCCGCTGCGGGTGGGCCTGTCGATGTTGGCGCGGGTGGATGTGCGCGAGCAGCAAGGCCCGGCCCTGGCCGAGGCGCCGCGCGGCGAGCCGCTGGCGCAGACGGCGGTGTTCGCCGATGCCGGGCAGGGCGCGGAGCAGCGCGTGCGCGAGATCATCGCGCGCAACCTGGGGCGCCAGGTCGGCCAGGGTTCCTGATGAAAACTGGTGCTGGCGCTTGCTGGACAAGCGCCAGCAGCTCCTGAAATAATAGTAAACCAGCCCACCAGACCGCATGCGCACCGCCCTTGTTGCCGATCACCCGCCACTGACCGGCGCCTCGCGCGTGCTGGGCACGCTGGCCCTGTCGGCGGCCACGTTCATGAACGTGCTGGATTCGACCATCGCCAACGTGTCGTTGCCGGCCATCGCGGGCGACCTGGGGGTCAGCCCGGTGCAGGGCACCTGGGTGATCACCAGTTTTGCCGTGGCCAACGCCATCGGCGTGCCGCTGACCGGCTGGCTGACCCAGCGCTTCGGCCAGGTGCGGCTGTTCGTGGCCAGCGTGCTGCTGTTCGTGCTGACTTCCTGGCTGTGCGGCCTGGCGCACAACATGACGACGCTGATCGCGTTGCGCGCCTTGCAGGGGCTGGTCGCCGGACCGATGATCCCGCTGTCGCAGACGCTGCTGCTGGCCAGCTACCCGCGCGCGCTGGCGGGGCTGGCGATGGCCCTGTGGTCGATCACCACGCTGGTGGCGCCCATCACCGGGCCGTTGCTGGGCGGCTGGATCACCGACAACGCCAGCTGGCCGTGGATCTTCTACATCAACGTGCCGGTCGGCCTGCTGGCGGCGGCGGTCACCTGGGCGATCTACCGCGAGCGCGAATCGCCCACGCGCCGGCTGCCGATCGACGTGGTGGGGCTGGTGCTGCTGGTGCTGTGGGTCGGCGCGCTGCAGCTGATGCTGGACAAGGGCAAGGAGCTGGACTGGTTCCACTCGCCGCAGATCGTGGCGTTCGCCGTGGTGGCGGTGGTGGGCCTGGCCTTCTTTCTGGCCTGGGAGCTGACCGACGAGCATCCGGTGGTCGACCTGTCGCTGTTTGCCCGGCGCAATTTCTGGTCGGGCGCGCTGGCCACGGCGGTCGGCTACGGCGTGTTCATCGGCAACGTGGTCATCCTGCCGCTGTGGCTGCAGCAGTTCATGGGTTACACGGCCACCCAGGCGGGCATGATCCTGGCACCGGTGGGCCTGCTGGCCATCGTGCTGGCGCCGCTGGTGGGGCTGTCGATCAACCGGGTCGATCCGCGCCTGTACGTCACCGGCTCCTTCCTGGTGTTCGCGCTGGTGCTGTGGATGCGCTCGCGCTTCACCACGCTGACGGACTTCGACACCATCATGATCCCCACCCTCATCCAGGGCGTGGCGATGGCGGGCTTCTTCATTCCGCTGGTCACCATCACGCTGTCGGGGCTGGAGCCGTCGCGCATACCGGCGGCGGCCGGCCTGTCCAACTTCACCCGCATCACGGCCGGCGCCTTCGGGGTGTCGATCAGCGCCACCCTGTGGGAAGACCGCAGCGCCATGCACCACGCGCACCTGGTCGAGTCGATCAACACCGGCAACCCGGCGGCCATGCAGACGCTCGATCAGCTGCGGGCCGGCGGCCTGAGCGCCGAGCAGTCGCTGGGCGTGGTCAACAACCTGGTCACGCAACAGGCCTTCATGCTGTCGACGCAGGAGCTGTTCCATGGCTCGGCGCTGCTGTTTCTGCTGATGATTCCGCTGGTGTGGCTGGCCAGGCGACCCGCTGGCGCTGCCGCGGGGGATGCCGGCGGCGCGCACTGAGGGCTGCCGGCCGGGCGCAGCCGCCCTTCAGCGCGGGGGCGGACGCTGCTGGCGCGCACGGGCCAGCGCGGCCTCGATCAGGCGGCGCTTGCGCTCGGCTTCCGAGGGCTGCGCGGTGGCGACAGACGGCGGGGCGCTGTCGGCTGAAGGGCGGGGTTCTTCAGAGTCCAGCGGGGGGGTGCGCTGGTCCCGCCTTCGCCGCCAGCTCGTGAATTCATAGCGCTTGCGGGCCGCTTCGGCCTCGGCCGCGCTCCAGGCGGCCCAGCCGGTGCGGCTGCCGCTGACGGTTTCCATGTGGATGCAGTCGACCGGACAGGCCGGCACGCACAGCTCGCAGCCGGTGCACTCGGCCTCGATCACCGTGTGCATGCGCTTGTTGCCACCGATGATGCAGTCCACGGGGCAGGCGGCGATGCACAGCGTGCAGCCAATGCACCCGTCTTCGTCGATCCAGGCCACGCCGCGCGGGCCTTCGGTGCCGTGCTCGGGGTCGAGCGCCAGCGCCGGCTGGCCGGTGAGGGCGGCCAGCCGCGCCACGCCCTCGGCGCCACCTGGCGGGCAGCGGTTGATCGGCGCCGTGCCGGCGGCGATGGCCTGGGCGTAGGCGGCGCAGTCCGGGTAGCCGCAGCGGGTGCACTGGGTCTGCGGCAGCGCCGCCAGCAGGCGGATCGCCAGCGCGTCGGACTTGGCGGGCGGCGGGTTCATGCGTGGCATGGGCACAAATGACAACGCCCGCCAGGGCGGGCGCTGCGGGCGTTGCGCGCCTGGCCGTCAGGCGGCACGGGGGGCGCTCTTGCCGCGGCGGCCGGCGGCGCTGGAGGAGGCGGCTGCCTTGGCCTTCGGCTGGCTTGCGGCCCGCGGACGCGGCGCCGGCGTGGCGCTGCCGTTGCTTGCCGGGCGTGGCGCCGCGCGCTGGCCGTTCAACGCTCGCTGGACGGGTGCCGGCACGGGCGAGCTGGCCGGCGCGAAGGTCGGCGGCAGGCCAGACTTGGCGTGCAGCTCGCCGATGAAGGCCTTGACCTGCGGGTAGACCATGGTGCGCCAGCGGCGCCCGCTGAAAATGCCGTAGTGACCCGCGCCCTCGACCTCGATGTGATCGCCCTCGCGTCGTGCGATGCCCTTGCACAGGGCGTGCGCGGCCTTGGTCTGACCGACGCCGGAGATGTCGTCCAGCTCGCCTTCGACCGTCAGCAGGCAGGTGCCGGTGATGTCCTGCGGTCGCACGCGCTCGAGCTTGCCTTCGGGCGAGCGCACGTCCCAAGTGCCGTGAACCAGCTTGAAGTCCTGGAACACGGTCTGGATGGTTTGCAGGTAATACGGCGCGTCCATGTCGAGCACGGCGTTGTACTCGTCGTAGAACTTGCGGTGCGTCTCGGCACTCGACATGTCGCCCTTGATCAGGTCGCGGAAATAGTCGTAGTGGCTGCTGGTGTGGCGGTCCGGATTCATGGCGATGAAGCCGGCGTGCTGCAGAAAACCCGGATACACGCGGCGGCCGGCGCCAGGGTAGTTGGGCGGCACGCGATAGATGACGTTGTTCTCGAACCACTCGTAGCTGCGCTTGACCGCCAGGTCGTCGACCTGGGTGGGTGACTTGCGGGCGTCGATCGGGCCGCCCATCATGGTCATGCTGATGGGGGTCTTCTCGCCGCGCGAGGCCATCAGCGACACCGCCGCCAGCGTCGGTACGGTGGGTTGGCAGACACTGATGACGTGGCAGTTGCCGTAGTTCTTCTGCAGGTGGCGGATGAACTCCTGCACGTAGTTGACGTAGTCGTCCAGGTGGAACTCACCCTCCGACAGCGGCACCATGCGCGCGTTCTTCCAGTCGGTGATGTAGACCTTGTGGCCCTCCAGCATGGTGCGCACGGTGTCGCGCAGCAGGGTGGCGTAATGGCCCGACAGCGGGGCGACGATCAGCACCGGCGGCTGGCGCTTGAGTTTTTCCAGCGTTGGCGGATCGTCCGAGAAGCGCTTGAAGCGGCGCAGCTCGCAAAACGGCTTGTCGATCTCGACGCGCTCGTCGATCGCCACCGACACGCCGTCCACGTCGACCGTGCGGATGCCGAACTCGGGCTTTTCGTAGTCCTTGCCGAAGCGGTGAAACAGCGCAAAACCGGCCGAAATGCGCTGTGCCATGGGGATTTGGCCCAGCAGCGTGTGGCGGTTGCCGTACAGCTTGGAGGCCGCATCGGCCATGTCGGCGAAGGGCTCGAGCAGCGAGCGCTGCGCCTCATAGATTTGATAGAGCATATGCTTATGTGTAACCCTCGTGTTGCACTGCAATATAACGCAGCCGGGCCGAAATTGCATGGTGTGCCGCCCCTAAAAATGCACACCCGGCGACGCGCCGGCCCGGCCGTCGTCGCGCCGGCGACAGCCTGCGGGTTGCCGCCGCCGGTTCGGCTTTGCCGGCGGGGGTCGTGGGTATCATGGCGCCATGACCACCGGTTATTCGCTGTACGGCTGGCTGACGGGGCTTGGGCGGGGTCTGCTGCGCTGGCTGCTGGGCTGGTGGGCGGTGCTGTTCACCGGTGCCCAGGTGGCGGTGCTGGCGTTTTCGCCCTCCAGCTACGGCCCCGAGGCGCGCGGCGCCGTGCTGCGCCACATCTACCACGCGGCCGGGCCGGGCCTGCCCGGCTTCACCACCCTGATGACCTTGTTCAACGTGGTGCTGATCCGCATCCTGGTGGTCACCGCCTTTTCCTACGGCCTGACGCAGTACGCCCTGGACGCCGTGGTGCGCGTGCTGGTGCTGGAGCTGATCCCGCTGATCGCCGCGCTGTTCGTGGCGGTCGAATACACCATCCCCGGCGGCTCCGAGCTGTACAAGCTGCGCCGCGCCGGGGCGCTGCAGCTGATGCGTGCCAGCGGGCGCGAGCCGCTCAGCCACGAGGTGCTGCCGCGCGTGCTGGCCGGCATGTTCGCGGTGCTGCTGCTGGCGCTGCTGAGCGCGCTGATCTCGCTGGTGCTGGCCTACGTCGCCGTGCATGGCTTCACGCTGGCGGGCCTGCCCTCGTACAACCACGCCGTGGGCAACATCTTCAACCCGGTGGTGTCGATGATCTTCTGCATGAAGACGCTGCTGTTCGCGCTGGCCGTGGCCCTGCTGCCGGTGGCCAACGCACTGCGCGACATTCCGCGCCGCGGCTCGCGCACCAGCGTCGAGTTGCAGGGGCTGGTGCAGATGTCGGTGCTGATGTTGGTGATCGAGATCGCCTCGCTGATCGGCAATTACTATTGATGCCCGATGACTGAAGCCGAGCCTTCCGCCGTGCCCACCTCGCCACCCGCGCCGGACGCCGCCGTGGCCGACGTGGCGCGCGTGCCGCTGCGCGGGCTGGAGCTGCGCGCCGCGCTGCTGCTGATCCTGATGGCGCTGCTGGTCGGTGCCGCCGTGCTGTACCTGATGTGGGTGCGCGGCGCTTTCGAGGCCACGCAGAAGCTGTACCTGAGCGCCGACGATTCCGAGGGCGTGGTGGTCGGCATGGACATGAGTTTCTCGGGCTTCCCGATCGGCCGCGTCAGCCGCATCGAGCTGGCCGAGCAGGGCTCGGTGCGCATCCACGTCGATGTGCCGGTCAAGTCGGCGCGCTGGCTGCGCAGCTCCAGCGTCTTCACGCTGGAAAAAGGCCTGGTCGGCGCGGCGCGACTGCGCGCCTTCAGCGGCATCCTGGACGACCCGCCACTGCCGCCGGGGGCCGAGCGCATGGTGCTGCGCGGCGACGTGTCGGCCGAAATCCCCAAGATGGTGGCCGACGCCCGCGACGTGCTGCTCAACCTCAACCGCCTGACCGGCGAGCAGTCGGCGCTGTACGCCACCCTGGGTGAGGTGCAGCGCTTCACCCGGCGCCTGAACAGCAGCCAGGGCGGCCTGATGGCGGCGGTCACCGGCAACGAGGCCGACGCGCGCCGCGTCAGCGATCTGCTGCAGCGCACCGCGCAGCTGGTGAAGCACCTGGACGCCGTGACGCAGCGCGTCGATGGCGTGGTGCAGCGCGCCGACCGGCAGGTGCTGGGCCAGGACGGCCTGCTCACCGACGCCCAGGCCAGCGTGCGCCAGCTCGGCGCGCTGCTGCAGGACGTGCGCCAGAGCGTGGTCAAGGTCGATGCCGTGCTGACCGAGGTGCAGGCCGTGGCCGGCAACGCGCGCGAAGCCAGCACCGACCTGGGCGCGCTGCGCACCGACGTCGAAGCCAGCCTGCGCAAGCTCGACGCGCTGATCACCGAGCTGAACCGCAAATGGCCGTTCGCTCCCCGGGACAAGGAGCTGCGGCTGCCATGACCGCCCGGCGCACGATCCAATTTGCTATTGCATTGATAGCTGGTTGCGCGCTCTGGGGCTGCGCTGGAGGCCCGTCGGTGCCTGACTGGCAGGTCAGCGCGGTGGGCCACGTGGAGCGTTTCACGCAGGCCTTGCTGCGCGGTGACACGCGGGTGCAGGCGCGTGAATTCGAGCTGGCGCGCGCCGAAGTGGCGCGCACCGGCCGCCCCGAGCTGGTGGCGCGCGTCGAGCTGACGCGCTGCGCCGCCCGGGTGGCCAGCCTGGACTTGGCGCCCTGCACCGGCTTTGAGCCGCTGCGCGCCGACGCGGGCGAGGCCGAGCGCGCCTATGCCGACTACCTGGCCGGCCAGGCCGGCGCGTCGCAGGCCGCGCTGCTGCCGCCGCCGCACCGGGCGGTCGCCGCGGGCAGCCAGGCCGCGGCCGCCATCGACGAGCCGCTGGCGCGCCTGATCGCCGCCGGCGTGCTGCTGCGCCAGGGCCGCGCCAGCCCGGCGCTGGTGGCGCAGGCGGTGGACACCGCGTCCGAGCAGGGCTGGCGCCGCCCGCTGCTGGCCTGGCTGGGCGTGCAGGCACGGCTGGCCGAGCAGGCCGGACAGACCGAGGAAGCCGCGCGCATCCGCCGTCGCATGGACCTGGTGGGGCCGCGCTGAGGCGCCGCCATCACCGGCTGTCGCGCAGTTCGGCAAATAGTTCGCTGTAAATCCTGTAGCGGCTGGCGCTGATCCCGTCTGCGTTAGCGCTGGATTGCACCTGGGCCGTCACGCCGCAGCCGGGCTCGTGCAGGTGGGTGCAGTTGTAGAACCGGCACTCGGCCACGTGGGGGCGGATGTCGGGCATGTAGGCGGCCAGCTGCATGGGGTCGATGTGGTGCAGGCCGAATTCCTGGAAGCCCGGTGAGTCGATCAGCGCGCTGGCGCGGGCCTCGTCCAGCCAGTACCAGGTGGTGGTGGTGGTGGTGTGCTTGCCGGAGTTGAGCGCCTGCGAGATCTCGCCGGTCTGCGCCGCGGCGCCGGGGATCAGGCGGTTGATCAGCGTGCTCTTGCCGGCGCCCGAGGGACCCAGGATCAGCGTGGTGCGCCGGTGCAGGCGCTGGCCCAGCGCGGCCAGGGTGTCGGCCGGGGCGGGCGCCGGGCCGCGCGGCTTGGCGGCCAGCGGCAGCACGGCGTAACCCATGGCGCGGTAGGGCGCCAGGCGCTGCCAGGCGCGGGCAAACGGCTCGGCCAGGTCGGCCTTGTTGAGGGCGATCAGCGGCTCGATGTGCGCGGCCTCGCAGGCGATCAGGGCGCGCGCCAGCTGGTGCTCGGAAAACTCCGGCTCGGCCGCCACCAGGATCAGCACCTGGTCCAGGTTGGCGGCAAAGCTCTTGGTGCGCACGGTGTCCTGGCGATACAGCAGGTTGCGGCGCGGCGTGATCTGCTCGACCGTGCCTTCGTCGTGCGAAGGCCGCCAGCGCACCCCGTCGCCCACCACCACGGCCAGCTTCTTGCCGCGCGGGTGGCAGATGACGCGCTCACCGGCGGGCGTTTCGACCACGCAGTGGCGGCCGTGGCTGCCCACCACCAGGCCGTCTAGCAGTTGGGCGTCGGCGCTTGGGCCGGGCGGCTGGCGCGGGCGGCTCATCGGGTGGTGTCGGGGCCGCGGCGAGGCCTGGCGGTGGTTGTGACGTGGCCCGATGATGCTATTTGAACTATAGCTGCTTGCGCTTGCCAGACGGGCGCTGGAGTGGCTTTTTGTCTTGAATTCACGCGGACTCGGGGCGTGTCATACCGGTTGCACGCGCGCCCCCATGCGGGCGATGCGCTCGCTGGCCGGCGGGTGCGAGTAATAGAAGCGCACGTACAGCGGGTCGGGCGTCAGCGTGCTGGCGTTGTCCTTGTAGAGCTTGACCAGGGCGTTGCCCAGGTCCTGGGCGCTGGCCTGCCGGACGGCGTAGGCGTCGGCCTCGAACTCGTGCCGGCGCGACAAGGCCGCCATCAGCGGCGACAGGAAGAAGGTGAACACCGGCACCACCAGCATGAACAGCAGCAGCGCCAGCGCATGGTTGGGCACCGCGCCCCCCAGGGCCGGCGGCAGGTGGGGCGTCACCCCCAGACCGCCGTAGAACCAGGGCTGTTGCGCCAGCCAGCCCAGCAGCGCCAGGCCGGCCAGGCTGACCGCGAACAGCAGGACGATGCGCTTGACGATGTGGCGGTGGCTGAAGTGGCCCAGCTCGTGCGCCAGCACGGCCTCGACCTCGGGCGGGCTGAGCTGCTGCAGCAGGGTGTCGAAGAACACCACCCGCTTGGCGGCGCCGAAACCGGTGAAATAGGCGTTGGCGTGCGCGCTGCGGCGGCTGCCGTCCATCACGAACAGGCCCTTGGCGGCAAAGCCGCAGCGCCCCATCAGCTGGCTGACGCGCTCGCTCAGCGCGTCATCGCGCAGCGGCTCGAAGCGGTTGAACAGCGGCGCGATGACGGTGGGGTAGATCACCAGCATCAGCAGGCTGAAGCCCATCCACGCACCCCAGGTCCACAGCCACCACAGCGCGCCCGTGGCCTGCATCAGCCACAGGGCCAGGGCCGCCAGCGGCACGCCGATGACGCTGCTGACCAGCGTGGTCTTGGCCAGGTCGATCAACCACAGGCGGCGCGTCATCTTGTTGAAGCCGAAGCGCTGCTCGATGACGAAGGTGTGGTAGAGCGTGCCCGGCAGGTCGATGGCGGCGTTGATGAGGGCGAAGGCCACCAGCAGCGCCAGCGGCTGCGCCAGCGGGCGCGCGCCGATGGCGTCCAGCAGCGCGCCGTTGAGCGCGTCCAGCCCGCCCAGCAGCGTCCAGCCCAGCAGCACGGCGGCCGACAGCAGCAGCTCCAGCAGGCCGAAGCGCAGCTTGGCGATGGTGTAGTCGGCCGCGCGCTGGTGCGCCGCCAGCCCGATGGTGCCGGCGAACTCGGCCGGCACGGCCGCGCGGTGGGCCGCCACGGCGCGCATCTGGCGCGAGGCCAGCCAGAACTTGACGGCCACGTAGGCCAGCAGCGCCAGGCTGAAGACCAGGGTGGTCAGGAGGGCGGGGGAGAGCGTTTCGTTCAAGACGGACTCGGCAGTAAGGGGCGGCGCCAAGCCGCCAAGTTTAGGGTGCTCCGGCCGGCTGCAAGGGCGGGCTTGCGACGGCCCGCCGGCGGCCGTGGACAATCGGCGCCATGAACGACACCGCTTGTACCCCCGAAGCCGGCGCCGCGCTGGCCAAATCCGAGCTGAACCTGGTCTGGCTCGACTGCGAGATGACCGGGCTGGACCCCGAGAAGGAGCGCCTGATCGAGATCGCCGTCATCGTCACCGGACCGCAGCTGACGCCGCGCGTCGAAGGCCCGGTGCTGGTGATTCACCAGCCCGACAGCGTGCTGGACGCCATGGACGCCTGGAACAAGGGCACGCATGGGCGCACCGGCCTGATCGACAAGGTCCGGGCCGCGACGCTGAGCGAGGCCGAGGCCGAGGTGCGGCTGATCGACTTTCTGGCGCGCTACGTGCCCAAGGGCGTGTCGCCGCTGTGCGGCAACTCGATCGGGCAGGACCGGCGCTTTCTGGTGCGCTACATGCCGCGGCTGGAGGCGTTCTTCCACTACCGCAACGTCGACGTCAGCACGCTCAAGGAGCTGGCGCGGCGCTGGCGGCCGGAGCTGGTGGAGGCCTTCAAGAAGCAGCAGTCGCACACCGCCCTGGCCGACGTGCACGAGTCGATCGACGAGCTGGCGCATTACCGGCAACATTTCATTCGGCTGGCGGCCTGAGAGCCGTGGCCCCCGCGCGCGGTGCGTTCAGTGACGGTCCAGTGGCGAACGGCGACTGTCCAGGCCGCCCAGGAACGAGTCGGCCTGTGTCCAGCCGGAGGGCTCGTCGGGCTGCTGGTGCGCCGCGGGCGTGCTGGCCGGCGCTGGGTGCATGCGCTGGGTGCGGTTGCGATCCAGCGTGTCGTGCAACTGGTGGCGGGCCGCTTCCAGTTCGGCGAGCCCGCTCGGCGGCATGGCGGCCAGCTCGGCGGCGTTGACGCCCAGGAAGTCGGCCCGCAGCGCGGACGGCTCGGGCAGCGACTCGGGCGAGATCACCCAGTAGGCGATGCCGCACTGCGCCAGCAGGGTCTGCTTGAGCTGGCGGTTGCTGCGCGACAGCCCGCGCGGGCCCAGCACATCCACGCAGCCGATCACCTGTCCCGTGCTGTCGCACAGGGTGAAGCTGCAATACGCGCGGCTCAGCAGGTCGAACCAGTCGGTTGCCTCGCCCGACTGGCGTGGCATGGTGAAGCGGGTCAGCGGCAGCTTGACCATGATGTGGTGGGCCGGGAACACCTTGCGCAGCCAGTGCCAGACACGGCGCTCGGCGCTGTTGGCCAGCGGCCTGGGAATCAGCGGCCATTGCTGCGGCAGGCGGCGCTTGCCGTTCGGCTTGGCCGCCGGCGCGGCGCGCCCGCGCGGCATGAAGCTGCTCAGGCCGAGGTAGCCGGTGAACAGACCTGCCACAGCCAGAATGATGGCCCACATGACGGTCGAACCGGTGACTGCGCTCACACTGGATCCCCCTTGGCGCGCTTGCCGCGCTGTAATCGTTGCACGATGTTACTGGTGCATCAGAGCAATGGAAAGGTACTTTTGACCTCATTACGATCGGCGCCATGGTTTCTGAGGAAAAAGTCATGCCTCTGCTGGACTTACCCCCTGTTCGCGGGGTGTGACGCATGCGACTGAGCGAACTGCTGTTCAGCCAGGGTTTCGGCACGCGCCGGGTCTGCGCCGGCCTGATCGAGCAAGGCTTGGTGCGGGTGGGCGACGCCGCGTGCACCGACCCGGCGGCCGAGGTCGATCTGGCCGCCGGCGCGCCGCGGTTCGAGGTTCAGGGCCAGGCATGGACCTTTCACGAACGCGCCTACCTGATGCTGCACAAGCCGGCCGGCGTGGAATGCTCGCACCGGCCGGGCCGTTGGCCGAGCGTCTACACGCTGCTGCCGGCGCCGCTGCGGCAGCGCCCGACGACAGGCAAGGTGGCGGGCGTGCAGGCGGTGGGCCGGCTGGACCAGGACACCACCGGCCTGCTGCTGCTGTCCGACGACGGCGCCTTCATCCACCGCATGAATTCTCCGCGCCACCATGTGCCCAAGGTCTACGAGGTGAGCACGCGCCACCCGCTGGACGAACGCCAGCTGGCACGCCTGCACAGCGGCGTGGTGCTGGACGACGACCCGCGCCCGGTGGCCGCGGCGGCGGCCGAGGCGATGGGCCCATGCCAGCTGCGGCTGACGCTGACCGAAGGCAAGTACCACCAGGTCAAGCGCATGGTGGCGGCGGTGGGCAATCGGGTCGAGGCGCTGCACCGCTCGCGCATCGGTGGCTTGGCGCTGCCGGCCGATCTGGCGCCGGGGCAGTGGCGTTGGCTGACGCCGTGGGAGCTGGCGCTGCTCGTGCCGTCGGCTCAGTGGCTCGGCACTTGATCGGCTTTCTGGCCTTGATGGAAAATCGCAAACAGCTATCTAATTGATAGCAATTTGGCGAATGTGTGTCATTCCAGCCCGGCCAGCAGGTCGGCGATGGCGGCGTTGACCGCCTGCGGCTGGTCCTGGTGCGGCGCGTGTCCGCAGGCCGGCAGCTTGAGCAGGCGGGTGTGCGGCAGCGCCGCCGCGATGTCGTCGAGCTGGGCCATGCTGGCGTAGCCGTCGTCCACGCCCTGGATCGCCAGCAGCGGCGCCTGGATGGCGCGGAGCTCGTCCCGAATGTCGAAACCACGGAAATCCGGATTCAGCCAGGCGTCGTTCCATTGCCAGAAGGCGCCGTCCACGTCGTTGTGAAAGCGCGCCAGGCGGGCGCGCAGCCCGCCCGACACGAAGGCCTGGCGCGTCTGTTCGATGGCGCGCAGGCAGATGTCCTCGACCATCACGTGCGGCGCCATCGCCACGCCTGCCGTCACCGGGTGGTGGGCGGCGTGGATCAGCGCGATGGTGGCGCCGTCGGAGTGGCCGACGAGCACCGGCCGCTCGATGTCCAGCGCACGCAGCAACCGGGGCAGCACGTGCAGCGCCTCGCGGTGCAGGTAGTCGGGCGGCAGGCGACCGGCGCCGCGCACGTCTGGCACGGGGCTGGAGCGCCCGTAGCCGCGGCGCGAATAGACCCAGCCGGCGCGCCCGGTGGCGGCGCACAGGCGGGCCGGCCAGTCGCGCCACAGGGCGACCGAGCCCAGCCCCTCGTGCAGAAACACCAGGGGCGCAGCGGCCGGCGCCGCCCCGGCCGGCGCCGGAACGTGTTGCAACTCCAGGCGGATGCCGTCGATGTCCACGAATCGCATGGCCCGGATGTTAAGGAACCTCTGCAAAACCTCTCGCGGCAAGCAGGCGCTGCGGATCGGGATGGGATGCAAGGCGCGAACCGCAGCGATGGCCGCAGCCATCGCGAGGATTTGCAACGCCGCAGACCGCCCGAGACCGCAGATGCCTGCGGCGCAGGAGGTTGTGCAGAGGCTCCTTAAGCAACTTCACTGGGCGCGGACTTACACTCGCGCGCCGCCATTCACCGCTTTTTTTGAAGGTTCATCGTGGGGTTTGCCGAACTTCCGACTCTGACACGCCGCCAACTGCTGGCCGCTGGCGCCGGCCTGGGCGGCGCGGCGCTGGCGCCGTCCGCGCTGGCCGGGCCCGCCCGCTCGCCGGTGCTGGTGCTCAACTCGCTCGACGGCACCGTCAGCGTGATCGACCCCGTCCGCTGGGTGGAAACCGGCCGCATCGCCACCGGCAAGGAGCCGCACCACCTGTACATGACGCCGGACGAGAAGTCGGTCATCGTCGCCAATGCCGGCAGCGACTCGCTGACCTTCATCGACCCGCGCACGGCCACGGTGCAGCGCACGCTGCGCGGCATCATCGACCCGTATCACCTGCGCTTCTCGCCCGACATGCGCTGGTTCGTCACGGCCGCCAACCGCCTGAACCACATCGACCTGTATCGCTGGGATGGCGAGAACCCCGTGCTGGTCAAGCGCATCGCCACCGGCAGAACGCCCAGCCACCTGTGGATCGACGGCGGCAGCACCACCGTGTGGGCCAGCATGCAGGACAGCAACGAGCTGGTGGCCATCGACCTGGCGACGCAGCAACTGGCGCACCGCGTCACGACCGGGCCGATGCCGGCCGACGTCTACGTCACGCCCGACGAGCGCCACCTGCTGCTGGGCCTGACCGGCGGCGAGGGCGTGCAGGTGTTCGAGCTGGCCGCTGGCCAGGCGCCCAGGGCGGTCGGCCAGGTGCCCACCGGCAAGGGCGCGCACGCGTTTCGCGCGCTGGGCGACCGCCGCCACGTGCTGGTCAGCAACCGGGTCGCCAACACCATCAGCCAGATCGACAGCACCCGCCTGGCGGTGGTGGCCGACTTTCCGGCGCCGGCCGGCCCCGACTGCATGGACGTGTCGGCCGACGGCAGCCTGATCATGGTCGGCTCGCGCTGGGCCGGCAGGCTGACGCTGATCGACGTGGCCAGGCGACGGGTGGTGCACCAGGTGAAGGTCGGCAAGTCGCCGCACGGCGTGTGGACGCTGGACCATGCCGCGCGGGTGTGAGCGCGGACGCATCATGCAACGCCGAAACGCTATTGTTACGATAGCTGCTGGCGCGCTCTGGGCAAGCGCCAGGGCCCAGAATGAATCTGAACCCGGGGCGGCGCCGCTGTACCTCACGTTCGACACCGGCCACATGGGCATTGCTGCCCTGGTGGCCGAGGTGCTGCGCCGTCAGCAGGTGCGCGCGACCTACTTTGCCGCCAACGAGCGCACCCTGGAGGGCGAGGGCAGCCTGAGCCGTCACTGGGGCCCGTGGTGGAAGGCGCGCGCCCAGGAGGGGCACGAGCTGGCCTCGCACACCTGGGACCACGTCTACTGGCGCGCCGACCTGCCCGGGCGCGAGCCGCGCTTTCGGGTGCGCCCCTCGGCCGGCGCCTTTGCCGGGCGCGAATTCTCCTGGAGCGCCGAGCAGTACTGCCAGAACATCGAGCAGGCCAGCGAGCGCCTGGCCTACTACAGCGGCAAGAAGCCCCTGCCGCTGTTTCGCGCCCCCGGCGGCAAGACCTCGCCGCGCCTGCTGGCGGCGGCGCGCGCCTGCGGCTACGCGCACGTGGGCTGGTCGCCGGCCGGCTTTCTGGGTGACGAGCTGCCCAGCGACACATACCCCAACCGCGTCTTGCTGGAGCGCGCGCTCAAGGCGATCCGCCCGGGCGACATCCTGCTGGCGCACCTGGGCATCTGGTCGCGGCGCGACCCCTGGGCGCCGGCCGTGCTGGAGCCGCTGATCGAGGGGTTGAAGGCGCGCGGCTTCGTGTTCCGCACCCTGCGCCAGCACCCGCAATACGCGCCCTGGATCGCGCAGCAGCGCGCCTGAGCGAGACCCGCACGATGACGCCCGCCGACCTGTTCGCCAGCGCCCAGCAGTGGCTGTTCGAGGCGCTCATCGAGCCGGTGGCCTTTCAGCTCGGCCTGGGCAACCTGCTGGAAGACGGCTTCGTCGCCGCCGGCTGGCTGCTGATGGGGCTGCTGCAGATCGCGGTGCTGCTGCTGGTGATCGGGCCGCTGCAGCGCCTGTGGCCGGTCGAGCCGGTGCGCGACCGCGCGGCCATCCGTGTCGACGTGCTCTACACCCTGCTGCACCGCCTGGGCCTGTTCAAGCTGGCGATGTTCTTCAGCGTCGAGGCCTGGTTGACCGACGCCATCGGCCTGCTGCGCGCCCTCGGCCTGCCGACGCTGCACCTGGACCAGCTGTGGCCCGGCGTCAGCGACGGGCCGCTGGCCAGCTTCGTGCTGTACCTGCTGGTGTTCGACTTGCTGGGCTATCTGCTGCACCGCGCCCAGCACCAGTGGGAGTGGTGGTGGCGCCTGCACGCCGTGCACCATTCGCAGCGCCAGATGACGATGTGGAGCGACGACCGCAACCACCTGCTTGACAGTGCCATCACCGACGCCATCGTGGTGCTGGTGGCCATCCTCATTGGCGTGGCGCCCTCGCAGTTCGTGCTGCTGGTGGCGCTCACGCAGCTGCTCGAGAGCCTGCAGCACGCCAACCTGCGTTGGTCCTTCGGTCGCCTGGGCGAGCGCCTGCTGGTCAGCCCGCGCTTTCACCGTCGCCACCACGCCATCGGCATCGGGCATGAAGCCGGTGCACAGGGCGCGCTCAAAGGCGTCAACTTCGGGGTGCTGTTCCCGTTCTGGGACGCGCTGCTGGGTTCGGCCGACTTCGGCGGCCGCTTCGAGCCCACCGGCATCCGCGATCAGGTGGAGCAGGGGCGCGACTACGGCCGCGGCTTCTGGGCCCAGCAGTGGCTGGGGCTGCGGCGGCTGGTCGGGCGCGCCTGAGCGCTTATCCTTGGCGGGCATGTCGCTGCTGCTTGACTCCTTCTGGCGCGCCGTCGCCTACTGCCTGCACCCGCGCGTGATCGCGCTGTCGCTGCTGCCGCTGGGGCTGCTGGTGGCGCTCAGCTTCGGGCTGGGTTACCTGTACTGGGCCTCGGCGGTGGCGGCAGTCGCCGCCTGGCTCGACGCCTCGGTGGTGTTTGCCACCCTGTGGGGCTGGCTCGGCCAGCTGGGCGCCGGCGAACTGCGCCACGGCATCGCGCCAGTGCTGTTGGTGCTGCTGGTCGCGCCGGCGCTGATCGTGCTGGCGCTGCTGCTGGTGGCCCTGCTGATGACGCCCGCCGTGCTGCGGCTGGTGGCGACACGGCGCTTTGCGACGCTGGAGCGGCGCGGCGCCAGCTCGATGCTGGGCTCGGCCCTGTGGTCGCTGGGGCACACCGTGCTGGCACTGGTGGCGCTGGCGCTGTCGCTGCCGCTGTGGCTGGTGCCGCCGCTGATCCTGATCGTGCCGCCCCTGATCTGGGGCTGGCTGACCTACCGGGTGATGAGCTACGACGCCCTCGACGCCCACGCCAGCCGCGCCGAGCGGCGCGCCATCCTGCGCCAGCACCGCGCGCCGCTGCTGGCGATGGGCATCGTCTGCGGCTACCTGGGCGCGGCGCCGGCCCTGGCCTGGGCGTCGCTGGCGCTGTTCGCCGTGGCCTTCGCGGTGCTGATCCCGCTGGCGATCTGGATCTACACCCTGGTGTTCGCCTTTTCCGCCCTGTGGTTCACCCACTACTGCCTGTCGGCGCTGCAAGCGCTGCGCCAGAGCGCGCCAGCAGCTATCGAAACAGAAGCGATCGCGGCGCCGGCCGCCCTGTCCCATGAGCCCTGAACACTCTGCCCCCGGCTTCGGCCTGATCGTCGTCGGCGACGAAATCCTGTCCGGCAAGCGCGCCGACAAGCACCTGCCCAAATTCGTCGAACTGCTGGCCGAGCGCGGCCTGCGCCTGGCCTGGGCCGAATACGTGGGCGACGAGCCGGCGCGCATCACCGCCACGCTGCGGCGCGCCTTGGCCTCGGGCGACGTGGTGGTGTGCACCGGCGGCATCGGCGCCACCCCGGACGACCACACCCGCCAGTGCGCCGCCGCCGCACTGGGCGTGCCGCTGGCCCTGCACCCCGAAGCCAGGCGCCTGATCGAGCAGCGCGGGCAGGACATGGCGCGCCAGCAGGGCGTGCCCTGGGAGCCCGAACGCGCCGACAACCAGCAGCGGCTGAACATGGGCGTGTTTCCGCAAGGCGCCCGCATCGTGCCCAATGCCTACAACCAGATTCCGGGGTTTGCGCTGGCCGGGCCTGCGGGACGCGCTATCTATTTCGTACCGGGTTTTCCGGTCATGGCCTGGCCCATGATGGCCTGGGCGCTGGACACCGACTGGTCGCACTGCTTCACGCGCGGCGCCTGGCGCGAGCGTTCGGTGGTGCTTTATGGCGCCATGGAGGCACCGCTCACCCCGGTGATGGAGCGCGTGGAGGCGGCGCACCCCGGCGTCAAGGTGTTCAGCCTGCCCAGCGTCGACCACCCCGAGCACGGGCGGCATATCGAGCTGGGCGTCAAGGGCGCGCCGGCGCAGGTCGACGCCGCCTACACCGACCTGCGCGCCTGGCTGCTGCCGCATGCGCTGAGCTACGGGCCCGAGCTGCATCGGTAGCGGCCAGCAGGCGTTGGCCGTGGCGGCGGCGTCGAAAATCCGCGGAAAAGTGCCACCGACCGGCGCCGACGGCAAAAAAGCGGCCTGACAACAGGCAAAATTCGGGGCATCGTGCAGACCATTGGCCGGGCCCCGCCCGGACGGCGGCCACGCCCAGCGTGCCGCGGTCGTACAACCGCCATCCCCCGTTCATATCCCCCTCAGGAGTACCCCCGATGAGCCAGTCGGTCGCCGACGTCATGAAACTGGTGAGCGAAGCCGAATGCAAGTTCGTCGACTTCCGCTTCACCGACACCCGCGGCAAGGAGCAGCACGTCACCGTGCCCGTGGCCGCCTTCGACGAGGACAAGTTCAGCGACGGCCACGCCTTCGACAGCTCCTCGGTGGCCGGCTGGAAGGGCATCGAGGCATCCGACATGCTGCTGATGCCCGACGCCGGCACGGCCTTCATCGACCCGTTCTTCGACGAACCCACCCTGGTGCTGACCTGCGACGTGCTGGAGCCCGGTGACGGCAAGCCCTACGAGCGCGACCCGCGCTCCATCGCCCGCCGCGCCGAGGCCTACCTCAAGGCCAGCGGCATTGGCGACACCGCGTACTTCGGTCCCGAACCCGAGTTCTTCGTCTTCGACAGCGTGCGCTGGAGCACCGAGCCGGGTCACAGCTTCTACCGCATCGAGGAATACGAGGCGCCCTGGAACACCGGCGCCGAACTGGAAGGCAGCAACCGCGGCCACCGCCCGCGCACCAAGGGCGGCTACTTCCCGGTGCCGCCGGTGGACAGCACGCACGACATGCGCGCCGAGATGGCGCTGATCCTGGACGCGCTGGGCGTGCCGGTCGAGGTGTTCCACCACGAGACGGCCGGCGCCGGCCAGATGGAGATCGGCACCAAGTTCAGCACCCTGGTCGAGCGCGCCGACTGGACGCAGCGCCTGAAGTACGTGGTGTGGAACGTGGCCGACCGCTACGGCAAGACCGCCACCTTCATGCCCAAGCCCTACCACGGCGACAACGGCAGCGGCATGCACGTGCACCAGTCGATCTGGAAGGGCGGCAAGAACCTGTTTGCCGGCAAGGGCTACGCCGGCCTGTCCGAGACGGCGCTGTTCTACATCGGCGGCATCATCCGCCACGCCCGGGCGCTGAACGCCATCACCAACCCCACCACCAACAGCTACAAGCGCCTGGTGCCGCACTTCGAGGCGCCGGTCAAGCTGGCTTATTCGGCGCGCAACCGCTCGGCCTCGATCCGCATTCCGTACGCCGCCAACGACAAGGCGCGCCGCATCGAGGCGCGCTTTCCCGACCCCATGGCCAACCCCTACCTGTGCTTCGCGGCGCTGATGATGGCGGGCCTGGATGGCATCGAGAACAAGATCCATCCCGGCGAGGCCGCCACCAAGGACCTCTACCACCTGCCCCCCGAGGAAGACAGGCTGGTGCCCACCGTGTGCCACAGCCTCGACCAGGCGCTGGAGGCGCTGGATCGCGACCGCGCCTTCCTGACGCGCGGCGGCGTGTTCACCGACGCCATGCTGGACGCCTACATCGAGTTGAAGATGACCGAGGTCAACCGCATCCGCGTGCAGGTCAACCCGGCCGAGTACGACATGTACTTCTCGCTGTGACGCTGTCGCCACAATGACACGGAAATCGCCCGAAATGGACGGCCTGGGGCTGCCGAGGGCGCATTTTGGGGAACAGGCGTGCCCCGGAACGGTCCACCTGCCGGATACTTGTTCGTTGAAGGCCTATCGCGGCAGTTCGCCGCGGCCGCTACCCCGACCGACATGAAGTCTTTGCTGCCGACCCTCCGTGTATCGCTTGTCGCCGCGACGCTGGCCGCCGCGGCTGTGCCCGCGGCGGCCCAGGACCGCATCTACCGCTGCGGCAACGAATACACCAACCAGCCCAAGGGCCGGCCGGACTGCAAGCTGGTGGAGGGCGGCAACGTCACCATCGTGCGCGGCACCGCACCCGCGCCCGCGGCGCCCGCGGCGCCGGCGGCTGGCGGCGGTGCAGCGCCCGCGGCACGCTCCGCCGGGACAGCACCGGCCTCGGCACCGCGTATCGACAACGCCGAGCAGCGCAAGCGCGACGCCGACGCCAAGGCCATCTTGCAGCAGGAGCTGCGTCGTGCCGAGGCCCGGCAGGCCGAGTTGGACAAGGAATACAAGGGTGGCGAGCCCGACAAGATCGGCGGCGAGGCGCGCAACCACCAGAAATACCTGGACCGCGTGGCCGAACTGAAAGCCGCCATCGAGCGCAACCAGAGCGACATCGAGGGCATCAAGCGCGAGCTGGGCCGGCTCGGCCCCTGAGAGCCTGTGAAAAAATACCTCGCGCCCGCCCGAGCCGCCAAAACGCGCCCGCTCTTCGTTGCAAATCCTCGCCGTAGCCCCGGCTACGGCTGCGGTCTGCGCCTCGATCGGACGCGTTTTGACGACCCTTTCGGACGCGATCAATTCATTCACAGGCTCTGAGCCCGGCTTTTCCGGCAGGGCTGCCGGAATACTATCGAATCAATAGCTGCTGGCGCAGGCTGGTGCTACGCTACAGCCGATTTTTATCTCTGGTTATTTGCCGTAGGTGTATCGCCCCTCACACCAGTTCCAGCGTGACTGGCGCGTGGTCGCTGGGCTTGGGCCATTTGCGCGGCACGCGGTCGATGCCGCAGGCCGCCACCTGGGCGCGCAGCGGCTCGCTCACCAGGATGTGGTCGATGCGCAGGCCGCGGTTCTTCTGGTAGCCCAGCATGCGGTAGTCCCACCAGGAAAAGCTCTTGTCCGGTTGCTCGAACAGCCGGAAGGCATCGGCCAGCCCCAGGCCCAGCAGCGCCTGGAAGTGGTGGCGCTCCTCGCTGGTGTGGTGGATGGTCTCGGCCAGGCCCACCGGGTCATGGCTGTCGCGGTCCTCGGGGGCGATGTTGAAGTCGCCCAGCAGCAGCAGGCGCGGGTGCGCCGCCAGCTCTTCGCGCAGCCAGTCGCGCAGCGCGCGCAGCCAGCTCATCTTGTAATCAAACTTGTCGCTGCCCGGCGCCTGCCCGTTGACGAAGTAGCCGTTGACCACGCGCAAGGGCCCGCCGGGCGCCGGCACCGTGGCGGCGATCACCCGCGCCGATTCGTCGGCAAAGCCCGGGATGTTGCGCACCACGTCATCGGCCGTCAGTGGCGCGCGTGTCAGCAGGGCGACGCCGTTATAGGTCTTCTGGCCGAACACGGCGGCTTCGTAGCCGGCTTCGCGCAGCGCCTGGTGCGGGAACTTGTCGTCGGTGAGCTTGAGCTCCTGCAGCGCCAGCACGTCGACCGGGTTGACGGCCAGCCAGTCCAGCACGTGCTGCAGGCGGGCGGTGAGGGAGTTGACGTTCCAGGTGGCGATCTTCATGGCCTGCATCTTAGGGGCTGAGCCTGCTAGCACCTTGTGTACGATGCCCGCGTGAACCCTAGCGCCCCATCCGCGATCGCGCCCCAGCCGCCCCAGCACTCGCCCGCGTCGCTGGCGCGGCGCCTGCGCCTGCAGCAGCTGTTGATCTTCGAGAAGGTGGTTCAGGCCGGCTCCATCCTGGCGGCCTCGCGCGAGCTGGCGCTGACGCAGCCGGCGCTCAGCAAGTCGATCCACGAGCTGGAGGCGCAGCTGGGCGGCCAGCTCTTCGTGCGCGGCAAGCGTGGCGTCGCGCTGACCGAGCTGGGCCGCCTGTTCGAACACCACGCCAAGACCTTGCTGGGCGAGCTGCGTTACCTGGCCGAGGACTTGAACGCGGCGCAGTCGGGCGCCGCCGGCCAGGTGGTGGTGGGCACGCTGATCACGGCTTCGGCGACGCTGCTGCCCGAGGCCATCACCCGGCTGCGCGCAGCGGCGCCCGATGTGGTGGTGACCATTCGGGTGGGCTCCAGCGCGCTGCTGTTTCCGGCACTGCTGCGCAGCGAGCTGGACGTCGTCGTCGGCGTGCTGCCGGACGCGCGCGACACCCTGCTGGCGGACGAGCACGCCACGCGCCTGATTCACGTGCCGCTGCACCAGGAAGCGCTGCGCGTCGTGGTCGGCAGCCAGCATCCGCTGGCACGCCGGCGCCGGATCGACGCGGCGCAGCTGCGCGACCTGGACTGGATCGTGCCGACGCAGGACTCCGTGGCGGGTCGTTCGGTGGGTGCGTTTTTCAGCCGCGTCGGGCTGGCGCTGCCGCGTCGGCGCGTCGAGTCGGTGTCGATCCTGACGAACCTGGAGCTGCTGATCAACAGCCACATGGTCGGGCTGATGCCGCAGTCGGCGGCCGACCGCTTTGCCCGCGCCGGCCTGCTGGCGCTGCTGCCGTTGTCGGGGCAGGGCGCGTTCGGCGCCGTGGGCTACACGGTGCGGGCCGATCGCCCGCCCTCGGCGGCAGCGCAGCGCTTTCTGCAGGCGCTGCGCGACGCCAGTCAGGGATTTGCGAGTCCCGGGTGAAGCGGCATATGTATTCCCATTGGCTATGGATGTTGCCGTCAAAATCATTGGTCAAGAATAGATTTGGCGCCTAGACTTCGGGCCATTGTCAATCGGAGTTCCCTTGTGAGTCCACGCTTTCCGTTGCCCGTCTCGCTCAAGGAAGTGCGCAACTACGTCGATGGCGAGTTCGTCGCCACCGGCAAGACCTTCAACAATGTCAGCCCCATCGACGGCAGCGTGCTGGCGCCGGTGCACGAGGCCGACGCGGCCCTGGTCGACCGCGCCGTGCGCGCCGCGCGCCGCGCGCTTGATGAGGGCCCCTGGGGCCGCTCGACGGTGGAAGAGCGCGCTGCCGCGCTGCACCGCGTGGCCGACATCATTGCCCGGCGTTTCGACGAATTCCTGCAGGCCGAAGTGGCCGACACCGGCCGCCCGGTCGAGCAGGCGCGCAAGCTGGACGTATACCGCGGCATCGCCAACTTCCGCACCTTTGCCGACCTGGGCAAGAGCGCGCACGGCGAGTTTTTCGAGACCCACCTGCCCGACGGCACCCAGCTCATCAACTACACCAAGCGCAAGCCGCTGGGCGTGGTGGCCAGCATCTCGCCCTGGAACCTGCCCATCCTCTCGCTCACCTGGAAGGCCGCGCCGGCGCTGATCTGCGGCAACACCATCATCTGCAAGCCGTCCGAGGAAACGCCCTCGTCGGCGGTGCTGATCGCCGAGGCCTTCCACGAGGCCGGCGTGCCGCCCGGCGTGTTCAACGTGGTACACGGCTTCGGCCCCGGCTCGGCCGGCGAGGCGCTGACCACCCACCCCGGCATCGACGCCGTCACCTTCACCGGCGAGTCGCGCACCGGCGCGGCCATCATGAAGGCGGTGGCCGACGGCGTGAAGGAAGTGTCCTTCGAGCTGGGCGGCAAGAACGCCGCCATCGTGTTTGCCGATTGCGACTTCGACGCCACCGTCGAGGGCCTGGCGCGCGCCCTGTTCACCAACACCGGCCAGGTCTGCCTGTGCCCCGAGCGCGTGTTCGTCGAGCGGCCGATCTTTGACAAGTTTGTCGCTGCGCTGAAAAAACACACCGAGTCGCTCACGATCGGCTGGCCCGACGACCCGAGCGTGGCCATGGGCTCGCTGATCTCGCGCGAGCACCGCGACAAGGTGCTGTCCTACTTCAAGCTGGCGGTGGAAGAGGGCGCCACCGTGGTCACCGGCGGCGGCGTGCCGCACTTCGGCGACGCGCGTGACAACGGCGCCTTCGTGCAGCCCACCATCTGGACCGGCCTGCCGGACAGCGCGCGCTGCGTGCGCGAGGAGGTGTTCGGCCCGGTCTGCCACATCGCGCCCTTCGACAGCGAAGAAGAAGTCGTGCGCCGCGCCAACGACAGCGACTACGGCCTGGCCGCCACGGTGTGGACCACCAACCTGTCGCGCACGCACCGCGTCGCGCCCCAGCTGCACGTGGGCATCGTCTGGGTCAACACCTGGTTCTCGCGCGATTTGCGCACACCCTTTGGCGGCACCAAGCTCTCGGGCATCGGGCGCGAGGGCGGGCGCTGGTCGCTCGATTTCTATTCCGAAACCACCAACATCTGCATCAAGGTATGAGCGCGCAAGCCGGCATCTCGAACCCAGGGAGCCGCGCCACTGGCGTCACGCGACTCGTCTGCGTCGCGCTGCTGCAATGCGAATCGGCAGCGCGATCACGACACCTGTCCCGATTCAAGCACGCCGTGAAACTTTGAGAGCCCAATCGCCATGAACGACGCTACGAAAACCATCACCGAAGCGCAGGTCGCGCGCCTGGACGCCGCCGACCCCCTGGCCAGCCGGCGCGATCTGTTTGCACTGCCCGATGGCGTGATCTACCTCGACGGCAACTCGCTGGGGGCCTTGCCCAAATCGGTGATGGGGCGCATGACGCGCGCCATCGAGCAGGAATGGGGCGTCGGCTTGATCCGCTCCTGGAACGATGCCGACTGGTACCCGGCGCCGCAGCGCGTGGGCGGGCGCATTGCCACATTGATTGGCGCGCATCCCGATGAGGTGATCGTCGCCGACTCGACCTCGGTCAACCTGTTCAAGGTACTGGTCGCCGCGCTGCGCATGCGGCCGGGGCGCAAGCGCATCGTCGGCGAGCGCGGCAATTTCCCGACCGACGTGTATGTGGCCAGCGGCGTGGCGGAATTAATGGACGCCGAACTGGTGACGGTCGAACCCGACGACGTGATGACCGCGATCGACGAGAACACAGCCATCGTGTCGCTCACGCACACCAACTACAAGACCGGCCGCCTGTACGACATGGCCGCCATCACGCGTCGCGCGCACGCCGTCGGTGCCCTGGTGGTCTGGGATCTGTGCCACACCGCGGGCGCCATGCCCTGCGACCTGAACGGCTGCGACGCCGATTTCGCGGTCGGCTGCGGCTACAAGTACTTCAACGGCGGCCCGGGCGCGCCGGCCTTCGTGTTCGTGGCGCGGCGCCATCAGGCGCAGGTGCGCCAGCCGCTGACCGGCTGGCATGGCCATGCGCGGCCCTTCGAGTTCACGCACGACTACGCACCGGGGACGGGGATCGACCGCATGCTGGTCGGCACGGCGTCGCAACTCGGCTTGATTGCCCTGGAGCAGGCGCTGCAGGCCTTCGATGGCGTCGACATGCAGCAGCTGCGGCGCAAGAGCGAGCAGATGACCGACTTGTTCATTCGCCTCGTCGAGCAGGAGCTGGCCCCCTATGGCTTCGGCCTGGCCACGCCGCGCGACGCGGCGCAGCGCGGCAGTCAGGTGTCGCTGACGCACGCCGACGGCTACGCCATCATGCAGGCGCTGATCGCGCGCGGCGTGATCGGCGACTTCCGCGCCCCCGAGATCCTGCGCTTCGGCTTTGCGGTGCTGTATGTCTGCTTCCGGGACGTCTGGAACGCCGTGGCCATCCTCAAGGACGTGATGGCCACCGGCGCCTGGAAAGCACCCGAGTTCAGCGAGCGCAAGGCGGTCACCTGACACGGCGGCGAGTCCACTGCCAACCCTCAAGAGAGACAAGAGAAATGACATTCAACAAGATTCGCCGCGCCCTGCTGGCCCTGTGTGTCGGCGCGGCGGCGCTGGGAGTGGCCCACGCGCAGGGTAACGAGCGCCTCGGTGGCCCGGTCCGATTGGTGGTCGGCTTTCCAGCCGGTGGAGCAGTCGACATCGTCGCCCGGGTGGTGGCCGACAAGATCGCCGAACCCTTGGGTGTGTCGGTAATCGTCGAGAACAAGCCGGGTGCAGGTGGGCGCGTGGCCGCAGAGCTGTTGAAAGCGGCCCCGGCGGACGGTCGCACGGTGTTGATCACGCCGCTGGCGCCGATCGTCATCGCCCCGCTGACCTTCCAGAAGCTGAACTACAGACCCGACACCGATTTCGTTGCGGTGACGCAGCTGGTCAAATTTCCGTTGTCGCTGGCGGTGGGCAAGGACAGTCCGAACACCAGCCTGAAGGAACTGGTGGCCTGGTTCAAGGCGCACCCACAGCAAGCCTCCTTTGGCACATCGGCGGCCGGCAGCCAGCTGCACTTTCTGGGCCTGATGTTCGCCCAGGCGGCGCACATCAATCTGGTTCACGTGCCCTATCAAGGGGGCATGCCACTGGTCACGGATCTGATCGGCGGACAGGTGCCCAGTGCCATCGATGCCTTCCCGCTCGAGTTTCACAAGGGAGGAAAGATCCGGCTGCTGGCGAGCTCGGGCGAGAGCCGATCGCCACTGCTGCCCGACGTGCCGACGTTCAAGGAGCAGGGCTATCCGACCGTGGTCGGGGAGGCATGGTTTGGCGCTTTCATGAGCGCCAAGACCTCGCCGGCGCTGGTCCAGCGCGTGAGCGAGGCAATGGCCAGCGCAGTCCAGCAACCCGATGTGCGCCAGAAGCTCGCCGCCGCGGGGCTGGAGGCCACCGGACTGAAGGCGCCGGAGTTCGCCAGGCTGGTGGCAGCCGATCAGGCGCGCTGGAAGCCCGTGATCGAAGCGTCGGGCTTCAAGGGCGATTGATTCGTTTGGCCCCAGGACCATCCCACTGATAACCGCTGACGCGCAGCTTCAAGGAATTATTGGCCATGACAGCTCCTTCATCTGCACGCGCCACCGTGGTGGCCGGTAAGGCCACCCCACGCGGGCGCTTTCCGCACATCAAGCGTGCCGGCGACTTCCTGTTCGTCTCCGGCACCAGCTCGCGCCGGCCGGACAACAGCTTTGCCGGCGTTCAGGTCGATGCCCTGGGCGTGACCAATCTCGACATCCGGGCGCAGACGCGTGCCGTGATCGAGAACATCCGCGACATCCTGCGCAGTGAAGGCGCCGATTTTTCGGATCTGGTGGAGACGCAGGTTTTTCTGGTCAACATGAACGACTTTGGTGGCTACAACGAGGTCTGGGCCGAGTTCTTCGACTACGACGGCCCGACCCGCACCACGGTGGCGGTGCACCAGCTGCCGCACCCGCATCTGCTGATCGAGATCAAGGCGGTGGCCTACAAGCCTATGCCGGCCTGATGCCCCCGCCAAACCACTTCATCCACGCAAGGAGACACGCCATGAACCCGAAGTACGGACTGCCCAAGAACCTGATGGGCTGGGTCGACCAGAACCGCGCCAGCCTCAAGCCGCCGGTCAACAACGCGGCGCTGTTCCCGGACGGCAACTACATCATCAACATGGTGGGCGGCGGCAACACGCGCACCGACTTCCACGACAACCCAACCGAAGAAATCTTCTACCAGATCAAGGGCTCGGCCTACCTGAACATCTGGGACCGCGGCAAGTTCGATCGCATCGACCTGAAGGAGGGCGACGTGTGGCTGATGGAGCCGCACCTGCAGCACTCGCCGCAGCGTCCCGATCCGAACGGTCTGTGCTTTCTGGTCGAGCTCAAGCGCCCCCAGAAGGCGATCGACTCGCTCAACTGGTATTGCCCCAAATGCGCCGGCCTGGTGTGGGGCGCCAGCATGGAGCTGAAAGACCTGGTGGCCGATCTGCCGCGCACCTACGAAGTGTTCTACGCGCTCAGCGATGCCGAGCGCACCTGCAAGCACTGCGGCACCGTGCATCCCGGTCGTGATTACGCGGCGTGGCACGCCATCCGGCAGGCCCACGCATGAACGCGGCTCCTTCGATGATCGACATCCACGCCCACTTCCTGCCGGAGATCAGCCAGCAGGAAGCCGCGGCGGTGGAGCGCGAGCGCGCGCCCTGGCTGCGTATCGACGCGGGTGGCGAGACCGGCCAGATCATGGTGGGTGAGCGCGAGTTTCGCCCAGTCTACCGGGCGCTGTGGGATGCCGACTTTCGTGTTTCGGAACTGGATGCACAGGGCATCGCCCTGCAGCTGGTGTGTGCCACGCCCATCATGTTCGGCTACGCCTGGGAGCCCGCACGCGCGGCCGACTGGGCGGCGCGCATGAACGACAAGGCGGTGGCCTTTTGCGCCGGCCAGCCCAAGCGGCTCAAGGCCTTGGCACAGGTGCCGCTGCAGGACACGAAGCTGGCTTGCGCCGAGGCCAGGCGCGCCATGCAGGTGGGCTGCGTGGGCGTGCAGATCGGCAACCACGTGGGTGACAAGGACCTGGATCACCCCGACCTGGTGGACTTTCTGATTTACTGCGCCGAGAACCACATTCCGGTGCTGGTTCATCCCTGGGACATGATGGGCGGCGCCGGCCGCATGAAGCAGTGGATGATGCCCTGGCTGGTGGCCATGGCCGCCGAAACACAGCTGGGCATGATGTCGCTGATCCTGTCCGGCGCGCTGGAGCGCATTCCCGAGTCGCTGAAGATCTGCTTTGCCCACGGCGGCGGCAGCTTTGCCTACCTGCTGGGGCGCGCCGACAACGCCTGGAAGCACCGCGACATCGTGCGCAAGGACTGCCCGCGCCCGCCGTCCGAATACGCGCGGCGCCTGCACACCGATGGCATCGTGTTCGACCCGCGCGCGCTGCGCCTGCTGACCGAGGTGATGGGGGTGGGCAATGTGATGCTCGGCTCCGACTACCCGTTCCCGCTGGGCGAGCAGCAGGTGGGCGAGTTGGTTCGTGGTGCCGATTTCCTGGATGCAGGCCAGCGTCAAGCCATCCTGAGTGACAATGCCCGCGCGTTTTTCCGCCTGAACGGATGAACACCCCACCCGGATCGTGTCTGGATCCTGGTCAAGGGTTTTCCATAATTTAGACTTAAATAATCTATAAATAAACTACACACGACAACCTGGAGACACATCAATGAGACTTCTCACGCGCAACCTCATCGCCGCAGCCGCCCTGTCGCTGGCCGCCGGCTATGCCACGGCCGACGTCAAGGTTGGCTTCATGGCCACCATGTCGGGCAGCGCTGCGGCGCTGGGGCAGGACATGTACGACGGCTTCATGCTGGCGCTGGAGCAAAACGGCGGCAAGCTGGGGGGCCAGAAGATCGACCTGGTCAAGGAGGACGACCAGCTCAAGCCCGACGTGGGCGTGCAGATCGTGCAGAAGTTCATCGAGAAGGACAAGGTCGACATCGTCGCCGGCGTCACCTTCTCCAACGTCATGATGGCCATCGCCAAGCCGCTGGCTGATGCCGACATGACCTTTGTCGGCTCCAACGCCGGCCCGGCGCCGCTGGCCGGTAAGCAGTGCAACAAGGGCTTCTTCTTTGCCTCGTGGCAGAACGACGAGCAGGCCGAGGTCATGGGCGCGTACGCCAATGACAAGGGGTACAAGAAGGCCTATCTGCTGGCGCCCAACTACCAGTCGGGGCGCGACCAGATCGCCGGCTTCAAGCGCCTGTACAAGGGCAGCGTGGCGGGCGAGGTCTACACCCAGCTGAACCAGCCCGACTACTCGGCCGAGCTGGCGCAGCTGCAGGCCGCCAGCCCCGATGTGGTCTACGTGTTCTACCCCGGCGGCATGGGCGTCAACTTCATCAAGCAATACCGCCAGGCGGGCCTGCTGGGCAAGATCCCGCTGGTGTCGGCCTCCACGGTCGACGGCACCACGCTGCCCGCGCTCAAGGACATCGCCCTGGGCGCCGTCACTGGCACCTTCTGGGGGCCGGACTTCAACAACCCCACCAGCAAGGCCTTCGTCGCCGCGTTCGAGAAAAAGTACAACCGCATTCCCTCGCAGTATGCGGCGCAAGCCTATGACTCGGCGCTGCTGATCGACAGCGCGCTCAAGAAGACCGGCGGCAAGGTGGCGGACAAGCAGGCCTTGCGCAGCGCGCTGCGGGCGGCGGACTATGCGTCGTTGCGTGGGAACTTCAAATTCGACGTCAACGGCTTCCCGATCCAGGACTTCCACGTCTTCGAGGTGATCAAGGACAGCGCCGGCCGCGTCTCGCTCAAGACCATTGCCACCCCGTTGAAGGCGCACCGCGACGCCTACGTGGGCGAGTGCAAGCTCTGAGCGCGCGTAGTCTTCTGGCAGCTTGGCTCTCGAACGCCGCATGACCGATACGGCTCGACGTTTTCACATCGGGACCGTGGAGATCACACTGGTGGTCGAAGCCTGCGGCCCCTTGCTGCACCCGGCCGAGCTCTATCCCGAGGCCACGCCGGAGTGCATTGCGGCGCAGCGCGGGTGGCTTGGGCCGTCGCTGTACGACGCCGCAAGCGATCGGCTGGTGCTGGCCATGCAGGGCTTTGTGCTGCGCAGCGGCGGCAAGACCATCCTGGTCGACAGTTGCGTGGGGGATTGCAAGCAGCGCGTGCGGCCGGATTTTGACGGCATGCGCTGGCACTGGCTCGATCGGCTTGGTGCCGCCGGCGTGGCGCCGCAGGACGTTGACATCGTGCTGTCGACCCACCTGCACGTGGATCACGTGGGTTGGCACACCCGGCTGGTCGATGGACGCTGGGAGCCCACCTTTCCGCGCGCGCGCTACCTGTTCGTCGATGAGGAGTTTGCCTATTGGAATTCCGACGCGGGGCGCCAGGCGCTGGAGCGCACCGGGGACTATGTCGCCGACAGCGTGCGCCCGGTGTTCGATGCCGGTCTGGCTGATCTGGTGTCACCCGACCACCGGATCGACGATGCCATCACGCTGGTTCACACCCCGGGCCACACGCCCGGCCATGTCTGCGTGGCGATCGACAGCCAGGGCGAGCATGCACTGATCACCGGCGACGTGCTGCATCACCCGCTGCAATGCCGCTTTCCACTGTGGAGCACGCGCTTTTGCTTTGATGCCGAGCAGGCGCGCGCCACGCGTCTGGGCCTGCTGCAGCAACATGCCCAGCGCCAGACCCTGCTGTTTCCGGCGCATTTCCCCGACCCGACCGCTGGGCGACTGCGCTGCGTGGACGCACCGGATGGGCCCTGCTATGCCTACGATTTCGTCGCCGACGGACTGGCGGGGGCGGCATGACGCCTGAACTGCTGCTGATCCAGACGCTCAACGGCTTGCAGTTCGGCGTGCTGCTGTTCCTGATGGCCGCCGGCCTGACGCTGGTGTTCGGCATCATGAGCTTCGTCAACCTGGCGCACGGCGCGCTGTACATGTTCGGCGCGTACTTTGCCGCCACGGCGTGGAACGCCAGCGGCTCCTTTGCGCTGGCCGTGCTGGCGGGGTTTGGCGGGGTGTTCGTGCTGGGCACGGTGATCGACCGGGTCGGCCTGTTCGCGCTGTACCGGCGCGATCACCTGGACCACGTGCTCGCCACCTTTGGCCTGGTGCTGTTCGCCAACGAGCTGGCGCGCATGATCTGGGGCGCCTCGCCGGTTTTCATGGAATTGCCCGATTCGCTGGCCGCCTCGGTGTCCTTGTTCGGCATCAATTACCCGGTGTACCGGGTCGTCATCATCGTCGCCGGGCTGGCGGTTGCTGCGGGGCTGTACCTGCTGATCGAGCGCACGCGCATCGGCATGCTGATCCGTGCCGGGGCCAGCAATCGCGCCATGGTGTCGGCGTTGGGGGTCAACATCGGCTGGCTCAATACCTTCATCTTCGCGCTGGGCGCCGGGCTGGCCGGACTGGCCGGCGCCATGGTGGGGCCCATCATGTCGGTGCAGCCGGGCATGGGTGACCCGATCCTGATCACCACGCTGGTGGTCATCGTCATCGGCGGCATCGGCTCCATCCGAGGGGCTTTCCTGGGGGCGTTGGTGGTCGGCGTGGTCGATACTGTGGGTCGCACCCTGGTGCCGGGTCTGCTGCGGGGCGCGCTCGATCCCGAGGCTGCCAACACCCTGGGGCCGGCCCTGTCGTCGCTGGCCGTCTATGTGTTGATGGCGGTGGTGCTGGCGCTCAAGCCCGACGGCCTGTTTCCGGTCAAGAAGCGTTGAAGGGGCGATCCATCGTGTCCATGCCTTCCCTTTCAATGGCCGATCCCGTGCCGACGCTGCTGGGCGTGCCCAAGGCGCGCTGGCGCGTCGCGCTGACGGTGCTGCTGGCGGCTTTTTTTCTGCTCGTTCCGGTCTATGCCTGGCAGGCCGGCGACAGCTACGTGCTGATCCTGATCGGTCGCATCCTGGTGTTCGCGCTGGCTGGCGTGGGCCTGAATCTGGCCATGGGGTACGGCGGCATGGTCAGCTTCGGTCACGCGATGTACATGGGCGTGGGAGCCTACGTGGTGGCCATTGCCTCGCACCACGGCCTGGACAGCGGGCTGGCGCATCTGCTGCTGGTGTTTGTGCTCACGGTGTTGATTGCCGTGCCCGTCGGCCTGGTGGCGCTGCGCACCCAGGGCATCGCCTTCATCATGATCACGCTGGCCTTCGCGCAGATGCTGTACTTCGTCACCGTGGGGCTGAAGCAGTATGGCGGCGATGAGGGCCTGAGCATTGCCCGGCTGTCGCACTTCGGCGCGCTGACGGGCAACAAGACCGCCCTGTACCTGGCGATGCTGGCGGCGCTGGGCGCGGCCCTGCTGCTGATGCACCGTGTCGTGGCCTCGCGCTTCGGGCTGGTGCTGCGGGCCACCATGATCAATGAAAGGCGGGTGCGCGCAGTGGGCACGCAGCCGCTGGGCTATCGGCTGATGGCTTACGTGCTGTCGGCGCTGCTGTGCGCGCTGGCGGGCTATTTTCTGGCCAACCTGACTTCGTTTGCCTCGCCCGCCTACATGGCCTGGACGGTGTCTGGCGAATTGATCGTGATGGTGCTGCTGGGCGGCATGGGCACGGTGGTGGGGCCGGTGGTCGGCGCGCTGGCGTTTTTGCTGCTGGAGGAAGGGCTCAAGGGCCTGACCGATCACTGGCTGGTCATCCTGGGCCCGATCATCGTGCTCATCGTGCTGTTCCTCAAGAACGGGCTCTGGGGCATCCTGTCCGATGCGCCGGCGGCTCGGGGAGGGCATTGAAATGGCGCAGCCACTGCTTTCGCTGCGCGGCGTGGTCAAGCGCTACGGCGCGCTGCTGGTCACCGACCATGTCGATCTGGATCTCGCCCAGGGTGAGGTGCACGCCGTCATCGGCCCCAACGGCGCTGGCAAGACCACGCTGATCAGCCAGATCGCCGGCGAGGTGCGCAGCGACGAGGGGCGCATCGAACTGGTCGGCCAGGACGTCAGCGATTGGAGCGTCAACGCCCGCGCGCGCGCCGGCCTGGGGCGTTCCTACCAGATCACTTCGGTGATCCCCGAATTCACGGTGCTCGAAAACGTGTTGCTGGCCGTGCAGTCGCAGCGCGGTCACAACTATCGCTTCTGGCAACCGGTGACGCGCACCCCCCAGCTGGTGGCCGCCGCCGAGCACTGGATCGAACGCGTGCACCTGGGGCCCGTGCGCTCGCGCATGGCGGGGTTGCTGTCGTACGGCCAGCAACGCCAGCTGGAGCTGGCCATGACGCTGGCCATCGAGCCCAAGGTGCTGCTGCTGGACGAGCCCATGGCCGGCCTGGGCCCGGCCGAGACGCAGGAGATGATCGAGTTGCTGCGGCAGCTGGGCAGCCGCTACGCCATCTTGCTGGTCGAGCACGACATGCACGCGGTGTTTTCGCTGGCCACGGTGTGCAGCGTGCTGGTGTACGGCAAAGTGGTGTTCACCGGCACGGCGGCCGAGGTGCGCGACAGCGCCGTGGTGCGCGAGGCCTATCTGGGTGACGAGGAGATTCCCGCGTGAGTACCGCTGCGCTGCTGGAGGTCGAGGGCCTGAACGCCGGCTACGGCAAGAGCCAGGTGCTGTTCGGCATGGCGCTGCGGGTGGACGCCGGCACCTGCTCGACGCTGCTGGGCCGCAACGGCATGGGCAAGACCACCACCATCAAGAGCATCATGGGGTTGATCGGGCCGACGGGTGGGGCCGTGCGCTGGTGCGGGCGCGACGTCCGGGGGCGGGCGCCACACGCCATCGCCCGGCTGGGCCTGGGCCTGGTGCCCGAGGGGCGCCAGGTGTTTCCCAACCTGACGGTGCATGAAAACCTGGTGGCCACCGCGGTGCAACGCAAGACCGGCGCCGCGGCCTGGACGCTGGAGCGCGTGCACCAGCTGTTTCCGCGCCTGGCCGAGCGCGCGTCCAACTTCGGCAATCAGCTGTCGGGTGGCGAGCAGCAGATGTTGGCCATTGGCCGCGCCCTCATGACCAATCCGCAGCTGCTGATCCTGGATGAGGCCACCGAAGGCCTGTCGCCGCTGGTGCGCCAGGAGATCTGGTCGGCGCTGCGGCAGATCAAGGCCCAGGGCATGGCCATCCTGATCGTCGACAAGAACCTGGGCCCGCTGCTGAGCCTGGCCGACCACCATCACGTCGTGGAAAAGGGCCAGGTGGTCTGGAGCGGCACGTCGGAGGCACTTCGCGCTGACCGGCTTGCGCTACAGCGCTACCTGTCGGTGGGCGGGGGGCACTGAGCGCCGTCCGCTCCGGGCGTGGCGGCGTCCGCTGCGTCAGAGGGGTAGCGCACCAGGCCGTCCGCCGCAACGTGGGCAAAAGGCGTCAGCCTCGCGTCCTCGACGTGGCCGTTCATGATGTGGCGCACCGTCTCGCCGGCGGCCAGCAGGTGGTCGGCGATGATGCGCCGGTGGCAGCGCCACCACAGGCTTTCGGCGCACATGACGGCGCAGCACTGGCGCTGGCCGGTTTCGCGCAGATGCGCCAGCGCGGCGCCAAACGCCGGCTGCAGCGCCCAGTCGGCGTAGTGGTGGAAGCTCTCGTTGTCCCAGGCGCCGTTGACCTCGGGTGCCACGCCAGGCTGGCGTCCGCGCCGCCCGCCCAGGTCGGCCATGTGCTCGTAGTCGATGCCCTGCGCGGCCAGCGCCGCCGGCAGGGTATCCAGGTTGAACTGCGGGTTGCTGCGCGAGCGCGGGAAGGCGCGCACGTCCACCAGCCGCTGCACGCCCGCGCCCAGCAGCACGGCGATGAAGTCGGGCAACCCCAGCGCGGCATGGCCGATGGTGTAGAAAGGCCGGCGGGCGGGGCGGGCGTCAGTCATCGAGCAGCGTCAGCGCATGGCCCCGGTGCACGGCCACGTGGTCCGTCTTGTCGCTGCGGATCTCGTACTGCGGGTCGTCGGGCCGGGCGTGGTGCGTGTAGCCCTTCCAGTCGAAATCCTGATGGTGCACCTTGGTGATGCGGCCGCTGACGTGACCGGCTTCGGAGTTCCAGCGGACGTGGTCGCCCACCTTGAAGGTCTGGGTCATGGTGCGTCTGTTCGCAGCGTGTTCTGCGGCATTGTGGGACGAACCTACAACGCTGACCGCGGCAGGGTCAAGCGGCCGCGCCCGGGGCGCGTCGCCAGGTAACGAACGCCAGCCGCATGCCGTTGGCGGCCACCAACGGCGGGCGCGCCACGGCCTGCCATTCGGGGCCGATGGCGGGGGCGAAGGCGTCGCCGTCGATGTCGGCGTCGATCTCGGTCACCACCAGCTCGTCGGCCAGGGGCAGGGCCTGGGCGTAGATCTGGGCGCCGCCGATCACCCAGACCTGCTCCGAGTTCTCACATTGTTGTAGCGCCTCGCGAAGGCTGGATGCGCGCTGGGCGCCGATTTTCGCGCCGATCACGGTACCGCGCGCCTGAACTCAGACCAGGCCGATGCGGGGTAGACCTTGATTTCCTTGGCACCGATGCACACCTCGGCGTTCAGCCAGTCTGCGATGTGTATGTCGTGAAACCGGTTTGCTACTCACAGGAGTCACGATGGTTGCGGACCGATACGATCCTGATCAACAAAAAGCGCCTTCAGGCGCTACACATGCAGGGGGGCCTTATGGCCCCCCTGCATGTGTTCCGGCCAGAGCGCATTTCCCAATCGTCTAGACTGACCCCTACGCCCCGCCCCAATGGCATTAAGTTAAGCCCCTTGTGTTAGAATATATCCCGTAACTCTTTGATTTATAAAGGTTTTCCAATGACCATCGAAGAGCAAATGCCGTGCCAACTCCCTGCTCGCTGAGCTGTCCGAAC
>Ga0209794_1000161_pt1 | contig 155098 bp, 141 predicted proteins | sample EBPBio232013_DNA_FD_185869 | JGI IMG/M metagenome (GOLD analysis project Ga0209794, IMG submission 185869) | Wastewater treatment Type I Accumulibacter community from EBPR Bioreactor in Madison, WI, USA - Reactor 1_5/23/2013_ DNA (SPAdes)... | ecosystem: Engineered > Bioreactor > EBPR >...
AGACTTCCGATCAGCGCCGTTCAGCCCTGCCTGTGTGGAACCACTTCTACAACTGGCACCGCCCGCACCACGGCATCAACCTCGCCTCACCTATGTCTCGTCTCTCGATTCCTCGAAAGAACCTGTTGACACTTCACAGCTAGGGCCTTGCCAGGGCCGGGCCAGGGCCGGTGGACGCGCGCTCGTAGGTCACGAAGGCAAACGGCAGGCCGGTGGCCGACACATGCGCCTCGCGCGCGGTTTCGCGCCAGCCATCGCCCAGCGTGGGGGCAAAGGCATCGCCTTCAAAGTCGGCGTCAATCCTGGTGACGACGGCGCGCGTGGCCAGCGGCAGCGCCTGTGCATAGATCTGCGCGCCGCCAATGACCCAGGCGGGCTCGCCCTGCGGGCACAGGGCCACGGCTTCGGCCAGCGAGCCCGCGCGCAGCGTGCCCGGCGCCTGCCAATCCGCCTGGCGCGTGACCACGATGTTCAGCCGCCCCGGCAGCGGGCGGAACTTTGGCGGCAATGAATCCCATGTCTTGCGCCCCATGATCACCGGGCAGCCCAGCGTGGTCTGCTTGAAGTGCGCCATGTCTTCCGGCAGGCGCCAGGGAATGGTGTTGTCGCGGCCAATGATGCCGTTGCGGGCCTGGGCCCAGATGAGGTTCAGGCGCATGCCGGGCCTCAGACCGCGACCGGCGCCTTGATGGCGCCGTGGCACTGGTAGTCCAGCACTTCAAAGTCCTCGTACTCGTAGCCGAAGATCGAATCGGGCTTGCGCTTGATGTTCAGCACCGGGTACGGGAAGGGCGTGCGGCTGAGCTGCAGTTCCACCTGCTCATGGTGGTTGCTGTAGATGTGGCAGTCGCCGCCGGTCCAGATGAAGTCGCCCACCGCCAGGTTGCACTGCTGCGCCACCATGTGCGTGAGCAGCGCGTAGCTGGCGATGTTGAACGGCACGCCCAGAAAAATATCGGCGCTGCGCTGGTAGAGCTGGCAGCTCAACTTTCCGTCCGCCACATAGAACTGGAAGAACGCATGGCAGGGCATCAGCGCCATCTTGTCCAGCTCGGCCACGTTCCAGGCGCTCACGATGATGCGGCGGCTGTCGGGGTTGGTCTTGAGGGTGTGGATGACCTGCGCGATCTGGTCGATGTGGCCGCCGTCGGGCGTAGGCCAGCTGCGCCACTGCACACCGTATACCGGGCCCAGGTCGCCATCCTCGCGCGCCCATTCGTCCCAGATGGTCACGCCGCGCTCGCGCAGCCAGTTGTTGTTGGACGACCCGGTCAGGAACCACAGCAGTTCCTGGATGATGGACTTGAGGTGAACCTTCTTGGTCGTGACCAGCGGAAAGCCTTCGTTCAGGTCAAAGCGCATCTGGTAGCCAAACACGCTGCGCGTGCCGGTGCCCGTGCGGTCGGTCTTGGGCGTGCCATGGGCGTACACATGGCGCATGAAATCTTCGTACTGGGAGCGGACGGGGCGGGTCATGGCGCAATTATGCGATGCCCGTACACTTCGCTGCATGCCGCGCACCGCAGCCAGCCCCTCACCCGAAAAAGACGTTTCCACCGCCGATGGCGACAGCCAGCATATCGTGCCCGCCCTGCGCCGTGGCCTGGCTGTGCTGCGGATGTTCACGCGCGACCGGCGCGTGATTTCATTGCCCGAGATCGTGCGCGAGCTGGGCGTTCCGCGCGCCACCGCTTTCCGTCTGGCCCACACGCTGGAAGCCGACGGCTACCTCAAGAAGGCGCCGCATTCCACCGCCTTCCAGCTCGGCATCAACACGCTGCTGCTGGGCTTTGAATACCTGTCATCGCAAAACCTGATTGAAGTTGCGCGGCCCGTGCTGGAAGACCTGCGCGACCGTGTGGATGCATCCGTGCACCTGGGCGTGCAGGACGGCGCCGAGATGGTTTACGTGGCCACGGCGCCTTCACGTCACCGGCTGCGCTCCAACGTCATGGTGGGGGAACGCAGGCCCATGCATGCGGCCACCATCGGATGGGTGCTGCTGTTTGACAGCAGCCTGCAGGATCTGCGCCGCGACTTTCGCGGCATCGACCTGCGCGCGCAATTTTCCAATGCGCCGGCCGACGCCGATGCGTTGTACGAACAGGTGCAGGCGCTGCGCCCGCTGGGGTATGTGGCGTTTCGCGCGCGGTTCATCCCGGGCATGTTCAGCGTGGCCGCGCCGGTGCGCGACGCCAGCGGGCGCATCGTCGCGGGCATCAACGTGTCTGACTACGAGTCCATCCCCGCCATGGGCGACCTGGAAGGCAAGGTCAAGGACGAGCTGCTGCGCGCCGCCGCTGCCATTTCACGTGGGCTGGGTTACCGCACGCCCTCGGCCTGAGCGGCCAATTTCTCTTCCAGGAAGTCCAGCCGGTCCTGGCCCCAGAACCGTTCGCCCTGCACTACCCAGGTGGGCGCGCCGAAGACCTGGGCGGCAATGGCGCGGTCGGTGTCCTCCTGCCATGCCTGGTGGGTGGCGGGTTCATGCGCCGCGGCCAGCAAGGCGGTCGCGTCCAGCCCGGTGTCGCGCGCAATGGCGGCCAGCGTTGGCTCGTCAGCGATATTGCGCTGTTCCACCCAGATGGCCCGAAGCAGGGCGTGCGACAGCGCGAGCGCCGTGTCCTGGCCCAGCGCGCGCGCGGCCACCAGCAGGCGGCTGGCGGGTTCACGGTCCACGGGGTAGAAGGCTGGCTCCAGCGTCAGCGGCAGGCCCAGGCGGCGCTGCCAGCGTGCCAGATCCTCCTGGCGGTAGCTGGCGCGCTGCCGGGGCCGTTGCTGGTAAGGCAGGCCGCCGGACGCTGCCAGCAGCCGGCCAAAGTCCACCGGCCGCACATTGACCCAGGCCGCATGGCGGCGCGCCATGTCAATGAAGCGCGCACTGCCCAGCCAGGTCCAGGGGCTGGCGATGCTCAGGTAGTAGTCAATGACCACCACGGCACCATCAGGCTGGCTGGGGCTCGGCCATGGGCGACTGTACGTCGCGCACCTCACTGGCATGCAGCGGCATGTCCAGCTTGCGCAACGCAGCCTGCACGCGCGCCACATCCACCCGGCGCACCGTCACGCCCTGGTCGATGGCGATGGCCGCGGCAATGCCGGCGGCCTGGCCCGTGGCCATGCACGCGGGCATGTTGCGCGAGCGGGCGTGGGCCGTGTGGTCGGCCGAAATGGCGCGCCCGGCCACCAGCAGCTGCTCGACCTTTTGCGGCACCAGGCAGCGGTACGGGATCTCGTAGGGGCGCATGCCCTGGAAGTCCACATCGCCTCCCTTGGGGTCGTGGATGTCCAGCGCCGAGGCGTCTGCCGCGATGCTGTCGTCAAACCCCACGCCGCCCAGCGCGTCAGTGCCGCTCAGGGTGTACTCGCCCAGCACGTGGCGCGTCTCGCGCACGCCCAGCGCCGGCGCAATCTGGCCGATGCCCGATTCCTCGAACCCCGGCACCCGTTCACGCAGGAACTTCGCCACGCCTTCGATCTGGCGGTAGCACTCGACGATGGCCGCGCTGAATTCCTGGGGCGAGAAGATGTCCACGCCCAGCACGCGCGTGCCGTTGATGTACATGATGCCGTTGGCTGTCTTGAGCGTGATGTTGTCGCGCTGCAGCTTGATGCCGCTTTCAGCCTGGAACTTCTGCAGTGACTTGTTGAAGCCCGTGAGCCACAGCCCGTATTCCAGCCCCTCCACCGTGTCGGGGATGGCGCGCGCGGGGATGTCGTCGCTGGCGCGGGCCCAGTCGGCCAGGCGCTTGAGGTCCACCTTGGTCATGGTGAAGTACATCGACACCGGCTGCATGGTCTGCTCGGTGCCGCCCGAGCCCATGACGAACGGGGCACCCGCCTGCGCGGCCATGTCGGCGTCGGCCGAGCAATCCACCACCACCTTGGCCAGGATGGCCTGGCGGCCCGACTTGCTTTCGATCACCACGCCGGTGACCGCGCTGCCGTCCACGATGGGTGACGAGGCGACGGTCTCGAACAGGATCTGCACGCCGGCCTCCACGCACAGCCGCGTGAGCAGGATCTTCATGATCTCGGGGTCGCAGGGCGATGCGATCTTCACGCCGCCGGTCTTGGTCAGGGCCATGTAGTCAGCGCCCGCGCCGCCCGCGGTGCGCGCCAGGTTCCAGATCTCCAGCGGCAGCCCGCCCACCAGCGCGCCCGACGGCTTGGTGTTCAGGCCCAGCGTGAGGTTGCCCCCCAGCGAGCCAAAGCGTTCGATCATTACCACGCGCTTGCCCTGGCGGGCCGCGGCAATGGCGGCGAACGGGCCTGTCGTGCCGCCGCCGACGACCACGATGTCGGTCTCCATCAGCACGGGGATGTCGCGGGCGGGTTCGGTATAGGTTTTGCGGGTCATGGGTTCTTTCTGTGCGGTTTCAGGGTCAATCGGCCACCGCACCCGAGGACTTGACGGCCTTGGACCACTTGGCGATTTCGTTGGTGATGAAGGTGTTGAATTCAGCCGGCGTGCCCGGCGACAGTTCGGCGCCCGTGGCGGCCAGGCGTTCGCGCACGTCAGGCATGGCCAGCACGGCCAGCGTGTCCTGGTTAATACGGTCCAGGATGGGCTGCGGCGTGCCCGCGGGGGCCAGCAGGCCGATCCAGGAAACGGCCTCAAATCCGGGCAGACCCGACTCGGCCACCGTGGGCACATCGGGCAGCACGGCGCTGCGCTTCAGGCTGGATACCGCCAGCGGCTTGAGCTGGCCCGATTTGATCTGCGGCATGGCGGGCACGATGTTGTCGAACATCACCGCGATGCGGCCGGCTACCAGGTCGGTGTAGGCCGCGGGCGTGCCCTTGTACGGCACATGGACCATGCCGCTGGACGTGAGGCTGCTGAACATCTCGCCCGCCAGGTGATTGCTGGTGCCCACCCCGCCGGAGCCGTACGACACCTTGTCCGCGCTGCCCTTGGTGTAGGCCATGAACTGGGCGAGCGTGTTGGCCGGCACGGCCTTGTTGGCCACCAGCACCAGAGGCGTCTTGGCCACCAGCGTGATGGGGGCGAAGTCGCGCTGGAAGTTGTAGCCCAGCTTGGTGTACAGCGTGGCGCTGATGGCGTTGGCCACCGTGCCCCACAGGATGGTGTAGCCGTCGTTGGGCGACTTGGCTGCCACTTCGGTGCCCAGGTTGCCACCTGCGCCAGGGCGGTTGTCGATCACCACCGGCTGGCCCCACTTGTCGCTGAGCTTCTGGCCCACGGCGCGCGCGATCACGTCGGTGGCGCTGGCCGCCGGAAAGGGCACCAGGAACTTGACCGGCTTGTTGGGCCAGGCCTGCTGGGCCATGGCAGCGGGTGCCAGGCCCGCCAGAAGCAGGGCTGCCGCGACGGCGCGGCGGGGGAAGTGGGGCAGGGAAGCACGCGTCATGGTTGTCTCGCTTTCTGTGGAGGCTCTTGCTGAAGGAAGGCTTGATTCAAAATGATTCATAGATGAATCAATGATTCAAAATAATAACAAGAAAACCCGCCCAAGGCAAATCCATGCGGCTGCATGGGTCGTCGGGGTGGGTAGGGGTCAGGCCGCCAGGGGCTGCGACGGCTGCGCGTCGGCCAGTGGCAGGTGCAGGATCACGCGCTTGGGCTCCAGGCGGTCCATGGCCAGGTGCAGCCGGGCGATCAGGCGCTGGACGTCCTGTTCCTCGGCAGGGGGCTGGTCTTGGGTCCAGTCGGGCAGCGCAATGGTCACCACGCGGTAGCGCAGCGCCTTGTGGGCCGGCAGCACCGGCGTCTGCGCCAGGCCCTTGGCCACGATGTGCGGCGCAAACACCTGCAGCAGCTCGGGCCGGTACGCGCTTTCCAGCAGCACGGCAAAGCGGTTTTCGGCCACGCGGCAGACGGTGTCCACGTCCTTGACGATGGACGTGAGCTGTGAGGCTGCGACCACCAGCGCCCGGTCGCCCAGCGGTCGGCCGTCTTCGGCGACCAGCTCGCCGTGGTTGGCCAGCTCCACCAGCGCCAGCCCGCAGTGGCCGCGGTTACGGCGCGCGCGGCGCAGCGCGTCGCCCAGGCGCAGCAGCAGCACGGGCACGATGGGCAGGCCGGTCAGCGGGTCGGTGCTGTCCAGCGCCCGCATGCGCGCGCGGTTTTCGTTGAAGTCCTTGGCCCGGCGGTGCAGGATGTACAGCAGGATGGGGATCTCGATGGCCGAGCCGATCAGCACCGCATACTGCGTGACCCAGCCGTCGGCCAGCACGCCGGCCGTGCGCAGCGCGGCAAACGGGTAGGCCAGATGCAGCGGCGCAAAGCCCAGCGCCAGCCAGCCGGCGTAGGTCTCGCCCTTGCGCCAGGCCCAGATGCACAGACCCATGCTCAGCAGCACCGACAGCAGCCCGTACAGGTTGAGCACGGCCAGCGCCGCCGGCCCGGTGAACAGCAGGTACACGGCCGGATAGACAAACCCGAACTGTGCCCAGCGCAGCGCAAAGCGGCTCAGCCGCCGGCTCAGGCGGTGCAGGGTGCAGACCTCGCGCACGAACCAGATGCCCGCCGCGGTGAGCCACAGCATGAACAGCGCGGGCGCGGCATCATTCCAGCGCGCCCATTCAGGCCAGAAGAACAGCGCGCCCAGCCCGGTGTAGGCCGTCTGGAAGGCCAGCATGCAGCCCACGTAGACCATGTAGGGCACGAAGGCGCGGTCGGTGTACAGGCGCACATGCACCAGCCCCAGGAACATCACCAGCAGCCCGAAGCCCAGGTAGGCGCCCATGCCCAGCAGCGTGGCGTTACGCCGCTGCTCGACCTGTTGCGCGTCCAGCAGCGTGAGCCCCGGGTTCAGCGGGGCGGGGTAATTCACCAGCCGCAGCCAGACCGTGCGGGCCGCAGCGTCCGTGCCCTGCAGGTCCAGCGCGAAGCGGGCGGTCAGGTCCCGCTGGGCCCATTGCGACAGCGGCAACCGGTCGCCTGCGTGCTGGACGCGCCAGGCGCCGGCCGCATCGCGCTGGTGCAGCGTGGCCTGGTCGAGGAAGGCCGGGCCTTCCACCATCAGGTACCAGCGCCGGCTGGCGTCCAGCCCCGGCAGCTCGTAGCGCAGCCACAGCGCGCCGCGCCCCACGTCAAACGGGGCGGCGCCGGCCATGGGCTTGAAGGATGCCTCCGGCAGCCGGGCCACGTCCTCGATGGCGGCGTGGCTCGCGGTGTCCACCCAGTAGCGCGCCGACGCGGTGACGTCGCCCCCGGCCGCTGGCACGGCAGCCTGCAGCGGGCCGGCCGCCAGCAGGCCGAGCAACCAGAAGGCAAGGGCGCGAAGCATGGCGCGATCTTAAGGCGAGTGTTCAGATCCTGCGGGGCGCCGGCGCGGCCCAGGCGCCGCGTGTGGTCAGCCGGTCTTCCAGCCAGTTGAGCCAGCCCGGCGCGCGCGGCTCGTCGCTCCATTGGGCCACGGTGGCCTGCATCGGGTTGAGCACATGGTCGGGCAGGCCGATGGGCCGCGTCTGGTCCAGCAGGAACTGGCTGAGCATGTGGTAGCCGATCACGCGGGTGAACAGCCGCGCCAGCGAAAAGCCCGGCGCAAACAGCTGGCCGATGCCGTCAATGCAGCCCACCACGGCCCGCCCGGCGACAAACAGCGCCCGGGTGATCCAGGGCGCGTGCTTGTCCACGCCAATATCCCGCGCGGCCTGCGCGCCGATCAGCCATTGCGTGAGCGGCACCGGCAGCTGCCGCACCACCGGCACCCTGATCACGCGCGCCAGCGTGTTCACCAGCGCCTGGCCCAGCGGCGGGCGTGGGTCGGGCTGCACCGCGCGGGCGCGGCCACAGGCCTGCATCTGCGCGAACAGCGCGTCGGCCTCGTCCATGGTGTGCACCATCAGGCCGGGCTGGATGCCCAGCACATGACCCATGACGTTCCAGGTGTGCAGGCAGGCCTCCTCGTCCTCACGCGGCAGGCCCAGCCCCATGGTGCGCATGCCCTTGAGGAACACATAGCCAAAGGTCAGCAGGGTGTAGGCCAGCTCCATCTGGCTGCAGGGCAGGCCGGCGGCGTCCACGTTCCAGCCATGGGCCAGCAGGGCGGATTGCATGTCGCTGGCGGCCGCCGCATCCGGCCGGCCGGACGGCGGCACGCCGCGCTGCACGCTGGCCGGGTCGCCGTGCAGGATCAGGTGGCGGATGGTGGCATGCACCAGCCGAACCTTCAGCACCTGGGCGATGCCGCTGCCCTGCGGGTCCATCAGGCCGCCTTTCATCATGACCGGGAAGATCATGGCCGCCGTCTGGCGGATGCGGTATTCGGTGTGCGCCTCCAGCTGGCCGGCGATGTGCAGCACCTCGGCCAGCCAGGGCAGCACATAGCACTGCGGCAGGCTGGCGCAAAACAGCAGCGTGCACGACAGCGGACCTTCGTCCATGAAGATTTCCTCGGCCCGCGCCACCTTGGCCGCGTCGGCCCAGGCCGGCAGCACGCTGCCCTGGGCCAGGTAGTCCTGCAAGGCCGTGGCCACCTCGGCGTCCACGCCGGTGCCCACGTCGGCAGGCACCCAGCCCGACAGCTCGCCGTTGAAGCGCCATTGCGACATGCTGCGCGTGGCCTGGTTCAGCCGCGCCAGCCCGGCCGCGGGCGGCGTGCCGGCTGCGCCCGCGCCATCGGGCCAGGGGCCGACGATGCGCGAGACGGTGGCATCGGCCAGCGGGTCCGCCTGGCGCATGGCGGCTTCCACCGGCCAGACGGGCTGGGCCGGTTGGCCGGGCTGGGCCGCTGCGGCGCGCCAGGGCCACCAGGCAGCCAGCGCGATGGTCAGCGGTATGCCCATGGCAAAGAACGCGATCGCCTTGGTCTCGACGGGGCTGCCAAAGATCACCTGGAACACCAGGCTGAAGGCATACAGCAGCAGCGGCAGCAGCGCCGCCTTGCGTTGCGCGGCGGCGCTGCCCGGCGCCTGTTGCGGCCGCACGCGCCATTGCGCCAGCAGCACGATGGCAAAGCTCACGATCATCCAGCCCACGAAGCCCTGCAGCGTTTCACCAAACCAGCCGCCGTCGGTCTTGGTCATGATCCAGGCATGCAGGGTGAAGACGAAATACGGGTCGGCGCCCAGGTCGAAGGCGGTGACGATCAGGGCGGCCAGCCAGGCCGTGAGGATGCGCCGCGGCCAGCCCAGCGCGCGCACCACCGGCTCGCGCCACAGGATCAGGTTGGCCATGACCCAGGCCAGCCAGGTCAGCGCAAACCACATCAGCGGGATCGTGAAAGGCACGTCGCCAATCTTGGGGCCCAGCACGTCGGTGTAGTGGTAGCTGCCAAAGAACCAGCCGCGCGACGAGCCCATCTGTTCGGCGAACCAGCCGATGGGCACGGCCAGCGCGGCCATGCCGCAGGCGGCCGTCCAGCCCATCAGCGTGCGCGCCGACCACAGGCAGATGGCGAACTGGCCGACGCTGGCCAGCACGAGGCCCAGCGTGATCCATTGAGCTTCCGTCATGTGTCCCTCCTTGCCTGGCCGTGGTGCGGCCTTTTTCGGTTACGGCGCCAGCACGCGCCCCGGATTCATGATGCCCTGCGGGTCCAGCGCCTGCTTGATGGCGCGCATCATCTGCAGCGCCACGGGTGATTTGTAGCCCGGCAGCTTGGCGGCCTTGAGTTCGCCTACGCCGTGCTCGGCCGAAATGGAGCCGTCAAACGCATGCACCTGGTCGTACACCAGCGTGTTGACCTTGTCTTCCTGGTCGCGCAGGAAGGCGGCGGCGTCGCCGCCTGCGGGGGCCTGCACGTTGTAGTGCAGGTTGCCGTCGCCCAGGTGGCCAAAGTTGACCAGCCGCACGCCGGGGATTTCGCGCTGCAAAAGCGCGTCGGTCTGCGCGCAGAACGCGGGGATGCGCGACACCGGAATGGAAATGTCGTGCTTGATGTTCAGGCCCTCTTCGGCCTGCGCCAGCGGAATGCTCTCGCGGATGTGCCACAGCTGGTGGGCCTGGGCCAGGTTCTCGGCAATCACGGCGTCGCTCACGCAGCCTTGTTCGAATGCGGACTCAAGCAGCGCCTCGAAGCGGCCACGCGCATGGGCCTCGCTCTCGCTGTCCGACGTTTCCAGCAGCACGCAGTACGGTGACTGTTCATACAGCGGCACGCGCATCTGCGGATAGTGTCTGGCCACCAGGCTCAGCGCAAACTGGCCCATCACCTCAAAGCCGGTGAGGCCGGCACCCAGGTGCCTGTGGGCCATGCCCAGCAGGGCCACGGCATCGTCCAGCGTGGGCACGGCCGCCCAGGCGGTCAGGGTGGCCGCGGGCAGCGGGTACAGCTTCATCGTGGCGGCGGTGATGATGCCCAGCGTGCCTTCACTGCCGATGAACAGGTCGCGCAGGTCATAGCCGGTGTTGTCCTTGCGCAGGCCGGTCAGGCCGCTCCAGACCTCGCCTTGGGGCGTCACCACCTCCAGCCCCAGGCACAGCTCGCGGGCATTGCCATAGCGCACCACCTGCGTGCCGCCGGCATTGGTGCCCAGGTTGCCGCCAATGGTGCAGCTGCCCTCGGCCGCTAGGCTCAACGGGAACAGGAAGCCGGCTTTTTCCGCCACCTCCTGCAGCGTCTGCAGGATGCAGCCGGCCTCCACCGTCATGGTCAGGTTGGCGGCGTCGATGCCGCGCACGGCGTTCAGCCGGGTCAGGCTCAGCAGCACCTGCGTGCCCGAGGCGTCGGGCGTGGAGCCCACCACCAGACCGGTGTTGCCGCCCTGGGGCACGATGGCCGTGCCGGCGGCGGCGCAGGCCTTCACCACGGCGGCCACCTCGGCGGTGCTGGCCGGGCGCACCACGGCCAGCGCGCGGCCACGGGTGCGCTTGCGCCAGTCCTGCTCCCAGGCGGCCAGGTCGGCGGACGGGTCTTCGTGCGTCAGCACATGGGCGGCGCCGACGGCGGCGCGCAGGGTGTCGAGCAAAAGGTCAGGCGGCTTCTTCATGGCGGGCAGTCTTCAGGCGCAGCCGTACATGCAGCGCGCAGGCGGCAAACAGGGCCAGACACAGGGCGATTTCCACCATGGCCAGGTACGAGCTGGGTGCGCGGTCGCTGTAGGCACGCACCACGCCCTCGGTGAAATACAGCCACACGAGCAGGCTGACCCAGCGGTAGGTGTACATGCGGTTCTTCAAAAGCCCCGCCAGCGGAATGCACAGCGGCAGCACCTTGATGGCCAGCAGCGAGCCGCCGGGGCGCACCGGTGCCAGCCACAGCTCCCACAGCAGGCCCAGCACGATCAGGCCCAGCAGGCTGCCCACGGCCAGGCGGCGCGTCAGTACAACATGGGGTTCGTCAGCAGCGGCGGTGGTGGGGTGGGCAGGGTCGTGGGGCATGGCGATGGCATCATAGCGGCGATGAACTTTCGCCAACTCCTGCAGGACCTGTCGGTCTTTCCGTGGCGCACCACCGCGCTGACGCTGGGCGAGCGCTTCCGCGAGGACCGCCTGGGCCTGACGGCCAGCAGCCTCACCTTCACCACCACCATTGCGCTGGTGCCGTTCTTTACCGTGGCGCTGGCGGTGTTCACCGCGTTCCCGATGTTCGGCAAGCTGCAGGGCACGCTGCAGACCTGGCTGGTGCAAAGCCTGGTGCCCGACGCCATTGCGCGCCAGGTGCTGGGCTACCTGACGCAGTTTGCCGGCAAGGCCAGCCGCCTGGGCGTGGTGGGCCTGGGCGTGCTGTTCGTGACGGCGCTGGCGCTGATCCTCACCATCGACCGCACGCTGAACAACATCTGGCGCGTGAAGCGCCCGCGCCCGTTTGCCCAGCGCGTGCTGGTGTACTGGGCCGCCATGACGCTGGGGCCGCTGCTGCTGGGCGCCAGCCTGGCGCTCACGTCCTATGTGCTGAGCGCGTCGCGCGGGCTGGTGGGCGCCATGCCGGGCGGCGTGCGCTTTTTGCTGGACGTGGTGGAGTTCGCGCTGATGTGGGTGGGCCTGGCAGCGCTGTACCGCTATGTGCCCCATACCCATGTGCGGCGCGGCCACGCGCTGGCGGGTGGCCTGTTCGCGGCGGTGGGGATCGAGGTGGCCAAGAAGCTGCTGGCGGTGTACATCGGCATGGTGCCCACCTATTCAGCGGTGTACGGCGCGTTTGCCACGCTGCCCATCCTGCTGGTGTGGATCTACATGGCCTGGGTCATCGTGCTGCTGGGCGCGGTGGTGGCGGCCTACCTGCCCAGCCTGACGCAGGGCGTGGCCCGGCGCGGCGGCACGCACGGCTGGCAGTTCCAGCTGGCGCTGGAGGTGCTGCAGCAGCTGGATCGCGCGCGGCCCACCGCGCGGCGCGGCCTGAGCGAGGACGAACTCGCGCATGCGCTGGGGGTGGACGCACTGCAGCTGGTGCCCGTGCTGGAAACGCTCACGGCGCTGGACTGGGTGGGCCGCCTGAACGAGGTGGAAGACGAAGCCGCCACCCGCTACCTGCTGCTGGCCGACCCGGACGCCACCATGATGGAGCCGCTGGTGCGCCATCTGCTGCTGGCGCCGGCGCCGGCCAATGCACGGCTCATGACCGAGAGCCGCCTGGCGGCGCTGACGCTGCGTCAGGCGCTTTGAGAGACTGGTTCAGTCTGCTTTAATCCCCGCCCGCGCAATCACCGCCTTCCAGCGGGTGCGTTCGGTGGCGATGAACTTCGCAAAGTCCGCCGGCGTGCTGCCCACGGCAATGGCGGCGTCCAGGCCCAGGCGCTCCACCGTGGCGGGCGCCTTGATGGCGGCGGCGCAGCCGGCGGCCAGCTTGTCCACCGCGGCCTGCGGCAGCGACGCAGGCGCGTGCATGCCGTACCACTGCGTCATCTCGAAATTGGGGTAGCCCTGCTCGGCCACCGTGGGCACGTCGGGCAGCTGCGGAATGCGCTGCAGCGTGCCGGTGGCAATGCAGCGCAGCTTGCCGGTCTTGATGAACTGCAGCACGGCGGCGGCGCCCACCGACGCGGCCTCCAGCCGCCCCGCCAGCAGGTCGGTCAGCTGCGGGCCGGTGCCGCGGTAGGGCACGTGGGTGATGAAGGTGTCGCTGGCCATCTTCAGGTATTCCATGGCCAGGTGGCCGGCGCTGCCGTTGCCGGCGCTGCCGTAATTGAGCTTGCCGGGGCTCTTCTTGGCCAGGGCAATGAACTCGCGCAGGTTCTTCACCGGCAGGTCGGGGTGCACCAGGTACAGGCTGGGCACCTTGGCCAGCAGCGACACGGGGCGGAAATCCTTGTCGGCGTCATAGGGCAGGCGGCTGTAGATGAACGGGTTGACCGCCAGGGTGCCGATGTGGCTGAGGATCACCGTGTGCTGGTCGTCCGCGCGCGCCACCTCGGACATGGCGATGTTGCCCGACGCGCCCGGCTTGTTGTCCACAAACACGTTCTGGCCCAGCAGCTTGGTCAGCTCGCCTGCGGTGGCGCGGGCAATGATCTCGGAGCTGCCGCCCGGGGCGAACGGCACCACAAAGCGCAGCGGCCGGTTGGGCCAGGCCTGGGCGCGCAGGGCGGGGGCAAAGGTGGCGGCGGCGCTGCCGGCGGCGGCCAGCAGCAGGCTGCGGCGGGGCAAGGTGAATGTCATGGTGTTGTCTCCTGCAAGGGTTGGCGGACTGCCGCGATGGTGCCAGCGCCGACCTATCAGTTGCCTTTCAGTGGCGCACCGGCGCGGCGGGCACAATCCGGCCCATGCGCATCCTGCTGGCTGAAGACGAACGCGACCTGGGCCAATGGCTGGCCCGCGCGCTGGAGCAGGCCGGCTTCCGGGTGGACTGGCTGGACGACGGCCGCCTGGTGGAACGGGCCCTAGCCGCCGGCCACGGCGGCGAACCTTTCGACGCACTGGTGCTGGATCTGGGCCTGCCCGGGCGCGACGGGCACGAGGTGCTCAAGCGCATCCGCGCGCTGGACCAGCGCCTGCCGGTATTGATATTGACCGCGCGCGATTCGCTGGCTGAGCGCGTGAGCACGCTCAACGAAGGCGCCGACGACTTCCTGGCCAAGCCCTTTGCGCTGGCCGAGCTGGAGGCGCGCCTGACGGCGCTGATCCGCCGCGCGCGCGGCAGCGAACACCCGCGTCTGGCCTGCGGCCCGCTGCAGTTTGACACCGTGACGCGCCGCTTCACGCTGGGCGACGAAGTGCTGGCGCTGTCGCCGCGCGAACAGGCGGCGCTGCGCGTGCTGGTGCAGCGCAGCGGCGAGCCCGTCACGCGCCAGCAGCTGCTGGACCGCGTGTTCAGCGACGAAGAAGACGTGCAAAGCAGCGCGGTGGACGTGCTGCTGCACCGCCTGCGCCGCCGCCTGGACGGCAGCGGCGTGCGCATCCACACCTACCGGGGGCTGGGCTATGTCCTGGAGCCGTATCCGCAGGCTTAAGCCGGCTTGGGGCAACCCGTTCGGCCAGCAGGCCAGCCTGCGCACCAAGCTGGTGGCGCTGCTGCTGCCGGCCATGCTGGGCATTGCGGCCTTAAGCCTGTGGGCCACGCATGCCGACGCCGTGGGCTCGGCCAATGCGGCCTATGACCGCTCGCTGCTGGGCGCCATCAAGGCGCTGGACCTGAACGTGTCCACCGCCTCGGGCGGGCTGGCGGTGGAGTTGCCGTACCGGCTGTTCGAGTTCTTCCAGCTCACGGCCACGGGCGAGGTGTACTTTCGCGTGGCCACGGCCGACGGACTGGTGGAAATCGGTCACCCCGATTTGCCGCGCCCGCCGCGCGCGCCGCGCCTGGGTGAGCCGGTGTTCTACGACGCCAGCTACTTTGGCGAGCCGGTGCGCGTGGGCGCCTATGTGCGCCCGCTGGAGCGGCCGGTGGGCGCCGCGCAGGAGGTGATGATCCAGGTGGCTGAAAGCACCGCGTCGCGCACGCAGTTCACCCGGCGCTTCGTGCAGCGCGCCGCCTGGCGCGACGCCGCCTTGCTGGCGGTGATGCTGGCCAGCGTGGCGCTGGCGCTGTGGCTGGCGCTGCGGCCGGTGGCGCGGCTGGCCCGGCTGACGGCGCAGCGCGCCAGCGACGACCTGCGGCCGCTGGAGGCAGCCGGCCTGCCGCGCGACATTGCCCCGCTGGTGGATGCTGTCAACCAGCAGCTGGCCCGCACCGACGCGTTGATGACCGAGCGCCGCCGGTTCATCGACGACGCATCGCACCAGCTGCGCACGCCGCTGGCCACGCTGCGCGCGCAGGTGGACTACGCGCTGCGCGAGCCCGACAGCGTGCGCGCCCGCCAGGCGCTGCAGGCGCTGTCTGGCGCGCTGGACAACGCCGTGCGCGCCACCAACCAGCTGCTGGCGCTGGCCCGCAGCGATGCGGCGGCGGTGCAGCCCGAGCCGTTTGACGCCGCCGAGCTGGCGCGCGAAACGGCGCTGGCCCTGCTGCCCGAAGCCCGCGCCCGTGGCATCGACCTGGGCGTGGACGCCCCGGCGGAAAGCTGCCCCACCGGCGGCGACCGCGCCCTGCTGGGCCAGGCGCTGGCCAACCTGCTGCACAACGCCATCCACCATGGCCGTGCGCAGGGCGTGGTGACGGTGCAGGTGGCGGCCGACACGCAGGGTTGCAGCCTGGCCGTGCTGGACGACGGCCCCGGTGTGGACGAAGCGCTGCTGCCCAGCCTGGGCCAGCGCTTTGCCAAGGGCCGGGGCAGCAGCGGCAGTGGGCTGGGCCTGGCGATTGCTGAATCCGTGATGGCGCGCCACGGCGGGCAACTGCGCGTGCAGGCGCGTGACGATGGCCCCGGGCTGAAAGCCGTGCTGTGGTGGCCGCACCCATGAAACGCTGGGTCGCTCTGCTGGCCTGCGGCGTGGCCATGGCTCACGCGGCGGCGCCTGCATTGCCGCCAGGCGCACGCTGCGTGGCCCCGGCCAAGCCCGGCGGCGGTTTTGACCTGACCTGTGAGCTGGCCCGCACCGCGCTGCAGGCCGCTGCCCCCGGCGTGGCGCTGCCCACCACCTATCTGCCCGGCGGCATCGGCGCCATGGCCTTTAACACCGTGGTGCGCCAGCAGCCGGCAGACGCGGCCACCATCGTGGCGTTCTCGGCCGGCTCGTTGCTGAACCTGGCGCAGGGCCGCTTTGGCCCGCACACCGAGCGCGACGTGCGCTGGGTGGCCGCGCTGGGGCTGGACCACGGCGTGATCGCCGTGCGGCGCGACGCGCCCTATGCCACGCTGGGTGAGCTGGTGGCGGCGCTGCGGCGCAACCCCAACGCCGTGGTGTTTGGCGCGGGCGGCACCATCGGCAGCCAGGACTGGATGAAAGCCGCGCTGCTGGCGCGCGCCGCGGGCGTGAGCCACAAGACCATGCGCTTCGTCGCGTTTGAAGGCGGCGGCGAAGCGCTGGGCGCGCTGGCCGGCGGCCATGTGCAGGTGCTGGCCGGTGACGCGGCCGAGGTGGCCCGCCAGATGCAAAAAGGCGTGCCGGTGCGGGTGCTGGCCGTGCTGGCCGAGCGGCGCCTGGGCGGCGTGTGGGCCGACGTGCCCACGGCGAAAGAGCAGGGCTATGACATCCGCTGGCCCATCCTGCGCGGTGTGTATGTGGGGCCGCAGGTGGCCGATGCGGCGTACCGCCAGTGGGTGGACGCCTTCACCCAGGCCCAGGCCCACCCGCGCTACACCGCTGCGCTGGCCCAGGCCGGGCTGCAGGCGGCGCCCGCCACCGGCGCGGCGCTGCAGGCGCAGATCGAGCAGCACATGGCGCGCTACCGTGCGCTGGCGCAGGAATTCGGGCTGGGGCCGAAATAGCGCCGGGTGCCTAGAACGGGATCTTGCCCGTCCAGATGTCCTTGTACATGACCCAGTCGCCCATGAAGCTGTGCAGCGGGCGCTTGAAGCTGGCGGGCTTGTTCTTTTCAAAACCGAAGTGGCCGACCCAGGCGAAGGCGTAGCCGCACAGCAGGCCCGCCAGAATCCACAGCGGGTTGCGCAGCGCAAAAGCCAGGCCCAGGCACACCAGCCCCAGTGACGACCCCACAAAATGCAGGCGGCGGCAGGTGCGGTTGCTGTGCTCGTTCAGGTAGAAGGGGTAGAACTCGGCAAAGCTCTTGAAGGCCCTCGGGTCAACGGGCGCCGTGACGGTGGTGGTGTTCATGGGGCTGTCTCCTTGTCTGGCCGCAGTTTAGGCCGTGGCAAACGGCGCGTGCAAGAACCCCCTGAAACGTGCGCGACCGCCGCGCTGCGGGCTGGCCGTCAGCCGGTAGGCGGGAAACCGTTGCAGAAACCGGCCGATGGCAATGCGCCCCTCCAGCCGCGCCAGGCTCAGGCCCGCGCACTGGTGGATGCCGAAGCCAAAGGCCAGGTGGCGGTTGTTTTCCCTTGCAAGATCCAGCACATCGGGGTTGGCAAACTGGGCCGGGTCGCGGTTGGCCGCGCCTATGCACAGCGTGACCAGCGCGCCCGGCTCCAGCGGCACGCCGCCCACCTCGCACGCCTTGACGGCGCGGCGGTTGCCCAGCTGGTTGGACGATTCAAACCGCAGGAACTCATCCACCGCCAGCGTCATCACCGCCTCCAGCGCGGCGGCGTCATGGCCGGCCGCGGCCATGCGCTGCAGCAAGGCGGCTTTTTCATCAGGCCATTCCTGCAGCGCCACCAGCGCATTGCCGATCAGGTTGGTGGTGGTCTCATGGCCCGCATTCAGGATGAACACGCAGTTTTGCAGCAGCTCGGTTTCGCTGAGCTGTTCGCCAGCCTGTTCACCCTGGATCAGCCGGGTGAGCACGTCATGCTCCGGGTCGCCTGGGTGGGCGCGGCGCTCGCGCACCAGCTCGCGCAAGTAGGCGGTGAAGTCAGTCACGCTCTGGTTGCCCAGCGCCTCCTGCTCGGGCGTCAGCTTTGGCTCCAGCGCGCCCAGGATGGCCAGCGACCAGCCGCGCAGCGGCGCGCGGTCCGCATGCGGCACGCCCAGCAGGTTGCCGATGATCTCCACAGGAATGGCCGAGGCAAAGTCTTCAATCAGGTCACCGCCGCCGCGCGTCTCGATGGCGTCCAGCAGGCCATCGACCAGCGTGACGAGCCCCGGCTCCATGTCGGCAATGGCGCGGCGCGTGAGCGCGCCCATGATGAGCTTGCGCACGCGCGTGTGCAGCGGCGGGTCGTTGAAGACGAGGCTGGTGGTGTGGTGCACCAGCAGGGGGGAGCTTTCACCGTACTTGGGCGTGAACTCCACCTTCTTGTCAGAGCTGAACGACTGCGCGTCGCGGTACACCGCCACCAGGTCTGCATAGCGCGTGAGGAAATACGAGCCATCGGGCATGCGCCGCACCGGCTCATGCGCGCGCAGCCAGGCATAGACGGGGTAGGGGTTGTTGTAAAACGCGGCGGGCAGGGCGCGCAGGTCCAGGCTGGTGGCCAGGGCCTGCGCCTGCGTGGGGGCCATGGGGGGCGTGATGGTCATGGGTGGGTTATACCGTGCGGATGAAAGCGCAGTATCTGGCCTTCGCGGCCATGTCAACGGATGGAATGGCGCTCCCAGCAGCGGCAAGCCTTCCCGGTTGGCAGGCTATAGTGAAAGCATCGAACACGTTCGCGCAACTGGGCTAGGCAGCCCAGCTCATCAAGGAGAGTTCCATGAATCCGGTTGTCCACTTCGAGATGCCGTACCTCGATCCAACGCGCATGAGCAGGTTCTATCAGCAGGCATTTGGCTGGCAGACACAGGCCCTGGGTGAAGAGATGGGCAATTACGTTGTGGTAACGACCGCCGAAACTTCGGACGGCCGTCCAACAACTCCGGGCACCATCAACGGCGGCTTCTTCCCAAAGAAGCCCGACTGGCCCGCGCAGCATCCTTCCGTGGTCATTGCAGTGGACGACATCAGCAAGGCAATTGCCCTGGTGCAGCAGTCCGGAGGAACGGTGCTTGGCGAACCGCTGGAGATCCCTGGTGTAGGAAAGTACGTCTCCTTCACCGACACGGAGGGTAATCGCGCAAGCATGCTCCAGCCGCTACCTCGCAAAGGCGCTGCCTGATCCTTTGTGCATGAACTATCCCTCAACGGCAAGAGGCTGATCGATAGGCTGGCTGTTGGTGAAACACCTGCAGTCGTATTCCCGGTGCCCCGCACCTTCAACCCAGGAGACTTCCCTTGTTCAGTCATGTCATGGTCGGCACAAACGACATCGCGCGGTCCAAACGCTTTTACGATGCGGTTCTCAAGGTCCTCGGTGCTGGGGACGCGTTTGAGAACACCAACAAGACCGGGCAGCGGCGCCTGTTCTACCGGTACGAGGGTTCCTCTTTCTGTGTCAGCGAGCCCATTGACGGCCTGCCTGCCAATGCCGGCAATGGCAGCACCATCGGCTTCAAGTGCAGCTCGCTGGAACAGGTCCGTCAGTTCCACGACGTGGCCGTGGCCAACGGCGGCACGTCGATCGAGGAGCCGCCCGGCCCGCGCGCGGGGCCTGCCGGCGTGCTGGACCTGGCCTATGTGCGCGACCCTGACGGCAACAAGCTTTGCGCCATGCACCGCCCCAAGGCCTGAGCCAGATCTTTGCCGGGCCGGACATGACCCCCGCTGAAATCAAAGCCATCTGGTACAACCGCACCGCAGGTGTGGTGCAGTCTTCTGGCGAAACCGATTCCCCTTCACGTTCGCCCTGAGGTATCCTTTCGCCATGACCGCCGCATCGCCCAACTTCAAAGAGCTGCCGATCTCCGAGCGCATCCAGCTTGTGGAGGATATCTGGGACAGCATTGCAGAAGAAACGCAGGGCCAGTTTCAACTTTCCCCTCAGGAGCGTTTGGAGTTGCACCGGCGTCTGGCCGATCACCGGGCCAATCCTGCGAGCAGCATTCCCTGGACCCAGGTTCGAACCTCGCTGTTTGACGGCAACAGCTGATGCTGGTCGTGTTCCGGCCAGAGGCCCATCGGGAGCTTCTGGAAGCTCAAGCCTGGTACGGGGCGCGTTCTGTCGGCTTGGGCTTTGAGTTCGCCCGCGCAGTTGACGCTGCTGTTGCAAGGGCGTTGCGTTTGCCTTTTGCTTTTCCCGTGATTGAGGCTGAGTTCCGGCACGTCATCACGCGCAAATTCCCCTACTCCGTCACCTACCACGTATCCGAATCAGAACTTGTCGTGGTTTCCTGCTTCCATCACCGGCGCAAGCCGGGCGGCTGGCAGCCCGCCCGCGCCGCTTAGGCTACAAAATCCGCCGCACCAGCCCCATCACCTGCGCAAACCGCTTGCCATACGGCGGGTAAAACAGATCCCCCCGCGCCCAGCGCGACTGGTTCAGCACCGCCTTTTGCTGCGTCAGCCGCAAAAAGCCTGCTTCGCCGTGGTAGCTGCCCCAGCCGCTGTCGCCCACGCCGCCAAAGGGCAGGTTCTCGTGCGCAATGTGCATCAGCGTGTCGTTCACCGTCACGCCGCCGCTAACGGTGCGCGCCAGCACGCGGTCACGCGCGGCGGTGTCGGTGCCAAACCAGTACAGCGCCAGCGGCCGGGGGTGGGCGTTGATGTGGGCAATAGCCTGGTCAGGCGTGTCATACGTCAGCACCGGCAGGATGGGGCCAAAGATTTCCTCCTGCATCAGCCGGCCGGTGGCCGGTGCGTCAAACACCAGCACCGGCGGCATCTGGCGCTGCGCGGCGTTGCCTGCATCGGGGCCGGCGGGCTGCAGGCGCGCGCCGCCGGCTTGCGCCTCGGCCAGCAGGGCCTGCAGCCGTTCGTGGTGGCGCTCGCTGATGATGGCGGCGTAATCGGCGTTGCCGCTGATGGTGGGGAACAGGCGGGCCACGGCCTGGGCAAACGCGTTACCAAACGCGGCTTCCTGGCCGCGCGGCAGCAGGATGTAGTCGGGCGCGATGCAGGTCTGCCCGGCGTTCAGCAGCTTGCCGTGGGCGATCTTTACGGCGGCGTCATGCAGGTCGCATGACGCGTCAATGATGCAGGGCGATTTGCCGCCCAGCTCCAGCGTGGTGGGCGTCAGGTTGGCGGCGGCGGCCTGGGCCACCTTGCGACCCACGGCGGTGGAGCCGGTAAAGAACAGGTGGTCGAACGGCAGCGCGGCAAAGGCCGCGGCCAGCTCGCCGTCGCCCTGCACCACGCACACCTCATCGGGCGTGAAGGCGCGGCCCAGCAGCTCGGCCAGCAGGGCGCTGGTGTGGGGCGTCAGCTCGCTGGGCTTGAGCATCACGCGGTTGCCGGCGGCCAGCGCGGTGATCAGCGGGCCCAGCGACAGCTGCACCGGGTAGTTCCACGGCGCGATCACGCCCACCACGCCCAGCGGCTGGCGCTGCACCCAGGCGCGCGCGGGCATCAGGTAAATGGGGGTGCGCACGCGCTGCGGCTTCATCCACCGCGCCAGGTGGCGCAGCGTGTGCGACAGCAGGGCGCGCAGAACAAAGATGTCGGCCACCTCGGTCAGCTGGGGCGAGCGAACGCCGAAGTCCTGCTGCACGGCGCGGGCCAGCGCCTCGCCGTGGTCGTCCAGCAGGGCGCGCAGGCGCAGCAGCCGGTCGCGGCGCAGGGCCAGGGGCACGTCTATCTGCGTGCGGCTGGCGGTGTATTGGGTGTCAAACAGCGGGCGCAGCCGCGCCGTGCCGGTGGTGTTGAGGTTCATGCGCAGCATGATAGGCCGCAGCGCTCGGCGTGGGCGCGGCTGGCCACTCTAATCCGGCCGGGGGTTACTACCAACAACGGGTTGCCTGCGCCAGCGCCCCTGGCGCTACAGTGGCGCCATGCAAGCCGCCGAACTCATTGCCGTTTACACCACCGTGGCTGACGACGCCGCCGCCCAGGCGCTGGCCCGCGATGCGGTGGCCGCGCGCCTGGCGGCGTGCGTGCAGATCGAGCCCATCCACAGCGTGTACGCCTGGGGCGGCGCGATCCAGTCAGAGCCCGAGCAGCGCCTGGTGTTCAAGACCACGCGGGCCATGTATGCCGAGCTGGAGCACTTCATCCTGCAGCGCCACCCCTATGAGCTGCCTGCCGTGCATGCGGTGCCGGTGGCGCTGGCCAGCCCGGCCTATGCCGCCTGGGTGGCGCAGGCCGTGCGCGTCAGTGGCGCTGTGCCAGAAACGCCTTGAGCGCGGTCAGGGTTTCCTCGGGCGTTTCGGTCATCTGGTGGTGGCCGCCGGGCAGGTAAACCACCTCATGCGTCTTGCCTGCGGCGCGGGCTGCCGCCACCAGCGGCTGCGCGGCCCTGGGCTGCGTCATCTGGTCCACCGCGCCCAGCAGGAACAGCACCGGGCAGGTCACCTGGGCGATGGCGTTTTCGGCGTTGGTGTAGCTGTCGCAGGCCTTGAAGCCGCGGTGGAACACATTGACCCTGGCGTTGCTGCGGATCACGCGCCGGCCCAGCGCCAGGCTGGCGCCATAGACCCAGGTGCCCGGCCCCAGGGCCGACGGCGGCGCGGCCAGCGTGCTGCGGCTGAACACATTGACCATGGCCAGCGCCTTTTCGGGTTCGTTCAGCGCGGCGTCCAGCAGCGGCTGCGACACCTTCATGGGCGCGGCCGTGCCCACCAGCACCAGGTGGCTCACGCGGTCTTTCAGCGTGGCCGCGGCTTCCAGCGCGATCAGCGATCCCCAGCTGTGGCCCACCAGCGCGGCGCGCTGCACACCTGCTGCGTCCAGCAACGCGGCAATGAAGGCCGCGCCTTCTTCCACCGTGGCCGGGGCTTCACCCGCGCTGCGGCAATGGCCGGGCAGGTCCACCGCCAGCACGTTCCAGCCGTGGTTCGCCAGGTAGCGGCTTTGCAAAATCCACACGCTGTGGTCGTTGATCACGCCGTGGATGAACACCACGGTGGGTTTGGCGGCGTCCAGCGCCTTGCCGGCGGTGTAGCAGTACGTCTGTGCGCCATTGACGGTGAGGTACATGGTCAGGCTCCTGCTTTCTCGGCGGCTTTCAGCGCGCGCTTCAGGTCGTCGATCAGGTCGTCGGCGTCTTCCAGCCCGATGGACAGGCGGATCGTGCCCTGGGTGATGCCCGCGCCCGCCAGCGCCTCGTCGCTCATGCGGAAGTGCGTGGTGCTGGCCGGGTGGATCACCAGCGAGCGGCAATCGCCCACATTGGCCAGGTGGCTGAAGACCTTGAGCGTCTCGATGAATTTCTTGCCCTGTTCGCGGTTGCCCTTGATGTCAAAGCTGAACACGCTGCCCGCGCCCCTGGGCAACAGCTTTTGCGCCAGCGCGTGGCTGGGGTGGCTTTCCAGCAGCGGGTGGCCCACGCGCGCCACAAAGGGCTGCGCCGCCAGAAATTCCACCACGCGGCGGGTGTTGGCCATGTGCCGCTCCATGCGCAGCGACAGCGTTTCCACGCCCTGCAGGATCAGCCAGGCCGTGTGTGGGCTCATGCAGGCGCCAAAGTCGCGCAGGCCTTCGCGCCGCGCGCGCAGCAGGAACGCGCCCACGGTGGACTCCTCGGTGAACACCATGTTGTGAAAGCCGTCATACGGCTGGGTCAGCTCGGTGAACCGGCCCTGCGTGGCCGGGCCTTCCCAGTCAAAGCTGCCGCCGTCCACCACGATGCCGCCAATCACCGTGCCGTGGCCGCTCAGGAACTTGGTGGCCGAGTGGTAGACCAGATCGGCGCCCAGGGCCAGCGGCTGCATCAGGTAAGGAGATGTCAGCGTCGAATCGACCAGCAACGGCACACCGGCCTCGTGCGCAATGGTGCTCACGGTGGGGATGTCCAGCACGTCCAGCCCCGGGTTGCCCACGGTTTCGCCAAACAGCAGCTTGGTGTTGGGCCGGATGGCGGCGCGCCAGCCGTCGATGTCGCCGGGCTTGACGAAGGTGGTGTCTATGCCAAAGCGGCGCAGGGTGTAGTGCAACAGGTTCTGGCTGCCGCCATACAGCGCGGTGCTGGCCACGATGTGGCTGCCCGCGCCCATCAGCGTGGCCACGGCCAGGTGCAGCGCGGCCTGGCCGCTGGCCGTGGCAATGGCGCCAATGCCGCCTTCCAGCGCGGCCACGCGCTGCTCCAGCACCGCATTGGTGGGGTTGCTGATGCGGCTGTACACATGGCCCGCGCGCTCCAGGTTGAACAGGGCGGCCGCATGGTCGCTGGATTCAAAAACGAAGGAGGTGCTCAGGTGGATGGGCACGGCGCGGGCGCCGGTGGCGGGGTCGGGCGCCGCCCCGGCGTGCAGCGCCAGGGTGTCAAAACCGGGGTCGGAATAGCCGGGCATGGGCGTTGTCTCCGTGTCACTCTGTTGTGGAAGAGGCTGGCATTGTGGGCTATATTGTTCCGACGGTCAGTCACCCGTGCCAAAGAGGAGAACACCACCATGAAAGTCAGCGACATCCTGCGCGTCAAGGGCAACACCCTGTACACCTCCACGCCTGACGAGCCGCTGGCCCGCGCGGTGGAGCTGATGGCTGAAAAGGACATTGGCTCGCTGGTGGTCATGGAGCACGGTGACCTGGTGGGCATGCTCACCTTCCGCGAGGTGATCCAGACCATCGTGCAAAACGGCGGCATCGTTGGCGGCACCCTGGTGCGCAAGGCCATGGACGACGCCCCCCTGACCTGCACGGCAGAGACCGAGCTGGACGAAGTGCGCCGCATGATGCTGGAGCGCCACGCCCGCTACATGCCGGTCATGGACAAGCGCATGCTCATGGGCGTGATCAGCCTCTATGACGTGGCCAAGGCCGTGGTGGACAGCCAGAACTTCGAGAACAAGATGCTCAAGGCCTACATCCGCGACTGGCCGTCCGAGGAAGAAGAGTCGCCCAAGCTGTAACGGCTGGCGCTGCCGCCGGCGCCGGGCCCGCTCAGATCAGCTTTTCCTCAGGCCGCGAGATTTTCTTCAGCGCCTTGTGGCGCCCGCCGTCCTGCTTGAGCGGCGTGTCGGTGTGGGCGTCGTCCCACACCGGGTCGTCCAGGCTGTCAAACACCTCGCGCAGCTTCTGGCCCCAGCTGTTGTGCAGCATGCGGTAGTAGGGGTTCTCGCTGTCGATGCAGATCACCTTGTCGCTCTCGAACCGGTTGGCCTCGTACACCACCAGGTCCAGCGGCAGGCCCACCGACAGGTTGGACTTCATGGTGGAGTCCATGGACACCAGCGCGCATTTGGCGGCTTCGTCCAGCGGGGTGTCGGGCGTGATCACGCGGTCCAGCACGGGCTTGCCGTATTTGGACTCACCCACCTGGAAGTACGGCGTCTCGGGCGTGGCCTCGATGAAATTGCCGGCCGAATAGACCTGGAACAGGCGCATGCCTTCGCCACGGATCTGCCCGCCGAAGATCAGCGACACATTGAACTCCACCCCCGCGTGCTTGAGCGCGGCGGCGTCGCGGTCATACACATGGCGCACGGCGCTGCCCAGCACGCGTGCGGCATCGAACATGCTCTTGGCGTTCCAGATGGTGATGGGTGCGTCGTGCTCGTTTTCGGCCAGCTGCTCGACCTGCAGGATCTCGCGCACCGACTGCGAAATGCCCAGGTTGCCGGCGGACAGCAGCACCATGAAGCGGTCGCCCGGCTTTTCATAAACGATCATCTTGCGGAAGGTGCTGATGTTGTCCAGCCCCGCATTGGTGCGCGAATCGGACAAAAAGACGAGTCCGGCGTTGAGTTTGATGCCGACGCAGTAAGTCATTTCTTTTCCTGTAATTTCTTCTTCAGCGCATAGAGCGCATCGAGCGCTTCACGCGGGCTCAGGGTGTCGGGGTCGATCGCCGCCAGCGCGGCTTCGGCTGGGGACGGGCCGGCGTCCGCGCTGGCGGGCGGGGGCGCAAACAAGTCTACCTGTTCACGGCTGTCGGCCTGCTGGCCCTCCAGGGCGGCCAGCGCGTGGCGCGCATGGTTGACCACCGCCGCCGGCATGCCGGCCAGCCGCGCCACCTGGATGCCGTAGCTGCGGCTGGCGGGGCCGGCCTGGATCTCGTGCAGGAACACGATGTCGCTGCCCGATTCGGCCGCGCTCACGTGCACGTTCACGGCCCCATGGTGTTTGGCCGGGAATTCGGTCAGCTCGAAATAGTGGGTTGCAAACAAGGTGAAGGCGCGCGTCCTGTCATGCAGGTGCGCGGCAATGCCGGAAGCAAGTGCCAGGCCATCGAAGGTGCTGGTGCCGCGGCCGATCTCGTCCATCAGCACCAGGGATTCGGGCGTGGCGCCATGCAGGATCTGCGCGGCCTCGGTCATCTCCAGCATGAAGGTGGACTGCGCGTTGGCCAGGTCATCGGCCGCGCCGATGCGGGTGTGGATCGCGTCCAGCGGCCCCAGGCGGCAGGCTTGCGCCGGCACATAGCTGCCGATGCTGGCCATCAGGCTGATGATGGCCACCTGGCGCATGTAGGTGCTCTTGCCGCCCATGTTGGGGCCAGTGATGACCTGCATGCGTTGCTTGGGGCCCAGCCGTGTGTCATTGGCAATGAAGCTGCCGCCACCGGTCTCAGCCAGCCGTGCCTCCACCACCGGGTGGCGGCCCTGCGTGATGTCAATGCCCGGCTCGCGGGTGAACTGCGGGCAGCACCAGCTGAGCGTGAGCGAGCGTTCGGCCAGCGCACACAGCACGTCCAGCGTTGCCACGGCGCGCGCCAGCTGCGTCAGCGCGGGGATGTGCGGCTGCAGCGCATCCAGCAGCTGTTCGTACAGCCATTTTTCGCGCGCAAGGGCCCGCTCCTGCGCGCTCAGCGCCTTGTCTTCAAAGGCCTTGAGCTCCGGGGTGATGAAGCGCTCGGCGTTTTTCAGCGTCTGGCGGCGGCGGTAGTCGGTGGGCACCTTGTCCACCTGGCCCTGGGTGACCTCGATGTAGAAGCCGTGCACCTTGTTGAACTGCACGCGCAGGTTGGCAATGCCGGTGCGGGCCTTCTCGCGGGTTTCCAGGTCCAGCAAAAACGCGTCGCAGTTGTCCTGGATGCCGCGCAGCTCGTCCAGCTCGGCGTCAAAGCCGTGGGCGACCACGCCGCCGTCGCGCACCAGCGCCGCGGGTTCTTCCAGGATGGCGCGCGCCAGCATTTCTGCGCAGCCTTGAGGCGGCTCCAGATGGGCCGCGATGGGGGCCAGCGCGCCGTCTGCCAGCCCCTGCAGCGCCTGGGCCAGCTGCTGCGCCTTGTGCAGCGACTGCTGCAGCGCCACCAGCTCGCGCGGGCGCACCTGGCGCAGCGCGATGCGGGCGGTGATGCGCTCCACGTCGCTGGTGCCCTTGAGCGCGCTGCGCAGGGTCTGCCAGGTGCCGGCGCGCAGCGTGGTGATGGCGGCCAGGCGCTGGGTGGCCTGGGTACGGTCGCGCTGCGGGGCCAGCAGCCAGCTTTTGAGCAGGCGGCTGCCCATGCCGGTCAGGCAGGTGTCCAGCAGCGAAAACAGCGTGGGCGCGTCCTCGCCGCGCAGGGTCTGCACCAGCTCCAGGTTGCGCCGGGTGGTCTGGGGCAGGTCGATCAGCTCGTCGCTGCGCTGCACGCGGATGCTGTGCAGGTGGCTCAGCGCCCGGCCCTGCGTGTGCTCGGCAAAGCCGAGCGCGGCGGCGGCTGCGGCATGGGCCTCGGGCAGGGCGTCGGCGCCCCAGGCCTGCAGGCTGGCGGCTTTCAGCTGCTCCAGCAGCTTGCGCTGGCCCAGGGCGGCGTCAAACTGCCAGTCTGGCCGCGGCGTGAGGGACAGCGACGACGACAGGCGCAATGTCTTCAGCCGCTGCTCGAACGCGGGTGTCACGCCCGCGCTGTACAGCAGCTCGCTGGGCGCGGTGCGCGCCACCCAGGCCTCCAGCTCGTCGGCGGTGCACTGGGCCAGGTGCAGCTCGCCCTGCGTCACGCTCAGCCAGGCCAGGCCCAGCGTGTTGCGCTGGCCCTGGTGCACGGCCAGCAAAAAGGATTCGGCCTTGTCATTGAGAAGCTCGGTGTCGGTCAGCGTGCCGGGCGTCACCACCCGCACCACCTTGCGTTCCACCGGCCCCTTGGCCGTGGCCACGTCGCCCACCTGTTCGCAGATGGCGACCGACTCGCCCAGCTTGATCAACCGCGCCAGGTACGTCTCTACCGAATGGAAGGGGACGCCGGCCATCACCACCGGCTCACCGGCCGACATGCCGCGCTTGGTGAGGGTGATGTCCAGCAGCCGCGCGGCCTTCTCGGCGTCGGCCCAGAACAGCTCGTAGAAATCCCCCATGCGGTAGAACAGCAGGGTGTCGGGGAAGTCCGCTTTGAGACCCAGGTACTGGGTCATCATCGGCGTGTGCGGCGGGGCTTCTGGCGTGGTCATTCGATTCCGGGGGTAGCCCGGAATTCTAGGCGGTGGCCGGATCTGCGGCCGTGGCGTCCAGCCGCAGTGTGGGCAGCTGGCGGGGGTATTCGCGCTGCATGAAGTCAATCATCGCCTCGCGTACCTTGCAGCGCAGGTCAAATGCCAGGCCAGCGGACTGCGCGGTGACCAGGATGCGCAGCTGCATGGTGCGCTCGGTGGTGTCGGTGACCTGCAGCTTCACCACACGGCCGTCCCATTCGGGCATGGTTTTCACGATGCGCTCCAGCTCGGCGCGCAGTGGCGCCAGCGGCATGGTGAAGTCCACGTTCAGGAACACGGTGCCCAGCAATGCCGAGCTGGTGCGCGTCCAGTTCTGGAACGGGTGTTCAATGAACCACTGCAGCGGGATGATCAGGCGCCGGTCGTCCCAGATGCGCAGCACCACGTAGCTGCCGGTGATTTCCTCCACCCGGCCCCATTCGTTTTCCACGATCAGCACGTCGTCAATACGGATCGGCTGCGACAGCGCGATCTGAAGCCCGGCAATGAGGTTGCTGAACACCGGCCGCGCCGCGATACCGGCCACGATGCCCACCACGCCGGCCGATGCCAGCAGGCTGGCGCCCACTTGGCGCGCGCCCGGAAACGTCATCAGCATCAGCGACACGCCCGCCAGCAGCGCAATGAACATGGCCGTGCGCGACAGCACGCGCGCCTGGGTGTGGATGCGCCGCGCCTGCAGGTTGTCGGCCACGTCAACCGGGTGTCGGGCAATCACGCCATCGGCCACGCCGCCGATGGCCGCGCTGGCCAGCCAGGTGAGCGCGGCGATCAGGGCCAGGCCGTTGAAGTGGCGGATGTTGTTGATCCAGCGCAGGTCGTCGGGCGCGGCCTGCCAGACCAGTTGCAGCGCCAGCAGCGGCAGCACCGCCCGCGCGGCGCGGCTGCACGCTTGCACCACCGTGTGCATCAATGGCGTGGGCAGAGTGATGCGCAGCAGCACCAGCCAGGCAATGCGGTGCGCGACGAGTGCGGCCAGGGCGGCTGCAAACGCCGCTAGGGCCGTGATGGCCCAGGGTGGGAATGTCGAAAAATCCACGGCAAAACCTCCTGCGGCCATCATGGCGCGCGAAGCCTTTGCCGTCTGTAGGACCGGTTGCCGAATGGCAACCGGCGGGCTCAGGACGCCTTGCGCACGCGCATGGTCTTGCGCGGGGCGGGTGGGGCCGCTGGGGCGGCCTCGGTATCGGTGGCGTCGGCGCTGTCCAGGCCGACGGTGCTGCGGGCGTACACGTCCGCCGGGTCGGCGCCCGGCGCATGGGCGGCGGCACGGGCCACGCGCATCTTGTCGTCCACGCCTGCAAACTTGGAGTATTTGGACAGGATGGGCACCAGCTGGCCGTAGATGCGCGGGTTGCCGGCCACGCATTCCTTGTGTTCCATGAATTCGGGCTCGCCGGTGAAGTTGCCGATCAGGCCACCGGCCTCGGTGACCAGCAGCGAACCCGCAGCCACGTCCCAGGGCGACAGGCCGGTTTCAAAGAAACCGTCGGTGAAGCCGGCGGCCACGTAGGCCAGGTCCAGTGCGGCGGCGCCGGGGCGGCGCAGGCCGGCGGTGCGCTGCATCACGTCGGACATCATGGCCAGGTAGTTCTGGAAGTTGTCGCCGGGGCGGAACGGAAAGCCGGTGGAGATCAGGCACTGGCGCAGGTCGGTGCGCTTGCTCACGCGGATGCGCCGTTCGTTCATGAAGGCACCGCGGCCCTTGGTGGCGGTGAACAGGTCGTTGCGCGTGGGATCGTAAATCACAGCCTGCTCGACCTTGCCCTTGACGGCCAGTGCAATGCTCACGCAATAGACCGGAAAGCCGTGGATGAAATTGGTGGTGCCGTCCAGCGGGTCGATGATCCAGATGTGGTCTGAATCCTTGTTGCCGTGCTCGCTGCCCGATTCCTCGGCCAGGATGCCGTGCCCCGGGTACGCGGTGAGCAGTGTTTCGATGATGGCGGCTTCACTGGCGTGGTCGACTTCGGTGACGAAGTCATTGACCTGCTTTTGTGAAATGCGCACGGCTTCAACGTCCAGCGCGGCGCGGTTGATGATGGCGCCGGCGGCGCGTGCGGCCTTGATGGCCACGTTGAGCATGGGGTGCAGGTTGGGGGACGACATGAATTGTTCAGAAGAGCTGCGGGGCCGCTCCGGCGATGCGGGGGCGCGAATGGGCCATATTTTCCCACGAAACCCGGCGGACGTCCGTAGTGCTCCCTCTCCCGCTGGGAGAGGGCATCTTTTGTGGTAAAGCTGGCGCGCTCGCCAACCAAGGTTGAGTGGCGCCAGCTTGGCCGCGACGCGCGCCCTCACCCCAGCCCTCTCCCAGTGGGAGAGGGAGCAATACCTGGCCCAGCACGAATGGGGTGGCCAATGGGGCGACAATCCACCCCCATGCAGCCCCGCGGTTCCACCCGTTTCATCCTCATCAACACCAGCCATGCCGGTAATGTGGGCGCCGCCGCGCGGGCCATGAAGGTCATGGGTTTTGACGACCTGGTGCTGGTGGCCCCGCGCTGGGACAACGTGTTGCGCCGGGAGGAAACCATCCAGCGCGCCAGCGGGGCGCTGGATGTGCTGCACAACGCGCGCATCGTGGCCACGCTGGATGAAGCGCTGGACGGCGTGACGCACCTGTGCGCCACCGCCATGACGCCGCGCGACTTCGGTCCGCCCACGCTGGCGCCGCGTGAGCATTTCGCGGCGCTGGCACCGCAGGGCCACAGCGTGGCTTTCCTGTTCGGCTCCGAGCGTTTTGGCATGGCCAATGACGATGTGTACCGCTGCCATACCTGCCTGAGCATTCCCACCAACCCGGCGTTCGGCTCGCTGAATCTGGGCGCGGCAATCCAGGTGATCGCCTACGAATGGCGCATGGCGCTGGGCGGGTTTGCCGTGCAGCCGTCTACCGCGGAGCCGGTGTTTGCCGATGCCAAGGCCGTGGCCGGCCTGCTGGACCACTGGGAGCGGTCGCTGGTGGACATCGGCTTTCTGGACCCGGCCGCGCCAAAGAAGCTCATGCCGCGCCTTAATCAGCTTTTCAACCGCGCGCAGGTCACGCAGGAGGAAGTCCACATTCTTCGTGGTGTTGCCAAGGCGATGGCCGAAGCAGCCGCCAGAGGCAAGCGATAGACTGTCCGGCCAGAACGATATAACCCAAACTCATGCTTGCCCGCATCCGCTCCGACATCCAGTGCATCCTCGACCGCGATCCTGCCGCGCGCAGCACGTGGGAGGTGGTGACCTGTTATCCGGGCCTGCATGCGATCTGGCTGCACCGCCCCGCCCACTGGTGCTGGACGAATGGCCTCAAGTGGCCCGGCCGTTTCATCTCGCATGTGGCGCGCTGGCTCACGGGCATCGAGATCCACCCTGGCGCAAAGATCGGCGAGCGCGTGTTCTTTGACCACGCCATGGGCGTGGTGGTGGGCGAGACCGCCGAGATTGGCGACGGTTGCACCATCTACCAGGGCGTGACGCTGGGCGGCACCTCGCTGTACAAGGGCGAAAAGCGCCATCCCACGCTGGGCCGCAACGTGGTGGTCAGCGCCGGTGCCAAGGTGCTGGGCGGCTTTGTGGTGGGCGACGGCGCCAAGATCGGCAGCAATGCCGTGGTCATCAAGCCCGTGCCCGCGGGCGCCACGGCGGTGGGCATTCCGGCGCGCATCATCCCTTCCAAGGAGGGCACCAGCGCCGACGTGACCACGCACGAGAAAAAGTTCGAGGCCTACGGCATCACGCTGGAAGACGACCCGCTGAGCCAGGCCATGAAGGGCCTGATCGACAACGCGGCCGGCCAGGAGCACCAGATTGCCCTGCTGTGGCAGGCGATTGAAAAGCTGTCGGCCGCGCGCGATTCGCGCGAGGCAGGTGACTGCGTGCCCGACGATGCGGCCCGCAAGGAATGCTTTGAGGCCGAGAAGCTGAACCAGCTCGTGGGCAAGTAGGCCCGCGAAAACTGCGTTACAGCCGGATCATGCCGCTGTCGGGCGGCGGCGCGGCCTTGGGTGCGGCGCTGGCGGCGGCAGCAGCCTTCAGCTGGCCCAGCTCCGTTTGCAGCGTGTGGTTGACGCGGTCGGCCTGGCGCAGCTTCTTGGTGATGGTGCGCAGCCGCGCGGTCAGGCGGGCCAGCAGGGTGGCCAGCAGCTTGTTGGCCTGCTGCGGGCTGGCGCGTGACAGCTCGGCCAGGGCGTCGCGCGACAGCAGCGCGGCGTCCACGTCGGTGGAGGCCTTGCAGGTGGCCGAGCGCGGCTCGCCGTCAAACAGGCCCATTTCGCCCAGCACGCTGCCCGGTCCCACCACGCCCAGCAGGGTGGAATCCGCCCGCGACAGGCCCTCGTTTTCCACCACCACCTCGCCGCGCAGCACCAGCACCAGGAAGCTGGTGTTGGAGGCGCCTTCCTGGATGATCACGTCGCCCGCCTTGAAGCGGTGCAGGCTCATGAGCCGCACCACGGCCAGCGCGGTGTCGGCATCCAGCTCGACCAGCGCGGACTTTGACGCCAGCAGCGCGGCGACGTCCTTGCGGTCCCAGGAGCGCTTTTCGGTGACGAAGGGTTCCATGCAAACTCCCGCAGATGTCTGGCTCAGGCCTGGCCGCCGATATCCACGTCCACCGCCGGCTTGCCGGCGCGCAGCGTGGCCAGTTCGTCCTGCAGCGACAGGTTCAGCGCCGTCAGGGACTTGACCTTGAGATTGGTGGCGCGCAGCCGCTCGGCCACGCGGGCCATGATGGCGCCCATCAGTGCGCAGGCCACCGCAGGCACGGTTTCGATCAGGCGGGCCATGGCGGGGCGGTCCAGCACGGCGATGTCCATGTCGGTGATGGCGGTGACGGTGGCCGAGCGCGGTTTGCCGTCCAGCACGCCCAGCTCGCCAAAGAGGCTGCCGCTGGTCAGCATGCTGAGCACCATGGAGTCATGCAGCGGGCCGCTCATTTCGTTTTCGACCACGGCCTCGCCCTGCAGCACCAGCGCCATGTAGCCGGTGCTGGTCACGCCCTCATGGATGAGCACGGTGCCGGCCTTGATGCGCTGGGGCGTGAGCAGGCGCACGATCTGCAATGCGGCCTCCAGGTTGAGCTCGGTCAGCGCGGTGCGCGAGATCAGCAGCTCGGCCACCTCGGAGCGGCTCCAGGCGCGCTTTTCAGTGATGATGGATTCCATGTGCGCGCTCCTGGGTGCTGGCGGTCAGGGGGTCAGCGGGCGGCCAGCGGCACCAGCGGGAAACTGTTGTCAAACACGGTTTCCCCCCAGTTGGCTGACAGGTCCATGCGGTATTCGGCGGCGTCCAGCGTCTTGCCGTCGGGCAGCAGCGGGCGCAGGCGCAGGTAATAGATGCCGGGCTTGAGCGCACCCAGCAGCACGCTGGGCGCAGCGGCGTCCAGGCGCTGCAGCACATTGGCAAACGCGCTGTCGCTGGCCAGCTCCAGGCTGAAGCGCGGGGTGGGCAGCGGGCGGCCGTTGTCCAGCAGCGCCGTCCACGCCAGCGTGTTCTGCCCGTCGCGCAGGCTCAGGGTGGAGCTGGTCAGGCGCCAGCGCACCGGCTCCTTGATGGCCACCAGCTTCACCGAATCAAAGCCCTCGATGCCCTGGGCATCGATGCCGCGCACCCGGGTGTACCAGCTGGCGTTGTCCAGCTGGCCCAGGTCCACGCTGGCCGTGGTGACTTTCAGGTCGCGCACGATGCGGTCGAACCGGTCGTCGCTGGCCACCTGCACGCGAAAGGCGCTGGCGCCCGCCAGCACCGGCATGGGCAGCAGCGCCTGGGGCTTGTTCAGCTCGGCCGGCAGGGCCGACAGGTCCGGCGCGGGCAATAGCTTGACCACGCGCACTTCGCGCTCGGCCGGGTTGATGAGCGCGCCGGTGCCGCCGGGCAGGTCGGCCCCGCTTTGCTGCGCCGGGTTGTCGGCGCGCACCTGGCCCTCGACGACTTCGGTGCGGGCATTGCGTGTCGCCGGATCTTCATAGGCCACGCGGAACTGCGTGCCGCGCACGCCCACCAGCGAGGTGGGCGTTTCAATCTGCAGCGGCGTGGCGCGCCGCTCGATGCGGGCAGCCAGCGTGTCCAGCGCGCCCTGGGTCAGTCGGATCAGGCCCGAGAACCAGGTGGTGGAGCCGCTGGCCGAGGCATCGCGCATGGTGTAGTCGCGGTTGCTCACCACGTCGGCCAGCGTCTGCGGCAGCAGCTTGACCTGGGTGCCGTCACCCAGCTCCACCACGGCCGAGCTGTTGGCGCCGGTGGCAAGCCGCGCGCCTTCGGGCACGGTCATGCCCACGGTGGCTACGGCGCCGCCCAGGCGCACGTCACCGGCCACGCTGACCACGCGGGCCTGCGCAGGCTGGTACTTCAGCAGCCGCAGCGGGATGTTCAGCCGCTGGCCAGGCTTGATGAAGTTGGGGTCCTTCATCTGGTTGAATTTCGCCACCTCGCCCCAGGCGCCGGGCGTGACCAGCAGGTCGCGCGACAGGCGGATCAGCTTGTCGGACGGCTTGACGGTGTAGGGCAGGCTGGGTTCGGGGACGGCAGCCGGAGCAGGGGTGGCGGGGGCCTGCGCCAGCGCGGCGGCAGCAAAAAAGGTCAGCAGTGCGGCGGCTGGCGCGAATCTCATGCGGGCTCCTGGGGCCGGATGGTGCCGGTGGTGCGAATGGCGGATTTGGGGCGAAACGCCTTGCAGACCTCGTCGCGGGTTTCGATGTACGGCCCGCCGATCAGGTCGATGCAATACGGCACGGCCGCAAAAATGCCGGCCGCCAGCGTCTGCCCATCGGCCGATTTGAGCCCTTCCAGGGTTTCCTGGATAGCCTTGGGTTGGCCCGGCAGGTTGATGATGAGGCTTTTGTCACGGATGACGGCGCATTGGCGCGACAGGATGGCCGTGGGCACGAAGCGCAGGCTGATCTGGCGCATCTGCTCGCCAAAGCCGGGCATTTCCCGGTGGGCCACGGCCAGCGTGGCTTCGGGCGTCACGTCGCGCGGCGCCGGGCCGGTGCCGCCGGTGGTCAGCACCAGCGCGCAGCCCGCGTCCACCAGCCCGATCAGCGTCTGGCTGATGAGCGCCTGTTCGTCGGGGATCAGCCGTGCGTCGAATGTGATGGGGTTGCGCAGCGCGCTGGTCAGCCAGCCCTGCAGCGCGGGCAGGCCCTTGTCTTCATAGACGCCGCTTGCGGCACGGTCGCTGATGGAGACGATGCCGATGCGCACCGGGTCCAGCTCATTCATCGCCGGCCTCCATCTGCTCGCGCACCAGCTGGAAAATCTCGCGGTAGGCGCGGCCACGGCGCGGCGCCAGGCCTTGCGAGATGGACGTTTTGTCGGGCTGGGCATCCTTGCGGGCCTGGCGGGCCAGCGCGCGCAGTTGCTGCGAATCAGTGCCGGGGTACAGCGTGAGCCATTCACCGATGGCGTCGTCGTCCGCGATCAGGCGGTCGCGCCACTGCTCGGCCTGGTGCAGCGCCAACGTGGTCTGGGCCGAACCGCGCTGCTGCTCGTCCAGCGCGGCGCGCACGGCGTCCAGCGTGGCTTCGTCCAGCCCGCGCATGAGCTTGCCCACATACTGCATCTGGCGGCGCTTGCCCTCGAAGTTGGTGATGCGCCGGGCCTCGGCCAGCGCGTCGGTGAGCTTTTCAGGCAGGGCCAGGCGCTCCAGCAGGTCGGCGCGCAGCGTCAGCAGCGCTTCGCCGAGCTTTTGCAGCGCGGTACTCTCGCGTTTGAGGTCGGTGCGGCTGGCTTCGGTCGTGCCCTTGAGCTCGGCCTTGAGCTCCAGGTCAAGTTCACTGCCTTCGGCAACGAACTGCCCGCGGACGAAATAGCCTTTTTTGGGTTTGCGTGACATGGTGGGGGTATGTGTGAGTGTGGCCTGCCAGGTGCACAGCGGCAAGTATCATAGCCGTCGCTATGAATACACCCGCTTCCCGAGCCGACAGTGGCTTTGCCTACACCCGCGCGCAGTTTGAAACCCTGGTGGACCAGGCCTTGGCCCATGCCAAAAAGCTGGGCGCTACCGACGCCGGGGCCGAAGCGTCCGAGGGCTGCGGCCTGAGCGTGTCGGTGCGCAAGGGCGAACTGGAAACCGTGGAGCGCAACCGTGACAAGTCGCTGGGCGTGACGGTGTACGTGGGCCACCGCCGGGGCAATGCCAGCACGTCGGACTTTTCCCCCGCTGCCATTGAGCAGACAGTGCAGGCGGCCTTTGACATTGCCCGCTTCACCGCCGAAGACCCGGTGGCCGGCCTGCCTGACGCGGCCGACATTGCCCAGGCTGCCGACCAGCCCGACCTGGACCTGTTCCACCCCTGGGCCGTGACCAGCGAAGAGGCCGCCCGCCTGGCGCTGGAATGCGAAGAGGCCGCCCTGAAGACCGACCGGCGCATCACCAACAGCGAAGGCGCGGGCGTATCGGCCCAGCAAAGCCATTTCTTCAGCGCGCACACACGCGGTTTCCGTGGTGGCTATGCCAGCTCGCGGCACAGCATTTCGGTGGCGCCGATCGCCGGGCGCGGCGATGGCATGCAGCGCGACGCCTGGTACAGCTCCATGCGCAGCGCGAGCGAGCTGGCCAGCGCGCAGGCCGTGGGCCGCTACGCCGCCGAGCGCGCCCTGAGCCGCCTGAAGTCGCGCAAGATCGCCACCACGCAATGCCCGGTGCTGTTTGAATCGCCGCTGGCCGCCGGCCTGCTGGGCGGGTTTGTGCAGGCCGTCAGCGGCGGGGCGCTGTACCGCAAGAGCACATTCCTGCTCGATTCGCTGGGCAAACCGGTATTCCCGAAGCACATCGACATCACCGAAGACCCACACGTGCTGCGCGGCAAGGGCAGCGCGCCGTTTGACGAAGAGGGCGTGCGCACCCGCTCGCGCAAGGTGGTGGACGCGGGGCGCGTGGAAGGCTACTTCCTGAGCACCTACTCGGCCCGCAAGCTGGGCATGAAGACCACGGGCAACGCCGGTGGCTCGCACAACCTGGTGCTGCGCTCGCGCCTGACGCGCCCGGGCGATGACCTGGACGCCATGCTGCAAAAGCTGGGCACGGGCCTGTTCGTGATCGAGCTGATGGGCCAGGGCGTGAATTACGTGACGGGCGATTATTCACGCGGGGCCAGCGGCTTCTGGGTGGAAAACGGCCGCATTGCCTATCCGGTGCAGGAGATCACCATCGCCGGCAACCTCAAGGACATGCTCAAGGGCATCGAAGCCGTGGGCGCCGACGCCTACAACTACGGCGCCAAGACCGTGGGCTCGGTCCTGGTCAACCGCATGAAGGTTGCTGGAAGCTGAGCCCACCCCCGAGCCGCCTTCGGCGTCTCCCCCTCAAGGGGGCGCCACCAGCGGCCCGGCATAGCCGGTTCCGCGGCGGCACTGGAATCAGCCCGCGAGGGCTGCCTTGACTGCGGCAGAGACCTGGCCCATGTCGGCCTTGCCGGCCAGCTTGGCTTTGACGGCGCCCATGACTTTGCCCATGTCGCCGGGGCCCGCACTGCGACCCAGTTCTGCGCCGAGTTCGGCCACGATGGCCTTCACTTCGGCGGCCACCTCGTCAGCCGACAGGCGCGCGGGCAGGTAAACCTGCAGCACCTTCACCTCGGCGATTTCCTTGTCGGCCAGGTCCTGGCGGCCGGCCTTCTCGAAGGCGTCGATGCTGTCCTTGCGCTGCTTGAGCATCTTGTCCACGATGGCGATCACGGCGGCGTCGTCCAGCTCGATGCGCTCGTCCACTTCCTTTTGCTTCATGGCCGCCGTCAGCAGGCGGATGGTGCCCAGGCGTTCGCTGTCCTTGGCGCGCATGGCAGCCTTCATGTCGTCGGTGATCTGGTCTTTGAGGCTCATGGGGTCTCCAGTGATCGGGAATGAAAAAAGCCTGCTTGAGCGTCCCCAGGCAGGCTTTTTGGTTGCCGCGAGGGCAGTGTTCTTAGTAGAGCTTCTTCGGAAGCTGCATGCTGCGAACGCGCTTGTAGTGGCGCTTGACGGCGGCGGCCTTCTTGCGCTTGCGCTCGGCGGTCGGCTTTTCATAGAACTCGCGGGCGCGCAAGTCGGTCAGCAGACCCAGCTTTTCAATGGTGCGCTTGAAGCGGCGCAGCGCGACGTCAAACGGCTCGTTTTCTTTAACGCGGATGGTGGTCATTTAGCGAATGAATTCCAGATTTGTGCGGCCAGAGGGGTCAAGGGAAGATCAGCCCCTGCTCCGTAACCGCTGAAGTCCCCCACTCAATGGTGATCAGGCCGTGGGGGTTTGCCAGCAAAGCCTTGAATTATAACGCTTTTTCTGCACCGTTCAAGCTGCTGGCGTGGCCGGCCCGGGCAGGGCCATGGCGCAGGCATGGCCGCTGGCCCAGGCCCACTGGAAGTTGTAGCCCCCCAGCCAACCGGTGACGTCCACCACCTCGCCCACGAAATACAGCCCCGGCTGGCGCGATTCCAGGGTCTGGGACGACAGTTCCCGCGTATCCACCCCGCCGGCCGTGACCTCGGCCTTGCGGTAGCCCTCGGAGCCCGACGGCAGCAGTTCCCAGCGCTCCAGCCGGGCCGCCAGTGCGGCCAGCGCCTTGTCGGTGGCCTCATTCACGGGGCGCTGCCAGGCCACGTCCTGGCCGGCCCAGGCGTCGGCCAGGCGCGACGGCACCAGCGTGGCCAGCTCGTTGGCCACCAGCTTGCGCGACGACGCCTTGGCCCGTGCCAGCGCGGCGCCCAGGTCCACACCGGGCGCCAGGTTGACCCACAGCGGGGTGCCCGGCTGCCAGTAGCTGGAGATCTGCAGCACCGCCGGGCCGCTCAGGCCGCGGTGGGTGAACAGCAGATCCTCGTCAAAGGCCATGCGGGCCTTTTTGGTGCCGGTTTCAATCTGCACCGGCAGGGCCAGCCCTGCCAGCTGGGCATAGGGGGCCCAGGCCTGGCCGTCGAAGGTCAGCGGCACCAGGGCCGGGCGGGGCTCCACCAGCTTCAGGCCGAACTGCCTGGCGATCCGGTAGCCAAAATCCGTCGCGCCGATCTTGGGGATGGACAGGCCGCCGGTGGCCACCACCACGCTGCGTGCGGTCACTGTGCCCTGTGCGGTGTCGATTTCATAGCCCTGCGCGGTGTGGCGGATGGCCTGCACGCCGCAGGGCTGCCAGCGCGTGACGCCGCCCGCCTCGCATTCGCGCAGCAGCATCTGGATCAGGTCTTCGGCCGAGCGGTCGCAAAACAGCTGGCCCTTGTGCTTTTCATGAAAGGCGATGCCATGGCGCTGCACCAGCGCGATGAACTGCTGCGGTGTGTAGCGCGAAAGGGCCGAGCGGCAGAAGTTGGGGTTGTCGCTGATGAAGTGGCGCTGCGGCGCGCGCGGGTCCAGGTCGCGGTTGGTGAAGTTGGCCCGGCCCCCGCCCGAGATGCGGATTTTCTCGGCCACCTTCTCGCTGTGGTCCAGCACCAGCACCTTCAGCCCGCGCTGGCCAGCGATGCCCGCGCAGAACAGGCCGGCGGCGCCGGCGCCGATGATGACGGTGTCAAACGATTGCATGGGCCGCAGTGTATGCGGCGGGTGGCGGCGGTTCAGGCGGCGCGAAAGAGCTGCGGAGCCTGGGCCGCCGCCAGGCCGCTGATCACATCGCCCACGACGATGACGGACGGGCTGGCCAGCTGCTCGCGTTCGATGGTGGCGTGCAGCTGTCCCAGGGTGGTGACTGCGTGGCGCTGGGTGGGCAGGCTGGCGTGCTGGATGACCGCCACCGGTGTGGCGGCGTCCAGGCCGCTCAGCAGTTCGTCCTGAATGCGCCGGGCGCCGCTCACGCCCATGTAGATCACCAGCGTGAGCCTGGCGTCGCGCGCGGTGGCGGCCAGCGAGCGCCAGTCAGTGCCTTCGTCGCCGGGCTTGGCGTGGCCAGTGACGAACACCACGCCGTGCGCATGTTCGCGGTGCGTCAGCGGCACGCCCAGCGATGTGACGGCGGCCAGGCCCGAGGTGATGCCGTTGACCACCTCCACCTGGATGCCGGCGGCGCGCAGGTGCTCCACCTCTTCGCCGCCGCGGCCAAAGATGAACGGATCGCCGCCCTTGAGGCGCACCACGGTTTCACCTTCGCGCGCGGCCATGACCATGAGCTTTTCGATGAAGGCCTGCGGCGTGCTCTTGCAGCCGCCGCGCTTGCCCACATGCACCACGCGCGCAGCCGGCCGCGCAAACGCCACGATGGCGTCGCTCACCAGGTCGTCCACCAGCAGCACCGTGGCCGCCTCGATGGCGCGCAGGGCCTTGAGCGTCAGCAGTTCCGGATCGCCGGGGCCGGCGCCTACGAGGGTGACTTTGCCGTGGGTGTTCATGATGCGTTTTCGTGTTGCAAGGCCAATTGCAAGATATGTTCCACCTGCTGTTCGATGGAGGCGGGCACGGGTTTGTTGCCAGCCACCACATCGCGGATGTAAGCAGCTGTTGCCGGTGCGCCGATGTCCGCAGGCAGGTCGGGCAGGTCTTTCAGCGTGCCCTTCTGGCCGGCCTGCAGCGCGATGCGCTGCCCGGCGATGAAGCCGTCCATCTGCGGCTGGCGGCGCGGGTCCGCGACCACTTCGCCCTCGGTGCCGCGCAGCAGCAGCGCCGTGCTGCCCATCAGCTCGTACACCCCGGCCATGGACACCGCGTATTCAGGGTGCGTGTAGCTGCCCACGATCACGGCCGGGCCGGCGCAGGGGTTCATCAGCTTGACCAGGCTGTGCGCCGGGTTGCGCAGGCCCACCACGCGGCGCACGTCCAGCAGGTTTTTCAGCGCGGGGCTGAGCGTGCCGGTGGCGATATGGGCCAGCTCGCCACAGGCCACGCGGGCGGGTTGGGCCAGCGGGGTCATGCCCAAAGCGCCCAGCACATCCGCTGCGAGTACCCGGGTGGATTCCGTGGCGCTGCCGTGAATCAGCACCGGCAGGCCACGCCGTGCCAGCAGCAGGCCCAGGAGCGGCGTCAGCACTGGCAGCTTGCGCGCGCCGTTGTAGCTGGGCAGCACCACCAGGGGCTTGTCGCTGGCGGGCAAACGGTTCAGCCGGGCGTGGGTTGCGTCCAGGAAGCCGGCCATTTCTTCGGGCGTTTCACCCTTGATGCGCATGGCCAGGCAAAAGGCGCCAATTTCCAGGTCACTCACCTGGCCGTCCAGCACCTGGCCCAGCAGGTCAGCGGCCTGTTCACGCGTGAGCGACCGCGCGCCCTGCTTGCCGCGGCCGATTTCCTTGATGTACTGGCTGATACCCATGCTGGGGGTGATTGTCCGGCAAGCCTGATGACTTGGCGCTATATGGCGAATGAGAGGGGGCGGGGCACGGCTTGCATGTCATGCCGCCTGCTTGAGGGGAATGACGGCTTTCACCATGCGTTTGAGCTCTGGCACACAGCTGCCGCAGTTGGTGCCGCATTTCAGGGCGCCCTGCAGTGCGGCCAGGCGTTCGTCGTCCGTGCCGCTGCAACCCGCCAGGTAGCCGTCGATGGCAGGGGCGGTTACGTTGAAACAGGTGCACACCTGCTTGCCGCGTGACTGCACGGCCACCGGCGCCTTGGCGCCCGGCACCAGCAGCAGTCGGCCGTAGGCCTGCGCGGGCAGTTCCTCCTGCAGCAGCGTCTTGACCCAGGCTTGCGCGCTCGTGTCACCAGCCAGCACAAAGGCTTCCAGCGTCGCCTGGTCGCCGTTGCGCGCCAGCCGCATCGCCCGGCGCTGGCCCTTCTTGCGGTCGGCATAGCGCAGCGTGTCGGCGGCGTCCAGGCCCAAGAGCGCTTCCATGCGCACCAGCACCTCGTCGGCCGGCGCCTCGTAGGCGGCGGCACGAAACAGCACGCCGGTGCGTTCGCGGCCACCCGCGCCCGCCAGCGGCGCATGGCTGGAAAACGGCACGCAGCTGGCAAACGGGAACGATGCCATCAGCGGCTTGAGCGCCCCGCGCGCGGCGAGCGCTTCGCCCTCGGGCAGCCAGGCCACGCCCAGCAGCGACCAGGGCAGCTCGGCCTTCAGCACCTTCACGGCGGCATGCTTGAGTTCCGGCTGTTTGGACGTGGGGCAAAACGCAGGCGATGTCAGCGCATTGACGCCAGCCAGCCGCTCGCCGGTGCTGGTCACGCCGCCCAGGAATTCCGGGCCCCAGTGCATGGCCATGAAGGCCTGGCTCATGCCCACATCAGTGCTGGCCTGCACCGGCACCACGATGGAACCGCGCCGGCTGGTCACATGCACCAGGTCGCCTTCGGCCAGCAGGCGGCGCGCCATGTCCTGCGGATTCATCTGGATGGCGGGCTCGGCCACATGGCCGAACAGGCGGCCCAGCGTGCCGGTGCGGCTCATGCCGTGCCATTGGTCGCGCAGGCGCCCGGTGGTCAGGCTGAACGGGTAGCGCGCGTCGCGCGGCTCGGCCACGGGCTGGTAGGCGGTGTTGGCAAAGCGGGCGCGGCCGTCGGGCGTGGGAAATACGCCGTCTTCGTAGAGGCGCTCGCGGCCTGTCGCTTCGCCTTCTCGCAGCGGCCATTGTTGCGGCGCGGCGTCCAGCAGGGCGTAACTCATGCCGGTGATGTCCAGGTCGCGCCCGCGGGTGGATTCGCGGTGTTCGTTCCACACGGCCTCGGGCCCGGCGTCGTCCAGCGGGTAGGGGAACAGCGTTGGCTGGCCGGGGCGCAGCTGGGCTTCGAGCCGCTGCGCGAATTCGGTGGCGATGGCCCAGTCATGGCGCGTGCTGCCCGGCGCGGCCACGGCCGGGCGTACGCGGCTGATGCGCCGTTCGCTGTTGGTCACGGTGCCGGTCTTCTCGCCCCAGGTGGTGGCGGGCAGCAGCAGGTCGGCAAATTCACAGGTGGCGGTGGTGGCAAAGGCTTCCTGCACCACCACGAATTCAGCGCGCTGCAAGGCCCGGCGCACCGTGGCCTGGTCGGGCATGGACTGCGCCGGGTTGGTGCAGGCAATCCACAGCGCGCGGATCTCGCCGTCAGCGGCGGCCTCGAACATTTCCACCGCTGTCTTGCCCGGCGTGCCAGGCACCGACGGCACGCCCCACAGGGCCGCTACTTCGGCGCGGTGGGCCGCGTTGGCCATGTCGCGGTGGGCCGACAGCAGGTTGGCCAGGCCACCCACTTCGCGTCCGCCCATGGCATTGGGCTGGCCGGTCAACGAAAACGGCCCCGCGCCAGGCCGCCCGATCTGGCCGGTGGCCAGGTGCAAATTGATCAGCGCCGCGTTCTTGGCCGTGCCGCTGCTGGACTGGTTCAGGCCCTGGCAGTACAGGCTCAGCGTCGCGGGTGATGTGGCAAACAGCCGCGCGGCGGTGAACAGGTCTTCCTTCTTCAGCCCGCAGGTCTGCGCCACCACATCGGGCGTGCAGTCGCGCACCGTGGCTTTCAGCGCGTCAAATCCGGTGGTGTGCTGCGCGATGTAGCGCGCGTCGGTCCAGCCTTCCCACAGCATGATGTGCAGCAGGCCGTTGAACAGCATCACGTCGGTGCCCGGCTGCAGCGCCAGGTGCAGGTCGGACAGGCCCACCGTGTCGGTGCGTCGCGGGTCGGCCACCACGATCTTCATGGCCGGGTTGGCGGCTTTCGCGTCCTCGACGCGGCGAAACAGAACCGGGTGGGCCCAGGCCGTGTTGCTGCCCGCGATGAACAGGCACTGCGCATGGTTCACGTCGTCATAGCAGGCCGGCGGGGCGTCGGCGCCCAGCGTCTGCTTGTAGCCAGCCACCGCGCTGCTCATGCACAGGCGTGAATTGGTGTCCACGTTGTTGGTGCCGATCAGCCCCTTGGCCAGCTTGTTGAAAACATAGTAGTCCTCGGTCAGCAATTGCCCGCTGATGTAAAAGCCCACCGCGTTGGGGCCGTGGGTACCGATGACACGGGCGAACTGCGTGGCGGCCAGGTCCAGCGCGCTGTCCCAGCTGATGCGGTGGGGGGAGGCGCCGCGGGTTTCGCGGCGCAGCGGGTGCAGCAGCCGCGTCTGGCGCGTGACGGGCGCGGTGGCCGTCAGGTGCAGGCTGCTACCCTTGCTGCACAGCCGCCCGAAGTTGGCGGGGTGGTCCGGGTCGCCGCGCACACCGGTGATCTGGTCGCCTTGCGATTCGATGATCACCCCGCAACCCACGCCGCAGTAGGGGCAGGTGGAGCGGGTTTCGCGCGGGGTCATGCGGCTGCCGCGTCCTCAATCGCCAGGGTGTTCAGCTCGTTCAGGTCCAGCGACACCTGGCCGTCTTCCACCTTAACGGCAAAGCGGGGCGTGCAGCCTTCGTCCGGCGCCTTGGCGCAACCGTCGTTCAGGCCGATGCTCCAGTTGTGCAGCGGGCAGGCGACCGACTCGCCGTACACAATGCCCTGGCTCAGCGGCCCGCCTTTGTGCGGGCAGCGGTCCAGCAGCGCAAAGACCTTGTCCTCGCTGTTGCGGAACACCGCCACCTCGGCCCCTGTTTCGCGCACCACGCGCCGCGCGCCCAGAACCGGGATGTCTTCCACGCGGCAGATCACTTTCCACTCGTTGGTGTTGCTCATGGCTGTCTCCTCAGGCCACCGTCAGCGGGGCGAACTGGCGGGTGTCCACGGCCGCCTTGTCAAATTCAAACCAGGGATCGGGCTCGCCATCCAGCGCGAACTGCAGCTGTTCCCACAGCGCGCGGCGCCCCTCGTGGTCTTCCAGGATGCGCTTTTTCACGTAGTCCAGGCCGACGCGGTTGACGTAGTGCACGGTGCGCTCCAGGTACCAGCCTTCCTGGCGGTACAGCTCGCAGAAGGCGCCGGTGTACTCCAGCACCTCGGCGGCGGTCTTGAGCTTGACGAGGAAGTGCGCCACCTCGGTCTTGATGCCGCCGTTGCCGGCGATGTACATCTCCCAGCCGCTGTCCACGCCGATGATGCCCACGTCCTTGATGCCCGATTCGGCGCAATTGCGCGGGCAGCCCGACACGGCGAACTTCACCTTGTGCGGCGCATACATGCGCCACATGGCGCGCTCCAGGTCCTTGCCCATCTGGGTGCTGTCCTGGGTGCCCATGCGGCACCATTCGCTGCCCACGCAGGTCTTCACCGTGCGCAGTGCCTTCGCATAGGCATGTCCGCTGGGCATGCCTATGTCCTTCCAGACGTTCTGCAGGTCTTCCTTCTTCACGCCCAGCAGGTCGATGCGCTGGCCGCCGGTGACCTTGACGGTGGGGATCTTGTATTTGTCCACCGCATCGGCAATGCGGCGCAGCTCGTCGGCCGTGGTCTCACCGCCCCACATGCGCGGGATCACGCTGTAGGTGCCGTCCTTCTGGATGTTGGCGTGGCTGCGCTCGTTGATGAAGCGGCTTTGCGGGTCGTCCCTGGCCTCCTTGGGCCAGGTGCTGATGAGGTAGTAGTTGACGGCCGGGCGGCACGATGAGCAGCCGTTGGGCGTCTTCCATTCCATGAACTTGAAGACGTCCGAGATGGTCAGCAGCTTGCTGTTGCGGATCGCATCGCGCACGGCCTGGTGCCCATGGTCGGTGCAGCCGCACATGGCCTTGAGCTTCGGGGTGGCCGAATAGTCGCCGCCGGCGGTGAACATCAGGATCTGTTCCACCAGCCCGGTGCAGGAGCCACACGACGCGCTGGCCTTGGTGTGCTTGCGCACCTCGTCCAGCGTGAACAGGCCCTTTTCCTTGATGGCCCTGCAGATGGTGCCCTTGTTCACGCCGTTGCAGCCGCAGACCTCGGCATCGTCGGGCATGGTGGCGGCCTTGCTGTGGCCTTCATGGCCCGCATCGCCGATGTTCGATTCGCCGAACATCAGCTTGTCGCGGATGTCGCTCACGCTGCGGCCATCGCGCAGCAGCTTGAAGTACCAGCTGCCGTCCACCGTGTCACCGTACAGGCAGGCGCCCACCAGCTTGTCACCCTTGAGCACCAGCTTCTTGTACACGCCGCCTGCGGGATCGCTCATGACGATTTCCTCGGTGCCCTCGGCGCCCATGAACTCGCCGGCGCTGAACAGGTCAATGCCGGTGACCTTGAGCTTGGTGGACGTGAGCGAGCCGCTGTAGCGGCCAATGCCGAACTGCGCCAGGTGGTTGGCCGCCACCTTGGCCTGCTCGAACAGCGGCGCCACCAGGCCATAGGCAATGCCGCGGTGCGCGGCGCATTCGCCCACGCTGTAAATGCGCGCGTCGGTCACGGTCTGCATGGTGTCGGTGACCACGATGCCGCGGTTGCAGTGCAGGCGCATGCTCTCGGCCAGCGCGGTGTTGGGGCGGATGCCCACGGCCATGACGACCAGGTCGGTTTCGACTTCGGTCCCGTCCTTGAATCTGATCGACTTGACCCGGCCCGCTTCGTTGCCGGTCAGTTCTTGTGTCTGTGCGCCGATCAGGAACTTGAGGCCCCGGTCTTCCAGCGACTTCTGCAGCAGCTTGCCGGCCACGTCGTCCAGCTGGCGCTCCATCAGCCACGGCATCACATGCACCACCGTCACGTCCATGCCGCGCAGCATCAGGCCGTTGGCGGCCTCCAGGCCCAGCAGGCCGCCGCCGATGACCACCGCCTTTTTGTATTTCTGCGACGCCTCGATCATGGCGTTGGTGTCGGCAATGTCGCGGTAGGCGATCACGCCCTGCAGGTCCTTGCCCGGCACCGGCAGGATGAACGGGCTGGAGCCGGTGCACATCAGCAGGCGGTCGTATTCCTCCTCGGTGCCGTCCTCGGCGCGCACGATGCGGCGCACGCGGTCCACCTGCACCACCTTCTTGCCCGCGTGCAGGGTGATGTTGTTTTCCTTGTACCAATCCCAGGAGTTCAGCACGATCTCGTCCAGCGTCTGCTCACCCGCGAGCACGGGCGACAGCAGGATGCGGTTGTAGTTGGGGTGCGGCTCTGCGCCGAACACGGTGATGTCGTACAGGTCCGGCGCGACCTTGATCAGTTCTTCCAGCGTGCGCACACCGGCCATGCCGTTGCCCACCATCACGAGTTTCATTTTCTTCATGGGATGTTTCTCAGTGTTTGCGTTCCATGTCGATGCACACGACCGCGGGTTGCCTGTTCCAGCGCAACGCGATCACATAGGGGTGGCGGCGCACGCGGGCGCGCGTGCCGGTGGTGCCCTGCAGCTTGACGGGCACCGATATCTCCAGCTCCGGTCCCAGCGTGCGGCGGGCATTGCCGCCCAGGGTGTTGGCGATCTCGCCCACGGCGTCCAGCAGGTTGCCGTCGGACAGGTCGGTTTCGTGCTGCAGCAACAGCAGCTCGCGCAGCAGCGGCGGCGGCATGGACACGATGACCTGGCCGTTGTAGCTGCCCGAGAAAGTCACGATGCCGTTGAATTCATACCCCGCCACGTCGCCCGTGCCCAGGAAGGCCGACGTGATCTGCGGCTCCTGCGTGGTGGTGGTCTTGAAGTAGTGGCGCACGGAGTCCACAAACATCTTCAGTTCGTCTTCGCTCAGGGCGTTCATGGCTTGGCATCCATCACGTCCAGCAGGGCCAGGCGCAGTTCATCGTCGCTGAAGGGCTTGGCCACGAAGCCGCGCGCGCCATGGCGCAACGCGGCAATGGCGGTGGACTTGTCGGACAGCGCACTGACCACCAGGATGTTCACCTTGGGCAGCAGCTTCATCAGGTTGCGGATGCATTCAATGCCGTCCATCTCCGGCATGGTCAGGTCCATGGTCACCACGTCGGGCCGCGCGGCCTGGGCGATGCGCACCGCCTCCACCCCGTTGTGCGCCAGCCCCACGATGGAGATGCCGGCGAGGGCGCCGCCTTGCACCACCCGGGCGATGCGGGTGCGGATCATGTTGGAGTCGTCGACGATCAGCATTCGCATGGCTTTATCCAGAGAAGCGGATACGGAACTCGGTGAACTGGCCGGGCGTGGAGCTGAGCATCATGCGGGCGCCCAGGCGCTGCACATTGGCCTGCACCACGTCCAGGCCCATGCCGCGGCCCGCATGCAGGCTCAGCGATTGCGCGGTGGAAAAGCCCGGCTTGAAGATGTGGGCGATCACCTGCTTGTCGTCAAAGCTTTCCAGCTGCGCGGCGGTGTACCAGCCCAGCTCGATCAGCCGTGCGCGCACCGGCGCCGCGGCCAGGCCCCGGCCGTCGTCACGCACCGACAGTGTCCAGTCGGTCTCGTTGCGCAGCAGCTGCACGTCCACCCGGCCCGCCGGTGCCTTGCCTGCCGCAGCGCGTGTGGCCGGCGGTTCAATGCCGTGGGCCACGGCGTTGCGCGCCAGCTGCACCGCGATCTCCCGCACCAGGTCGCGCACCTGGGGCTCTAGGTCGTCCTGGCTGCCCATGCGCACCACCGGCTCCACCTGCTTGCCGCTGTCGGCGGCCACGCTTTGCAACAGGCGGGCGATGTGGTCGTTGATGCGCTCGCCCGCCGGGGCAGCGTCGGCCGCGCCCGCGCGCTGGATGCCCGTCAGCCCCTTGAGCGCGGCCACCTTGTTGAGCAGGTCTTCCAGCGGCATGGGCAGCGACAGCAGGGCATCGCCCATGTTGCGTGCGCCCGGCTCGCGGACGCGCAGCAGCTCGGATTCAAAGGCGTGGGCCTGCGCGGCCAGCGTGTCCAGGCCCAGCGTGCCGGCGTCGCCCTTGATGGCGTGCACACGGCGGCAGGCTTCGTTGATGGCCTTCAGCACCGCTGTCTCGCTGGAGGCTGCCGACGTGCTGCGCAGCAGGTCGTTGACTTCCAGCAGCAGGCTTTCGGCGCGCGCCACGAACTGGCGCAGCATGGCCGGGTCGGCGTCGAAGGCCCGCAGCAGCATGGAAAATTCCTTCTGCGAACGCTGGCGCTCGTCCATGAGCTTGGCTTCCAGCTCCATGCGGGTGGTGATGTCCTGCACCGTCACCAGCAGGTGGCGCACGGCGTCGCCTTCCTGCACGCGGTTGAAGTGGAACGACAGCCAGCGCCGCTGTTCCTGGCCGAGCCGGTTCTTGACCGACACCTCCACGTTGGACAGCGGGTTGATGCCCTGCACCAGCGCCTCCTTCACATGGGGGGCAAACAGCAGCTCCACATAGTCGCGTGCGTCGGCCAGCGATTTGGCCGACACCAGCGGTGCCAGCAGTGCAAAGAAATCGTCGCCCGGTGCCAGCGTGGAGCCAAACAGGCTGTGCGCCGAGCGCGATACCTGCGAGCCCAGCCGCGAATCGGGCGTGAGCAGGAACAGGCCTTCGCGCACGCTGGTCAGGATTTCACGGTTTTCCTCATTGGCAGCTTCGATCTCGGCGTCCGAGGTGCGCAGGCGGCGCAGGAACTTGAACAGGATGAAGGCGAAGTTCAGCAGCGCAAGCGCAATACCGGCGGTCTGCACCATGCGCAGCGTGTTGGCGCGCTGCGAGGCCACGGATTCCAGCGCCGTCGTCAGCTCGTTCATCAGGCCCAGCAGGCGCAGGTTGTTGGAGCGCGCGTAGTCCACTGCAGCCTGCAGCTCGGCCTCGCTGGCCGAGCCCGCCAGCACCGGCGCCAGCCGCTGCTGATAGGGCGTCCACAGCGCCTGTGCCTTGGCCAGGATGTCGGCCGCGCGCTCGCCCTGCGCCGCCTCCAGGTACACCGGCTTGCCGTCACCGCCGGGCACTGTCGCACCGTTCTGGAAGCCCTTGAGCGAGGTGTCGAACAGCCGCACGGCGGCGGCCAGCTCGTCCAGGTCCGGGCCGGCCGCCACGCCCTTGGCGCGCGCAGTTTCCACGGCCAGCAAGGCCTTGGCGGTGCGCTGCGACAGCATGCGCTGGCGCCCCGCCAGGTTGATGCCGATGGCGTCCTGCGCAATCTGGAATGAGGTGTAGAAGTTCAGCACCAGCACGCCCAGGTCGAACAGCAGGAACAGCGCCACCGCGATGATGATCTCGCGGTACTTGCCGAACGAGAAGCCGCGCGCTCGGGCAGACGGCGTGCGTTGTACGGCGGGCGAGGCTGGCTGCATGGGTGCAGCGGAGGCGGGCATTACGGCGGTCATGGTTTCTCCCTGCTGTGGCGTGCTTTCAAGCTGCGATTTTTTCTACGTGGGCCTGGCGCGTATAGAGGAAATCGATCACGGCCTTGCGGCATTGCAGGTAGCCGCGGTCCTCGGCCAGTGCCACCCGGTTGCGCGGGCGCGGCAGGTCCACGCGCAGGATCTCGCCGATGGTGGCGGCCGGGCCGTTGGTCATCATCACGATGCGGTCGGACAGCAGAACGGCCTCGTCCACGTCGTGCGTGACCATCACCACCGTGGCCTGCGTCTTGGTCACGATGTCCAGCAGCTCGTCCTGCAGTTTGGCGCGCGTGAGCGCGTCCAGCGCGCCGAAGGGCTCGTCCATCAGCAGTACCTTGGGCTCCATGGACAGCGCGCGCGCAATGCCCACACGCTGCTTCATGCCACCGGATATTTCACCGGGGCGCTTTTGCGCGGCCGCGCTCAGCCCCACCAGTGCCAGCGCCGCGTCGGTGCGGGCCTTGAGCTGGGGCTTTTTCTCCGTCATGCCAAACACGCGCTCCACCGCCAGGTACACGTTGTCAAAGCAGGTCAGCCAGGGCAGCAGTGAATGGTTCTGGAACACCACCGCGCGTTCGGGGCCGGGGCCCGCGATCTCGCGGTTGGCGCACAGCAGCGCGCCCTGGGTGGGCACCGTCAGGCCGGCGATCAGGTTCAACAGCGTGGACTTGCCGCAACCGGAATGGCCGATCAGTGCCACGAACTCGCCCTTGGCCACCGTGAGGTTGATGTCCCGCAGCGCGACAAACGGCCCCCTGGCGGTCTTGAACGTCTGTGCAACGCCCTGGACTTCAATGTATTTGCTGCTCAGGGAATCGCTCATGACTTCACCTCCTCAAACGTGAATGCCGTGGCCAGCTTGATCAGCGCGAATTCGAGGACGAGCCCGACGAAGCCGATCACGAAGATGGCGATGATGATGTTCTTGACGTTCAGGTTGTTCCACTCGTCCCACACCCAGAAGCCAATGCCCACGCCGCCGGTCAGCATCTCGGCGGCGACGATCACCAGCCAGGCGGTGCCCACGGCCAGGCGCACGCCGGTCAGCATGTAGGGCAGCACGGCGGGGAACAGGATCCTGGTGACGATCTTCCATTCGGAGAGGTTCAGCACGCGCGCGACGTTCATGTAGTCCTGCGGCACGCGCTGCACGCCCACGGCGGTGTTGATCACCATGGGCCAGATCGAGCAGATGAAGATGGTCCAGATGGCCGCGGGGTTGGCGCCCTTGAACACCAGCAGGCCGATGGGCAGCCAGGCCAGCGGCGACACCGGGCGCAGCAGGCTGATCAGCGGGTTGAACATGCGGCTGAGGAAGGTGAAGCGGCCGATCATGAAACCCAGCGGGATGCCCACCAGCGCCGCCATGCCAAAGCCCACGGCCACGCGCTTGAGCGAGCTGTAGATGTTCCAGCCGATGCCCTGGTCGTTCGGGCCCTTGCTGTAGAACGGGTCGCTGAACACGCCCACGGCCTGCTTGAAGGTTTCCGTGGGCGACGGGAAGTTGGTGGTGCTGGTGGCAGACACGAGCTCCCACACAAGCACCAGCAGGCCCAGGCCCAGGATGGGCGGCACCACCCGCAGCCACAGGCCGCGCCAGTCGAACGGGATTTTCCCCCTCCCCCGCTGGGGGAGGGCAGGGGTGGGGGCGCTCGCGTCGTTGGCGGCAACGCTGGTGGCTTGAAGGGGCTGCCCCCTCCCCAACCCTCCCCCAGCGGGGGAGGGGGCCGGATTCACGGCGTCGGCCGAATGAAAAACTGCGCTGACCATGGTGTGCCCCTTACGCCTTGACCTTGAACGAGTCGGCGTACTTCTTCGGGTCCTTGCCGTCCCAGACCACGCCGTCAATCATCTTGCTGGTGCGCATGACGTCCTTGGGCACCGGCGTCTTGCTGGCGGCGGCAGCCTGCTTGTAGATGTCGATCTGGTTGATCTGCTTCGCAATGCCGAGGTAATCGGGGTGGTCCTTGATCAGGCCCCAGCGCTTGTGCTGCGTCAGGAACCACATGCCGTCCGACAGGTACGGGAAGCTCGCCGCGCCGTCGTTGTAGAACTTCATGTGGTTGGGGTCGTCCCAGGTCTTGCCCAGGCCGTTCTGGTAGCGGCCCAGGATGCGCTGGTTGATCGCGTCCACGCTGGTGTTCACATAGCTCTTGTCGGCCACGGTTTCGGCCATCTTCATCTTGTTCTGCAGGCCGGTGTCGATCCAGCGGCCGGCTTCCAGGATCGCGGCGGTCACGGCGCGCGCCGTGTTGGGGTATTTTTTGACGAACTCCGCCGTGGTGCCCAGGGTCTTTTCGGGGTGGTCCTTCCAGATGTCCTGGGTGGTCACGGCGGTGATGCCGATGCCGTCCATGATGGCGCGGTGGCCCCAGGGCTCGCCCACGCAGAAGCCGTCCATGTTGCCCACGCGCATGTTGGCCACCATCTGGGGCGGCGGCACCACGATGGCCTTGGCGTCCTTGAACGGGTTGATGCCGGCGCTGGCCAGCCAGTAGTACAGCCACATGGCGTGCGTGCCGGTCGGGAAGGTCTGGGCGAAGGTGTATTCGCGCTTGTCGGTGGCCATCAGCTTGGCCAGGCTGGCGGCGTCCACGGCGCCCTTGTCTGCGAGCTTCTTGCTCAACGTGATGGCCTGGCCGTTGTTGTTCAGGCTCATCAGGATGGCCATGTCTTTCTTGGGGCCGCTGGTGCCCATGTGCACGCCATAGATCAGCCCATACAGCACGTGGGCCATGTCCAGCTCGCCGTTGACCAGCTTGTCGCGCACACCGGCCCAGCTGGCTTCCTTGCTGGGGATGATCTTCACGCCGTACTTCTGGTCGATGCCCAGCACCGAGGCCATCACCACGCTGGCGCAGTCGGTCAGCGGGATGAAGCCGATCTTGACTTCCTTCTTCTCGGGCGCGTCCGACCCGGCGGCCCACACGCCGTGGTGGCCCAGCGTGGAGAACAGCGCCGCGGCGCCAGCCTTCTGGATGAAATCCCGGCGGGCGGGTGTTGCGGGGCTGGTGCCGGGGGTCTGCTGGGTCATGTTCAACTCCTGATCTGGATGGAAAAACAAAAACGGCGCCCATCTTTCGCCTGCGTTGCGCAGACGGAAAATGGACGCCGTTGTCCGGTGCAGGCTCTTGGGGAACCTGGCTGCCGGGCCGCCATTGGCCCGGCTATGTCTTCACTTAAGCATGAGCCGTGCCAGTTTTTCTTGCGTTGGAAACGCCGGTTTTCAGGGGTTGGGGCGCCTGAACCGGCCCAAGCTGGTGCATCAGGCCGGGGCGGGCACGCAAATTGTGCGGCGCAGCAACAGCGGTTTGCGGCTTACAGGTAGTCGGCCATGGACAGCACCGTCTCGGCCACATCCACCAGGCGGCGGTTCTGGCTCATGGCCGTCTGGCGCAGCATCTTGTGGGCGTCGTCCTCGCTCAGCTTGCGCGTGGCCATGAGCAAGCCCTTGGCGCGTTCGACCAGCTTGCGTTCGTTCAGCGCGGCGCGCACGGTCTGCAGCTCGTCGCTCATGGCCTGCAGGCGCTGCGCCTGGTCCTGCACCATGCCCAGGATGGACCGCTCCAGCTGGGGGCCGTAGCCGGCAGGCGCGTCCGCGCTGCTTTCGCGCGACAGCGTGTCCAGGAACACCTGCTGATCGCGCAGTTCGGCCCTGGCCTGTGCGATCTTGCGCTCGCACAGCGCACGCAGGTCGGCGGCCAGCAGTTCCTCCACGTCCTTCATGGCGTCCATGCGCAGGGTGCAGTTGTCAAACCAGTCGTGGCTCAGGTTGCGGTCCAGCGCGCCGCCGTCCGGCCCGCAGCCGAAGCGGCGCAGCCGCTCGATCTCCAGCAGCGCCGCACCTGATTGGCCGGCCAGCCAGGCCTGCACGATGGCGGGCTGTGAATAGTCGCGAAACACCTGCAGGCAGCGCTCCTGCGACTCCACCAGGTGCAGCCACTGTTGGCGGGTGGATGAATCGGTACGGCCCGAGGCAAACGCCGCCGAGCCGAAGGCGCGCTCCTGCCCGGCAAATTCCTTGCCCTGCATGAAATTGAACATGGCCACCAGCGCGCGCGAAATCTCCGGGTCGCCGGCGCTGTCGGCCGCCTCGAACACCACGGCCAGCAGCCCGGCGATCAGGCGCACATACCAGGCCGTGACTTCGGCGGGCGTGAGCTTCAGCGCGTCCACCTCGGCGCGCACGCCGGGCAGGGCGTCCAGCGCATGCAGCACCCAGGCCACGCGGCTGAACAGCCGCGCGCCGTGCCCGCCCTGGCGTGGCGCGGTGTCCAGCTGGTCGAAGTGCTGGCGCACCTGGGCCTCCACCTGGAGGCACTCGGTGCGCTGCAGGCACCGCGCATCGGCCAGCCGGGCACCGCCCGAGGCCAGGTAGACGTTGGACAGGCCGCGTTCGCGTTGCAGCGCATGGATCAGCCGCGCAATGACGCTCACCAGCTCGCTGGTGAGGGCAAGCTGCTCCAGCTCGCCGATTTCGCACTGGCGCGCGGCGACAAGAAAGCTGAGTCCGGATTTCATCGTGTGGCTTTGCACAGCAACAACCGTGCCGCCGGGCAAACCCACCTAAACTCGGCCGATGCTTGTGCTTGGAATTGAATCGTCCTGCGACGAAACCGGCGTGGCCCTGGTGGACGCAGCCGGCGCCGGCGTGCCCGTGTTGCTGTCCCATGCGCTGCACAGCCAGATCGACATGCACCAGGCCTATGGCGGCGTGGTACCCGAGCTGGCCAGCCGCGACCACATCCGCCGCGTGCTGCCGCTGGCCACTCAGGTCATGGGCGAGGCGGGCCGAACGCTGGGCGAAGTGGATGTGGTGGCCTACACCCGCGGACCCGGGCTGGCGGGCGCGCTGCTGGTGGGCGCGGGCGTGGCCTGCGCACTGGGCGCCGCACTGGACCGGCCGGTGATCGGCGTGCATCATCTGGAGGGGCATTTGCTGTCGCCCTTCCTGAGCGCGGACCCGCCGGCCTTTCCGTTCGTGGCGCTGCTGGTGTCGGGGGGCCACACGCAGCTGATGCGCGTGGACGGCGTGGGCCGCTACGAACTGCTGGGCGAGACGATTGACGATGCGGCGGGTGAAGCCTTTGACAAGTCCGCCAAGCTCATGGGGCTGGGATATCCGGGCGGGCCAGCGCTGTCGCGCCTGGCCCGCGAGGGGGATGCCGCGGCCTTCAAGCTGCCGCGGCCGCTGCTGCACAGCGGTGACCTGGACTTTTCATTCGCGGGGCTGAAGACGGCGGTGCTGACGCAGGCCAAAAAGCTGGGCGACACGCTGGAAGCCAGAAAGGCCGACCTGGCCGCATCGACCGAGGCGGCCATTGTGGAGGTGCTGCTGAAGAAGTCGCTGGCGGCGCTGAAGCAGACGGGGCTGAAGCGGCTGGTGGTGGCCGGCGGCGTGGGCGCCAACTGGCTGTTGCGCACGCAGCTCAATGAAGCCTGCGCCAGGGCCGGCGTGCGCGTGCACTACCCTGAGCTGCACCTGTGCACCGACAACGGCGCCATGATCGCGATGGCCGGCGCGATGCGCCTGCAGGCGCAGATGCAAACGGCCAGCAAGGCCTACGCTTTTGACGTCAAACCCCGCTGGCCGCTCACCGAAGTGGCGTGATCACTGAATATTCAGTTGGGTGACCCTGCTGACCGGCACCTGCTTGGCCAGCGTGAGGGTCAGCACGCCGTTTTCCAGCCGGGCGGCGCTGGCCGTCACGTCAATTTCCTGCGGCAGCTCGTAGGCGGCCTTGTACTGGCGCTTGGCGTCGGCCCGGGTCTCGATGCGCACCACGGTGCCTTCGATGCCGATGTTCAGCTCTTCACGCGACACGCCGGGCACGTCCAGCGACAGCGTCCACTGCTTGTCGTCCTGCTCGATGCCGGTCTGGTTGCGGGTTCCGGTGGAGAAGGCTTCGTTGATGAAACGCTCGAAATTGCCGTCAAAAGAACGGAAAGCCGGGGAAACAGCGCGGGTGCGGGGAACGGTAGCGAGAAACATGGTTGCTCCTGTCATTAAATGGGGTGCAAGCGGCGGGTTTTGGACCGTGGGCGCCTCCTACACTGCGCGGCTCTCACCGTGATCGCCGCATGCAACCTATCTGTACGCGGCGCCTACTTTTTCAAGGGAAACCAACAATGAAAAATGTGTTCTTGCAGGGCTTGAAATGCGTGGCCGCATCGCTATTTCTTTGCGCCGCGGCGCTGGCCCAGACGCAGCCCGCGCCCATCCGGCTGGCCATGATCGAAGGCCTGAGCGGGGGCAACGCGAACGGCGGCGAAGCGGTGTTTCGCAACCTGGTCTGGGCGCTGGAGCGCGTCAACGAGCGCGGTGGCGTGCCCTTGCCCGGCGGTGCCCGGCGCATGGTGCTGGAGCGCTACGACAGCAAGGGCCAGATCGAGGAGGCGCTGTCGCTGCTGCGCGCGGCCATTGACTATGGCGCGCAGTTCATCCTGCAGGGCAATTCGTCGGCCGTGACAGCGGCGCTGATCGACGCCGTCAACAAGCACAACGAACGCGAGCCGCGCCGGCGCGTGGTGCTGCTGAACTACTCGGCCGTGGACCCCATCCTGACCAATGAGAAATGCAGCTTCTGGCACTTCCGCTTTGACGCCCATGCCGACATGCGCATGGCCGCGCTCATGGCCGTGCTCAAGGACGACAAGGCCGTGAAGTCCGTGTATCTGCTGGGGCAGGACTACAGCTTTGGCCAGGCCGTGCTGCGCGAGGCGCGGCGCCAGCTGGGCGCGCAGCGCCCTGATGTGCAGATCGTGGGCGACGAGCTGCACCCCGTGCTGCGCATCAAGGACTTCGCGCCCTACGCGGTCAAGATCAAGGCCAGCGGCGCTGATGCGGTGATCACCGGCAACTTCAGCAACGACCTGACGCTTCTGGTGAAGGCCGCGCGCGAAGTGGGTTTCGAGGGCAAGTTCTATACGTTCTATGGCAACGCACTGGGCGCGCCGGCCGCCATTGGCGAAGCCGGCATCGGCCGCGTGATCGCCGTGGCCGACTGGCTGCCCAATGTGCCGACGACGCAGAGCGAGGCGTTCTACCAGTCGTTTCGCGCGCGTTACCCCAAACCGTCCGACGACTACGTTCACATGCGCATGCACCTGATGGTGGAGGCACTGGCCCAGGCCATTGCGAAAGCCGGCACGACCGAAGCCGCCCCGGTGGCCACGCAGCTGGAGCGCGTGAGCGTGTCGCTGGGCGGGCAGGGCGGCGCCATGCGCGCGGTGGACCACCAGTTCCAGCAGCCGCTGACCGTGGGGCTGATGGACCGCCAGGGCACGCCCGGCGTGAAATTTGACGTGGAAGGCTCGGGCTACGGCTTCCGCGTGATCCGCTCGATCACGGCGGCCCAGGCGCAGCAACCCCACAGCTGCGCCATGGCACGGCCTCAGTGATACTTCAGGGCATGCGCCAGACCATCCAGAACCTTGAAGAATCGAAAATCCGTGAAGTCGCCAATGCCGGCATGGGCCGCCCGGACGTGTTGGCCTTCTGGTTTGGCGAGAGCGACGAAGTCACCCCTGATTTCATCCGCCAGGCCGCGATTGAATCGCTGCAAAAGGGCGAAACCTTCTATTCCCACAACCTGGGCCTGCCCGAGCTGCGCCAGGCGGTGGCGGACTACACCAGCGCCTTGCATGGCCCGGTGGATGCCGGGCGCATCGCCATCACATCGGGCGGCGTCAATGCGCTGATGCTGGCGGTGCAGGCCCTGGTGGAGGCGGGCGACGAAGTGGTGGCGGTCACGCCGGTGTGGCCCAACCTGACGGCCCAGCCCCTGATCCTGGGCGCCAAACTTACCTGCGTGCCGCTCAAGCCCGTGGACGGCGCCTGGACGCTGGACCTGGCGGCGCTGCTGGCGGCGGTGACGCCGGCCACGAAGCTGCTGGTCATCAACGCACCGAACAACCCCACCGGCTGGACGCTGACCCGCGCCGAACAGCAGGCCATCGTGGACCATTGCCGCCAGACGGGCACCTGGATCCTGGCCGACGAGGTGTACGAGCGGCTGTACTACGAACCCACATCGAACGGTTGCGCGCCGAGCTTTCTGGATGTAGCCCAACCCGATGACCGGCTGGTGGTGGTGCACAGCTTCTCCAAGAGTTTCCTGATGACCGGCTGGCGCCTGGGTTGGCTGGTGATGCCGCCGGCGCTGGTGCCGCACATGGGCAAGCTGCTGGAATTCAACACCTCGTGTGCCAGCGTGTTCACGCAGCGCGCGGGCATCGTGGCCCTGCAGCGCACGGCCGACGTGACGCCCCGTGTCGTCGCGCATCTGAAGGCGTGCCGCGATACCCTGGTGCCCCTGCTGCAGGCCGTGCCCGGCGTGCGCGTGGCCCCGGCCAAAGGCGGCATGTACGCCTTTTTCCAGCTGGACGGGCACCCTGACTCGCTGGAAACCGCCAAAAGGCTGGTGGCCGAAGCCGGCCTGGGCCTGGCCCCCGGCAATGCCTTCGCCCCCGAAGCCCAGGGCTGGCTGCGCTGGTGTTTCGCCTCCAGGGATCTGGCCCGGTTGGGGCAGGGCGTGGAGCGCCTGAAGGACTGGTTAAGCCGGAAGTAACAGTTCCAGGATGCCGCGGAACCGGCGCCGCCGGGCCGCCAGCATCGCCCCAGTGGGGGGAGGCGGCCGCGGGCCGCTTCGGGGGGGGCGTGCCGCCCAGGGGGCGTTGTATAATCCCAAGGCTTTGCATTCTGCAAGCGCACGTTGGGGTGCAATTCCAGTCCCCCAACGCAAGTTAAAACTTTCAAAGGAAACCACATGCTCGCATCCACCACGGCAGAGGTCGTCAAGGCCAATGCACGCAGCGCCAACGACACCGGCAGCCCCGAAGTGCAAGTTGCACTGCTGACCGCCCGCATCAACGAACTCACCCCGCACTTCAAGACGCACGCCAAGGACCACCACGGCCGCCGCGGTCTGCTGCGCATGGTGAACCGCCGCAAGAGCCTGCTGGCCTACCTGAAGGCCAAGGACGCCGACCGCTACACCGCGCTGATCGCCAAGCTGGGCCTGCGCAAGTAAGAACACCAGAAACGAAAACGCCTGAGTTAGCCCGCTAGCTCAGGCGTTTTTTACTTCGGAGACAGGCCAGACGGATACGCGCTGTGTCATTCCATCAGGGATCACCTGATTCTTGATGGAATGGCATCGTGTTCAGACCGCCAGCCTCCGGGCCCCGGGTGCAGCCTCATGCGCCCACACCCAAGGAGATATGAACATGAGCATTTTCAACAAAGTCACCAAGACCTTCCAGTGGGGCCAGCACAAGGTCGTCCTGGAAACCGGCGAAATCGCCCGCCAGGCTTCCGGCGCCGTCATCGTGGACATCGAAGGCACCGTGGTGCTGGCCACCGTGGTGGGTTCCAAGTCGTCCAAGCCCGGCCAGGACTTCTTCCCCCTGACCGTGGACTACATCGAGAAGACCTACGCCGCCGGCAAGATCCCCGGCAGCTTCTTCAAGCGTGAAGCCAAGCCCAGCGAACACGAAACCCTGACCAGCCGCCTGATCGACCGCCCGATCCGCCCGCTGTTCCCCGAAGGCTTCTTCAACGAAGTGCACGTGGTCATCCACACCCTGTCGCTGAACCCCGAAGTGGACGCCGACATCGCCGCCATGATCGGCGTGAGCGCCGCGCTGTCGGTCTCCGGCCTGCCGTTCAACGGCCCCATTGGCGCCGCGCGCGTGGGCTACATCAACGGTGAATACGTCCTGAACCCGGGCCAGACCCAGCGCAAGGACAGCCAGATGGACCTGGTGGTGGCGGGCACCGAAGCCGCCGTGCTGATGGTTGAATCCGAAGCCCTGCAGCTGTCCGAGGAAGTCATGCTGGGCGCCGTGGTGTTTGGCCATGACCAGGGCAAGATCGCCATCAACGCCATTCACGAACTCGTGCGCGACGCCGGCAAGCCGGCCTGGGACTGGCAGCCGCCCGCCAAGGACGAGCCGTTCATCGCCAAGGTCAATGCCCTGGCCGAAGACAAGCTGCGCGCCGCCTACCAGATCCGCAGCAAGCAGGCCCGCACCCAGGCCCTGCGCGAAGCCACGGCCGCGGTCCATGCCGCGCTGAAGGCCGAAGGCGCCGAATTTGACGCCGTCAAGGTGGACGCGCTGCTGTTCGACATCGAAGCCAAGATCGTGCGCAGCCAGATCCTGTCGGGTGAGCCCCGCATTGACGGGCGCGACACGCGCACCGTGCGCCCCATCGAGATCCGCAACGGCGTGCTGCCCCGCACCCACGGCTCGGCCCTGTTCACGCGCGGCGAAACGCAGGCGCTGGTGGTGGCCACCCTGGGCACCGAGCGTGACGCGCAGCGCATCGACGCGCTGATGGGTGAATACGAAGACCGCTTCATGCTGCACTACAACATGCCTCCCTTCGCCACCGGTGAAGTGGGCCGCATGGGCAGCACCAAGCGCCGCGAAATCGGCCACGGCCGCCTGGCCAAGCGCGCCCTCGTGGCGGTGCTGCCCACCAAGGAAGAGTTCCCCTACACCATGCGCGTGGTGTCCGAGATCACCGAATCCAACGGCTCGTCGTCGATGGCCTCGGTGTGCGGCGGCTGCCTGTCGCTGATGGACGCCGGCGTGCCCATGAAGGCCCACGTGGCCGGCATCGCCATGGGCCTGATCAAGGAAGGCAACCGCTTCGCGGTGCTGACCGACATCCTGGGCGACGAAGATCACCTGGGTGACATGGACTTCAAGGTGGCGGGCACCACCGCCGGCATCACCGCGCTGCAGATGGACATCAAGATCCAGGGCATCACCCGCGAAATCATGCAGGTGGCGCTGGCGCAGGCCAAGGAAGCACGCGTGCACATCCTGGGCGAGATGCAGTCCGCCATGGGCGAAGCCAAGGCCGAAGTCTCCAGCTTCGCGCCCAAGCTGTACACCATGAAGATCAACCCCGAGAAGATCCGTGACGTGATCGGCAAGGGCGGCGCTGTCATCCGCGCGCTGACAGAAGAGACCGGCTGCCAGATCAACATCGAGGAAGACGGCACCATCACCATCGCCGCCACCGACGCCGCCAAGGCCGACGAGGCCAAGAAGCGCATCGAGCAGATCACCGCCGAAGTCGAAATCGGCAAGGTCTACGAAGGCCCGGTCACCAAGATCCTGGACTTCGGCGCGCTGGTCAACCTGCTGCCTGGCAAGGACGGCCTGCTGCACATCAGCCAGATCGCCCATGAGCGCGTGGAGAAGGTCACCGACTACCTGTCTGAAGGCCAGATCGTCAAGGTCAAGGTGCTGGAGACCGACGAGAAGGGCCGCGTCAAGCTGTCCATGAAGGCACTGCTGGACCGTCCGGCCCAGGCACCGCGTGAGCCGCGCGAGCCGCAGCCCCAGGCGCCGGCCGCGCCCCAGGAGTAATTGCTGCCGTTTGGACAACGCCCCGCGCGGACACCCTGTCCCGCCGGGGCCCCAAAGACCATGCAAGCCATTGAAATCAGCAGTTTTGGTGGGCCTGACGTGCTTCGTCCGGGCGAGCGGGCTGCGCCCGTCGCGGGCGCGGGCGAGTTGTTGATCCGGGTGGCGGCCAGTGGCGTGAACCGCCCTGACGTTTTGCAGCGCACGGGCAACTATCCGGTTCCGCCAGGTGCCTCGGACATCCCCGGGCTGGAAGTGGCCGGCATCATTGAATCGGGTGACGCGGCTGCCATGGCCGCCGCGGGCCTGAAGACCGGTGACCGCGTCTGCGCGCTGGTGGCGGGTGGTGGCTATGCACAGCTGTGCGTGGCGCCTGTGGGCCAGTGCCTGCCGGTGCCGCGTGGCCTGACCGATATCGAGGCTGCATCGCTGCCCGAGACCTTCTTCACCGTCTGGAGCAATGTGTTTGACCGCGCCCGCCTGCAGGCGGGCGAGACGCTGCTGATCCAGGGTGGCTCCAGCGGCATCGGCGTGACCGCCATCCAGATGGCCAAGGCATTGGGCGCGCGCGTGATCGTCACGGCAGGCAGCGACGACAAGTGCGCCGCCTGCGTGGCGCTGGGTGCCGACCACGCCATCAACTACAAGACCCACGACTTCGCCGAAGAGGCCAGGCGCCTGACCGGCGGTGCCGGTGTGAACGTGGTGCTGGACATGGTGGCTGGCAGCTACGTGGCACGCGAAATCGAATGCCTGGCTGAAGACGGCCGCCTGGTCATCATTGCGGTGCAGGGCGGCATCAAGAGTGAATTCAATGCCGGCCTGGTGCTGCGCAAGCGCTTGCTCATCACCGGCTCCACGTTGCGCCCCCGGCCGGTGGCATTCAAGGCCGCCATTGCGCAGGCGTTGAAGGCGCATGTGTGGCCGCTGCTGGAAAGCGGCGCCATCAAGCCGGTGATCCACAGCACGTTTGCGGCGGCTGACGCGGCAAAGGCCCATGGGCTGATGGAGTCCAACCAGCACATCGGCAAGATCGTCCTGACCTGGTAGAGCCATGAAGAAAAAACTGATCGCAGGCAACTGGAAGATGAACGGCAGCATCGAGGCCAATGACGGTCTGGTGCGCGCCGTGCTCGCCGGCATGGGTACGCCGGGTTGTGCCGTTGCCGTCTGTGTGCCGGCGCCGTACCTGGCCCAGCTGCAGATGCTGCGCGCCGCGTCCGCGCTGGAGCTGGGGGCGCAGGACGTGTCGGCCCACGACAAGGGCGCCTACACCGGCGAGGTATCCGCCGCCATGCTGCGCGAGTTCGGTGTGCGCTACGCCATCGTGGGCCATTCCGAGCGCCGCCAGTACCACGGCGAGACCGACGTGCTGGTGGCCGACAAGGCCAAGGCCGCGCTTGCGCAGGGCATCACGCCCATCGTCTGCGTGGGCGAAACACTGGCACAACGCGAAGCAGGGCAGACCGAAGAGGTCGTCAAGCGCCAGCTCGCCGCGGTCATCCATGCCAACGGCCATTGCGTCAGCGAACTGGTTGTGGCCTATGAGCCCGTGTGGGCCATCGGCACCGGCAAGACGGCGTCGCCCCAGATGGCCCAGGCCGTGCACGCTGTGCTGCGTGCGCAGTTGCGGGCTGCCACGCCCCAGGCCGACCGCGTGCAGATCCTGTATGGCGGCAGCATGAACGCCGCCAACGCAGCGGAACTGCTGGCCCAGCCCGACATTGACGGTGGCCTGATCGGCGGTGCGTCGCTGAAAGCTGCCGATTTCCTGACGATTGTTACGGCAGCCGGCCGCGCGTAAGCACCGGATGCAATGAATTTAGGAGTTACCGAATGAACGTTATCCTCACCATCATCCTGGCTGTGCAGATGATCGCCGCCCTGGTCATGATCGGCCTGATCCTGATCCAGCATGGCAAGGGCGCCGACATGGGCGCGGCTTTCGGCAGCGGCGGCTCGGGCAGCCTGTTTGGCGCTAGCGGCAGTGCCAACTTCATGTCCCGCACCACAGGGGTGCTGGCAGCCGTGTTTTTCGCCTGCACGCTGCTGCTGGCCTACTTTGGCAACCTGCGTCCCGCCGATTCGGGCAGCGTGCTGGACCGCGCCACCGTGACGGCGCCCGCAGCCGTGCCTGCTCCCGCGGCCTCCGGCGCGGCGCAAATTCCGGGCACGGCCGCCCCCGCCACGCCCGCCCCGGTCCCGGCGCCGGCACCTGCTGTCGGTGCATCGGGCGCGGTGCAGATTCCAACCAAGTGACTTGCCTCTGAAATCGCCCCTGTTCCCAGCGGGAACACAGGGGTTTTCAGGGTAAACTCCTAGGCTGCCCGGAAAGCCAAAAGTCGAAAGATTCCTCATGCCATCCGGGCAGCAAAAAAACCGCCGTCGTGGTGAAATTGGTAGACACGCTATCTTGAGGGGGTAGTGGCGAAAGCTGTGCGAGTTCGAGTCTCGCCGACGGCACCAACAAGAAAGCCTGCCGGGCCACCCGGCAGGTTCAAGCGGTGACCTGAACCTCAAGATGAACCTCGATCAGTATCTCCCTGTCCTCTTGTTCATCCTGGTCGGCGTGGCCGTGGGCGTGCTGCCCCAGGTCCTGGGCTGGGTGCTGGGCCCCAACCGGCCCGACGCGGCCAAAAACTCCCCCTACGAATGCGGCTTCGAGGCCTTTGAAGACGCGCGCATGAAGTTTGACGTGCGCTACTACCTCGTGGCCATCCTGTTCATCCTGTTCGACCTGGAAATCGCGTTCCTCTTCCCCTGGGCCGTGGCGCTCAAGGAAATTGGCCCGACCGGCTTCTGGGCCATGATGGTTTTTCTGGGCATCCTCGTCGTGGGTTTCATCTACGAGTGGAAAAAAGGCGCCCTGGACTGGGAATAAAACATGGCAATCGAAGGCATCCTCAAGGAAGGCGTTGTCACCACCACGGTGGACTCCGTCATCAACTGGGCCAAGACCGGCTCGCTGTGGCCCATGACGTTCGGGCTGGCCTGCTGCGCGGTCGAAATGATGCACGCCGGTGCGGCGCGTTATGACATTGACCGCTTTGGCATGCTGTTTCGCCCCAGCCCCCGCCAGTCCGATCTCATGATCGTGGCCGGCACGCTGTGCAACAAGATGGCGCCGGCGCTGCGCAAGGTCTACGACCAGATGCCCGAGCCGCGCTGGGTGCTGTCCATGGGCTCATGCGCCAATGGCGGCGGGTACTACCACTACAGCTATTCGGTGGTGCGTGGCTGCGACCGCATCGTGCCGGTGGACGTATACGTGCCGGGTTGCCCGCCCACGGCCGAGGCGTTGCTGTACGGGATCATCCAGCTGCAACAGAAAATCCGCCGCACCAACACCATCGCGCGCGCCTGAGGGGAAACGATGACCGTATTTGCCGTCCGTCCCGAAGCCACCCAGGAAGCCGTTGCCGCGGCGCTGGGGGCGCGGGTCAAGAACATTTCCGTCCGGCTGGGCGAGGTCACCGTGACGGTGGCCGCAGCTGATTACCTGGCGTCCGCGCAGTTGTTGCGCGATGCCGAAGGCTGCAAGTTCGAGCAACTGATCGACCTGTGCGGCCTCGACTATTCCGAATACGGCCAAGGCCGCTGGGAGGGTGCACGCTACTGCGTGGCGGTGCACCTGCTGTCGGTTAGCCTGAACCAGCGCGTGCGGCTCAAGGTGTTCCTGCCCGACGATGATTTTCCGGTCGTGGATTCCGTCAACGAGGTATGGAATGCTGCCAACTGGTTCGAGCGCGAGGCATTCGACCTGTACGGCATCGTCTTTGAAGGCCACGCCGACCTGCGCCGCATCCTGACCGACTACGGATTCATCGGCCACCCGTTCCGCAAGGACTTCCCCACGTCCGGCCATGTCGAAATGCGCTACGACCCCGAGACCAAGCGCGTGATCTACCAGCCCGTGTCGATTGAGCCGCGCGAAATCACTCCCCGCATCATCCGCGAGGAAAACTATGGAGGCCTGCACTAAGCAGTAAGGCGTGCCATGGCAGAAATCAAAAACTACACCCTGAACTTCGGCCCGCAGCATCCGGCCGCCCACGGCGTGCTGCGCCTGGTGCTGGAGCTGGACGGCGAGGTCATCCAGCGCGCCGACCCCCACATCGGCCTGCTGCACCGTGCCACTGAAAAACTGGCCGAGAGCAAGACCTACATCCAGTCGCTGCCCTACATGGACCGGCTGGACTACGTGTCCATGATGGCCAACGAGCACGCCTATTGCCTGGCCATCGAAAAGCTCATGGGCATCGAAGTGCCCGAGCGCGCGCAGTACATCCGCGTCATGTTCTCCGAAATCACCCGGCTGCTGAACCACCTGCTGTGGCTGGGCGCGCACGGACTGGACTGCGGCGCGATGAACATGCTCATTTACTGCTTCCGAGAACGTGAAGACCTGTTCGACATGTACGAGGCCGTGTCCGGCGCGCGCATGCATGCGGCGTACTTCCGTCCCGGCGGCGTGTACCGCGACCTGCCCGACAGCATGCCGCAATACAAGGTCAGCAAGGTCAAGAACCAGCGCGCCATTGACCGCCTGAACGACAACCGCCAAGGCACCCTGCTCGATTTCATCGACGACTTCACCAAGCGGTTCCCGACCTATGTGGATGAATACGAAACCCTGCTGACCGACAACCGCATCTGGAAGCAGCGCACGGTGGGTATTGGCGTGGTGACGCCCGAGCGCGCCCTGAACCTGGGTTTCACGGGCGCGATGCTGCGTGGCTCCGGCATTGCCTGGGACCTGCGCAAGCAGCAGCCCTATGACGTGTACGACCGCATGGACTTCGACATCCCTGTGGGCAAGACGGGTGATTGCTACGACCGGTACCTGGTGCGCGTGGCCGAGATGCGACAGTCCAACCGCATCATCAAGCAATGCGTGGACTGGCTGCGCGTCAACCCCGGCCCGGTCATTACCGACAACCACAAGGTCGCAGCGCCATCCCGCGAATCCATGAAGTCCAACATGGAAGAGCTGATCCATCACTTCAAGCTCTTCACCGAGGGCTTCCACGTGCCCGAGGGCGAGGCTTACGCCGCCGTCGAACACCCCAAGGGCGAGTTCGGCATTTATCTGGTGAGCGACGGTGCCAACAAGCCTTACCGCCTGAAGATCCGTGCCCCCGGTTTCCCGCACCTGGCGGCGCTGGACGAGATGGGCAAGGGCCACATGATTGCCGACGCGGTTGCCATCATCGGAACGATGGACATCGTGTTCGGGGAGATTGACCGATGATTTCAGAAGCAACCCGCGCGCGTTTTGATCGCGAAGTGGCCAAGTACCCGGCCGACCAGAAGCAGTCCGCCGTCATGGCCTGTCTGGCCATCGTGCAGCAGGAGCAGGGCTACGTCAGCATCGAGAGCGAACGCCTGGTGGCCGACTACCTGGGCATGGCGCCGATTGCCGTGCACGAGGTCACCACCTTCTACAACATGTACAACCAGCAGCCGGTGGGCAAGTTCAAGCTCAACGTCTGCACCAACCTGCCTTGCCAGCTGCGCGACGGGCAGAAAGCCCTGAACCACCTGTGCGAAAAGCTCGGCGTGGAAATGGGCGGCACCACGGCCGATGGCCTGTTCACCGTGCAGCAAAGCGAATGCCTGGGCGCCTGTGCCGATTCGCCGGTGATGCTGGTCAACGACCGCACCATGTGCAGCTTCATGAGCAACGACAAGCTCGACCAGCTGATCGATGGGCTGAAAGGGGCGCAGGCATGAACGCGGATCAAGTTCTCTCGCAGTTCAAGGCGACGGGTGTCCAAACCTGCTTCCATGGCCGTCACATCAGCCCGCAGATCTACAAGGACCTGGATGGCAGCAACTGGCGCCTGAAAGATTACGAAGCGCGCGACGGCTACAAGGCGCTCAGGAAGATTTTGGGGATCGGAGCCGACGCAGGCGTCGGGGGCCTGACGCAGGACCAGGTCATCGCCACCGTCAAGGAATCGGCGCTGCGCGGCCGCGGCGGCGCGGGCTTTCCCACGGGCCTCAAGTGGAGCTTCATGCCCCGCCAGTTCCCGGGGCAGAAATACCTGGTGTGCAACTCCGACGAAGGCGAGCCGGGCACCTGCAAGGACCGCGACATCCTGCAATACAACCCGCATCAGGTCATTGAAGGCATGGCCATCGCCGCCTACGCGATGGGCATCACCGTGGGCTACAACTACATCCACGGCGAAATCTTCGAAACCTACAACCGCTTCGAGGAAGCGCTGGAAGAGGCCCGCGCGGCTGGTTACCTGGGCAACAACATCCTGGGCAGCAACTTCAGCTTCCAGCTGCATGCGGCGCACGGCTTCGGCGCCTACATCTGCGGCGAGGAAACCGCGCTGCTCGAATCACTGGAAGGCAAGAAGGGCCAACCGCGTTTCAAGCCGCCGTTTCCGGCCAGCTTCGGCCTGTACGGCAAGCCCACCACCATCAACAACACCGAGACCTTCGCGGCGGTGCCCTGGATCATCCGCAATGGCGGCCAGGCGTTCCTGGAAGTAGGCAAGCCCAACAACGGCGGCACCAAGATCTATTCGGTGTCGGGTGATGTGGAGCTGCCTGGCAACTACGAAGTGCCGCTGGGCACGCCGTTTGCCAAGCTGCTGGAGCTCGCGGGTGGCGTACGCCAGGGCCGCAAGCTGAAGGCCGTGATCCCCGGCGGCTCGTCGGCACCGGTGCTGCCGGCGCACATCATGATGGAATGCACGATGGACTACGACTCCATCGCCAAGGCCGGCTCCATGCTGGGCTCGGGCGCGGTCATCGTGATGGACGACACCCGCTGCATGGTCGAGTCGCTCAAGCGGCTGTCTTATTTCTACATGCACGAATCCTGCGGCCAGTGCACGCCATGCCGTGAAGGCACGGGCTGGCTGTGGCGCCTGGTGGACCGCATCCATACCGGCCATGGCAAGCCCACCGACATGGACCTGCTGAACTCCATCGCCGACAACATCCAGGGCCGCACGATCTGTGCGCTGGGTGATGCAGCGGCCATGCCGGTGCGCGCGATGATCAAGCACTTCCGGCATGAGTTCGAAGCAATGATCCAGAACCCCAAGCTCCAGGCCACGACTGAAGCCGCGCAGGCCTGAGAGGAAAGCACACCCCATGGTTGAAATCGAACTCGACGGCAAGAAGGTGGAGATCACCGAAGGCAGCATGATCATGCATGCGGCCGACAAGGCGGGCACGTACATCCCGCACTTCTGCTATCACAAGAAGTTGTCCATCGCGGCCAACTGCCGCATGTGCCTGGTCGATGTGGAAAAGGCGCCCAAGCCCATGCCGGCCTGCGCCACGCCCGTCACGCAGGGCATGATCGTGCGCACCAAGAGCGACAAGGCCATCAAGGCCCAGCAGTCGGTCATGGAGTTCCTGCTGATCAACCACCCGCTGGACTGCCCCATCTGCGACCAGGGCGGCGAATGCCAGCTGCAGGATCTGGCCGTGGGCTACGGCGCTTCCTCGTCGCGCTACGACGAGGAAAAGCGCGTGGTGCCCGTCAAGGACGTGGGCCCGCTGATTTCCATGCAGGAGATGAGCCGCTGCATCCACTGCACCCGCTGCGTGCGCTTTGGCCAGGAAGTGGCAGGCGTGATGGAGCTGGGCATGATCCACCGCGGCGAGCATTCCGAGATCACCACCATCGTCAGCGACACGGTGGACTCCGAGCTGTCGGGCAACATGATCGACATCTGCCCCGTGGGCGCGCTCACCAGCAAGCCATTCCGCTACAGCGCCCGGACCTGGGAACTGAGCCGCCGCAAGTCGGTCAGCCCGCACGACTCCACCGGTTCCAACCTGATCGTGCAGGTCAAGAACAACAAGGTCATGCGCGTGGTGCCGCTGGAAAACGAAGACGTCAACGAATGCTGGATCGCCGACCGCGACCGCTTCTCGTACGAAGCGCTCAACGGCGAAGACCGCCTGATGGCCCCCATGCTCAAGCAGGGCGGCGAATGGAAGACGGTGGACTGGCAGACCGCGCTGGAATACGTGGCCAACGGCCTGCGCCAGATCAAGGCCGACCATGGCGCGCAAAGCATCGGCACGCTGGCCAGCCCGCACAGCACCGTGGAAGAGCTGTATCTGGCCGGCGCACTGATGCGCGGTCTGGGCAGCGAGAACATCGACTACCGCCTGCGCAACGCCGAATTCCCCGCTGCGCAGGGTGCCCGTTGGCTGGGCACCTCCATCGCGTCGCTGTCGTCCCTGCAGCGCGTGCTGGTCGTGGGCTCCAACCTGCGCAAGGACCATCCGCTGTTTGCGCAGCGCATCCGCCAGGCCATCAAGAAAGGTGGCCAGGTCTGCGCCATCACCGACACCGCGCTGGACTGGGCCATGCCGCTGGCGCACAGCGCCGTGGTGCCTGCCGCCAGCTGGGCGCAGGCGCTGGCCGACGTGGCCGCAGCTATTGCCGCCGACAAGGGTGTTGAGGCGCCCGCCGCTGGGAACGCCACAGACGCTGCCAAAGCCATCGCCCAGTCGCTGCTGGGCGGCGAACGCAAGGCCATCCTGCTGGGCAACGCGGCAGCCCATCATGCAGGCGCCTCCAGCCTGCTGGCGCTGGCCAACTGGATCGGCCAGCAGACGGGCGCCACCGTGGGCTACCTCACGGAAGCCGCCAACACAGTGGGCGCCCAGCTGGCGGGCGCGCAGCCTGGCAACGGCGGCCTGAACGCCGGCCAGATGCTCGCGAACGCGGACGGGGCCCTCAAGGCCGTGCTGCTGCTCAACACCGAGCCGCGCTTTGACAGTGCTGCCGGTGCGCAGGGTGCCGCCGCTCTGGGCAAGGCCCAGATGGTCGTCACGCTGAGCCCGTTCAAGGCCAACATGGACATCAGCGATGTGCTGCTGCCCATCGCCCCGTTCACCGAAACGTCGGGTACCTTCGTCAACGCCGAGGGCCGCGTGCAGGGCTTCCATGCCGTGGTCAAGCCACTGGGCGAGACGCGGCCCGCGTGGAAAGTGCTGCGCGTGCTGGCCAACCTGATGGGTGTGCCGGGTTTTGATTTCGAGTCGTCGCAGGACGTGCTCGTGCAGGCCCGTGGCGCGCAGGACGCCGGCCAGACCCATGTGGCCGCCGGCAAGCTGGATAACACCACCACGGCCCCGATCAACCTGGCCGCTGCAGGCGCTGCGCCCGTGTCGGCATCCATCTACCAGCTGGACGGCATCGTGCGCCGCGCGGCGTCGCTGCAGCTGACGGCCGACGCGCGCAACGCCGCCATGGCCGCCGCTGCCCGTGAAGAGGTGGCCGCATGATTGACATGATCTACAACACGGGCCTGGGCCTGTCAGCCGCGGGCTGGTGGACCAGCCTGGCCTGGCCCGTCATCTGGAACCTGATCAAGATCGTGGTGGTGGTGGCGCCGCTGATGGGCGCCGTGGCCTACCTCACGCTGTGGGAGCGCAAGGCGATTGGCTTCACGCAGATCCGCGTGGGCCCCAACCGCATCGGACCGCTGGGTTTGCTGCAGCCGATTGCCGACGCGCTGAAGCTGCTGACCAAGGAAATCATCCTGCCCACGGTGGCCAACAAGGGCCTGTTCCTGCTGGGCCCGATCATGACCATCATGCCGGCGCTGGCGGCATGGGTGGTGATCCCGTTCGGCCCGGACGTGGCGCTGGCCAACATCAACGCGGGCCTGCTGTTCCTGATGGCCATCACCTCGCTGGAGGTGTACGGCGTGATCATCGCCGGCTGGGCATCGAACTCCAAATACGCCTTCCTGGGTGCCCTGCGTGCATCGGCTCAGATGGTGAGCTACGAAATCGCCATGGGCTTCTCGTTCGTGGTGGTGCTCATGGTGTCGGCCAGCCTCAACATGACCGACATCGTCATGGGGCAGGGCAAGGGCACGTTCGCCGACATGGGTGTGGGCTTCCTGTCCTGGAACTGGCTGCCGCTGCTGCCGATCTTTGTCGTGTACTTCGTCTCGGGCCTGGCGGAAACCAACCGCCACCCGTTTGACGTGGTCGAGGGCGAATCGGAAATCGTTGCGGGCCACATGATCGAGTACTCGGGCATGAGCTTTGCCATGTTCTTCCTGGCTGAGTACGCCAACATGTGGCTGGTCTCCATCCTGACGGTCATCATGTTCCTGGGCGGCTGGCTGCCGCCCTTCGAATTCCTGTCGTTCATCCCCGGCTGGATCTGGCTGGGTATCAAGACCTTCTGCGTCGTGACCATGTTCCTGTGGGTCCGCTCCACCTTCCCGCGCTACCGCTATGACCAGATCATGCGCCTGGGATGGAAGATTTTCATCCCCGTCACGCTGGTGTGGCTGGTCGTTGTCGGCATCTGGATCCAGACGCCCTTCAACATCTGGAAGTGAGCCAAATGAGTACCGCTGTCTCCGCCCCTTTCTCGCTCAAGGACTTCCTGTCCAGCTTCATGCTGGTCGAGCTGTTCAAGGGCCTGGCCATCACCGGCAAGTACGCGTTCGCACGCAAGATCACCGTCCAGTTCCCGGAAGAAAAGACACCGCTGTCCCCGCGCTTTCGCGGCCTGCACGCGCTGCGCCGCTATGACAACGGCGAGGAACGCTGCATTGCCTGCAAGCTGTGCGAGGCCGTCTGCCCGGCCATGGCCATCACCATCGAATCGGACGTGCGCGACGATGGCTCGCGCCGCACCACGCGCTACGACATCGACCTGACCAAGTGCATCTTCTGTGGCTTCTGCGAGGAAAGCTGCCCGGTGGACTCCATCGTCGAGACGCACATTCTTGAATACCACGGCGAAAAGCGCGGCGACCTGTACTTCACCAAGGACATGCTGCTGGCCGTGGGCGACCGCTACGAAGGCGAGATCGCGGCGGCCAAGGCGGCCGACGCCAAGTACCGCTGAGCGCAGACGACCCGGACACCCAGAAAAGAAATCGCCCCATGGACGTCAAGACCGGCCTTTTTTACCTCTTCGCGGCAGTGCTGCTGTTTGCTGCCTTTCGCGTGATCACCGCGCGCAACCCGGTGTACGCAGCGCTGTACCTGGTGCTGGCCTTCTTCCAGGCCGCCGCCGTGTGGATCCTGCTGAAGGCGGAGTTCCTCGCCATCTCGCTCGTACTGGTGTACGTGGGGGCGGTCATGGTGCTGTTCCTGTTCGTTGTGATGATGCTGGACATCAACATGGACAGCGTCCGCCAGAATTTCTGGAAGCACTTTCCGCTGGCGGCCACCGTCGGCGCTCTGATCGCGCTGGAAATGGCAGCCGTGCTGATGGGCGGTTTCCGCATCGCTGACGAGCCCAGGGCGCCCGCTGCCGTGGCGCAGGTGGCAGGACAGGCCGTCGAGCAGTACTCCAACACCAAGGAGCTGGGCAAGCTGCTCTATTCACAGTATCTGTACCCGCTGGAGATTGCGGCCGTCATCCTGCTGGTGGCCATGATCGCCGCCATCGCGCTGACCCTGCGCGAGCGCAAGGACAGCAAACACATGGACCCTTCGCAGCAGGTGCGCGTGCGTGCGAGCGACCGTTTCGAGGTGGTGAAGCTCGCCGCCACGCGGCCCGCTCCGGAACCTGCCGCCGCGCCCGCCGAGGAGAAAAAGGCATGACGCTCACGCTTGGACACTTCCTATCCCTGGGTGCGATCCTGTTTGCACTGTCGGTCATCGGCATCTTCCTGAACCGCCGCAACCTCATCGTGCTGTTGATGGCCATCGAGCTGATGCTGCTGGCCGTGAACATGAACTTCGTGGCGTTCTCGCACTACCTGGGTGACATGCACGGACAGGTGTTCGTGTTCTTCATCCTGACGGTCGCCGCCGCTGAATCGGCCATCGGCCTGGCCATCCTGGTGCTGCTGTTCCGCAACAAGTCCAGCATCAACGTGGACGAACTGAATACGCTGAAGGGTTAAAAAAAGAATGGCTTCGACCCTCAACGCTTCAACCCTGCTGGCCGTCCCGCTGGCGCCCCTGGCGGGCGCGGTGCTGGCAGGCATCTTTGGCACCACCTTCGGCGGTAACTGGATTGGCCGGCGCTTGTCGCACACGCTCACCATCCTGGGTGTGCTGGTCGCCTTCATCCTGTCGGCCATGACGCTCAAGAGCGTGGCCCTGGACGGCGCGCGCTTCAACGAGACGCTCTACACCTGGATGGTGGTGGGCGGCCTGAAGATGGAAATCGGCTTCCTGGTGGACGGCCTCACGGCCATGATGATGTGCGTGGTGACCTTTGTGTCGCTGATGGTGCACATCTACACCATCGGCTACATGGAAGAAGACGACGGCTACAACCGCTTCTTCGCCTACATCTCGCTGTTCACGTTCTCGATGCTGATGCTCGTCATGAGCAACAACATGCTGCAGCTGTTTTTCGGCTGGGAAGCCGTGGGCCTGGTGTCGTACCTGCTGATCGGCTTCTGGTTCAACAAGCCGACGGCGATCTTCGCCAACATGAAGGCCTTCCTGGTCAACCGCGTGGGTGACTTCGGCTTCATCCTGGGCATCGGCCTGATTGCAGCCTATGCCGGCACGCTGAACTACACCGAAGCGTTTGCCAAGGCGGGTGACCTGGCCAAGATCGGCTTCCCTGGCACCGACTGGATGCTGATCACCGTGATCTGCATCTGCCTGTTCATCGGCGCCATGGGCAAGTCGGCCCAGTTCCCGCTGCACGTCTGGCTGCCCGATTCCATGGAGGGCCCCACGCCCATCTCGGCGCTGATCCACGCGGCCACCATGGTGACGGCCGGCATCTTCATGGTCGCGCGCATGTCGCCGCTGTTCGAGCTGTCCGACACCGCGCTGAACTTCATCCTGGTGATCGGCGCGATCACGGCGCTGTTCATGGGCTTTCTGGGCATCATCCAGAACGACATCAAGCGCGTGGTGGCCTATTCCACGCTGTCGCAGCTGGGTTACATGACGGTGGCGCTGGGTGCGTCGGCGTACTCGGTGGCGGTCTTCCACCTGATGACGCATGCGTTCTTCAAGGCGCTGCTGTTCCTCGCGGCTGGCTCGGTCATCATGGGCGTGCACCACAACCAGGACATCCGCTGGATGGGTGGCCTGCGCAAGTACATGCCCATCACCTGGATCACCTCGCTGCTGGGTTCGCTGGCGCTGATCGGCACGCCGCTGTTTGCCGGTTTCTATTCCAAGGACAGCATCATCGAGGCCGTGCACTTCAGCAAGCTGCCTGGTGCCGGCTTTGCCTACTTTGCGGTGCTGGCTGGCGTGTTCGTCACCGCGTTCTACTCGTTCCGCATGTACTTCCTGGTGTTCCATGGCAAGGAGCGCTTCGACCAGAACCCGGATGCCCACCATGGCCACGACGATCACGGCCACGGGCACGACGACCACCATGAACCCCATGAATCGCCCTGGGTGGTGACGGCGCCGCTGCTGCTGCTGGCCATCCCGTCGGTGGTGATCGGCTTCATGACGCTGCAGCCCATGCTGTTTGGCGACTTCCTCAAGGACGCCATCGTGGTCGATGCGGCCAGGCACCCGGCCATGGCCGAGCTGGCCAAAATGATCCACGGTCCGCTGCAGATGGCCGGGCATGCGTTCTTCACCGCGCCGCTCTACCTGGCGCTGGCGGGCGTGGCGCTGTCGTACTACATGTACATGGTCAACCCTGCATTGCCGGCCGCCATCAAGGCGCGCGTGCAGCCCATCTACATGCTGCTGGACAACAAGTACTACATGGACTGGTTCAACGAAAACGTGCTGGCGCGCGGCGCGCGCGCGCTGGGCGTGGGCCTGTGGAAGGTCGGTGACCAGGCCGTGATCGACGGTGCCATCGTCAACGGCTCCTGGAAGCTCGTGGGCCGCATCGCAGGTCTGGTGCGCTGGTTCCAGTCGGGCTACCTGTACCACTACGCGCTGGTGATGATCCTTGGCGTGTTTGTGCTGATGACGTATTTCGTGTGGTTCAACAAGTAGGGGAACAAGAAAAATGGGATTGTTGAGCCTTGCCATCTGGACGCCGATTTTCTTCGGCGCCGTGCTGCTGGCGCTGGGCCGCGACGAACATGCCAGGGCGGTCCGCTGGATCGCGCTGGTGGGCGCCGTGGTGAGCCTGCTGGTCACGCTGCCGCTGTACGACGCCTTCAAGCTCGGTACATCGGCCATGCAGTTTGTTGAAAAGGCGCCGTGGATCGAGCGCTTCAACGTGAACTACCACCTCGGGGTGGACGGCATCTCGTTCTGGTTCGTTTTGCTCACCGCGTTCATCAACGTGGTGGTCATCATTGCGGGCTGGGAAGCGATCACCGAGCGCGTGAACCAGTACATGGGCGCTTTCCTCATCCTGAGCGGGCTGATGATCGGCGTGTTCTGCGCGCTGGACGGCATTCTGTTCTACGTGTTCTTCGAAGCCACGCTGATCCCGATGTACCTGATCATCGGCATCTGGGGCGGGCCCAACAAGATTTACGCGGCGTTCAAGTTCTTCCTGTACACGCTGCTCGGCTCGCTGCTGATGCTCATCGCGCTGATCTTCCTGTACACCAAGTCGGGCGGCAGCTTTGACATCCTGACCTGGCACAAGCTGCCGCTGTCGGGCACCACGCAGACGCTGCTGTTCTTCGCGTTCTTCAGCGCCTTTGCCGTGAAGGTGCCGATGTGGCCGGTGCACACCTGGCTGCCCGACGTGCACGTGGAGGCCCCCACCGGCGGCTCCGCCGTGCTGGCCGCCATCATGCTGAAGCTGGGCGCCTATGGCTTCCTGCGCTTCTCGATGCCGATCGCGCCGGACGCCGCGCGCGAGTGGGCCTGGCTGATGATCGCGCTGTCGCTGATCGCCGTGATCTACGTGGGCCTGGTCGCCATGGTGCAGCAGGACATGAAAAAGCTCGTGGCGTATTCGTCCGTGGCCCACATGGGCTTTGTCACCCTGGGCTTCTTCATCTTCAATGACCTGGGTGTGGCCGGCGGCATCGTGCAGATGATTGCGCACGGCTTTGTGTCGGGCGCCATGTTCCTTTGCATTGGCGTGCTGTACGACCGCGTGCATTCACGCGAGATTGCAAGCTACGGGGGTGTGGTCAACACCATGCCCAAGTTCACCGCGTTCGCGCTGCTGTTCGCCATGGCCAACTGCGGCCTGCCGGCCACCGCCGGATTCGTGGGTGAATGGATGGTGATCCTGGGCGCGGTCAAGGCCAATTTCTGGCTGGGCCTGGCCGCGGCGTCGGCGCTGATTTTCGGTGCGGCGTACACGTTGTGGATGTTCAAGCGCGTGTACCTGGGCCCGGTGGCCAATGACGATGTGCGCAACCTGAGCGACATCAATGCGCGCGAGTTCTTCATGCTGTCGCTGCTGGCGATTGCCGTGCTGTACATGGGCATCTTCCCGCATCCGTTCACGCAGATCATGGACACCTCGGTGGCCGATTTCCTCAAGCACGTTGCCCAGTCCAAACTGAATTGAAAGCCTTGAGATGATTGACAAACTCAGTTGGATCGCCGTTTACCCCGAAGTGCTGCTGCTGGTCATGGCCTGCGTCGTGGCGCTGGCCGACCTGCGCGTGAGCAGCCCGCGCCGGACCTTCACCTATGTGCTGACCCTGGCCACGCTGGGCGTGGTGGCCATCATGCAGGCGTTGTACGCCAGCGGCGGCGAGACCGTGTACGGCTTTGGCAACATGGTGGTCAGCGACCCCATGGGCAACTGGCTCAAGTGCTTTGCCACGGTCGCCATGATGGTCACGCTGGTCTATGGCCGCCCGTATGCGGGTGACCGCGGCATGCTGCGCGGCGGCGAGATGTTCACGCTGGCCATGTTCGCGCTCATGGGCATCTTCGTGATGATCTCGGGCAACAACTTCCTGGTGATCTACCTGGGGCTGGAACTGCTCACGCTGTCCAGCTACGCGCTGGTCGCGCTGCGCCGCGACAACGCCACCGCGACCGAAGCCGCCATGAAGTACTTCGTGCTGGGCGCCATGGCCAGCGGCTTCCTGCTGTACGGCCTGTCCATGCTCTATGGCGCCACCGGTTCGCTGGACATCAACGCGGTGTTCAAGGCGGTCAACTCCGGCCAGATCAAGCACCAGGTGCTGGTGTTTGGCCTGGTGTTCATCGTGGCGGGCCTGGCCTTCAAGCTGGGCGTGGTGCCGTTCCACATGTGGATCCCGGACGTCTACCAGGGTGCGCCCACGGCCGTCACGCTCATGATCGGCGGCGCGCCCAAGCTGGCGGCATTCGCCATCTGCATCCGCCTGCTGGTCGAAGGCCTGCTGCCACTGGCGATCGACTGGCAGCAGATGCTGGGCCTGCTGGCCATAGGCTCATTGCTGGTGGGTAACCTGGCGGCCATTGCGCAGACCAACCTCAAGCGCATGCTGGCCTACTCCACCATTTCGCAGATGGGTTTCGTGCTGCTGGGCCTGATGTCGGGCGTGGTCAACGGCAACACGCTGTCGGCCGCCAACGCCTACAGCTCGGCCATGTTCTACGTCATCACCTATGTGCTGACCACGCTGGCCACGTTCGGCATCATCCTGCTGCTGGCGCGTGAAGGCTTTGAGAGTGAAGAGATCACCGACCTGGCCGGCCTGAACCAGCGCAGCCCGCTGTTTGCCGGCGTCATGGCCGTGTGCCTGTTCTCGCTGGCCGGCATCCCGCCGCTGGTGGGCTTCTATGCCAAGCTGGCGGTGCTGCAGGCGCTGGTGGCGTCGGGCCAGGCGCTGTACATCGGCATGGCGGTGTTCGCCGTCATGATGTCGCTGGTGGGCGCGTTCTATTACCTGCGCGTGGTGAAGGTCATGTACTTTGACGCGCCCATCACCGCCACGACGGTCTCCGCGCCGGCCGATGTGCGTGCCGTGCTGTCGGTCAACGGCCTGCTGGTGCTGGTGCTGGGCATCGTGCCTGGCGGTCTCATGACCCTGTGCGCGCAGGCCATCGTCAAGACATTGGGAACATGACCCCCACGCTCCGCACTGCGTGTCGTCGCTGCCCCCCGAGGGGGCCCAGGTCGCCTAAGGGCGGCCTGTCGGCGACCTGATCGGGTCCTTTCAGCATGTCGCAAACGCTGTCCATCTGGCTGGTGATCATGGCGGCCCTGGTGGCTGCCAACCTGCCGTTCATCAACCACCGCCTGCTGGCCGTGGTGCCGGTGGCCTGGCCCAAAGGCCTGGCGGTGCGGCTGGGCGAGCTGGTGGTGATGTATTTCATCGTGGGCGGTATCGGCCTGCTGCTTGAAAAGCGCATGGGCCAGATCGCTGCGCAGGGCTGGGAGTTTTACGCCGTGACGGGCGCGCTGTTCGTCACCCTGGCATTTCCCGGTTTCGTCTGGCGCTACCTCGTCAAGCACCGTGACTGACCCTGCCGTTCCCACGCGCGACCTGACCGAGCACCGTACCGGCGGCCAGACGCTGTTTGAAGGCAGCTTCCTCAAGGCCTATCGCGACAACGTGCGCCTGCCCGATGGCAGCCATGCCACGCGCGAGTACGTGGCTCACCCTGGCGCCGTGGTGGTCGTGCCGCTGCTGGACGATGGCCGCGTGGTGGTGGAGCGGCAGTTTCGCTACCCGGTGGGCCGGCACATGATCGAGTTCCCTGCCGGCAAGCTGGATGTGGGCGAGGACCCGTTGCTGTGCGGCCAGCGCGAGCTGCTGGAGGAAACCGGCTACACCGCCCGCGAATGGGCGCGCGCCGGCGCCATGCACCTGGCCATTGCCTATTCCACCGAAGTGCTGCACATCTACTTTGCGCGCGGCCTGCAGGCCGGTCAGCACCAGCTGGACGAGGGCGAGTTCCTGGACGTATTCACCGCCACACCCGCGCAGCTGCTGGAATGGAGCCGCACCGGCGAGCTGACCGACGCCAAGTCACTGACCTGCATGGTCTGGCTGCAAAACGTCGTGTCCGGCGCATGGTCACTGGACTGGCAGGCTGCACCGCCCCCCACCGCTGGCAGATAATCCGGGCCATGAAGGTACTGAACCTGCAATGTGCCCACCAGCATGGGTTTGAAGGCTGGTTCGCTTCGGAAGAGGACTTCCAGGGGCAACTGGGCCGTGGGCTGGTGGAATGCCCGATGTGCGGCGACCGCACCATCACCAAGATGCTCTCCGCGCCCCGGCTGAACCTCGGTGCGGCCAGGGAGCCACAACCCCAGGCCCAGCAGCAGGACGTGATGTCATCCACCGGCCGCACGCTGCAGGCGGCCTGGCTCAAGATGGTGCGCGAGGTCATGGCCAATACGGAAGACGTGGGCGAGCGCTTTGCCGAGGAGGCCCGGCGTATCCACTATGGCGAGGCGGACGAGCGCAACATCCGTGGCCAGGCGTCGCGCGAAGAGACGGAGGCATTGATCGACGAAGGTATTGCTGTCATGCCTCTTCCACTGCCAAAGGCGCTCAAGGAAACCCTGCAATAAGACGCCCCCCGAAGCGCGCTGCGCGCGCCTCCCCCCGCTGGGGGGCAATGCTGCGGCCCGGCAAAGCCGGTTCCGCGCATTCCCGTCTTTGCATCAGTCCATGAACTGCAGCGCCGCAAGACGGGCATAGGTGCCGCCCGCGGCCATCAGCGTGTCGTGCGTGCCTTGCTCCACGATGCGGCCATGGTCCATCACCACAATCCTGTCGGCCTGCTGCACCGTGGCCAGCCGGTGGGCGATGACCAGCGTGGTGCGGTCGCGCATCGCGGTTTCCAGCGCGGCCTGCACCATGCGCTCGCTCTCGGCGTCCAGCGCGCTGGTGGCTTCGTCCAGCAGCAGCAGGGGCGGGTTCTTGAGCATGGCGCGCGCAATCGCGATGCGCTGGCGCTGCCCGCCCGACAGGCGCACACCGCGTTCTCCCAGGAAGGTGTCGTAGCCCTCGGGCAACGCACGGATGAAGCCGTCGGCAAACGCCGCGCTGGCGGCTGCGTGGACTTCCGCGTCGGTGGCGCCGGGCTTGCCGTAGCGGATGTTCTCCAGCGCGCTGGCCGAGAAAATCACCGCGTCCTGCGGCACGATGCCGATGCGCTGGCGCAGGTCGTGCAGCGCCAGCGCGGACGTGGGCACGCCGTCCAGCGTGATGGCGCCTGCGGCGGGGTCGTAAAAGCGCAGCAGCAGCTGGAACACCGTGCTCTTGCCCGCGCCGCTGGCCCCCACCAGGGCCACCGTCTCGCCCGGCGCAACGCGCAGGGTGAAGTCCGCCAGCGCCGCCTGCGCGGGACGTGAAGGGTAATGAAAGGTCACGCCCTCGAACGCCACCGCGCTGCCCGCGGGCGTCACGGGTGCGGCCGCCGGACGGGCGGGCGAGGCAATTGGCGAGCGCGTGTCCAGCAGCTCCATCAGCCGCTCGGTCGCACCAGCGGCGCGCAGCAGGTCGCCATAGACCTCGCCCAGCACCGCGACGGCACCGGCCAGGATGATCACGTACACCACGGTCTGGCCCAGGTGGCCCGCGCTGATCTTGCCCGCCAGCACGGCCTGTGTGCCCTGGTACAGGCCCCACAGCAGCAGGGCAGCATTGGCAATGATGACAAAGGCCACCAGCGCCGAGCGGGCGCGCGTGCGCCGCACCGCGGTGCGAAAGGCGTCATCGGTGGACGCATCAAACCGGGCGGCCTCGCGGCCCTCGGCCGTGTAGCTTTGCACCACGGGAATGGCGTTGAGCACCTCGGCCGCGATGGCGCTGGAATCGGCCACGCGGTCCTGGCTGGCACGCGAGAGCTTGCGCACGCGCCGCCCGAACCACATGGTGGGCAGCACCACCAGCACGATGATCAGCAGCACCTGCGTCATCACATACGGGTTGGTCCATACCAGCATGGCCAGCGCGCCCACGCCCATCACGGCATTGCGCAGGCCCATGCTCAGCGACGAGCCCACCACCGTCTGCACCAGCGTCGTGTCGGTGGTCAGGCGCGACAGCACCTCGCCGGTCTGCGTGGTCTCGAAGAACTCGGGGCTTTGGCGCAGCACGTGGGCATAGACGGCGTTGCGGATGTCGGCCGTGACGCGCTCGCCCAGCCAGCTCACGGTGTAGAAGCGTGCCGCGCTGAACAGGCCCAGCGCCACGGCCACGCCAAACAGCGCCAGGAAGTGCTCGCGCAGCGCCATGACCTGCGCACCCTTGTCGGCTTGGGCGGGGCTGGCCAGCCCGCCATCAATCAGCCCGCGCAGCGCAACGGGAAACAGCAGCGTGGCCACGGCCGCCAGCACCAGGAACAGACCGGCCAGCGCCAGGCGGCCGCGGTAGGGCCGCAGAAACGGCAGCAGGCCGGACAGGGAACGGGGGTTGCCCTTGCGGGCGTCGGGTGCGGTGGCCATGCGGTCAAGTGTAGGGGCATACGTAAGAGAGATACGAAGGGGCAATGCAGTGCGCCGTGGGCGCTGGCCCTGGATCTTCACCCCGGCCTGCACGCGGCCGGCTGGGCTACATCCGCAGCGGGCTGGCGTAGCCCGTCATCTCCAGGTAGCCGCGCGCCACCTTGCGGCCATTGCTGTCATACAGGTCGCTCAGGCCCTCCCAGTAGATGGCGCCGGTGGAGTTGCGGCTGTCCAGCTCCTGGTTGTCGGTCACGGCCTTGACGGTGTAGAAGTCGGCCGGGGTGCGCACGATCCACTCCACCGGATAGGTGGCCTGGGACGCGGGGCTTTTCCAGAAGCGCTGGGGGCTGAATTCAGTCTCGCCCCTGCTGGCGGTGTACAGGCTGCCGCCAGCGGTGCGAAACGAACCGCCGTCCCACAGCGTGCTGCCGTCGCGCCTGCGCAGGCGAAACGCGGTGAGCGCGCTGCCGTCCGCGAAGTTCATGCCGATCCAGTCCCAGCCCACCGCCTCGGGGTGCAGCAGTTCCTCGCTCCATTCATGGTCCAGCCAGGCGGTGCCCTGCACCCGTAGCGGCTGGCCACGCAGCGTCAGCGTGCCGCGCGTGCGCAGCTGCGGCTGGCTGTAGTAGTAGCTCGCCTGCTTGTCCTGCGGCCCCTTGCGTGACAGGCCCTGCCGGCCTTGCAGCAGCACGGGCTGCGTGGGCGCAAATTCCAGGTCCAGCGCGAAGTCCTGTGCCCGGATGCGTGCCTGGTAGCCCGCGTCACCGCGCACCAGAGACCAGTCGCGCAGCTTGAGTTGCGTGTCGTTGGTGGCGGCCACGGCCACGTCAAAGCCTTCGCGCGCGATGCGCTGGTCGTGCAGCAGCTTGCGGCCCTGGACATCGGTCACGGCCGCATGGGCAAACACGAGCTGGCGCGCCGCAAAGCCCGATTGCATGCCCTGCGTGCCGTCCACCCGTGAACGGAAGAACGTCACCTGGAAGCCGAACTCACGCCCGCCCGACGTGGCATGCCCGGTGACGTACCACCATTCGGTGCGAAAGCCCGGGTGCGCGCCATGGTCGCGCGGGAACCGCAGCGTTTGCGGTGGCAGCGCTGCCGCTGGCAGGCAGCCGCCCAGCAGCCCTGCGGCCAGCAAGCTGCGGCGCGGGAAGGCCGGCAGGGCAGGCAGCATGGTGTGCCTTAGCCCGCCAGCGCCGCCATGCGCTGCTGCGCCGCAGTGCAATCGCCCATGTGCTGCTGCACCCAGGCGGCGTCATGGTAGGTGGGCAGGTAGCGCTCACCCGCGTCGCACAGCAGCGACAGGATGGCGCCCTGTTCGCCGCGTTCGCGCATCTCGCAGGCCAGCGCCAGCATGGCGGTGAAGTTGGTGCCGGTGGACGGGCCCACCCGACGCCCAAGCAGCCCTGACAGCACGCGCATGGCAGCCACCGAATCCACGTCGCTCACCACCTCCATGCGGTCCACCAGCGCGCGGATGAAGCTGGGCTCCACGCGGGGTCGGCCAATGCCCTCGATGCGCGAGCCCGGGCCGGTGTGGCTGGCGTCGCCCGACGCATGGTAGGCGCTGAACACGCTGCCCTGCGGGTCGGCCACGCACAACTGGGTGGCCTGGCGCTGGTAGCGGATGTAGCGCCCGATGGTGGCGCTGGTGCCACCCGTGCCGGCCCCCACCACCACCCAGCGCGGTACCGCGTGGCGCTCGTGCGCCATCTGCTGGAACATGCTTTGCGCGATGTTGTTGTTGCCACGCCAGTCGGTGGCGCGCTCGGCATAGGTGAACTGGTCCATGTAGTGGCCACCGGTGTCCGAGGCGATGCGGCGCGCCTCGTCATAGACCTGCGCCGCGCTGTCCACCAGGTGGCAGCGGCCGCCGTAGAACTCGATCTGCGCGATTTTTTCGGGCGAGGTGCTGCGCGGCATGACCGCCACGAACGGCAGGCCCAACAGACGCGCAAAGTAGGCTTCGCTCACCGCCGTCGATCCGCTGGAGGATTCCACCACGGTGGAGCCTTCGCGCAGCCAGCCATTGCACAGCGCGTACAGGAACAGCGATCGCGCCAGCCGGTGCTTCAGGCTGCCCGTGGGGTGCGTGGACTCGTCCTTCAGGTACAGGTCGATGCCGTGCCGGGCAAAGCCGGGCAGGGGCAGGGCGATCAGGTGGGTGTCGGCGCTGCGCTGGAAGTCCGCCTCGATGCGGGCAACGGCGTCATGTTCCCAGGCGCGCAGGTTCGGTGGAGTGGGCATCGTGGCATTGTCGCAGGCGGCCTGGCACCGGTGCGTTACCAGTCTTCCTTCACAGCCATCACCGCGTCGCGCCCGGCCGCCGCCCGCCCGGCCAGCCAGGCCGTGGCCGTGCCGGCTAGCACTACGGCTGCGCACAGCGTGCCCAGCCGCAGCCAGGGCACGGCCAGGTCCATGGTCCAGTGAAAGCTCTGCGGGTTGACCACATGCACCAGTACCACGCTCACGGCCAGGCCCAGCGCCAGGCCGGCCAGCGAGCCGATCAGTGTCCAGGCCGCGCCTTCACCGGCCACCACGCCGAGGATCTGCCGGCGCGTGAGGCCCAGGTGCGCCAGCAGGCCAAACTCCTTGCGCCGCGCCAGCACCTGGGCGCTGAAGCTGGCCGCCACGCCGAACAGGCCAATCGCGATCGCCACCGCCTGCAGCCAGTAGGTGACGGCAAAGCTGCGGTCGAAAATGCGCAGCGAGGTAGCGCGGATCTCGCCGGCCGAGGCAAATTCCAGCAGCGCCGCGGCGCCCGCACCCGCACCTGCGCCCACATCCGCACCCGCGCCCGCGCCCTGGCCGGCAGCCAGCGCCCGCACCGCCTGCTGCACGCGGGCGGCATCGGCGTCGCTGGCCAGCCACAGCGCCAGGTCGTTCACCCGGCGGTCGCCGGTCAGGCGCTCAAAGTCGGGCTGCGCCATCACGATCGCGCCGCTCTGGCGGGCATAGTCGCGCCACACACCGGCTACGAAGAAACGGGTGCCTGGCTGCATTGCAGCGGCCAGCGGCGCAAACACGGCGCCGGTACGCGCACCGTACAGATCGGCCACCGCTTCGCTCACATAAATACCCACATGGCCTGGTGGCACCGCCACGGCATCACCCACCAGCGGCAGCGCCTGCAGCGGCCCGTCCAGCGCGCGGGCGATCAGCGTGACCGCCGGGCGCGCCGGGTCCAGCAGCAGCGGCGTGGTGCGCAGCGTGCCCACGCGAAGCACGCCCGGCACCTGCGCCACCGCCTGCACGAATGCGGGCCCGAAGTACGCCGCTTCGCCCGTGCCGGGCGCGCTGGCGGTGCGCACGTAAAGCTCCGCGGGCAGCACCGCGTCCAGCCACTGCGTTACGCTGTCGCGAAAGCTGGCCACCATCACCGTCAGCGCCACGGCCAGACTGAGCGACGCCACCACGCCGCTGACGGCCACGGCAGCGCTTTCACGAACGCGCCGGGCGCGCTCCACCGCCAGCATCGGCAACGCGTGGCCGGCCACGCGCGGCGCCAGCCGGTCATACAGCAGCGCCACGGCCCAGGGCAGGGCGGTGATGCCTCCCACCAGCAGCAGGCCCACCGACCCATAGGCCGCCAGCGGCAGGCCCGCCACCGGCGGCAACAGCGCCAGCAGCGCGCCCGCGGCCACCAGCCCCAGGCTCAGCCAGCGGCTGCGGCCGGCCTGCGCCGCCGTGCCCAGGCCCTTGAGCGTCTGCGCCAGCGGCAGCTGCTGCACGGCGCGCGCCGGCCACCAGCCGCCCAGCAGGGCCGCCACCACGCCCAGCCCGCCATAGGCCAGCGCGCCCCAGCCGTCCCACTGCAGCGCGGGCACCGCCCCCGGAAAATAGCCGCCGCCCAGGTCGCCGCCCAGCAGGCGCAGCGCCAGCGCCGCCAGCCCCGTGCCCAGCGCCACGCCGGCTGCGCTGCCCAGCGTGCCGAGCAAGGCCGATTCCACCAGCACCAGTTGCAGCCGCTGGCGCGCCGTGAGGCCCAGCACGCCCAGCAGCGCAAATTGGCGCGCGCGCCGCGCCACGCTGAGCGACAGCACGGAAAACACCAGGAAAGCACCGGTGAACAGCGCCACCAGCGCCAGCACCGTCAGGTTGACGCGGTAGGCGCGCGACAGGTTGCTCACGCGCTGCGCCGCGTCGGCCGGTGCGGAGGCCGTCACGTCGCCCGGCAGTGCCAGCGCGCGCAGCACGGCGGCGCGGTCTGCGCCGGGGGCCAGGCGCACATCAATGCGGCTGAGCTGGCCCGCACGGCCAAACAGGTCCTGCGTCGCGCCGATGTCCATCACGGCCAGCGGGCCGCCACCGGCACCCACGGTGCCGCCCACCTGCACGGCGTGCAGCTGCAGGCCCACTTGCAGCTGCAAACGGTCAGCTTCCGTTCGGGCTGAGCTTGTCGAAGCCCCTGCCAGCATCGCCCGGGCTGACGCATTCAGGAACACCGTGCCAGGCGCAAAGACCGCAAACCGGCCACCCCCGTCCCGCGGCACGGGCATCAGGCCAGGCGCCACACCGGCCACCACCAGCGCATCCACGCCCACCACGCGCAAGGCCTTGCGCGAGCCATCGGGCGCCAGCACCAGCGTCTGCAGTTCCACCACGGGGCTGGCCAGCGCCACACCGGGGTGGGCCGCCACGCGCGCGAACAGCCGCTCGTCAAACCCGCCGCGCACCGCGCGCAGTTCCAGGTCAGGCTGGCCGTTGACCGAGCGCACGGCGGCCGAAAACTCACTGAGCGCGGACGCGTTGATCAGGTGGACCGACAGCGCCAGCGCCACGCCCAGCATCACGGCCAGCACGGCCGCGGCATTGCGCCAGGGGTGGTGGCGCAGCTCTTGCCAGGAAAAGATAGCCAGCAGGCGATACATGACAGGATTGTGCGCGCCGCGCCGGTACATTGCGGGCATCACCCCCCAAGGAGCGCGCGAATGGCCACGGCAACCTCACTCACATGGACGGACCAGCTGGACGGGCTGGACTGGCAGGCGCTGTCCGACCTGTACCGGGTGGCACCCCTGGGCGACAAAAGCCCGGCATGGCTGAAGACGGCATTTGGCAACAGCATGTTCCGCTGCCTGGTGCGTGACGGCGGCACGCTGGTGGGTGCGGGCCGCGCGTTGGCCGACGGTGTGGATTGCTCGTACATCTGCGACGTGGCCGTGCTGCCCAGCCACCAGGGCACCGGGCTGGGCCGCGAAATCATTCAACGGCTGGTGGCGCAGTCGCGCGGGCACCGCAAGATCATCCTGTATGCGGTGCCGGGCAAGGAGGGCTTCTACCGGAAGCTGGGGTTTGAGCGCATGAGCACGGCCATGGCGATTTTTGAAGACCCGGCGGCGGCGCGGGCACGGGGATACCTGGGCGATGATTAAGACCACCCCGCCAGTGCCGGCTTTTTACGCGGCCTGAACGGTGTTGGTCAGCCTGCCGATCCCCTGCACATAACACTCAACTACGTCGCCTGCTGCCAGGAAGCGCCGCGGGTTCATTGCATAACCCACGCCCGACGGCGTGCCGGTGGCGATCACGTCACCGGGCTCCAGGGTCAGCCCGGCGGACAGGGACTCGATGATCTGCGGGATCCTGAAAATCATGTCGCCTGTGCTTGCGTCCTGGCGCGGCTCGCCGTTGACGCTCAGGGCCAGTCGCAGCGCGTGTGGGTCGGCGATTTCGTCGGCCGTCACGATCCACGGGCCCATGGGGCAGAAGGTGTCCAGGCCCTTGCCCTTGAACCACTGGTCGTGCCGGCGCTGCAGGTCGCGCGCGGTCACGTCGTTGACGATGGTGTAGCCCAGCACATGCTTCAAGGCGTCAGCAGCGTTGATGTCGCGCCCGCCGGTGCCGATCACCACGGCCAGTTCCACTTCATAGTCCAGCCGGCGCGTGACGCGCTCGTCATAGCGGATTGCGGCTCCGTCGCCCACGATGGCGCTGGACGGCTTGGTGAAGAACTGCGGATACTCGGGCGGCGGTGTCTGCTTGTCGCGCGAGACGTTGTCTTCCTGGATATGGTCCGCATAGTTGCGGCCCAGGCAGAACACATTGCGTGCGGTGCGGGGGATGGGGGCCAGTGGCTTGACGCCATCGGCGGGCAGCGGCGCCAGTTCGCCCGCAGCAGCCATCTGCTGTACCCGTTGGCCCAACGCCACGGCCTGCCCGCCAGCGATCAGGTCCAGCAGCGTCGTGGCGGCGGCGCTACCCGCTGGCAGCGCCGCGCGCAGGTCCAGAATGCCTTGCGCGGCAAAGCACACGGGCACGGCCTGGCCTGCCCATTCAATCGTTCCCAGTTTCATCGGTTCTGCTTCCTTGTGTGATCCATGTTTGGCGCTAGCATCGGCGGATGGCTCCACCAGTCAAATCCGCACAGCGCGTTGTCGAGGTGTTTGAATACTTTGCCCAGCGCCGCGCGCCCGCCACGCTGACGCAGGTGTGCGCTGCGCTGGGCTACCCGGCATCCAGCACGTTTGCGCTGCTCAACACGCTGCGCGACCTCGGCTACCTGGACTATTCGCGCGAGGACCGCACCTTTGTGCCCACGGTGCGCGCCGCGCTGCTGGGCATCTGGGTCAACGACGCGCTGCTGTCGGACGGCACCATCGTGCGGCTGATGTACAAGCTGCGCGACGAGACCGGCTGCACCGCGGTGCTGGGCATCCAGAGCGGCATGCATGTGCAGTACATCCACGTGGTCAAGGGCAACGAGGGCACGGGCCACACCGACGTGGCTACCGGCGCGCTGCGCCCGCTGCTGCGTTCGGCCATGGGCCGCGTGGTGCTCACGCTGAAGCCCCGCGCCGAGCTGCGTGCCCTGCTCAGCCGCATCAACGCGCAGGAGACCACGGCGAATCAGGTGCGCCTGGCCGACCTGCTGGTCAAGCTGGACGAGTGCCGCGAGCGCGGATGGGATTACAGCGAAGGCGTAGCCACGCCGGGCTCGGGCATCATCACCATGCTGCTGGCCGCACCGCAGCACCAGCCGCCGATGGTGCTGGGGCTGGGCGGGCGCATTGGCGTGTTGCGAACCAACCGGGACAAATTCGTGCAGGCCCTGCGCCGCATCGTGGACGCGCACCGCGAGCACATGGAAGCGCTGCCGCAGAAGTTCGTGGCATCGCGGACTTCGCGCTGACGTCATCGGCGTGGTCACTCGGGCTTCATGCCCGCGGCAGCGGCCACGCGGGCCAGCGTCTCGATCTGCGCCATCTGGTACTTGCGCATCTCACCGGTGCTGCGCTGCATCAGCTCCGAGCCAACCTTGCGCGAAAAGTCGCGGCCTTCCTGTGAAGCCAGGATTTTCTGCACCGCCTCAGCCAGCTTGTTGGTAATGTCATCGGGTACCTCGGTGCGCACCATCAGCGCCGACCAGCCGTAGATCGAAAACTCGGGAAAGGTTTCCTTGATGGTTGGCACGTCCGGAAATTCGCCGTGCCGCTGGTCGCCCGTCACGGCCAGGATGCGCAGTTGGCCTGACTTGGCCAGCGCCGCCATGGAGGTCACGCCGTCCATGGCCACATTGATCTGGCCACCCGCCAGGTCTGTGTTCATCTGGCTCGTGGTGCGATAGGGCACATGGGTGAACTGGACGCCCGCCAGGCCCGAGAACCATTCCGTGGCGAGCCGGTAGCCGGTAGCGAAGTTGCCAAAGTTCAGCTTCTTCGGGTTCTTTTTTGCGGCGTCAATCAGATCAGCCAATGTCTTGATGTCCGAGCTGCCGGCCACCGCGATGCCGAGCATGCTGCGCCCGATGCCGGCCACGGGCTTGAAGTCTTTCAAGGGGTCATACGGCATGCCCTTGATCAGCACCGAGTTCACCGCCAGGTTGGTCCAGCTGCCCAGTACCAGCGTGTAGCCATCGGGTGGTGCATTCTTGGCGGCCATCATGCCCAGGCGGCCATCGGCGCCGGGCAGGTTGTCCACCGTCACGGCCTGGCCGAGCGCGGTGGACAGGTGCTGTGCCACGAAGCGGGCCGATGTGTCGCTGGTGCTGCCCGCGGCAAACGGTGACACCATGCGGATGGGCCGCGTGGGGTAGTCCCTGGCCTGCGCCAGGGCCAGGGGCGTGTGGGCGAGCAGCGCCCCGGCAGGGGCGGCGGCCAGCAGGCGCAACATCAGTCGTTTGTCCATGCGTGTGTCTCCTTCAGTGTGTGATGGGTTGCGCTTTGGCGGGTAAGCCACACAGTGCGTCGATCTCTTGCGGTGTATAGCCCAGCTGGGCCATGACTTCGCGCGTGTGTTCCCCCAGCCGCGGCGGCGGGCGATCCGTGCCGGTGGGGTCGTGCTCCAGCCAGAAGCCAGTGTTCAGCACCTGCGCCTGGCTGCCCTCGATGCGCGCAGGCTGGGTCAGCCGCCGCGTTTGCAGATGGGGCAGGGCCAGCGCCGCAGGCAGGTCGCGCACCGCGCCCGCGGCCACGCCGCCGTCGTTGAGCAACTGTTCCCATTGCACCGCGCTGCGTGTCGCGAGCGCGCGGATGATCTCAGCGCGCAGTGCGGCGGCGTTTTGCTGGCGCAGGTAACGATCCGCAAAGCGTGCGTCGGTGATCAGGTCTTCACGCTGCACCACGCGGCACAGCGCCTCGTACTGGTCCTGGCGCACGGCGCCCAATGTGAGGTCGCCGTCACCGGTGGGAAAGGTGTCGGCCGTGGGTGATTTGCTGTAGCCCAGGTTGCCCTGCTTTTGCGGGCGCACGCCGCCAGCCAGCCAGGGGCCAGCCACCGACACCATCATGACCATGGCCGCGTCCATCATGGCCACGTCGATGTACTGGCCCTGGCCCGTGCGCTCGCGCTGCAGCAGCGCGGACATCATGGCAAAGGCCCCAAGCAGCCCGGTGAACGTGTCCACCACCGGAAAGCCGATACGTACCGGCGGGCTGCCGGGCTCGCCCGACAGCGTCATCAGCCCCGACATGCTCTGGATGATCTGGTCGATGGCCGGGTTGCCCTTGAGCGGGCCCGACTGGCCAAAGCCCGACACGGAACAGAATACGACGGATGGGTTGATGGACCGGCAGGCTGCGTAGCCCAGGCCCATCCGGTCCATCACCCCGGGCCGGAAGTTCTCCACAACGACATCCGCCCATTTCACCAGTTTGCGCGCCACCTCCAGGTGGCCTTCGTCCTTCAGGTCCAGCACGATGGACCGCTTGCCCGCATTGACCGAAATGAACGACGGCCCCATGCCGTCGGCAAAGGTCTGGCCGCCATAGTTGCGCATGGTGTCGCCCTTGCCGGACTCCACCTTGATGACGTCCGCACCTTGCTGGCACAGGTAGTTGGTGGCAATGGGGCCGGCCAGCACGTGCGTGAAGTCCAGCACCTTGAAGCCTTGCAGTACTTGGGCCATGGCCTACTCGGTCGGCTTGGGATACGCGCCGGTGAACACCGGCTTGCGCTTTTCATTGAAGGCGCGCTTGGCCTCGCGCCCGTCGGGGCTCAGGCCCAGGTAGCGCTGCATGGCGCCGCCTGCGTCCAGGTGGCTTGAGAAACCCGCGTTGTCCAGCAGCAGGTTGGTCGCGCTCTTGGTGTAGCGGATGCCCAGCGGCGGCAGCTCCAGCAGCGCGTTCACATAGTCGTCCACGGCGGCGTTGAATTCGGCCGCAGGCACGCTGCGGTTGATCAGGCCCCAGGCCTCGGCCTGCGTAGCGGGAATGCGCCGGCCCAACAGCGACATCTCCAGGGAACGAGCGCGGCCCACGGTGAACAGGAACGCGCCGCCGCTGTGGTTGCCCGCCTGGATCTCGCGCATCTGGAAAAACGCCGTGTCCACCGACACGATCAGGTCACAAGCGGTGGCCAGGTACACGCCGCCGCCAATCGCCGGTCCGTTCACCGCGGCCACCACGGGCTTGAAGTTGCGCTGGATGCGCTGGCGTGCCGCCACATTGGCCCGGCCATAGGCGTCAATGGCCTGAGCGTCGGCATGGCGCGTGAAGCGAAGATCCTGGCCGGCGCAGAAAAAATCGCCTTCACCGGTCAGCACGGCGCAGCGGCACGCCGGGTCGTTCTCCACCTCGTCAAAGGCCTGCGCAATTTCGCGGAACATGTCCAGGTCGTGCGCGTTGCGCACCTCGGGGCGGTTGAGCACCACGCGCCAGACGCTGCCCTGTTTCTCGATTCGGATGGATTGGTACATGGCTTGCAGTATGGGTGGCCACTGTGCGGGCCGCAATGGCTGGCGGCCCTCATTTCTCATATGTGAATGAAGTTTCACGAATGCGAAAGAGCAGGATGTGTCCGCCAGGGCAATCCCGCGCCTGCGCTAAGCTGGCGGCCATGTTGACCCTCCCTACCTATGCCGATGTAGAGCAGGCCGCGCGGCGCCTGCAGGGCCAGGCCCACCGCACCCCCGTGCTGCGCAGCGCCACCGCCGATGCCCTGCTGGGCGCGCAGCTGTTCTTCAAGTGCGAGAACTTCCAGCGCATGGGTGCGTTCAAGTTTCGCGGGGCGTACAACGCGCTGGCGCAGTTCAGCCCTGAACAAAAGCGCGCGGGCGTCGTCACGTTCTCATCCGGCAACCACGCACAGGCGATTGCGCTGTCTGCGCGGTTGCTCGGCATTCCCGCGGCCATCCTGATGCCGCTGGATGCGCCGCAGGCCAAGGTGGACGCCACGCGCGGCTACCTGGGCGAAAGGGGCGAGGTGGTCCTGTACGACCGCTATACGCAGGACCGCGAAGCGATGACGGCGCAGCTGGCCGCCGGGCGTGGCATGACGCCCATTCCGCCCTACGACCATCCACATGTGATGGCGGGGCAGGGCACGGCGGCCAAAGAGCTGTTCGAAGAAACCGGCCCGCTGGACGTGCTGCTGGTTTGCCTGGGCGGCGGCGGGCTGCTCAGCGGCTGCGCGCTGGCCGCGCGGGCGCTGGCACCGAAATGCAAGGTCTATGGCGTGGAGCCCGAGGCCGGCAACGACGGCCAGCAATCGCTGCGCAGTGGCGCCATCGTGCATATTGAAACCCCGCGCACGATTGCCGACGGCGCGCAGACGCAGCATCTGGGTCAGTACACGTTTGAAGTGATACGCCGCGATGTGGACGACATCGTGACCGTGACCGACGCGCAACTGGTGGACGCCATGCGCTTTTACGCTCAGCGCATGAAGCTGGTGGTGGAGCCCACCGGCTGCCTGAGCCTGGCAGCGGCCTTTCACGCCGGGCTGGATTTGCGCGGCCAGCGCGTGGGCGTGATCGTGAGCGGGGGCAACGTAGACTTGGCGCGTTACGCCCAACTGCTGACATCATGAACCTGACACCGCAAGACATCGAGGACATCGAACGCGCCACGCTGGACGCCGTGCCACCGGAGGGAACGGCCCGGCTGGGCCGCTGGCTTGTGGCCATCGACCATGGCACCGTGGGCCGGGCCCACAGCGCCGTGCCCATGGCCCACACCGCCACCGATGCGCGCGTGGTGGGCCCGATCGAGTCGATCTACGACGGCAACGGCCTGGGCACGGTGTTCAGGGTGCCGGCCCAGAAAAGCTTTGTGGCCTTTCGCGCCGAGCTGATGGCGCGGGGCTATGTGCGCAGCAAACCCACCTGCACCTTCACTGGCGAGGTCAGCCGCATGGCCGACATGGCGGACGGCGCGGCGGTACAGCTGCTGGCGCAGCCCGACGACGCCTGGCGGGCGGTGTTCCTGGGTGAAGGCTTTGACCCGGTGGACGGCGCCAGCCGGGTGCAGATTCTGGCGCGGGCGCAGCATGCGGTGTTTGCCCAGGTGTGCGTGGACGGCCAGACGGTGGCTGCCGGCGTGGGCAGCTTCAGCCGCGGCTGGGCCAGCGTGCACGGCATGCGCACGCTGGCGCCGTTTCGTGGCCAGGGCCTGGCCAGCCAGATCCTGGGGGCCATCGCGCGCGAGGCGCAGCGGCGCGACATCACGCGGGCCTTTCTTCAGGTAGAGAGCGCCAACACCCATGCCCAGGCGCTGTACCGGCGCGCCGGTTTTGCGCTGGCTTGGGAATATGCGTATTGGTCGCGGCCGCTGCACCCGGCGACACCAGGTGAAGCGCAGTAACGCCGAATAACAGGTCTGCCCGGACACGGATCAGCGCCGGATTCCATCCGCCGCCAGATGCAGCACCCGGTCCGCCCGCTGTGCCGCTGTTTCGGAATGCGTCACCAGCACCAGCGACGCGCCCTCCAGCCGCGTCTGCGCGATCAGCACGTCCATCACCTTGGCCGCTGTGCCAGGGTCCAGGTTGCCGGTGGGTTCGTCGGCCAGCAGCAGGGCGGGGCGGTGCACCAGCGCGCGGGCAATAGCCACGCGCTGCAGCTGGCCGCCGCTCAGGGTCTGCGGCAGCCGCGCGCCCAGGCCGCCCAGGCCCACGGCGTCCAGCATGGCCCCAACCCGCGCCGCATCGGGGCGGCCCAGCAGCAGCAGGGGCAGCCCCACGTTCTGCGCCACGTCCAGGTGCGGCAGCACATGAAAGGCCTGGAACACAAAACCCACCTTTTCGCGGCGCAGCAGCGCGGCCTGCTCGGCTGAAAGCGAACCCAGAGCGGTGCCATCCAGCGTGATGCTGCCTGCGTCCCAGGTGTCCAGCGCGGCCATGCAGTTGAGCAGGGTGGATTTGCCCACGCCCGATTCGCCCACGATGGCCACGAATTCGCCACGCTCCACGGTGAGCGACACGTTGGCGAACACCGTGGTGTCGCCATAGCGTTTGGCCAGGCTCTGGACCACCAGGCTCATGGCATCCGCTCCAGGCGCGCCAGCACCTGCGCCAGTGCATCGGGCGCGTCGCAGGCCACCACCTGGCGCTGCGGCATGCTGCGCAGCCAGGTGATCTGGCGCTTGGCCAGCTGGCGCGTGGCGGCAATGCCGCGTTCACGCAACGCCGCCATGGGATAGGTGCCGTCCAGTGACTCCCAGGCCTGGCGGTAACCCACGCAGCGCATGCTGGGCAGGTCGGCCGACAAATCGCCGCGCGCGCGCAAGGCCCGTACCTCGTCCACAAAGCCGGCCGCCAGCATGGCGTCAAACCGCTGCGCGATGCGCGCGTGCAGCCAGGCGCGGTCTTGCGGCTCCAGCGAGATCAGGGCGTCCGGGCGCACTGGGCCATCGGGCGCGCCCGCCTTGTCACGAACGTGAAAGGCCGACAGAGGCTGCCCCGTGGTGTGCCAGACCTCCAGCGCGCGCTGGATGCGTTGTGAATCATTCGGGGCCAGCCGCTGCGCCGTGGTCGGGTCCACCGCCGCCAGCGCGGCGTGCAGCGCGGGCCAGCCGCGCTGCTGCGCGTCGGCCGCAATCCGGGCGCGTACCGCCGGGTCGGCCGCGGGCATGGCGTCCAGCCCGTCAAACAGCGCCTTGAAATACAGCATGGTGCCGCCCACCAGCAGCGGCCTGCGCCCGCGGGCCTGTATCTCGCCGATGAGCCGGGTGGCGTCGGCCACGAACATGGCGGCACTGTACGCCTGCAGCGGGTCGCGGATGTCGATCAGGTGGTGCGGCACGGCGGCCAGCTCGGCGGCCGACGGCTTGGCCGTGCCGATGTCCATGCCGCGGTACACCAGGGCGGAATCGACGCTGATGATTTCCACCGGGAGGCGCTGCGCCACGGCCAGCGCCGCCGCCGTCTTGCCCGATGCGGTGGGGCCTGCCAGGCAGAGGGGCGACAGCTTCATTTCGCGCCCGCCAGCACCGGGTGCGACACGTTGCCCCAGCGTTGCACCGGCCCCCAGGCGATCAGCGCGATCACCACCGCCCAGAACCAGATGCCGTTGATCAGCGGAAACACCGTGCCGTCAATGCGCGCGCCCAGCCAGGCGCCGATGGCAAAGGCCACCACCGTCAAAAAGAAGCCCGACAGCGCCGAGGCCGCGCCCGCCATCTGCGGGAAGGGCGCCACCGCGCCCGTCTGTGTGCAGGGCTGGTGGATGCCGTGGCCCACCATGAACAGGTAGTGCGGCAGCAGGAAGGCCCACCAGGTGTGAACGCCTGCCAGCGCCAGCACGCCCATGAGGCTGCCCCCGGCCAGGCTCAGCACCGCGCCGGTCTTGACCGCGCCCTGCAGCCCCACGCGCGCCAGCAGCCGGCGGCAGATGAAGGTGCCGCCGATGTAGGCCAGCGACGCCGTGGCCATGGCTGCGCCATACAGGGGCCGCGACACGCCGTACACGTTGAGGAACACAAACGCCGATGCCGCCAGGAACGTGAACAGCCCGCCGTAGGCCGCCGCCTGCAGCCCGGCCCAGGCCAGAAAGCCCGGGTGGCTGGCAATGCGCAGCCAGTTGCGCAGCAGCGAGGCGGGATGCAGCGGGGTGCGCTGGTGCGAGGTTTCTTCAAACCGCAGCATCAGCAGCACCAGCAACACCAGGCCGAACGCGGCCAGCGTCGCCAGCGACCAGCGCCAGCCCACCAGGGGCGCCAGCAAACCGCCCAAGAGCGGGCTCAGGCAGGCGATCACGCCCAGGCCGCCCAACGAACGCGCCATGACACGCGCGCCGTCGGCTGGCGCATACAGGTCGCGGATGATGGCGCGCGCGCACATCACGGCTGCGCCCATGGCCGCGCCCTGCACCGCGCGCGTGACGATCAGCCATTCAATGCTGGTGGCCAGCATGTTGGCCACGCCCGCCAGCGTGTACAGCGCCATGCCGCCCAGCAGGATGGGCCGGCGGCCAAAGCGGTCCGACAGCGGGCCAAAGACCAGCTGCGACAGGCCAAAGCACAGCAGCAGCGCCGTGAGCGTGAGCTGCCCCTGGCCCACGGTGGCACCCAGCTCGGTGGTGAGCGCGGGCAGGGCGGGCAGGTACAGGTCGGTGGTGACGGGCTGGATGCCCAACAGAAGGGCCAGCAGCAGCACCACCAGGCCGGGGGGCATGGCCTTGGCGGCGGATTCAGACATCCGGGCTAGGTTAGCAGAACGCCCGCGGTGCCCGCGCCCGGTGCCGCCCACAGTGGCGCGCCGCCGCCGTCCAGGTGCGTCAGGTACAGCCGCACATCAAACTCCAGCTGGTGGTAGGCCGGCTCCATGTGGGTGCACAGGCTGTAGAAGGCCTTGTCGTGCGCCTTCTCGCGGATGTGGGCCAGCTCGTGCACGGCGATCATGCGCAGGAACTGCGCCGGGCCGTCCCTGAACAGCGATGCCACGCGGATTTCACGCTTGGCCTTGAGCTTGCTGCCCTGCACGCGCGACACGGCGGTGTGCGTGCCCAGAGCGTGGGCCACCACCTGCAGCTTGCCGTCAAAACACACCTTGCCCAGCGGGTCCGAGCTGCGTAGATACTCGGCCTTCAGCGCCATCACGTAGTCGTACAGCGCGCGGTCGTTGCGCACGCCGTGGGCCGCGGGGTATTTCTGCGCCAGCATGGGGCCCAGGCGGCCCTGGTCCAGCAACTGCTGGGCCTGCGACTGCAGGGCTGCGGGGTAGCCACCCAGGTACTTCACGGCGCCAGGCTGAACAGCCGCGCAATCGCTTCGCGGTATTGCGGCTGGCCCACCGAATTGGTGTTGTGGTGGGAGCCGCCTTGCACCAGCACGAATTCCTTGGGGCCGCGCGCGGCCTCGTACAGCTTGCGGCCCAGCGCGGGCAGGATCAGCCGGTCTTCGCTGCCGTGCACCACCAGCAGCGGCGAGCCGATCCGGGTGACCTTGCGCTCGGAGTCAAAACGCTGGGTGATCAGCGGGCCCAGCGGCAGCCAGCCCCACTTCATGGTGCTGGCCACGTCGGGGATGGAGGTGAAGGTGCCTTCCACCATGACGCCGCGCTCATCGCTGACCTGGGCGGCCAGGTCGATGGCGATGGCGCCGCCCAGCGAATGGCCAAAGATGTAACGCTGGGCCTTGGGGTGCTGTGCTGCCAGCCAGTCCCAGGCGGCGCGGGCGTCCTCGGCGGCCATGCTTTCGCTGGGCAGGTCCTGCGTGCTTTTGCCAAAGCCGCGGTAGTCAATGGCCAGCACCGAAAAGCCCAGCTCCTGCATGCGCCGGATGCGCATGGCCGAGCCGGTCACGTTCCAGCGCGCGCCATGCAGGTACAGCAGCACCGGCGCACCGGGCCGCTCGGCCGCCAGCCACAGGCCATGCAGCCGGGTGGGCTGGCCGGTCAGGCGCGAGTCAAAGCTGATCCAGACGTCCTGCATGCCTTCGGCCATTGACGCGCCGCCCCAGCTGCGGTCACTGGGCTGGAAGATCCAGGCCCGCTGCTTTTCGTCCAGGGTGGCGCAGCCGGCCAACAGCCCCAGCGTCAGGGCAAAAGCGGTGAAGAGGTGCCAGCGTTTCATGAGCCTGAAAGACAGGGCGCTGGCCAAAAAGTTCACCCGGATGTGTCAAGCGGGCGTCAAGCCGCCGCTCAGCGCCCGCGCATGAACAGCGCGTCCAGCTCGCGCACCGTCATTTGCCGCCAGGTGGGCCGGCCGTGGTTGCACTGGTCGGAGCGCTCGGTTTCTTCCATCTGGCGCAGCAGCGCGTTCATTTCGTCCAGTGTCAGCCTGCGGTTGGCCCGCACCGCGCCGTGGCAGGCCATGGTGCCCAGCAGCTCGTTTTGCGCGCGCTGGATCACGGTGGACGCGTCGTGCTGGGCCAGCTCGGCCAGCACGCCGCGGGCCAGCTCCACCGCGTCGCCCTGGGCCAGGGTGGTGGGCACGGCGCGCACCGCCAGGGTCTTGGGTGAAAACGGCGTGATCTCCAGGCCCAGCATGGCCAGTGTGTCGGCATTGCTTTCGGCCGTGGCCACCTCCTGCGGTGTGGCGGCAAAGGTGGCCGGGATCAGCAGCGGCTGGCTCTGGATGGCGTGGGCGTCCATCTGCGCCTTGAGCCGCTCATAGACGATGCGCTCGTGCGCCGCATGCATGTCCACGATCACCAGGCCCTGGGCATTCTCCGCCAGGATGTAGATGCCCTGAAGCTGCGCGATGGCACGGCCCAGGGGCCAGTCGCCCGCGGGCAGCGGGGCGGGGGCCGCAGGGGCCACCTCCGCGCCTGCCGGGGCATGCGGCTGCCACAGCGCGGCCACATCCGACACGATATGCCCGGGGCCCGGCGGCGGCGTGAAATACAGGGCAGTCTGCGCGGCCTGCGCTTGCGGCGCGGACCAGGGCGCATAGGCGGCGCCTGCGGCCTGGCCGCTCGCGCCGGCCATGGCCTGCTGCGGGTCGGCGCCGGTGGCGGCGGCCAGCGCGGCGGCGGCGGCCGCAGCGGCACGCGGCGCGGCCAGCGCGTTTTCCACCGCGTGGCGCACGGCCTGGTGCACTTCGCGGCTGTCGCGAAAGCGCACCTCGATCTTGGTCGGGTGCACGTTGACGTCCACCCGCGCCGGGTCCATTTCCACATACAGCGCATACACCGGCTGGCGGTGGCCGTGCAGCACGTCTTCATAGGCGCTGCGGGCCGCGTGGGTCAGCACCTTGTCGCGCACATAGCGGCCGTTCACGTAGGCAAACTGCTGGTCGGCCCGCGAGCGCGCGGCGTCGGGGATGCCGGCGCGGCCCGTGACCCGCAGCGGCCCGGCCTGGTAGTCCACCGCCACGCTTTGTTCCAGCAGCTCGTTGCCCAGCACGTCGGCCAGGCGCTGGTCGCGCGTGGCGGCGCGCCACTGCTCCACCAGCTTGCCCTCGTGCCAGATGGCAAAGCCCACCTCGGGGCGGGCCAGCGCATGGCGGCGTACGGCCTCGATGCAATGCGCCAGCTCGGTGGCGTCGGTTTTCAGGAACTTGCGCCGTGCGGGGGTGCTGAAGAAAAGCTCCTTCACTTCCACCGTGGTGCCGGTGGCGCGGGCGGCGGGGCGCAGCTCGCCGCTGCGGCCGTCCAGCAAGAAGGCACTGGCCTGACCCTCGGTGCGCGACAGAAGCGACAGCTCGGCCACCGAGCTGATGGCGGCCAGTGCCTCGCCGCGAAAGCCCATGGTGCCCACCGATTCAAGGTCGGCCAGCGACGCGATCTTGCTGGTGGCATGGCGGCGCAGCGCCACGGGCAGCTCTTCGCGCGGGATGCCCGCGCCGTCATCTTCCACCGATACCAGCCGCACGCCGCCCGCGAGCAGCCGCACGGTGACCTGGGTGGCGCCAGCATCCAGCGCGTTGTCCACCAGTTCGCGTACCACGGACGCGGGCCGCTCCACCACTTCGCCCGCCGCAATCTGGCTGATCAGTTCGTCGGGCAGGTCACGGATGGGCCGGCGGGTGGGGCCGAGGGTGGGAGCAGGCAGGGTGAGATCAGGCACCCGGGCATTTTAGGTCGCTGGCCTAAGACGTCACCGGCGGCCGGTTGAACATCCCCCAGAACATGCCGATGGCGCGGGCACTGTCCACCAGCTTTTCAAAGTCCACCGGCTTGACCACGAAACCGTTGGCTCCGGCGGCGTAGCCGGCCTGCACGTCACGCGGCTGGTTGGACGAGGTCATGACGACCACCGGCACCAGCTTCAGGGCATCGATCTTGCGCATTTCGGTCAGCAGCTCGATGCCGCCCATGCGGGGCATCTTGATGTCCACCAGCGCGAACAACGGCGTGAGGTCCAGGCGGTCCGCGTAGCGGCCCCGGCGCAGCAGGTAGTCCAGCGCCTCCTCGCCGTCGCGGCACACGTCGATGGGGTTGGCCAGGTTCAGGTCTGCCAGGCCCAGGCGAAACAGCTCGACGTCATCTTCGCTGTCGTCCACGATCAGGATGGGAGAGAGTTGCGGCATCAGGCCGGCAGGTTACCCCAATCAGGCAGGCAGGGCAAACCAGAAGCGCGCACCCTGGCCAGGCTCGCTTTCCACCCAGACGCGCCCGCCGTGCCGCTCCAGGATGCGGTGCACCGTGGCCAGGCCGATGCCCGTGCCGTCAAATTCGTCGGCATGGTGCAGCCGCGAGAACACCTGGAACAGCCGCGACGCGTGGCGCATGTCGATGCCGATGCCGTTGTCTGCCACGCAGATGCGGTGTTCACCTGGCACCGACGCGTCGGCAAAGACCTGAATCACCGCCGGGTTGCTGCGTGCCGAATACTTGACCGCATTGCCCAGCAGGTTGGAGATGACCTGCGTCATCAGGCTCTGGTCGGCGCGCACCGTGGGCAGGGGGCCAATCTCCCATTGGACGTTGCGGCCCTCCAGCTCGGGCTCCAGCGCGGCCTGGGTGCGCTGCACCAGCGCGCCCAGGTCCACGTCCGTCAGCAGCAGCGCATGGTTGCCCAGCTGGGCAAATGCGAGCATGCCGTCAATCAGCCGGCCCATGTCGGCCGACGCACGCTGGATGCGGCCCAGGTAATTGAGCGCCGTGGCGTCCAGCTGGGCGCCGTGGCGCTGTTCGATCACCCGCGCAAAACCATGCACATGGCGCGCTGGCGCGCGCAGGTCGTGCGCGACCGAATAGGCAAACGCCTCCAGCTCGCGGTTCACGCGCGTGAGCTCGGCGGTGCGTTCGCGCACGGTGTCGTCCATGGCCTGGGCAAAGGCACGCTGCTGTTCTTCAAGGCGCTTTTGTGCCGTCATGTCGTGAAACGACGCGAGCAGCAGGTATTCGTTGCCGTGCCGCACCTCGCCCAGCGACATGGCCACCGGCAGGGAGCGCTGGTCGCGCGTGATGACCGTGACGTCCTGCGTGGTGCCTGCGCGCAGGACGTCCGGGCGCAGGCCAGGCACCAGCTCGGCAAACGCCATGCCTTCAAGCTGGGCCTCGGAATAGCCGAACAGCGCCGTGGCTGCCGGGTTGGCGCTGCGGATGCGGTCTGAGCTGTCCAGCGTGATGATGCCGGTGAGCGTGGCCTCCAGCAGGGCGGCGGCCCGCGCCTCCGACTGCACCAGCGTTTCGCGCAGGCCGCTGGCCAGCGCCTGGGCGCGGTCGCGCTGGCCCAGCACGCGGCTGGCCATGACCAGCGCCAGCAGCGTCAGCGCAAACACCAGCGCCCCTGCCGTCAGCGCCTTGACTTCCAGGTAGGGGGTCGGTGGATGCGACTGCATGCGCACCTGCCAGAAGCGCCCCGCGACGATCAGGGTCTGCGAGGCGTCCAGCGAGGTGCGCCACAGGCTGCGGTCGGGCAACTGGCCGTAGCGCCCCAGCAGTGAATCGGCCTCGGGCGGCGCGTTGCCGTCGGCCGCGGACCCCATATCGGTCAGCGTGACCTGGGTATCCGGTCCGAGATGGTTGCTCAGCGCCGCGCCCAGCAGGGTGTCCACGATGAACACCACCGACACCTGGCCCAGGTACGCATCGCGCCTTTGTTGCAGGGTGTTGGTGGCTGCGCCGTTACGGTAGATGGGCGCGCGCAGTACCACCCCCACCTGCGAGCCCTGCACCAGGTTGAACGGCGCCGAAGCGCGGGCTTCGCCCGTGTCGCGCGCGGCCGCCAGCACGGCCATGCGGACCGGGCCATAGGCGGTGTCAAAGCCAAAGGCCGATTCATTGCCGGGCATGGGCTCGTTGTATTCGGTGGCGACGTAGAAGCTGCGCGTGCCGTCCGGGCGGATGCTGAACTGCGGGTAGCCGCCGGGTGCCAGCGAGGTGTCCGCGCGCACGCGGGCCTCAAAGGCATCGCGCTGGCCGTGCGGAACCAGGCGCGCAAACTGAATCGCTTGCAATCCCAACGTTCCTTCCTCGATCTCCAGCGCCTGCGCATACTGGTGAAAATCCAGCCGCGAGACCTCGTCGCTGGCGATGAACAGGCCCTGCAGGCCGCGCAGCACATTGCGCGCCTGAATGGTGCGGCTTTCTACGTCGTAGGCAATCTGTGAAAACCGTCGGTCGTGCTCAAGCTCCAGCACCTGCAGGTCCGCCCGGGCCACCGCCAGCCAGGTCAGCATGGCCAGCAGCGCGCCCAGTAACAACACGCCCAGCACGGGCAGGCGCCGCTGGCTGTGAAGCATCGGGTCGGTGGTCATGAAGACCCGAGCATAATCCCCCGCCATGGAAATCATTGCTTTTCTGGTGGACTTCATCCTGAATGTAGACGTGCACCTTGAAGCCTTTGTGCACACCTATGGCACCTGGGTCTATGCCCTGCTGTTCCTCATCATCTTTGTGGAAACGGGTGTGGTGGTCATGCCGTTCCTGCCGGGCGATTCGCTGCTGTTCGTGGTGGGTGCGCTGTGCGGCGTGGGCTTCATGAGCTACCCGGTGGCCTGCGCCGTGCTGATTGCTGCCGCCATCCTGGGTGACCAGTGCAACTATTCCATCGGGCGCTATTTCGGTCCCAAGGTGTTCCAGTGGGAGCAGTCGCGCTATTTCAACAAGCGCGCCTTCAACCAGGCCCATGCGTTCTACGAAAAATATGGCGGCATCACCATCATCCTGGCGCGCTTCATGCCGTTCCTGCGCACTTTCGCGCCGTTCGTGGCCGGCGTGGCCGAGATGACGCGCACCAAGTTCACCGCCTACAACGTGGTGGGCGCGCTGATCTGGGTGCTGGGCATCGTGACGGCCGGCTACTTCCTGGGCAGCCTGCCCTGGGTCAAGGCCAACCTGGACAAGATCATCTGGGGCCTGATCCTCGTGCCGGGGCTGATCGTGCTTTTCGGTGCCTGGAAGGCACGGCGGGCTTCGCCGTCCGCCTGATTCAGCTGCCTGATTCAGCCGCCCGAACGGGTGGCCGCCAGCGAGGCGTCCAATGCCTCGCGCCCATCAAACACAAAGCAGTTGCCCTTGAAGTGGGCCCCACCCGTTTCCTCGAAGTACTTGAGGATGCCGCCGTCCAGCTGGTAGACGTTCTCAAGCCCCGCCTCGTGCATGTAGATGGCGGCCTTTTCGCAGCGGATGCCACCGGTGCAAAAACTCACCACGGTCTTGCCCGCAAGCGCTGCCTTGTGCGCCTGCAGTGCGTCAGGGAATTCGGTGAACTTGCTGATGCGCCAGTCGATCGCGCCCTCGAACGTGCCGTGGTCCACTTCAAACGCGTTGCGGGTGTCCAGCGTCACCACGGGACGGCCTGCGTCGTCATGGCCCTGGTCCAGCCAGCGTTTCACCGTGGCGCTGTCCACTGCCGGTGCGCGGCCACTCGCGGGCCGGATGGCCGGGTGGTTCATGCGGATGATCTCGCGCTTGACCTTGACCAGCAGCTTGCCAAAGGGCTGCGTGGCGGACCAGCTTTCCTTCGGATGCAGGTCGGCAAAGCGCGCGTCGCTGGCCAGCTGCCGCACAAAGCTGCGCACGGCGTCTGCCGTGCCGGCCAGGAACAGGTTGATGCCTTCTTCGGCCAGCAGCACGGTGCCTTTGAGGCCCAGCGCCTGGGCCCGCTCCAGCAGCGTGGCACGCAGCGCGGCCGTGTCATGCAGCGGGACGAATTTGTAAGCGGAAATATTGAGGACGTCGTTCACACCCGTGATTTTAAGAAGGTGTCAAGCGCTCTTCATTTCCTACAATGCCCGCATGTTTGTCCATCTGCGCCTGCACACCGAATTCTCCGTCGTTGACGGCACCAACCGCGTTGACGACATCGTGAAGGCCGCCGCGGCCGATGGCCAGCCGGCGCTGGCCATCACCGACCTGAACAATCTGTTTGGCGCCATCAAGTTCTACAAGGAAGCACGGGGCAAGGGGGTCAAGCCGCTGATTGGCGCCGAGGTCATGGTGCAAGGCCTGGCCAAGGACCCGGCCCAGCTGTCGCGGATCATCGTGCTGGTGCAGGGCCGCCAGGGCTACCTGAACCTGTGCGAGCTGCTGGCCCGAGGCTGGACGCAGAATGTGGTCAAGGCCCAGGCCGTGTGCAAGCCCGCCTGGCTGCAGGAGCTGGGCGAGGGCCTGATCGTGCTGTCGGGCGCGCAGGCCGGCCCGGTGGGCCAGGCGCTGGTGCAGGGCGACGAAGCCCGCGCGGCCGAGGTCGCGCTGCAGCTGGCGTCCATGTTCCCGCACCGCTTTTACATCGAGCTGCAGCGCGCGGGCAGGGCGGACGACGAGGCCCATGTGACGGCGGCGGTGCAGCTGGCCGCGCGGCTGAAGCTGCCGGTGGTGGCCACCCACCCGGTGCAGTTCACGCTGGAGGACGACTACGAGGCGCACGAGGCGCGCGTGTGCATCTCTGAAGGCGAGATATTGGGCAACCAGCGGCGCGTGCGCAAGTTCACGCGCGAGCAGTATTTCAAGTCGGCCGCGCAGATGCAGGCGCTGTTTGCCGATGTGCCGTCGGCCATTGCCAACACGGCGGAAATCGCACGCCGCTGCAGCCTGACGCTGGAGCTGGGCAAGCCCCGGCTGCCGGACTTTCCCACGCCCAACGGCATGCCCATCGAGGAGTACTTCCGCTTTGCCTCGCATGAGGGCCTGAAGGAGCGCATGCTGCGGCTGTACCCGGACGCAGCACAGCGCGAGCGCGAGATGCCGCGCTACGTGCAGCGGCTGGAGTTCGAGATCAGCACCATCCTCAAGATGGGCTTTCCCGGTTACTTCCTGATCGTGGGCGACTTCATCAACTGGGCCAAGGCCAATGGCTGCCCGGTCGGCCCAGGCCGGGGCTCGGGCGCTGGCTCGCTGGTGGCGTATTCGCTCAAGATCACCGACCTGGACCCGCTGCAGTACAACCTGCTGTTCGAGCGTTTCCTGAACCCCGAGCGGGTGTCCATGCCCGACTTCGACATCGACTTCTGCCAGACCAACCGCAACCTGGTGATCGATTACGTCAAGGACAAGTACGGCAAGAACGCGGTGAGCCAGATCGCCACCTTTGGCACCATGGCCGCGCGCGCGGCCATCCGCGACGTGGGCCGCGTGCTGGACATGAGCTACACCTTCTGCGACGGCATCAGCAAGCTCATCCCCAACAAGCCGGGCCAGCACATCACGATTGACGGCGCGCTGAAGGTCGAGCCCTTGCTGGCCGAGCGGCTGGAAAAGGAAGACGACGTCAAGACGCTGCTGGCATTGGCGCAGAAGCTGGAGGGCATGACCCGCAACGTGGGCATGCACGCGGGCGGCGTGCTGATCGCCCCGGGCAAGCTCACCGATTTCACGCCGCTGTACCAGCAGCCGGGCAGTGATTCGGCCGTGAGCCAGTACGACAAGGACGACGTGGAGGCCGCGGGCCTGGTGAAGTTCGACTTTCTGGGCCTGGCCACGCTGACCATCCTGGAAATTGCCAAGGAGTTCATCGTCGCGCGTCACAAGGGGCAGGAAAACTTCGCCTTTGAAAACATCCCCCTGGATGACAAGCCGACCTACAAGCTGTTTTCCGACGGCAAGACCGAAGCCGTGTTCCAGTTTGAAAGCCGCGGCATGCAGGGCATGCTGCGCGACGCGCGGCCCACGCGGCTGGAAGACCTGATTGCCCTGAACGCGCTGTACCGCCCAGGGCCCATGGACCTGATCCCCAGCTTTGTGGCGCGCAAGCACGGCCGCGAAGAGGTGGAGTATCCGCACCCGGCGGTGGCCCAGATGCTGTCGGAGACCTACGGCATCATGGTCTACCAGGAGCAGGTGATGCAGACCGCGCAGATCCTGGGCGGCTACTCGCTGGGCGGCGCGGACTTGCTGCGCCGCGCCATGGGCAAGAAAAAAGCCGACGAGATGGCCGAGCACCGCGAGAAATTCCGCGCCGGTGCACAGGCCACGCACAACATCCCGCAGGACAAGGCCGATGAAATCTTCGACCTGATGGAGAAGTTCGCGGGCTACGGCTTCAACAAGTCGCACGCGGCCGCGTATTCCCTTTTGGCGTACCACACGGGCTGGCTCAAGGTCCATTACACGGCGGAGTTCTTCTGCGCCAACATGACGGTGGAAATGGACAACACCGACAAGCTCAAGGTGCTGTTTGAGGACGCCGTCAAGAACTTCGGCCTGACGTTCGAGCCGCCTGACGTCAACCGCGGCAATTACCGCTTCGAGCCGATGTCCGACAAGGTCATCCGCTACGGCCTGGGTGCCGTCAAGGGCACGGGCCAGCAGGCCATTGAGGCCATTGTGCGGGCGCGCCAGGAAGGCGGCGCCTTCACCAGCCTGTATGACTTCTGCGTGCGGGTGGACCGCACGCGCATCAACAAGCGCACGGTGGAGGCCCTGATCAAGGCCGGTGCGTTTGACAACCTGCAGCTCAACCGCGCCTCGCTGGTCGCATCCATTGACCGGGCGTTCGAATTTGCCAGCACCACCGAGGCCAATGCCAACCAGGGCGGCCTGTTTGACATGGGCGACAGCCACGCCGCCAGCACGCAGGAGCCCGACCTGGTCGAGGCCATGCCCTGGGGCGTGAAAGAGCGTCTGACTTTTGAGAAGACGGCCGTGGGCTTTTACCTGTCGGGTCACCTGTTCGATGAGGTGTCGCAGGAGGTCCGGCGCTTCGTCAGGCGCGAGATCGGTGAACTGATCGACAGCCGCGAGCCGCAGCTGCTGGCGGGCATCGTCAGCGATTTTCGCGTGATCAACGGCCAGCGCGGCAAGCTGGCGCTGTTCAAGCTGGACGACAAATCGGCAACGATTGACGCGCGTGCGGACGAGGCCCTGATCAACGCCAACCGCAACCTGCTCAAGGAAGACGAACTCATCATCGTGATGGGCAAGCTGCAGCCCGACCGTTTCTCGGGCGGCCTGCAACTGACCGTGAACCAGGTCTGGGACCTGGCCACGGCGCGCTGCCGCTTCGGCAAATTCTTGCGAGTGCAGGTCAATCGTTCAGATGGAGGAAAACCTCCCAGCGTTGAGCAATTGTTCAAGAGTTTCCCTGCCCAACGGGAAATGTCAGAACAAGGTGAACTGATTCGAGGCTTAGGTGTGCGCTTCCGCTTGATATATCCAGACTTTGTGGCCGAAGACAAAGTGCGTTTGGATGATCAAAAGTTCTTTCCTAGCGATGCAGCTCTGGCTAGTTGGATGGCGCAGGCCGACCAAGGCCAGGCGCAGATCGTCTACGAATAGCACGGGCTGCGGCAATCGAGCAGTCTGCGAGTTGCCTTTCTCATCCCGTCGGCAAGGACGGGGGGTAGGGCCGCAGCGGCTTCACTGCGGTGGTCCGGCCGATGGCCGGACTCCCCTGCGCTCCTCGTTCCGCGGGGCGGCTGCGGTCGCTTCGCAATGGCGCTGATACGCGCCATTCCATAAATCGTCCTCGCCGGTCTGGCCTACGGCCAGACTCCCCCCGCTGCACTCCGGTGCTCGGCACCGCAGAGGCGCCGCTGCAGCCCTACCCCCCGTCCTTGCAGCAACACTGTTGGCACGCAAAGGTTCAACAGCCGGGCCCTTGGTCAACGTGACCAGTGGCGCACAAGCACGCAGGCTGCAAGGTTGTGGGTGGGGCTGCTGGCGCGCCTCTGCGACGCCGAGCAGCGCAGAACTGCGGGGGCAGTCCGCCTGCAGGGCGGACCGGGGTTTGGGCGATTTATGGAATGGCGCGTATCAGCGCCATTGCGAAGTGCTCAAACTCCGCCCCGCAGTTTGAGCAGCGCAGGGAAGTCCGGCCACAGGCCGGACCGTCGCAGTGAAGCGCCAGCAGCCCCACCCACAACCTTGCGTACAAGAGCAAGAGCAAGAACAATAACAGCTCAGTCCTTAGGCCGGAAGCTGATGACGATGGGCGAGGGCACGCGCCCGTCGATGTCGCGCGGCAGCACCTCGGTTTTGTGCAGGGCTTTCACCACGGCGTCGTCCCATGACTTCGTGCCACTGGACTTGATGATTTTCACGCCCACGATGGTGCCGTCGGGCGCGGCGCGTACCTCCACCTCGGCCACCGGGTTGCCGGGGATGTCGTCGGTGAACACGATGTTGGGTTTGACGCGGCCGCGGATGCGCCCGCCGTAGCTGTCCGACGGGCCGGCGGAACGCTGGGCCGTGCCAGTGGCCGTGGGGCCGCCCGTGGCACCGGCCAGCCCCGCCATGCGCTTGAGGTTCTCCTGGCGCTGGGCTTCCAGGCGTTTGGCTTCTTCCTGCTGCTCGCGGGCCTTGAGCGCTGCGTCCTGCTTTTTCTGGTCCTCGGCGGCCTTTCTGGCCAGCTCCAGCTTCTTCTGGGCTTCCAGCTTTTCAGCCTGCAGGCGCTTTTGCCGCTCCAGCTCGTCCTGCTTCTTTTTGGCCTCAGCCTGTTTCTGCTTTTCGCGCTCCAGGGCGATGTCGGCTTCGCGCGGCAGCGGTGGCGGCGCGGGCGCCGGTTGCACCTTGGGCGGTGGCGGTGGCGCGGGCGGCGCTTCCACCAGCTTGGGCGCGGCCTGCACGGGCACGCTGGACCACAGCTCGGCCTCGGCTGACAGCTCGCGTGTGTCGTTCTTCCAGCGCACGCCCCAGGTCAGCGCGGCCAGCAACAGCAGGTGGGCCACGACAGCCAGCACGAACGCGCGCAACAGGCCGGGCTGCGGCGGTGGTGCGAATTCAAGCCGATCGGCGGCTGCGTTCATGGCGCGTTATTTGGCCAACTGCACGGACAGGCCAACACGCTGCACGCCGGCGCGTTGCAAGGTGTCCATGACCTTGACCACGGTTTCGTACTTGACGCTGCGGTCGGCACTGATGACCACGGCCGACGCACCTGGCTGGGCCGTCCCCTGGGCCTGGCGCACGGCATTGGCGATGTCGTTCAGCCCCAGCCTGGTGGTCTTGTCCTGGTTCTTGAATTCCAGCGACTCGTCCTTGCCAATCACGATCTGCAGCACCTGGTCGGGCTGCTTGCTGGCCTTGCCCACGCTGGGCAGGTCGATCAGGCTGGGCGTGATGAGCGGCGCGGTGACCATGAAGATGATCAGCAGCACCAGCATCACGTCAATGAACGGGACCATGTTGATCTCGTTGATGGTGCGGCGGCCCCGGCCGCGGGAGGTGACGGCTGGCATGGTCGTCCCTGTCAGTGACCTGAAGCCGACGCGGCATGCGCGCCCACGTTGCGCTGCAGGATGTTGGAGAACTCCTCGATGAAGGTCTCCAGCTTGATGGCCACGCGGTCGATGTCGCGTGCAAAGCGGTTGTAGGCCACGACCGCAGGAATGGCCGCGAACAGGCCGATGGCCGTGGCGACCAGGGCTTCGGCAATGCCGGGCGCCACCGAAGCGAGCGTGACCTGCTGCAGGCTGGCCAGGCCGGTGAAGGCGTGCATGATGCCCCACACCGTGCCAAACAGGCCCACATACGGCGATACGGAGCCCACCGACGCCAGGAACGACAGGTTGGTCTCGATCGCGTCCAGCTCGCGCTGGTAGCTGGCCCGCATGGCCCGGCGGGCCCCGTCCAGCAACGTGCCGGCATCGCTGATGCGGCGCTCGCGCAGCTTCTGGAATTCGCGCATGCCGCTGGCAAAAATGCGCTCCATGGGGCCGGCCTGCTTGGCGTTCTGCGTGGCGGCGGCCAGCAGGTCGTTCAGGCTGGTGCCGGACCAGAACTCGCGCTCGAAGTCGTCGTTGAGTGATTTCACGCGCTTGAGCGCAAACAGCTTGCGGAAGATGGCGGCCCAGCTGGTCACCGAGACGACCACGAGCAGCAGCATGACGAGTTGCACCACCAGGCTGGCATTGAGCACCAGATGGAGGATGGACAGGTCTTGGTTCATGTAGTGAGTGCTTCCAGAATGGGGGCGGGAATGCGGGCGGGCCGAAGGTTTGCAGCGTCAACCCAGCCGATGCGGATCGTGCCTTCGCAAAGCACTTTACCCTGCCGCATGGCCTGCTGGGCAATTGTCATGGAAGCCCGGCCTGATTCTGTGAGCTGCGCCGTAACAATAAGTTCATCGTCCAGCCTGGCGCTGTGCAGGTAGCGTACGCTGGTTTCACTGACCACGAACATGCCGCCGGTGCTGTCACGCAACTGCTGTTGGCCCAGGCCCAGCGAACGCAGCCATTCCGTGCGGGCGCGCTCAAAGAACTTCAGGTAATTGGCATAAAACACGATGCCGCCCGCGTCGGTGTCTTCCCAGTAGACGCGCACGGGCCACTGGAACACTGCTTGCGTCATGCCAGCAGCGCCTGGAGCCGTGCCGCGGCTTCCTGGAGTTGGGCCATGCTGCTGGCCGTGGAAAAGCGCACGTACCGGTGCATGTCGTGGTTGCCAAAGTCTCGCCCCGGCGTGATGGCCACGTGGGCGCGGCGCATCACTTCGAAGGCGAAATCCCAGGAGCCTTCAATGCCCAGCTTGGCGCAGGCTTCCGTGCAGTCGGCCCATGCGTAGAACGCGCCGTCGGGCATGACCGGCACGTTCAGGCCCATGGCGTTCAGTGCGGGGATGAACCAGTCGCGCCGGGCCTTGAACTCGGCGCGGCGGCGTTCGTATTCGGCAATGCTCGCGGCCTCAAAGCAGGCCAGGGCCGCATATTGCGCGATGGTGCTGGGGCAGATGAACAGGTTTTGCGCCAGGCGCTCCACCACCGGGACCAGCGCGTCGGGCACCACCAGCCAGCCCAGGCGCCAGCCGGTCATGTTGAAGTACTTGGAAAAACTGTTGATGCTGATGAGCTGGTCGTCCAGCGCCAGCGCGGTCTGGCCAAATGCGTCGTCGTGGCTCAGGCCAAGATAAATTTCATCCAGCAGCGTGATGCCGCCCCGGCTGCTGACGACGTTGTGGATGCGCGCCATCTCTGCGGGATGGATGGACGTGCCCGTGGGGTTGGACGGCGACGCCAGCAGCACGCCGCGCGTGCGTGGCGTCCAGGCAGCCTCGACCTTGGCCGCGCTGAGCTGGAAACGCTCCTGCGCGGTGGCCGGTATCAGTACCGCATTGCCTTCGGCCGCACTGACAAAGTGCCGGTTGCACGGGTAGCTCGGGTCCGGCATGAGGATGTCGTCGCCCGCCTCGATGAGCGCCAGGCAGGCCAGCTGCAAGGCGGCCGACGCGCCAGCTGTGATAACGATGCGCCGGGCCGGCACGTTCACGCCAAAGCGGCTCGCATACCAGCCGCTGATGCGTTCGCGCAGCGGCGCAAGGCCCGTGGCATGCGTGTATTGCGTGGCGCCATCGCGCACGGCGCGCTCAGCGGCTTCCTGGACCAGCGGCGGCGCGGTGAAGTCCGGCTCGCCGATGTTCAGGAAGATCATGGGCTGGTCGCCGTGGGCAACCTGCTGCGCCAGGGCCGAGGCGGCCTTGGCCACTTCCATGACGTAAAAGGGTTCGATGCGCTGCGCGCGCGCGGCAATCTTCATCCGCGTGCTTTGCCACTGGCCTTGTCGGCCTGCACTTCGGTGGCGCGCAGCGAAGGCGCCAGGCCATTGAGCACGGCGTTGACGTACTTGTGGCCGTCGGTGCCACCGAATTCCTTGGCCAGTTCGATGCATTCATTGAGCACCACGCGCCACGGCACGTCCAGGCAATGGCGGAATTCATACGCGCCGATCCACATCACGGCATGCTCGATGGGGGAGATTTCTTCGAGCTTGCGGTCCAGCAGCGGCACGATCAGGGCGTCCAGCTCGGCCGCTTCGGCCACGCAGCCGTGCAGCAGGGCGTCATAGTGGGCGGAGTCGGCCTTGTGAAACCCCGCCAGGTCGCGCGTGAAGGCATCGATGGCCGTGGCTTCATTGCGCCCCACCAGGTGCTGGTACAGCGCCTGCAGCGCAAATTCGCGTGCGCGGCTGCGGGTTGATTTGGCGGATGCCTTGCGCGCGCCGGTGGAGGTCAGGCCGGTGCGGGATTGTCGCGGCTTGCCGGCAGCGCCGCCGGGGGAAGGCGGCGATGGGGGCGTGGTGCTGTCGGTGCTCATGACAGATCGTCCAGCAGGTTGGCCATCTCTACCGCCACGCGGGCCGCGTCGCGGCCTTTGTCGGTCTGGCGTGCCACGGCCTGGTCCAGGTTTTCGGTGGTGAGGATGGCGTTGGCAATTGGCACCTGGTAGTCCAGCCCGATGCGGGTGACCCCGGCGCCGGATTCATTGGCCACCAGCTCGAAATGGTAGGTCTCGCCGCGGATGATGCAGCCCAGCGCGATCAGCGCATCAAAGCTGTCTTTTTCAGCCAGGGCCTGCAGGGCCAATGGCACTTCCAGCGCGCCGGGCACCAGCACGTGGGTGATGTTTTTGTCTTCTACGCCCAGCGCGGCCAGCTCTGCCTTGCAGGCGGCGGCCAGCGCGTTGGTGATGCCTTCATTGAAACGGGCTTGCACGATGCCGATGTGCAGCCGCCTGCCATCCAGCTTGTCCGAGGTGCCTTTGTCTGCGCCAAACATGTTGATGATTCCTTGGGTGATGTGTCGCGTCAGCGGGCGATGTAGCCCGCGATTTCCAGGCCATAGCCCGCCATGCTGGGCATGCGGCGGGGGTTGCCCATGAGGTTCATGCGGTGAACGCCGCATTCGCGCAGGATCTGCGCGCCCACGCCGTAGGTGCGCAGGTCCATGCGGCCGCGCTCGGGGGCCTGCGCGGCGCGGGCCGTGCCTTCAAACTGGGTGAGCAACTGGTCGGCGCTTTCACCGCAGTTCAGCAGCACGGCCACGCCCTTGCCCTCCTTGGCGATGTATTTCAGGCTGGCGTCCAGACCCCAGGAATGCATGGAGCGGTTGACTTCCAGTGCGTCCAGCACCGACAGCGGTTCGTGCACGCGCACGGCCACCGTATCGCCAGCCTGCCAGGTGCCCTTGACCAGTGCGAGGTGCAGGCCCTGTGATGGCTTGTCCTTGAACGCATGGGCCGTGAACGTACCAAACGTGGTTTCCAGGGTGCGTTCGCCCAGTTTCTCCACCAGTGACTCGTTGCGGCTGCGGTGCTCGATCAGGTCCGCAATGGTGCCGATCTTCAGTCCGTGCTCGGCGGCAAACAGCTGCAGGTCGGGCAGGCGTGCCATGGTGCCGTCGTCCTTCATGATCTCGCAGATCACGGCGGCTGGCGTGCAGCCGGCCATGGTGGCCAGGTCGCAGCCGGCCTCGGTATGACCGGCACGCATCAGCACGCCGCCGTCCACCGCCTGCAGCGGAAAGATATGGCCGGGCTGGACCAGGTCTTCGGCCCTGGCGTTGCGGGCCACGGCGGCCTGCACCGTGCGGGCGCGGTCGGCGGCGGAAATACCGGTGGTCACGCCTTCGGCCGCCTCGATGGACGCCGTGAAGGCCGTGCCCATCTTGGTGCCGTTGCGCGGCACCATGGGTGGCAGGCGCAGACGCTCACAGCGCTCGCGTGTGAGCGTCAGGCAGATCAGGCCGCGGCCGTAGCGCGCCATGAAATTGATGGCTTCCGGCGTGACGTGGTCAGCCGCGAGCACCAGGTCGCCCTCGTTTTCGCGGTCCTCTTCGTCAATCAGGATGACGATCCTGCCGGCGCGCATGTCGGCAACGATGTCTTCAACCGGGGAGATGCCGGCGGGTGTGGGGGCTGTCATGGGGTTTCTTTCAGGGGGTGTGCGCCATCGCTGAGCATGCGTTCCACATAGCGGGCGATCAGGTCGATTTCGAGGTTGACGCGGCTGCCCGCGGCAAGCGAACCCAACGCCGTGTTCTGCACGGTGTGGGGAATGAGGTTGATGCTGGCCTCGGTGCCGGCGTCGGTATCGGCGATGCGGTTGACCGTGAGGCTCACGCCGTTGATGGTGATGGAGCCTTTGTAGGCCAGGTATTTGCCAAGCGCCCGGGGTGCCAGAACGCGCAGTTCCCAGCTTTCGCCCACCTGGGCGAAATGAGTGACGGTGCCCACGCCGTCCACATGGCCCGACACAATATGTCCGCCCAGGCGGTCATGGGCGCGCAGGGCCTTTTCCAGGTTGACGGGGCCGGGCTGGGCCAGCCCCGCGGTCTTGTCCAGCGATTCCGCTGAAATGTCGATGGTGAAGGTGTGGTGGGGCAGATCCAGCGAGGTGACGGTCATGCAGGCGCCGTTGATGGCAATGCTGTCGCCCAGGCCGGTATCGTCAAGGTAGCCGGGCGGCGCCGTGATGGTCAGGCGCTTGCCGTGCAGTAAAGAGCTTCCCAGGTCGTGGAGGGCGGCGATGCGCCCCACGCCGGTGATGATTCCGGTGAACATCTCCGCATTTTCGCAGGGATTGGAGAGCGGGGCCTGGCGGGGCTATTTCCAGCAGGCGTTGCGCTCGTCGGTGGGCAGCTCGGTGCCGTCCTTCGTGTTGCTGGTGCGGCCCAGCGAATTGACGACGAAGCTGCCGCATTTGTCCGCAGCCATGGTGGTGCCGGTTGCGGGTGCCATGGTGAGGGTGTAGGCGTCGGTGCTGGCTGTGACGCTCAGCGCGTAAATTGCTGCGCCATTGGCGGGCGTCTGTTTCAGGACGGCAGGCATTTCGTCCTGTACATTGACCTGGTTGCCGTCGCTGTCTGGCCGGGTCTTTTCAAAATTGTCGTTGGCCGCGTAGAAACGCTGCATGTACTGGGCTGCCTGCAGCAGCGTGGTGCGTGCATCCGCGCGGTGAGCCCGTGCGATGTGATTGGTGTAAGCCGGCATGGCCAGCGTGGCAATGATGCCGATGATGGCCACGACAACGATCAGCTCGATCAGCGTGAAGCCGCGCGCGGGTTGGGTGTGATGCATGGCCGGCCCCTCAGCGGATGAAGAGCTGCTGCCACGAGCTCTTGCGTTTGACGTTGGGCTTGGGGCCACCGCAATTTTTCTCAGCACTGATGGCCCCAGCCGTCGAACTCAGAATTGCGATCCTGATGCTGCCGGACAATCCGGCGCAATCGTCCGGGCAAGGGGGGGTGGTGCAAGTGCACGGTGGCGTGGTGCAGGTAGAGGTAGTAGCAGGAGGAGCGGCGCCGATCGTCAGCACGGTATCTCTGCCATCAAGCTCGGTGCTGTAGCCGCTGGCCGCCACGTCCTTCGCATCGACCACGCCGTCCCCATTGGTGTCCAGGAACGGGCCCTGCGGCGATCCGCCTGTCAGCACGTCAATGATGTAGTTGTAGCCCTTGCCGGGCGTGGCCGATGCACAGGGATCAGAGGCTAGACCGCCCGGCACGATGGTGTCTACCTTGGCCAGCCGCCCGGCGATCCTTGACACGGGGTAGACCATGCGTTGCCCCGAATACGGCTGCTGAAAGTACCAGCCGTTCTTGACCCTCCAGTCAATCGGGTTGACTGACACCTCATAGAAGGTCACCGTCTGGGTAGACGTGGTGTCGTCGAAGGAGGTGATGATGCGCGATTCGTCCTTTTTCTCGATGATGGTTTGCAGCACCAGGGTGGTCGTGCCGTTGACTGGCAGCACCTCATTGGCCTCAAAGCCCTTCTCGTCGCGGATGCCGTAGATGGTCTGGGTGGCGGTGGTGCTGACGTCGGAGGCATCAAAGAACCGGCCCGTGCCCGCGACGACGATATAGCCGCCATCGGGGTGGGCAACAGCGAGCGGCGCCGCCGTCATGGGCTGGGGGTTGCCCAAGGTGTCTTTGGCGACAAAAAGCGGCTTGCCCGTGCCCCCCGCCTTGCTGACCTTCCAGTTGGCGGGGTCCGGGTCGTTGAGGTGAAATTTCCAGAGGTTGCCCTTGAGGTCGCCAGCGTAGGCGCCGATGACCTGACTGGCGGCATTGCGCACCAGGTGCACACCGCCCAGACCGTTGCCCTCGCCCACATTCGTGTCGATGGCCTTGATCAGCGCACCGGTTTTCAGGTCCACGATCAGCAACTGGGCCTTGCCTTCCGCGCTGTAGTAGCCGTTGCCGAATACCGCGCCCCAGCGGCTGCCCATCAGGCGGCCAGTCTGCACTTCTGACAGTACGTTGCCCAGTATGTCGCGGTAGGCGTCGATGCCGGTGTGAATTTCCCAGAGCACGCTGCTGGCGTCCAGCGTATTGGTGGTGGCGTCGATGGCGAAGACCGACTTGGCCCCTGCTCCTGCTGTGGCGATCAAGGCGGTACGCCACGTGGTTCCGTTGTGAAAATCGCCTTGGCTCGTGGGGCCGTCCACGAAGTAGCGGTGGACGTATTCCTTGCGAGCGAGTTGGTTGATGATGGGCAAAACGGCATGGGGCACGTAGGCAAATACTTCCCTGCCGTCGCTTTCACGGAACGCATGCAGCATGCCGTCGTTGGCGCCGATAAAAACCAGGCCTTCGCCGCGTTCGCGCTTGCCGTTCAGGTAGGTGACGTAGGCGTCCGCCAATGTCTTGTTGGCCAGCTTGGCATACCCGTGGTCGATGGCTGGGCCGACCACGGTCGGGTTCGAGTTGACGATGTCGCCCAGAAGGAAGGCGCGCTTGCGGTACAGCGGGTCGTCTCCTTGCTCATAGGTACGATTGCCCCGCAGGTACGTCACAAGCGACGGCGTGGTCTCGGTGCCCATCACCGTTGTCAGCGCCGCCGCTTGCAGGTCGGCCCATTTGAATGGGACGGCTGGAGGGGCGACGCCGGGCTTGTTGCCCGCCAGGATGTTGCGATTGGCGGCGATAGGGAACTTATTGGAAGCTTCTTCACCAGTGATGGGGTCTGTTCTTTCAACCTGCCAAAGAGTTTCGAGTTCCACGCCCGTCTTGGGGTCAAGCTCTGTGGCGATGAGGTTACCCGTCCACTGGCCGGACGTGTAAACCGGGATGAATTTTTTGGTGCCGACGGTCAGGTTGAGCGTTGACGCGGCCACGCCACCCTGTGTTGCCGAGGCTCGCAGGATGCCAGTGACCAGCGAGTTCAGTGCGCTGGACAATTCTTTGGAGTCGCCCGCGTTGATGAATGTGCCGCGGGCGTTGAGGGTTGCATGCCACAGGTCGTCAACGGCCGTGATGCCGCGCCCCGGTGCGGGCCATTGCATGCTTCCGGAGCTGAGTGCGCTGAGACTGGTCTGCGTCTGCGGTATGGAACCCTCGAGGCCCAGCGTGATCGCCAGGAAATTCATGTGCTGCCAGAAGGCCGGATCGCCCTGCGTTCCCTTGGTGGGCGTCACAGTGTTATCCACATCTTTCAACAGGTCCGTTACCCAGTATTTCATGGCGATGTCGGCCAGCGAGTTCTGATGGCTGTCCTTGTACGGCGCTATTGGCTCGTAGCGCCATTTTTGCCCTCCGGGCGTGCTGTGCTCGTCTCCGAGCTTGTTGTCCACGTTGCCTATGCCGGTAATGCTGTCGGTGTAGTAGCCATCGGTCAGCATCATCGTGTAGGAGCGGCGGCAGCTTGCGTAGGCCCGCTGTGCCTTGGCGGATGGTGCAGGAGTGGAGACTGAATAGCTTGTTGTGCCCGTTGAGGGTGTATTGGCCCAGGGGCCCTTGGCATCCACACGTTGGAAGTACTGCCCCATCCTGCTCAATGCCTCGTTGCTGGGCGTGCCCTGGATGGTTGTGCCGGGCGTGAGCGCATCAAGCCAGGCGCGGAAATTGGCGCGTGGGCTTCCGGGTGTATTGCCGGAGCTCAAAGGCCCCAGGGGCGCCACACCCGAGGCGATCGTGCCGGTCACAGCGAGGTGGTTCATGCTGGCCCAGCCAAAGCGCAACCCCTCGGGGGCATTGGCAATGATGTCGCTCAGCGCCGTCTTGGCCATGAAAAGGCGGCGCCGGTGGTACTGATACCAGTTCGCGTAGTTCTGCAGTTCCTGCGCATAGGTGCAGCCCGCGGCGCTGCAATCGATTCGCTTGATGGATTTGGTGTAACTGGTGGTGGAGGGTGCGATGCTGATGGCTTTGTAGTTGCTGGCACGGTGGTAACGGCCGCTGATGTACCGGTAGATGCGGGGATGCCCGTCCGCATCTTTGCAGGCAGGGTTGGCGAGGGCAGCCGCTGTGGACCCGGCCGCCCGGTATGTCCCGTCGGCATTGCGGGCAGGCAGGTAGAGGTTGTCGGGGTTGTAGGCGATTCTGTTCACTTCGGGTGAGCAGAAGGCATATTGGTCCGTGGAGGGCCTTTGACCTTCCTTGAAGTCTTCCGGTGGCAAGTTCCAGTTGTCGGGCTTGATGTCCTGGTACACATAGAAGTAGTCCATTGAATTGGAGTCGTCCAGGATCAGCATCAGGTTGGGTGGTACGTTAGGCGCCCGCGACAGCAATGGGTACTGGGTGGGTTCAGACGGGGGCAGGGCGGCGCTTGCAGTTGCGCCCAGCAAGCCCGTCAGTGTTGCGGCGGCCAGGGCGCGCAGGGTGTTGGCAAGCGTCATGTTGAGCTCCTTGGGTCAGTTCGCGGCCGGCGTTGCGGGCGGGATCTCTACCAGCTGCAGCGTGGATTGCAGAAAGACTTCGCTTCCTTTGGGCCTGCGGTCCGCTGAGTCGCCTGCTTTGGGCACCTCAGGGCCGAAGCCGCGTGCCGTGACCACGAACACGGTGTTGTGCTCCGGCGTGCCTGCGGCCGCCAGGTGCTCCACCAGGCATTCAGGCGGGCGCTGGTAGGGGGCTCCGTTGTTGTTCACGTCATTCAGCGACAGGACGTAAATGGCGAGGTTGACCTGGTCCCAGGTGGTGGCGGTGGCCTGCCAGCTTGGCGTGATGCTGAAGTCCTGGATAGCGAGGCCTGAAGGAAGGGCCGCGCCGCTGTTCGCGTGGTTGAACACAGCGTCCTCGCAATGCCGCAGGGCCATCTCGGCGGCCTGGTGGGCCAGCTGGTTCTGCCGTACACCGCTGCTGACGGCTTCGCCGGAGAGCGCGCTTTTCATGGTCGCGGTGGCCAGCAGCGACACGATGACCAGCATCAGCAGCGACATGATCAGCACGACGCCTTGTTGGGAAGCGTTTGTCTTCATGGTCATTCCCAGCGATTGGGCAGAAACACCGTGGTGGTATAGGCGCGGCGCAGCCTCAGGTCCGGCGGGTTTTGCACCAGGTCTGCGCTGCAGTTACGGTACTGGGCCGATTCCGCGCTGGTGGCGATGGCGCTGTCGCTGACCATCAGGATGCACACACGTACCGTCTTGACCAACGCCCAGCGCTGCGCCGCCGACGTGGTGCCGACGATCAGCCCCGCGGGATCGTCAATCTGCTGGGCTGTCAGGTAGCCCAGCACGGCACCGGGGTTGCCAGGGCTGGCCGTGCCATAGCGCAGCTGCAGGTCAATCACGTTCTCTACCAGCGGCTGGCCTCTGATGCTGCCGAGGTTGCGGCACGACAGGCTCGTACGGTTGTCACTGATGCTGAGGTAGTAGACGGGCGTTGCCACGAACATCGTCGTCTGCCGCCCGGTGCCGGACCAGTCGGTGAAACTGGTGGAGAAGCCGTCCAGCCCATACCCCACGCAGTCGGTGGGTGTGGTGCTGGCCTTCTGGGTGGACGAATTGAAGGCATCGGCTTCGTAGTGGATGGCGATGGCATCCGGCCCCGTGCTGGCCGCTGTGTGGGTGCAGCTCAGGGCGTCAATGGATGCCACGGAGGTGTTGGTGAAGCTGCTGTCGCAGCCGCGCAGGGTGTACGTGGCGGTCAAGGCGTTGCGCAAGGACGCTTGCGCGCGGTCAGGGCGTATCGGGTTGGCGCCAGCGAGTTTCAGTTGCTGGGTGAGGATCGCGAGGGCTGTTTGCGCGTCCTCATTCATCTTTGCTTGCGCGTCATTGATGCGGGTGGAGCTGGAGGTGGCCAGGTAGGCCTGGCTGGCGGCCAGCATGACGACCAGCCCGATCACCAGCGACACCAGCAGCTCGACCAGGGTCACGCCACGGTGGTGCATGGGCACGTGTTGCGGTTTCATGGCCGGAACTTGATCATCACGCAGCGCGGGGCGCTGTCTGCCAGGTCCGAGGTCAAGGCAGGGCAGATGTCGCCCTTGTTGCCGAGGCTGCCGGCGCTGGCGGCTTCTTTCCACAGGATGAAGACGCGGCCTTCACCAGCGGCGGACACACCCGGGTTTTCGACCATTACGCCACCCGACGGCAATTGCATGCGGGCTGCGCGGGAGACTTCATCGATGTCTTGAATGGCCAGTGCCTCGGCGGTGCAGTTGGGATAGTTGCATTGGTTGCCAGGATTTGTGGCGGGCAGGTCGGCCGTGCCTGTATAGGTCATGGCGCCGTAGTGGTTGGCCTGAAATGCTGCGACGTTGGCGCGCATGCGCTCGATCAGCTCTTGCGCCAGGTTGGACGCAACCGCCCGGTTGCCGGCGACCTTGGGCAACTGCATGGCATAGGCCAACATGTTGCCGATGGCCAGCAGGCCGAATGACAGCACCAGAATGGAGACAAGGATCTCGATCAAGGTGGCACCGCGCATCGAACCCGCGGGCCAGTGCGATGAATGGGCGCGGCGCATGCACGACCTCAGCTGTTGCAATCGGCCGACGCGTCAGCGGCGAGACGGGCGCGGCCGGTAAAGCCGATGCAGATCTTGCGCCTGCGCTCGGGCGGGATGCCAACCCCGAACACAACATTGACACTCGCGGACTGGCTGCGGCCCAGGGGCGTGAAGGTGAAGTCTGTTTTGGCGCTGCTGGCGCCGTCCACGCCGGTCAAGGGTGCCTGGATTCGCAGCAGCTTGTCGCCGCCGCCCAGGCCGTCTGCGCCGTCACGTTCTTCATAGACGATCCAGCCGTCGGCCCAGCCGCGCGCGGATGTGTTGGTGCAGGCGGGCGAGGCGGCCTCGGGGTCGTCACTGCGGCAGATGACGACCGCGCTGCCCCGGCGGATGGCCTCCGCCCTGGCAAACCGCAGGTCTGCCAGGAATGTATTGACAGCGGAAGCGACGTTGCCCGACTGGACCAGCCCTGCCACCGATGGCGCGGCCAATGTGACCAACGTTGCCAGGATGGACAGCGTGACGAGCAGTTCGATGAGGGTGAAACCCAGTGACTTTTTCATTTCGACCACCTGAAGGACATTGAGGAAAGGGCGCCATGCCCGGCCTGCTGACCCTCTTCGGTGACATCGGCGTTCAGTCGATTTCACCAATGAGTCGAAAGTAGTATAGGTAAGAAGATGTAATTAGTAAATGCTATTTTCCAGAAAATGCGTATTTTATGTTTCAAAAGACTTGTGGATGGCCTGCACTCGACGGGCCAGGATGCGCAGATCCGGGCCTACACGTTCACATGTATGAATATCCAGTGTCGGTGCCTCTGACAAGCTGGTGTAGGGGCCCAGATGGGCAATGCCGGCGCCTTGGCCCAGCAGCCTGGGGGCGACGTAGAGCAAAAGCTCATCGACCAGCCCCTCGCGAAACAGCGATCCGTTGAGTTTGTGGCCTGCTTCCACGTGCAGTTCGTTGATCTCACGCCGGGCAAGGTCTTGCAGCATGGCGACCAGGTCCACTTTGCGGCCCGCACCGGGCAAGGCGATGACCACCGCGCCGCGCGACGCAAGTGCGGCCTGCCGGGCCGCGTCTGGGCATGCGGTATAGATCCATACCTCACGCGACGGGCTGAATAGCTCGGCATCAGGCGGGGTGTTCAACTGGCTGTCTACGATCACCAGCCGGGGCTGGCGGGGCGTCTGGACGAGCCGCACGTCCAGGCGGGGGTTGTCCTGCAGTACCGTGCCCACCCCAGTCAGGATGGCGCACGCGCGGGCGCGCCAGGCGTGCCCGTCCACCCTGGCAGCTTGCGACGTGATCCATTGGCTCTGGCCGTTGTCCAGCGCCGTGCGGCCATCCAGCGACGCTGCAGCCTTGAGGCGGACCCAGGGCAACTGGCGCTCCATGCGGCTGAAGAAGCCGATGTTGAGTTCGCGGGCTTCATCGGCACCCGCGCCCACTTCCACCTCCACACCGGCGGCGCGAAGGCGGCCGAAGCCTTGCCCAGCCACCAGCGGATTCGGATCGGCCAGGGAAGCAACAACGCGGCGGATGCCCGCCGCGACCAGGGCGTCACAGCACGGCCCGGTGCGCCCATGGTGTGAGCATGGCTCCAGCGTGACCCAGGCGGTGGCGCCGCGCACGTCATGGCCTCTGGCCGCCGCGTCGCGCAGCGCGATGATCTCGGCGTGGGGGCCGCCGGCACGCTGGGTATGGCCTTCGCCCAGCGTCTGCCCGGCCGCGTCCGTCAGGACGCAACCCACGCTGGGGTTGGGGGAGGTGGTGCCGAGCGCGCTACGCGCAAGCTGCAGCGCGCGGCTGATGGGGTCTAGGGGCATCCCGCTGTCGCGTTCGTGGGCTACTCAGGCGTCTATTTCCAGCATTCGTCGCGTGACAGGGTGGCGCCATCGACGCCGCGCACGCCGGTGGAGGTCAAGGTCAGCGAGCCGCAGGGGTCGCCGGCCATTTTGGTGCCCGTCAGAGGGACGGCCGTGACAGTGAAGGCGACGGCGGTGGCCCTTACTGTCAAGCCATACAACTGGGTTCCGTCCGCCGGGGAGCGCAACAGGTTCGCTGGGACACGCTCTCCGTCATCATTCTCGTTAGGCGGGTCTGCCCGATCCTGGTCAAACCGGTCATTCGCGGCGTAAAACCGCTGCATGAACTGCGACACCTGCAGCATCTGCCCCCTGGCGTCGGCGCGGTTGGCGCGTGCGACATAACTGGTGTAGGAAGGGAGCGCGATGGCCATTAGCACGCCCACGATCACCAGCACGATCATGACCTCGATCAGGGTGAAGCCCTGGATGCGTTGCGACATCGGGTTGACGGATGCGATGGGCGATCTCATGGTGAATTCCTGTTGGTTCATTGCAAGCGTAACTTACCTCATAAACAGCTGCCGCCATTCACGGCTCTTGAGGCCAGAGCCATTGGAGCAGCCTGCCGGATTCGTGCAGGGGCAATCCGGGCCCGTGCACGTGCAGGTTCCCAAGTCTGCGCAGTTGGGGGCGATCTGGGTACACCCTGGCGAGCCGCCGCTGCAATTTACAAACCGGCCCGTCTCACCCACTTCCAGGGTCACGTTGCGGCCGTCGGCGGGTGATGCAAATCCACTGACCACCAGGTCAGATTCGTCCACATTGCCGTCGCCGTTGGTATCCAGCAGGGGTTTGCTGGTTGCGCCGCAAGTCAGCGCGTCCAGGATGTACACAGAGGCCGACCCGCCGTTCTCGTTCACGCACGGGTCCAGGGACACGTTGGAGGGCGAAATCGTGTCCACAATCGCCAGCCGGTTGGCCAGGATGTCGATCGGGTACACCATGCGCTGGCCCGTGCCTGCAAAGTTCAGGAAGCAGCCGCGCTTGGCTGGGGTCGCTGTGTAGTCCACTGTGTTGGATGAAACGGTGGAGAAGGTGTTCACCGTCGTGGTAACGGACGAACCGATGGTCTGCTCGACCAGCTTGGCCTTGTCCGACGGTATGGACATGTCCAGGTGTGTGCCCGCCGGGGCGGTCACGCCAAACTCCAGCGGATCCCAGATGCTGTAAAGGGATTGCTGCGCGGTGGTCGTGATGTCGCTCAGTTCAAAGAACTTGCCCGTGCCAGCCACCACCACGTAGCCAGCGGTCGGCCCCACGGGTACGCTCGTGGCGAGCGGCATTTTCAATACCGACGGCGGCGCCGTGAGCGGCTGCGTCGCGCCAGCCTTGAGCAGTGGAATCCCTCCAAGGTCAACACCCCATGCGTTGGTGTCGGTGTTGTTGAAGCTGAACTTCCACACATTGCCACGCAGGTCGCCTGCGTAGGCGCCGATGATCTGCTGCATCGCATTGCGCACCACGCGCACGCCGCCCAGGCCATTCCTGGCATTGGTGCAGTTGCCAACGCCGGTGTCGATTTCCTTGATGCGTGCACCCGTCTGCAGGTTCACGACATACAGCATGGCCTTGCAGGACTTGCTCTCGTAGCCGTTGCCAAAAACAGCAATCCAGGGGTGGGTGCTGTTCAGGGACGCGCCCGCCTGCACATCGGTCAGCACATAGCCCAACTCGCTGAAATTGGCCTGATTGGAGCTGATCTCCCACATCACATGGGACGCGTTCAGGGTGGCCGGCCCGGAATTCAGGCTGGTCGTGTTGATGGCATAGACGGCCGACCGGGGGCTGACGCCGGAGCTGGCCAGCACGCCCGCCCCGGCGCCGGTGGTGCCGATGACCAGGTTCTGCCAGCTACCTGCAAAAAATGCGTCGGTTTCAACATTGGGGCCGTCCACGTAGTAGCGGTGCTGGTAGGCCTCGTCGGCCAACAGGTGCAGGGACGGCAGCAACGCATTGGGAACATAGGCAAAAACTTCAAGCCCGCCCTGGCTGGTCACGTTGCCCGACGAATCGACCGCGCCATCGCGAAACGCGTGAAGCATGCCGTCATTGGCGCCCACGAACAGCACGCCCTCGGGGCGCTGCTTCTTGCCACCGGCGGCCGGCGCGCCCGCGCCATCGACAAAGGCGCGATAGCTATCGCGTCCGGCGGTGCCGGCAGGCAGCCTTTCGTAGGCAAGGTCCACCGTGTCCTTCACGAACACGGGCGTGGAGTTGACGATGTCCGCCAGTCGCGTGGAGCGAGGCCGGTAAATCGCCGTCGGGTCGCTCTCGGTCACGCTGGAGTGCTCCTTCGAATCGTCCCCGCGCAGGAAATTGATCAGGTCGGTATTGACCGTGCCGGTCATCTGGCCCCGCAGCGTCGCACCCATGGTGTCGTACTTGAACTCCACCGCGCGCGTACCGCTCGTGGCGCCATTGCCTACGTAGATGTTGCGGCTGGCATGGTTGGGAATCAGCGAGGAGTAGGTTTTCTTGCCCGTGACCAAGTCGGTGGAGATCAAGGTCTCCACCTGCCATGCAACGCCTGTCTGGTTTCCGGTGTTTGGATCGAGGTTGAAGGCGGTGACGTTGCCGTTCCAGCTGACCGAGGTGTAGCTGGGCGTGTACTTCTTGGTGCCTTGCGTCAGGCTGGCGGTCGATACCGCCACGCCGGACTGCGTGGCCTCCTTGCCGCTGATGTCGGACATCATCTGCACGATGGCGCTGTTGAGTTCCGCCGCTGTCTTGGCGTTGAGCATCTTGCCGCGGCCGTTGACGGTGGCGTGCCACATGTCGTCAATCGAGGTGGGGTTTTCGGTGCTCGGCGACGGCCAGTTGCGCGTGCGTGGGGGTGAACTGGTGGAGCTGCCGGTCAGTTCGGCCAGCACCGCAGGGTCGCTGGCATTCAGCGTACCTACCAGGCCCAGGCCGATGGCGTAGAAATTCATGTGCTGCCAGTAAGCCTCGTCACCCGGCACCGGCTTGACCGTGTTGGCGATGTTGGGGCGCAGGTCGCGCACCCAGTATTTCATCGCGACGTCGGCAAAGGTGTTGTTGATCTTGGTGCCATCAATGCTGTCGCTGTAGGGGCCGATCGGCGAGTACTGGTAGCTCGTGGGGGTTGTGATGGCCGGCGGCGTGGACGTGTCTTCGTCGGTGAGGCTGAAGCTGTCGTTGTAATAGCCGTCGGTCATCAGCATGGCGTAAGACCGCCGGCAGGCCGCATGCGTTGTCACCTCGGCGCCGGCGGAGGTGACGCTGACGCTGCTGCCATCCGGTGCATCGGCCCAGGGGCCCGCGGCGTCATGCCGCTCGAAGTACTGCCCCACCTTGTTCAGCGCGCGGCGGTTGGGCGTGCCGCCACCCACGTTGCGGCCGTACAGCCATGTCAGGAACTCGCCCTGCACGGTGGAGTTGTACAGGCGCACACCCTTGTGCAGCTCGCTGTCATCGTTGAGCTTGTTGATCGTGCCCCAGCCCAGGCGGAAGGTCGGGTTCAGCGGCTGGAAGGCCAGGCCGATGCCAGTCTTGGCAAGCTCCATGCGTGTGCTGTGGTAGGCCTTCCAGTTGGCGTAGTTCTGCAGTTCCTGCGCCCAGGTGCAGGCGGTGGCGCCGCAGTCGGTGCGGTTACGGAACTTGGGGTAACTCGTCACGCTGGACGTGGCGGTATTGGGGTAGGCGATCGAGGTCGCCCCAATGGCCAGAGGGCTGCCAGCATCCGGGGTGTAGCTGGGTGTGAAATAGCTGGCCGATGTGGTGGGCGTGCCCGCGCCGTCCCAGGTCTTGTTGACAACGGGTGCCAGTGTGGATGCGTAGTTGTAGCTGAAGGTGGCGCCGGAGCCGCCCGAGGCGCCCGACAGTGTGAGTACGGGTTGCGTGGTGTAACCTGCGCCCGGGTTGGTGATGGTGATGCCCGAGATGACATTGGTGGTGCCCATGTTGGCTGTGAAGGAGGCACCGCCGCCGGAACTGGCGCTGATCGTGATGGTCGGGGTGCTGGTGTAGCCCGATCCACCATTGGTCACCGTGATGCCGGTGATGCCGCGCACCGTATTGCGGCTCGTCGTAAACGTCGCACCCGTGCCACCGCCTGTGTTGCTCAGCGAGATCGTCGGATTGCTGGCGTAGCCGGAGCCGGGGTGGGTGACGGTGAATCCGGTGATCCAGTTGGTGTCGGCCAACACCGCGTCCAGGTCGGCGCCGGTGCCGCCGCCCGTATTGCCGAGGGTCAGCGTGGGCGCACTGGTGTAGCCGATGCCGGGATTGGTGATGGTGATGCCCGTGATGACGCGGGTCGTACCCAGGATGGGTGTAAAAACCGGAAGGCCAGTGCCGGCGGTGGAGAATGTCAGCGTCGGTGGCAATGTGTAGCCTGAGCCCCCGTTGGTGATCGTGAATGAGGCGATGGGGCGACGCCCCCCACCGCAACCAAAACCGCTGCCAGCGCGATTGACATCTGCTGTTGCCCTGACACCGCCGGGCATTTGCGGTGCAGAGATCGTCACGGTGACCCCATTCGGGAAGCATCCGCCAGTGACAACCGCGATGGAGGCGAGGTCACCGACGACGCCCGTCGACACCGTGCCGGTTGCCCGCACGCCGCCCGCGGGCGGATCGCTGAACGTGACGGTGGGGGCGGTTCCGTAGTTGCCTCCCATGCTGGAGACCGCGACCGACCCGACCTTCTTGGTTGCGCTGATGATGGGGTAGCCGGCAGCCTGCGTGCCGCCAACCGGGGGCGCGGAGAAGGTCGCAATGACCCCGGTAGCCGGGTAGTCGCGGCCGCGGTTGGTGACGGTGACGGCAGATACCGCGTTGGAAAAGTTGCCCGTGGTCACGTTACCCGTGGCACGCACCCCGCCCGCGGGAGGGTCGGAAAACGTGGCAACGATGCCGGAACTTGGATAGCCTGCGCCAGGTGTGTTGACGGTTACGGATGTGACCCGTTGTGTGGAGGCCGTCTGCACTGTGGCCGTGGCTTGGGTGCCACCTGCGGGCGGGGCGGGGAATGCCGCAGTGACACCGGTGCCGGGATAGCCACTGCCCTTGTTCAAGACGCTGACGCTTGAAACGCTGTACAGATTGGTCGCCGCCGGCTTGTAAAAGTAAACATTAAAAGAACTGATCCCGCTGGTCGAGCCGGCGGCCTGCTCGGAACCGTCGGCATTGACGCGGCGCTTGTAGGTCACACGCGGGTCGTAGTAGATCAGGTTCACGTCCGGCGAGCGGCCATAGAAGGTCGTAGGCAGGTTCAGCCAGGTTGGGCTGATGCTGCCGCCGCCGGTGAACACCGCATCATTGTTGGGGCCGGTCATGCCCATGCCGCTGGGAACGCCACCGTACTGGTAGATGGCGGTGGCTGGCATGGAGCCTGAATCGTCAAACATGAAGACGATGTTGGGCTCCACCGCGGCCGTGCGCGACAGCAGCGGGTCCTGGGCGATCTGTGCTTGCAGGGGCAGGGTGGCCAAGCCGGCCAGGGCGCACCATGCCATGCGACGCAGGAGGGGTCTGGAGGTGTTCATTGCCGGTTCCTCTACTTGAGTTCGATGGTGGATTGCATCCACACTTCGCTGCCCGTTGGCCGGGTCTTTGCCGCCCCGGTCTCGTCGGGGCCGAAGCCGCGCGCGGTGATGACGCGGGTGGATGTGTCAGTGAGGTTGCCAGCGCTGTTGACGACCGATATTTTTTCGATCATGCATTCGGGGGCGCGGGCATAGGTGGGTGCGGCCGCATCGTGGTTCACGAGGGTCAGAGGAATGGCGTACACCTCGGCCGCGCTGCCGCTGTCCCAGGTGGACAGGACCTGCCAGGTGGGCGTGGCGCCGGCGCTCACCGCCGCAACTTCCTGCGGCGGGCCATCGGTCAGTCCGTGGTTCACAACACCCGCCAGTTGCACGGCCCACTTCTCGCAATGCTGCAAGGCCATCTCGGCGGCCTGCGTTGCCAACAGGGTGGTACGCACGTTGCCGGACACACTTTCGGAAGAGGTGGCATTGCGGATACTGACCGTGGCCAGCATGGACAGGATGACCAGCATGATCAGCGAAATAATGAGCACGACGCCACGCTGTGCGCGGTGCGGCAGCCGTGGCGGGTGGCCGCAAAGGGAAGGCAACTTGTGCATGGTGTCGTCAACTCCTGCTGGCGCTAGGGTGCCTGGCGGTTGCGCAGGACAACCGTGGTCGAATACGCCTTGCGCAGCCGCAGATCTGGCGGACTGCTGTTCGTTGTCCCGTCGCACTGCGTGTAGCCTGCCGAGGCAGCGTCCGGCGCCACTGCTTCCTCGCTGCGAATCAGCACACAGATGCGGACTGTCGCCACCTTGCTCCAGCGCAGCGCGATGTCAGGGTCCAGGCCGTCCAGTGTGGATGCCGTGATGTAGCCGGCAACGGGTGGCGTCGCGGCGGCAATGGGCGCCGCGCCATAGATGAACTGCAGGTCCTCCACGTTTTCCACCAGGCGTTGCGCCGTGGCACCGCCATTGCCCTTGCAATACAGGCCCGGCGAGAGGCTGACGGTGGAGGACACGTAGAAGCGGTTGTCGGCCACGGTGTATGTCACGTCGGTGGGAACGGCCGGTACGTTCTTGAGAACATTGCCCGTGATGACAGGCAGGTCCTGGCCCAGGCAGTCGGTGGGCAGCCCGCCCGCGGTATTGGGGACTGTGTTGTATCTGTCCGCCTCATAGCGCACGGCAATGGAATCCGGACCGCCGCTGCCGGCACAGGTCAGGTCGGCATAGTTTGTGGTGGCGGCAACATCAATATTGCTGAACGTGCCGTCGCACCCCCGGATGATGAATGTGGTGGTGATCGGGTTGCGTGGCGTGGTGCTGGCGTAGTCCTGTTGCTTGGGGTTGTTGCCCGCCATCCGGATGGTCTGGGCCAGGATGGTCAGAGCCGCCTGGCCGTCCTCATTCATGCGGACCTGTGCCTCGGCCATCCGGGTGGCGCCCAGTGAGCCGATATAGGAAGACAGCACGGCAATCGTCACGACCAGGCCGATGGCGATGGACACCATCAGCTCGACCAGCGACAGGCCCGACATGCGCAACGAGCGGGCGCCAGGCGGCACGGACCGAATGGCGCTCATAGCGCAAACCTCACATGCAGGCAGCGGGGCCGAGGGGTTGCGAAAGCAGGGAAGGTGGGGGCAACGTTGGGGTCAGGACATTCATCCGACGTTGCGGAATCCAGGCCCACAAACACCGAGGGCTCGTCCCAGATGATCCAGATGTCGCCGCGCCGCAAGTCGCAGTTGTTGGCCTCGCAAGTCACGCGCATTCCGGCCAGCGGCCTCAGCTCGCTGCGCAGTGTGTTCTGCGTCTCGACCCTGTCCCTGAAAGCGAGCGACGTCGCATTGCAGGAGGGGTAGTTGCACAGCGTGCCGGTAGGCGGGCTGTGCTGATAGGTCAGGGTTTCCTTGTACTGGTTCAATGTGAAACCATCCACATTCGCACGCATGCGTTCCACATGGCTTGCGGCGATCATGGCTGCGGTGGCCCGGTAACCCGCCAGCTTGGGCATCTGGACGGCGTAGCTGAGCATGCCGCCCAGCGCCAGCATGCCAAACGCCAGGATCAGCATGGATACCAGCACCTCAATGAGCGAGGCGCCGGACTGGCGATGCAGCGAAGACGGGTTCGTCACGTGGCCCTTCCTATTCACAAACAGCCGATCCACTGGTGTCCGCGCGGGCGCGGCCGCCCGCATTGACGCAGACCGTGCGGCGCGCGGTGCCATTGGCCGCGCTGCCAAAACGCATGGTGGTGGCTGAGGCGCTGCTCAGTAGCCGGCCCGTGGCCGTGAAGCGGAACACGGTGGAAGAGCTGGCCCCGTCCTCCACGATCTGGTCAGGGGAAGACATGGCCGCCTGGACCCGCAGCACCCTTTCGCCCGAATCCCAGGCGCCGTCGTTGTCCAGGTCGTGAAAGATGATCCAGCCGCTGACCCAGCCTTTGTTGCCCGGGCCGTGGCCTGTCCCACAAGCAGGCGTGGCGGATTCCGGGTCGTCGCTGCGGCATACGACCACGCCACCGCCCAGGCGGATCGCCTCGCTGCGCGCATAGCGCATGTCAGACAGGAAGGTGTTGACGCTGCCCGATATGGCGTTGGACCGGATCATCGAGGTGAACGAGGGAACAGCCAGGAACGCCAGGATGGCCGCGATGGCCAGGACGACCATCAGTTCGATCAGGGTCAGACCATGCTGGCTTTTGTGCATGGCGCAAGTGTTGCCCAGCCTGGCTGGCGGGCTGCACGGCGGCGGACGAACGGATGGCTGGAAGAGACGGGCGGAGCCCGGCTGCGGGGCAGTTACGCGCTACCGCCGAACCTCATCCACCAGCGTCTTGAACTCGTCAATGTCTTCAAAGCTGCGGTACACGCTGGCGAACCGCACATAGGCAACCTTGTCGAGCTTTTTCAGCTCGCGCATCACCAGCTCGCCAATGCGGTTGGACGGGATTTCGCGCACGCCCAGGCTCAGCAGCTTTTCCTCGATGCGCTCGATCGCGCTGTCGATCTGCTCGGTGCTGACCGGCCGCTTGCGCAGTGCCAGGTTCATGGACGCTTGCAGCTTGGCCCGTTCGAATTCGATGCGCCGGCCATCTTTCTTGACGACGGCAGGGTAATTGACGTCGGGCCGCTCGTAGGTCGTGAATCGCTTCTCGCAGGCGCCGCACTGGCGCCTGCGGCGGATGAAATCCCCGTCCTCGGACACACGCGTTTCCACCACCTGGGTTTCGGCGTGGCCGCAAAACGGGCATTTCATCGGATGCCTGTCACTTGTAGACAGGGAAGCGGGCGGTCAAAGCGTTGACCTTGGCGCGCACCGCCGCGATGTTGGCCTCGTCGCGCGGGTTGTCCAGCACGTCGGCGATCAGGTTGGCCGTGGCGCGGGCTTCTTCTTCCTTGAAGCCGCGGGTGGTCATGGCCGGGGTGCCGATGCGCACGCCGCTGGTGACCATCGGCTTTTCCGGGTCGTTGGGAATGGCGTTCTTGTTGATGGTCATGTGGGCCTGGCCCAGCACGGCTTCGGCTTCCTTGCCGGTGATGCCCTTGGCGCGCAGGTCCACCAGCATCACATGGCTTTCGGTGCGGCCGCTGACGATGCGCAGGCCGCGCTGCACCAGGGTTTCGGCCACCACCACGGCGTTCTTGGCCACCTGCTGCTGGTACAGCTTGAATTCGGGCTGCAGCGCCTCCTTGAAGGCGACGGCCTTGGCCGCGATCACATGCATCAGCGGGCCGCCCTGCAGGCCGGGGAAGATGGCGCTGTTGATGGTTTTCTCATGGGCGGCCTTCATCAGGATGATGCCGCCGCGCGGGCCGCGCAGGCTCTTGTGGGTGGTGGACGTCACCACGTCGGCATGCGGCACCGGGTTGGGGTAGACGCCTGCGGCGATCAGGCCGGCATAGTGGGCCATGTCCACCATGAAAATGGCGCCCACGTCCCTGGCCACCTTGGCGAATCGTTCGAAGTCAATGCGCAGGCTGTAGGCGGAGGCGCCGGCAATGATGAGCTTGGGCTTCATCTCGTGCGCCTTGCGCTCCATCGCGTCGTAGTCGATCTCTTCCTTGTCGTTCAGGCCGTAGCTCACGACGTTGAACCACTTGCCACTCATGTTGAGCGCCATGCCGTGGGTCAGGTGGCCGCCTTCTGCCAGGCTCATGCCCATGATGGTGTCGCCCGGCTTCAGGAAGGCGAGGAACACGGCCTCGTTGGCCGACGCGCCGCAATGCGCCTGCACGTTGGCGGCTTCCGCCCCAAAGATCTGCTTGACGCGGTCAATGGCCAGTTGCTCGGCCACGTCCACGTGCTCGCAGCCGCCGTAGTAGCGGCGCCCGGGGTAGCCTTCGGCGTATTTGTTGGTGAGCTGCGTGCCCTGGGCGGCCATGACAGCCGGCGAAGCGTAGTTTTCGCTGGCAATCAGCTCGATGTGGTGTTCCTGGCGCGCGTTTTCGGCCTGGATGGCGGCCCAGAGTTCGGGGTCGGTCTGTTCAACAAGAATGGAGCGGTCGTACATGGTGGCAGTCCTTAGACGGTGGTCCCTGAGTGAAACCAGGGCTGCCCAGGCGAACGGCTGAAACGCAGCCGGCCGGGGCCGGTGCGGTGCGCTTCCCAGTGGTCATCCACGTCCGCAGCGGCGCCACAAGGGGCCGCGCCTATCGCCAGTCGCGCACCCGGCTAGTGTAGCCCAGCCGCTCAGGAACTGGCCAGCGCGGCGACCTTCTCGACGGCAGGGGCGGGCATTGGCGGCGCCACGACAGGGATGGCCTGTACCGGCGGGTTGAAGGCGGGAATTGCCTTGCCACCGGCCACCTGAAGCAGCCGCTGGTGCTCGGCCAGCACCTTGCCGGCGTAGCCGCCGTCGTCTTCCAGGTTGGCTGCGCCCACGTAGAACTTCAGTCCACCTTCGAGCGAGCCGGCGCGGGCAATGCATTCCTGCAGCACCTTCACGCCCACGCGCAGGTTGGTCACGGGGTCAAAGGCGGCCAGCTTGCCGCCAAAGCTCTCGTACTTGTCGCTGTGCACGCCGGTCATGACCTGCATCAGGCCCTGGGCCCCGACGGCGCTCTGGGCGAACGGGTTGAAGCCGGATTCCACGGCCATGATGGCCAGGATCAGCGTGGGGTCGAGCTTGGTGCGCGCACCGATGTCATAGGCTTCGGCTACCAGTGCGCCCAGCGGCTCGGGTGCCACACGGTATTTGCGACTGAGCCAGAAGGCCACGGCCGCCTGCTGCTTGGGCAGGCTCTTGGGGTTGGTTGCGGTGGCGCGATCAATGGCGTCGCTTTCCACTTCCATGCCCAATGAGGCGATCTGGCGGGCCTGCAGCCAGCCGATGAGTTTCACTTCGCCAGCCTGACGCAAGTCGGGCCGGGCGGTCAGGGTGATCACGGAAAAAACCACGGCCAGCCCGACGAGGGCAAAGCCGTTGTGCGTGATCTCAAAAAAGCCCTGGGCGACATCGGATGCGAAGGTTCGCAGGCCCTGGGCGATTTGTCCTAACGCTGTCATAGCACTTCCTTTCTACGCGCGGGCCTGGCTTGTCATGCTGGGTTGCCAGCATCACTTACTCAGGCTCCTCGTTTGGATTGGTACGCCATCAGAATCCTGCGCCGTCCTCAAGACATGTTGCAGCGATTTGACTTAGCCGGGGTCGGCAGCGGGTTCGGGTTGTCCCTAGCTTTTCGGGACTGGGCGGATTTTGATGGAATCAAAATACCCAGTCAATCATAAAGGGGAAGTTTTTTATTCATTAATTTACATTTAGAAATCTGTATATAAATACAGTTTTCATCGGAAAATCCCCGCTGCAAAGTCGTTTTCAGCGCTTTTGTGCCTCTTTTCTGCGTACGCATGGGGCTGTTGAGGCCGCTGGCTGTACCTGGATGTAACCGCCTTTCTGGATTGATGCCTCTATTTCCCCTGTCAAGCCAATTGGCGCAATGGATGGGTGCCGTGCCATTGAAAATCCGATTTGAATTCCCGGCGCGCATGGCATAAGTTTGCGGGGCTTGTTCATTCAAGCATCAAGCCGGTAGGAGCCAGGCGCCATCAGCCGATGGACGACGAAGCAGCCCCGGCCACTCATGGAGGCAATCTATTGCCTCCGACGCGGCGCGGACCTCAATCTCCCCGCCGCGCACCCAGACGGCATGGGCCTTGCGCCAGCCGTCAAGCCCGGCGGGGCAGGCTGCAGGCCGGTCCCGTCCGGGCTTTCTTGTTGGTGGCGGTAGTTGCGCATTGACCTTTTGCGGCATGCGTTGAAGACTCGGGCAATGCTGTACGAAAAACTCAAGGGCGCTCGCTGGGCGCGGCGCATCGCCTGGGGGGTGATGGGGGTGTTGGCGTTGTGGGCACTGGCTTGGCTGGCCGTGCCGCCGCTGCTCAAGCGCAGCCTGGAGCAATCGGCTTCAGCGGCGCTGGGGCGCTCGGTCCAGGTGGGGCGCGTGGAATTCAGCCCCTGGTCGCTGGAGTTGACCCTGCACGACTTGAGCGTGGCGCAGGCCGACGGTGGCGCACCCCAGCTGCAGGTTCGCCGTATCTATATAGATGCAGAGCTGCAGTCCCTGCTGCGGCTGGCGCCCGTGGTGGATGCCGTGCAGGTGGATGAGCCGCAGCTGCGCATCTCGCACCTGGGAGGCGGGCGTTACGACGTGGATGACATCTTTGCGCGGCTGCGGGCGCCGGCCGCTACCGAGCCCACCCAGCCCACCCAGCCGCAGCGGTTTGCCCTGCACAACCTGGTGCTGCGGGGCGGGTCGGTGGACTACACCGACGCCGCGGTGCAGCGCACCCACACAGTGCGCGAGCTGAACCTGGGCATCCCGTTCCTGAGCAACCTGCCGTCGTACCGTGAGGTCACGGTCCAGCCGCAGCTGGCCTTTGTGCTCAATGGCAGCCGGTTTGACACGGCGGCGCAGGGCACCCCCTTTACCCAGACCCGCAAGACCGACGCCAGCGTGCGCGTGACCGGCTTTGACCTGGCGCCTTACCTGCGTTACCTGCCAGCCGGCCTGCCGGTGAAGTTGCAGGCGGCGGTGCTGGATGCGGACCTGCGCCTGGCGTTTGAGCGGGCACCTGCGCCCGCCGTCAGGCTCAGCGGCACCCTGACGGCGCGCGGCGCGCGCCTGGCAACGGCGGATGCCGCCCCTCTGTTGGGGTTTGACACGCTGACGGTGCAGCTGGACGATGTGCGCCCCCTGGAACGGGTGGCCCGTATCCAGGCGGTCAACCTCGCCGGGCCGCGCGTGGATGTACGTCGCGATGCCCAGGGCCGGCTGAACCTGGCGCTGGGTGGTGCCACGCGCACGCAGCCCGTTGCCGCAACCCCCACCCAACCTGCCTGGCGTTTCTCGGTTGACCGGCTTTCGGTGCGCGACGGCGTGGCCGCGCTGGACGACCGGTCGGTCAGCCCGCGCGCGAGTGTCACGCTGGCGGGCCTGTCGCTGGACGCCAGCGCGATCCAGTGGCCTCTGGTGCAGCCATTGCAATTCAATGGCTCGGCCACCCTGGCCTCGCGCCCGCCCCAGGCTTCGCTCACCTTTGCCGGATCGGCGACGGCCAGCGCAGCCTCTGTCACGGTTGCAGTGTCGCGGCTGGCGCTGGGCACGGCAGCCCCGTACCTGACGCCGTACCTGCGGCCCTCCCTGGGCGGCAGCCTGAGCGCCAGTGCGGGCGCAACCTGGCAGGCGGCGCAGGCGCCTGGCGGCGTGGACGCGGTACAGCTGATTGTCTCCAGCCTCACGCTGGATGGGCTGAGCCTGCGCGAACCTGGTGCCAGCACCAGCCCGGTTGCTTCCGTGCGGCAGCTGGCGCTGGCTGATGCACGTGTGGACCTGGCCCGCAACACGGCCCACATCGGCAAGCTGGTGATCGACCAGCCCCGCCTGGCGGCCAGCCGCGACGCACAGGGCCGCCTGATGGCTGACAGCTGGCTCAAAAACCCGCCTGCGCCAGGTTCCGCCGGGCCGGCAACGCCGCCGGGCCAACCCTGGCGCGTGACACTGGACAACCTGGCCGTGCAGGGCGGCCAGCTTGGCTGGCGCGATGCCATGCCCGGCAAACCCGTGGCGCTGGACCTGACGGCCATACAACTGCAGGCATCCCGGCTCACGCTGCCCGGGCCGTTGCCGCCGGGTGCCAGCCAGCCGCCACCCGCGACGCTGGCCCTGTCGGCGCGCGTGTCGTCCGGTCAGGCCGAGCCTGGACGGCTGAGCTACCGCGGCACAGGGGCGCTGGCGCCTTTGCAGGCCCAGGGCACGCTGGATGCCGCCGAAATCCCCTTGCACGCGCTGGCCCCTTATCTGGGTGATGTGCTGAATCTGGAGTTGCTGCGTGCGGATGCGGCGTTCAAGGGCACGTTGCGTTACACCGCGGCGCCGGGCGGGCCCGTGCTGCGGCTGTCGGGCGACGCGGCGCTGGAAGATTTGCGCGCCAACAGCCTGCCTGGCACAGGCACGGCAGGCTTTGCAACAGGCGAGGAACTGCTCGCCTGGACTTCCCTGAACCTGGGCGGGCTGGACGTGTCGATGGCACCGGGCACTGCCACGGTGGTCAGCGTGCGCGAAACCTCTCTCAGCGACTTCTACGCCCGCCTGGTCATCAATGAGGCCGGCCGCATCAACCTGCAGGACCTGGGCCGGCGGGGCGCGGCGAACACCGCTGGAACGGCCACGGTGGCGGTTGCCGCCGCGTCGCCCACACCGGCGCCCACCCCTCCGCCGGTCATCCGCATCGGCCCGGTCAGCCTGCTCAACGGCAAGGTGTTTTTCTCGGACCGGTTTATCAAGCCCAATTACTCGGCCAACCTCAGCGAGCTCACCGGCCGGCTGGGCGGCTTTTCATCCACGCCAGCCGGCGGTGCGCCCGAGATGGCCGACCTGGCGCTGCGCGGCAAGGCCGAGGGCACGGCCGAACTGGAAGTCACCGGCAAGCTCAACCCGCTGGCCCAGCCGCTGGCGCTGGACATCCGCGGGCGCATGCGCGACCTGGAACTGCCGCCGCTGTCGCCGTATTCCGTGAAATATGCAGGCCACGGCATCCAGCGCGGCAAGCTCAGCATGGACGTGAACTATGTGGTGCGCCCCGATGGGCAGCTCACCGCCAGCAACCGGCTGGTGCTCAACCAGCTGAGCTTTGGCGACAAGGTGGATGGCGCCAGCGCCAGCCTGCCCGTGAAACTGGCGGTGGCGTTGCTGGCTGACCGCAATGGCGTGATCGACGTGGACCTGCCCATCAGCGGTTCGCTCAACGACCCGCAGTTCCGCCTGGGCCCGCTGATTTTCAGGTTGATCGTGAACCTGGTGGTCAAGGCCGTCACGGCACCGTTCAGCCTGCTTGCCGGCGCACTGGGTGGGGGCGGGGAGGAACTCAGCATGGTCGCCTTCGAGGCGGGCTCTGCCACGCTGGGCCCGGACGCGCGTGCCGGCCTGGACAAGGTGGCGCGCGCGCTGGCTGAGCGCCCGGCGCTGCGCATGACGGTGGTGGGCACCGCCAGCCTGGACGCCGAGCGCGAGGCGCTCAAGCGCGAAAGGCTCGCCGCACTGCTGCGCGCCGAAAAACGCCGCGCGGCCGGGCTGGCCGCCACCGCCGCCGTGACGCTGGAGCCGGGCGAAGAGCCTGCGTTGCTGGCCGCGGTGTACCGCAGGGCAGACATCACCAAGCCGCGCAACCTGATCGGCCTGGCCAAGGATCTGCCACCGGCCGAGATGCGCGCGCTTTTGCTGGCGAACATTTCGGTGGACGAAAGCACGGCGCGCGAGCTGGCGGTGCAGCGCGGCGTGGCCGTGCGTGATTACCTGGCGGGGCGCGAACTGCCTGCCCAGCGCCTGTTCCTGGGGGCGGCCAGGGCCGTGGCGCCCGAGGCGAAATGGAGCCCGCGCGCAGAGCTGAACCTGGCGACACAGTAGACCGGCCGATAAACAGCGAAAATGGCGGCTTCGCCGTTTGACGGCCTGATTTCTCAAGAAACCTTTGCAGTGACCCAAGCCAGCCCCAAAACCACCGATACCCAAGCACTTGACGCCCTGACCGGCGGCGCGTTTTCAGCGCCCACCTCGGGCGAGCGCGCCGCCCGCGTGCGCGACTGGCTGGCCACGAACCCGACGCCCGAGCAGATGCAGGATGTGTACAAGGACCTGAGCGCGCGCGACAAGGGCGCGGCCAGGCTGCTGCGTGAAAAGCTCGATGACATCCGCCGCAGCAAGGGCCAAGAAGCCATCGCCGCGGAATGGGCTGACAAGGCACAGGCCCTGCTGGCCCTGGCCAAGGTGAACATCGCCGACGCCATGGCCTGGCAGCGCGACGCCGCCAAGGCCGGCGCGCCGCTGTCCAGGGAGCCGCTGGCCGGGCTGAAGGCCCAGCTGGCCGAACGCGTCAAGGGCATTGAAGACCTGCAGCACCGCGTGCAGGTGCAGCGCGAGGCCGCCGTGCTGCTGGCCCAGCGCATTGAAATCCTGTCCACCAAATCCTGGCGCGACGCGCAGACGGCCGCTGACTCCCTGCGCAATGATGTACCCGCCTGGCAGGCCCAGGCCGACGCCCTGCAGGCCGACGCGAACTGGGCCAGCCTGGACAGCAAGTTCCCGTCGCTGCTGGAGGCTTCACGCACGCAACTGCAGGTGGTGTGGGACGCCTTCCAGAGCGCGCTGGGCCTGGCCGCCGCGGCGGCGGATGACGCTGCCGCGCCGCTGCCGCCGGTGCCCGTATGGGCTGACGAGCTGCGCGTGGCGCGCGGCGGGCAGGCCGAGGCACCCGCGCCGCGCCCGGCCCGCCCCAAGGTGGACCCGGAACTGCGCGCCAAGGCCACCCAGGCTGTGCGCGCTGTGCTGCAGACGCTGGAAAAGGAAATCGCCCAAGGCCATGGCAAGGCCAGCGCCGGCGCGGCTGCCGCGCTGCGTAACGCGCTGAAGGACAACAGCAAGCTGATTGACGACAAGCTGGAAAACCAGGCGCACGCCGCGCTGGCCGCCGCCGGCGAACTGGAAGGCTGGCAGCGCTGGCGCGCCGACCAACTGCGCCAGGAACTGGTGGCCAAGGCCGAAGGCCTGTTTGAAAAGCCGGCGGACAAGCCGGTAGCCGAAGGCGAAGCGCCCGCTGCCCCGGCCGCGCCCAAGCCCCGCTTTGGCGGGCGCAAGATGCAGGAAACCCTGCGTGCCCTGCGCGAGCAGTGGAAGCAGACCGACCAGGGGGGCGTGCCCAACCATGCCTTGTGGAAGCGCTTTGATGAAGCCTGCAATGAAGCCTACAAGGTGGTGGAAGCGTGGCTGGACAAGGTCAAGTCCGAGGCGGCCGAGCACAAGGCCCAGCGCCTGGCGCTGATCGAGGAACTCAAGGCCTGGGCCGCCGACAACACCACCGCCAGGGGCGGCGACTGGAAGGGCTTCAACCGCGTCCTGCACCAGTTCAGTGACCGCTGGCGCGACGCGGGCCACCTGAGCGAGAAGGCCTACGCCGAGCTGCAGCCCGTTTGGAAAGACGCCTTCAAGGCCGCGCTGGCTCCGCTGGAGGCTGTGCAGAAGGCTAGCCTGGAGCGCCGCCACGCGATGATCGAAGAGGCCAAGGTGCTGGGCGCCGCGCCCATGATGCGCATTGATGCCGTGAAGGCACTGCAGCAGCGCTGGCAGGCCGAGGCGCAGACGGTGCCGCTGGACCGCAAGCACGAACAGAAACTGTGGGATGCGTTCCGCAAGCCGATCGACGACGCTTTTAACCGCAAGGGGGAAGACCGCGAAAAGGCCGCTGCCGCACTGAGCGAGCGCGACCGCGTGGTGCTGGAGGCGTCCAAGGCGCTGCAAGCCGCCAATGCCACGGGCGACGCCCAGAAGATCCGCGCTGCCATGGCCGCGCTGGACGCGGCGCTGCGTGGCCAGGCCCAGGCCGCCGCCGAGGTGGCAAGCCAGGACAAAGCCGCGAAGGAACACCAGCAGGCCATGGCTGCTGCCGCGCCCGCCGATGCGACTGCCGCGGCCAGCGCGACGGCAACGGCCGACGGTTCCGCCGAGGCTGCGGGGGACGCTGCTGCCGAAGCCGCAGCCCCGGCGCCCAAGCCGGCGGCCCGGCCCGTGGTGGCCATGCGTGGCGACGACCGCCCCGGCATGAAAAAGGCTGAGCCCGCGCAACCCGCGCGTGGCGGCAAGTTTGGCGACCGCAAAGGCGCGCCCGGTGGCGGCCGTGGCGGCATGGACAACAAGTTCGAGCCGCGCCGTGACGACCGGGGCGGGCGCTTTGGCGACCGTGCCGAGCGGGAAGACCGTGGCCCGCGCTTGGGCGACGTGGCCTTCCGCGCCCAGCGTGACGCGCTGGAGCATGCGCAGATAGCCCTGAAGAAGCTGGCTGCGCAGGCCCATGGCGAGGCGTTGACCCAATTGCTGTCTGCCTGGGAGCAGCGCGCCGCCGACCAGGTGCCAGCCCAGCAGGAACTGGGCCGCGCCGTGGCCGCGGGCGTGCGGGGGACCTGGGTGCAGGCGCTGGGCGCCGCGCCGGCTGGCGATGCGTCAGAAGCACTGCTGCGCCTGGAAATGGCCGCCGAGGTGCCGACGCCCGCCGAGCACATCAATGCCCGGCGTGCGCTGCAACTGCAGTTGCTCACGCGCCGCAACGACCCTTCGCCCGCGCAAACCTGGGGTCAGGACACAGCGAAAGTGCTCGCCAGCGCGCACGACGCCCAGGCCGCGCGCCGTCTGCAGAATGTGCTGAAGGCGCTGCTGCGCGGATAAGGCGCGACGAAGCGCTCAGCTCGGCGTCTCAGGTGCCTTCTTGAACGCCGAGCCGTCGAACGACACAAACGATTCGACCTCGAACGGCGCCGACACCTCGCGCGCGAAGGCCGCCAGGTTGCTGCGCGTGGTGGCCCAGTTGTCGGTCTCCGCGCACTCCTTGTAATAGCAGTAGTGCTCGCAGTTCAGGTGCTTGGTGGTCATGGCATAGACACCCTGGCCCGCGGTGGCCGCCTCCAGTGACGCAAGCTGGCGGGCCTCCAGCGCCACCTGGTTGCCAAAGAAGGTGGTGTACTGGTTCTTGAAGCGGGCGATTTCGGTGTTCTGTGTCGCGCACCAGGACACGGTCTCGTTAAGTGCCTCGATCAGCACTTGGCAGGCCTGGTCCAGTTTCTCAAAGCGCCGCTCTGCCTGGGCCACGGCCTCGGCCATCTCCAGGTAGGCATGGCAGGGCTTCTGGCTATCGGTCTTGCTCAGCAGCAGCGCATCAAAGCCCGATGCCTTTGTGTTCAGCTCGGTGATGGCGTCCTTGAGCTTCCAGCGGTAGCGGTCCAGGTTCTCGATGCTCAGGTCCTTGAGCGCGAACTTGACCTTGTCTTCCACGTTCTGGGCCCGGGTGGCCTCGCCCAGCCGCTTGGAGCGGTGATAGCCGCGCACCTTGCCCTCGATGGCCTTTTCCGCCGCGCCCAGCAGGTCACCAATGATGGGGATCGGGATCAGCTTGAACGCCGAACGCACGCCCATGGCCACCACGGACAGACCCTTGGAGGCGAACGAGCCCTTGCTGCTCAAAGCGCTGCGCAGCGAATGGAATTTGGCGGAGTTCTTGATGCGCGAGCCAATGCCCTTGTTGTCTACCCGCTGGCGCGCAAATACAAAAATATCGATGACGGGCATGGTGGCTTTTCCTTTCGCAGCAAAAATGATCCCGTGCGATTGTCACAAGCCTCCACGAATTGGCAACTGGATTTCAGACTGTTGCATTGTCTTGACGACTTAGGTTTTCAGGGGTTTGAAGAAACTGTCCAGCAGACGCAACAGCCCGGCGTGCCCGGCCCCAAAACGCGCCCGGTTGACGAAGTACGCCTCGCTTGCCACGGCAAAGAATTCGTCGATGGACTGTGCGCCGTACGCGTCCATCCAGGGGGGCTCCCCGCCAAAGCGCTCGGCAATGATGACCTGCTCGCGAAACGCGTCGTACTCCGCCTGCATCACGGCCAGCCAGTCGCGCCGCGCCTGCGCCGAAGGCAGGGGCGGGCAGCCATCGGGCTCGCCATCGCGCATGTCCAGCTTGTGCACGAACTCATGGATCACCACGTTGTAGCCCTCGCGCGCGGCCGTGCCGGCATCCACCACGTCACGCCAGCTCAGCATCACGGGCCCGCCTTCCATGGCTTCGCCAGCCAGCACTTCGTCGTAATGGTGCACCACGCCGGCGTCGTCCACGAATTCGCGCCGGGCGACCACTTCGTCCGGGTGCACGACGATGCCCACGAAATCGTCATACCAGCGCAGGCCCAGGTGCAGCACCGGCAACACCGCCTGCGCCGCGATATCCACCGCAACCTCGTCGGTGATCACAAAGCCCTGCGCGCCATGAAATTCCTTGGTGGCAAGGAACCCCGCCGTCAATGCGCGCAACTGCTCCAGCTCGGCCGCGGGCCGGTCACCCAGAAAGGGGTACCGCGCCAGCGTGTCTTGCCACAGTGCGTCGGGGATGGGGCGGGGCGCCTGGCGCCGGCGCAACCAGCCAAACATCAGCCCAGCGCCAGGCGGTGCAGGCCGCCGCTGTCCAGGCGCAGCACTTCCAGGCGCGCCGGCTGCGCCGCGGCGTCCCAGTCGCTGAGCACCACGCGCTGCATGCCGCCCCCCAGGTCATGCGCTGCGGGCTTGTGCGTGTGGCCGTGGATCATCGTGCCTGCCTGCGCCTTGGCCAGCCATGCGCGCGCGGCTGGGGTGTCCACGTCGGCATAGTCGCTGGCGTTGCTGCGTTTGCGTGATTCGCTGGCCTCGCGCAGGCCGCGGGCCACGGCTTGGCGCTGTGCCAGCGGCTGCGCCAGAAAACCCTGTTGCCACGACGGCGTGCGCACCTGCGCGCGAAAGGCCATGTAGTCGTGGTCGTCCAGGCACAGCGCGTCCCCGTGGGTCAGCACGAACCGCTGGCCGTGCAGGACCAGCACGGTCGGGTCTTGCAGCAGCGTGGCGCCGGTGGCGTCCATCAGGCCGTCACCGGCCAGGAAGTCGCGGTTGCCGTGCATGAAGTACAGGCCCAGGCGTTGCGACGCGGCGTGCATGACGGCCGCGCACTCGGCTTCAAAGCCTGGCTGGGTGAGCACGTCGTCGCCCACCCATACTTCGAACAGGTCGCCCAGGATGAAGACCGCATCGGCCGGTGTAGCCTGCATGTAGCGGCGCCAGGCGTCAAACGTCGCCGGCTCGGATGCCTGCAGATGCAGGTCGGAGATGAAATCAACCGTGCGCCAGGTCGCGGGAGCTTGCAGCTGCGCGAACCCGGGCACGACAGGGGCCATGATCAGACGACGACGGCTTTTTCGATCACCACGTCTTCGTTGGGCACGTCGTCATGAAAGCCCTTGCGGCCGGTCTTCACGGCCTTGATCTTGTCCACCACGTCGGTGCCGGCCACCACCTTGCCGAACACGGCGTAGCCCCAGCCCTGCATGCTGGGCGCGGTGTGGTTGAGGAAGGCGTTGTCGGCCACGTTGATGAAGAACTGCGCGGTAGCCGAATGCGGCGCCTGCGTGCGGGCCATGGCCACGGTGTAGTTGTCGTTCTTCAGGCCGTTATTGGCCTCGTTCTCGATCGGCGCGTCGGTGGGCTTTTGGCCCATGCCGGGCTCAAAGCCGCCGCCCTGGACCATGAAGCCCGGAATCACGCGGTGAAAGATGGTGTTGTTGTAGTGGCCCTTGGTCACGTAGCTGATGAAGTTGGCGACGGACTTCGGCGCCTTGGCTTCGTCCAGCTCCAGGGTGATGACGCCCAGCTTGGCGATGTGCAGTTCGACTTTGGGGTTGCTCATGATGAATGCCTTGTTGACTTGTGGATCACTTCACGAGGGAAGCGCTGTTGATGGTGATGGCGGTCTTGGGCACGTCACTGCCAAAGGGGCCGCCGGGGCCGGTGGGGGTGGCCTTGATCCTGTTGATCACATCCATGCCGCTCACGACCTTGCCGAACACGGTGTAGCCATAGAGCTGCGGCGCGGCCATCAGCTGCGCGCGGGGGATGTTTTCATAGACGCGGCCACCGTACTCGAACCTGGCCACCGGGTCGCCTGCCGGGATCAGGGTCGGATCCAGGAAGGCGTTGTCCTTGACGTTGATGAAGAACTGTGCCGCAGCGGAATTCGGGTCGTTGGTGCGCGCCATGGCCAGCGTGCCCACCATGTTCTTCGGGCCGCCCTTGGCCAGGGCTTCGCGGCCCTCGTGCGGCACGGGCGGGCGGGTTTTCTTTTCGACGTAGGACGCGTTGTAGCCACCGCCCTGGACCATGAAGTTGTCGATCACGCGGTGGAAGATCGTGCCGTCGTAGTGCTTGTCCTTCACGTACTGCAGGAAGTTTTCAACCGTCCTGGGCGCCTTGTCGGGGTACAGCTCCACGACGAAATCGCCTGCCGAGGTGGCGAACTTCACCTTGGGCGTGTCTTGCGCGAATACAGCGCCAGCCGCCAGCCCCAGCGCCAGGGTGGCGAGCGTGGCGCGGCGCGTCACGGCCATGAGGGATGCGTTCATCCGGTCACTCCTTCGTAGAAAATTTTCCATTGCTGGCCCTGGCGCACCCAGTACTGGCGCTTGGTGGCGCCGCTGCGCGCGCCGCTGGCCACCTCGCCAAAGGTTACCACCATGGTGTCCGCGGTATCGGTCCAGCGCAGGTAGGTCAGGTCCTTGAGTTCGATCTCGCGCCCGCGCACGCGTTCCACCTCGCTGCGCAGCGTCGGCGCCCATTGCGCGAGGTTCTTGCCGCCGGCGGAAAAGTCGGCCGCGTAAAAACCCAATGCCCGCTCCGCGTCGCCGCTGGACTTGGCCGTGCGCCAGGCATTCAGCGCCTCTTCAAAGCGCTGCGCCTCGTTCCGCGTGCTTTGCGGGGCCACCCATTGCAGCGTCTGGGCGATGACCACCGGCGTGGTGCGCACCTCGACCGTGCTGATGATGCGCTCCAGGTCGGGGTTGGCCAGCACCACGCAGCCGTCGGTGGCCTTGGGTGCGCGGGAGAACTGGTTGGGCGGCGTGCCATGCAGCCAGATGCCGCTGCCGGTCTTGCCGCGGCGCGCGTCATAGGCATTGGGATAGTTGATGGGCAGCGCGCCCGAGCCGTAGAAATCCTTCAGCGACTTCGGGTCGAGGTTGCTGGTGATGAAATACACGCCCAGCGGCGTGCGCTGGTCGCCTTCGACCACTTTCTCGATCCCCAGCTTGCCTACCGAGATGTAGTAATCGGCCAGCAGCTTCAGGCCGGTGGCGGTGTTCTGGAACAGGTACAGGCGCGAGCGCGAGGCATCGACCGCGATGGCGTGCTTCACGCGCGGCGAAAGCGCCAGGAACTGCGAGGGCACGGTGCCCTCGGGCGGGCGCTCGCGCAGCGCGCGCATGCGCACCTGCGATTCGTCGCGCAGCTCGGCCAGCAGCGCGGCACCCGCGCGGGCCGTGGTGTCGGGCACGTCGCCCAGCATGCGCACCGGCCGGGCCTGCGCGGCCAGCAGGTCGCCGTACACCAGCTGCGCCAGCTGGAAGTTGGGGTGGTCGCGCACCAGCGCCTCGGCCCGGGCCAGTGCGTCGCGCCCGCGGGCCTGGCCGATCAGGCGGTACACCTCGATCAGGCGGGCCTCGGTCTCGCCGTCGCGCACCGCGGGGCGCGCCACCGGCCTTGGAGCCGGTGCGGCAGCCTTGCTGCGCTGGCGCTCGGCCTTGCTCGCCTGCTGGCTGGTCTGCTGCGGCTTTTTCTTGCGCTTTTTCTTCTCGTCGGCGGCACCGGCCCAGCCAGCCTGCATCAGCAGGGCCAGGCAAAGGAGTCCGGTGGCGAGGGATGTACGTGTCATGGACACGCGATCAACCGCCCGTGGATTCCTTGACGATGACCCAGCGTTCGCCGGCCTTCACCATGTCCAGCGTCTTGCGGCTGGAGATGTTCAGCGAATCGGCGCTGTAGGCCTGGCGGAACTTCGCCGTGGCGCGGTTGCCGTTGACGGCGACTTCCAGGTCGCTCAGGCGCACGGTGATGCGCGACTTGCCCACGATGCGGGCGCGGCGCTCTTCTTCCCAGGCCTTGCGGTCCTGGTTGCCGGGCGGATCGAATTCCTTGCCGTAGGCGCCCAGGTAGGCGCCCATGTCCTTGGCGGCCCAGGCAGCAGCCCAGGCGCGCACGGAGGCTTCAACGTCCTTGGCGGCCGGGCTGGCCGCGGCGGCGGCAGCCGCGGCCGGTGCAGCGGGTGCAGGTGTAACGGTGCCGCTGGCCGAGGGGCCGGCCGCAGGGGCCGGTGCCGGCGTGGGGGCCTTGGCCACAACCGCCGGCGCAGGTGCCGCCGCAGGTGCCGCCGCAGCGGGGGCGGTGGGGCGCTGGCCCTTGGCGCCGGGGGCGAACAGGTCGCGGATCAGCGCGAGCTTGGGTTGCACGCCGGTGTTGTTGCTGTCCAGTTGCAGGGCCTTGCTGTAGGCCTGGCTGGCCAGCTTGGCATACACATCGCCCAGGTTTTCGTGGGCGGTGGCGTAGCTGGGGTTGGTGCGGATGGCCATTTCCAGCGCGGCGCGCGCCTTGTCAAACTGGCTCTGGCCCGCGTACAGCACGGCCAGGTTGTTGTAGGGCTCGGGCAGCTCGGGGTAGTCTTCGGTGAGCTTGGTGAACGTGTTGATGGCGTCTGCCGGCTTGCCCGATTCGGTCTGGATCACGCCCTTCAGAAAGCGCATCTGCGGGTCGCGCGGCTTGGTGGCCAGGTATTGGTCGGCCTTGGTCAGGGCCTCGGCCAGCTTGCCCGAGCGCAGCAGCTGGCCCACGTCGCCGTATTCGTCGGCATGCACGGCGGAAAAGCTGAACAGGGCGGCCAGCGCCAGCAGGCGCAAGGCTTTGGAGACCGGGGAGCGGGCGTGCGTCATAAAACCTCTTGTGTCGAACGCGTGTGGCAAGCCCGAAGACGGGGCTATATACTGCGCTGGATTGTAGCCGAGGGGTGTCTCTCCAAACCCCCTGGCACAGCCCCAGACAACCCGAACAACCGTCGAATTCCGCGCCCGCCCGTCACCTACGCCAGGCCGTCGCCGCACCACCCATTCATGAGCCTGCGCATCTACAACACGCTGTCGCGTGAACTGGAGAACCTGTCACCGATCGAGCCCGGCCATGTACGGATGTATGTGTGCGGCATCACGGTGTACGACCTGTGCCACATCGGCCATGCGCGCTCGGCCGTGGCATTTGACCTGGTACAGCGCTGGCTCAAGGCCAGTGGCCTGCGCGTGACCTATGTGCGCAACATCACCGACATCGAAGACAAGATCATCCGCCGCGCCGTGGAGAACGGCGAGCCGATCAAGGCGCTGACGGCGCGCATGATCGACGAGATGTACCGCGACTTCGACGCCCTGGGCGTGCAGCGCCCCGACCACGACCCGCGCGCCACCGACTACGTGCCGCAGATGCTGGCCATCGTCAAGACGCTGCAGGACAAGGGCCTGGCCTACCAGACACCGGCGGGCGACGTGAACTATGCGGTGCGCAAGTTTGACGGCTACGGCAAGCTGTCGGGCAAATCGCTGGACGAACTGCATGCGGGTGAACGCGTGGCCGTGCTGGACGGCAAGGACGACCCGCTTGATTTTGTGCTGTGGAAATCCGCCAAGCCCACCGAGCCGGCAGACGCCCAGTGGGACAGTGCCTGGGGCAAGGGACGCCCGGGCTGGCACATCGAATGCTCGGCCATGGCCTGCGCCACCCTGGGCGAAACCTTTGACATCCACGGCGGCGGGGCCGACCTGCAGTTCCCCCACCACGAAAACGAAATCGCCCAGAGCGAAGGCGCCAACGGCAAAACCCTGGCCAACGTGTGGATGCACAACGGCTTTGTGAACATCGACAACGAAAAGATGTCCAAGAGCCTGGGCAACTTCTTCACCATCCGCGAGGTGCTGCAGAAGTTCGACGCCGAGACCATCCGTTTCTTCATCGTGCGTGCGCACTACCGCAGCCCGCTGAACTACAGCGACGTGCACCTGGACGACGCGCGCAACGCGCTCAAGCGCCTGTACACCGCGTTGCAGGCGGTGCCACCCGCCGACGTGGCGATCGACTGGGCTCAGCCGCATGCCGCGCGCTTCAAGACCGCAATGGACAACGACTTCGGCACGCCCGAAGCCGTGGCCGTGCTGTTTGAGCTGGCCGCCGAGGCCAACCGTAGCAAGTCGGCCCAGGTGGCGGGCCTGCTCAAGGCGCTGGGCGGCGTTCTGGGCCTGCTGCAAGGCGATCCGCAGGCCTTCCTGCAGGCTGGCGCCGCGCTCGACGAGGCCGGTATCCAGCAGCAGATCGAGGCGCGCGCCGCCGCCAAGAAGGCAAAAGATTTCGCCGAGGCCGACCGCATCCGCAACGCGTTGTTGGCCCAGGGCATCGTGCTCAAGGATTCGGCCGCTGGTACCACCTGGGAGGCCGCGCAGTGAACGCCACGCGCAAGGCGGCCGAGCCCGTGGTGCAGGTGGCCACGCCTGCCTACTGGGAAGAAGCCTGCCGCCACCTGGCCAAAAAAGACCGGGTCATGAAGCGGCTGATCCCGCAGTTTGGCGACGCCTGCCTGCAGTCGCGCGGCGACGCGTTCACCACGCTGGCGCGCAGCATCGTGGGCCAACAGATCTCGGTGAAGGCTGCGCAGACGGTGTGGGACCGGTTTGAAAAACTGCCACGCAAGCTGACCGCGGCCAATGTGCTCAAGCTCAAGGTGGACGACATGCGCGCCGCGGGCCTGAGCGCGCGCAAGATCGAATACCTGGTGGACCTGGCATTGCATTTCGACTCGGGCGCGGTCCATGTCAAGGCATGGGAATCCATGGACGACGAAGCCATCATTGCCGAGCTGGTGGCCATCCGTGGCATCGGTCGCTGGACGGCCGAGATGTTCCTGATCTTTCACCTGATGCGCCCGGATGTGCTGCCGCTGGACGACATTGGCCTCATCAACGGCATCAGCCAGAACTACTTTTCCGGCGACCCGGTCAGCCGCAGCGACGCGCGCGAGGTGGCCGACGCCTGGGCGCCGTACCGCAGCGTGGCGACTTGGTATATTTGGCGCTCGCTCGACCCTCTCCCGGTGTCTTATTGACCGGCGGCGGGGCCCAAGCCAACACACAAGGAGCAAAACCTTGGCAAAGAAAACCTTCCTCGACTTCGAGCAGCCGATTGCGGAACTCGAGACCAAGATCGAAGAACTGCGCTACGTGCAGACCGAGTCGGCGGTCGATATCTCTGAAGAAATCGACCAGCTCAGCAAGAAGAGCCAACAGCTCACCAAGGACATCTACAGCGACCTCTCGCCCTGGCAGATCACCAAGATCGCGCGCCACGCCGAGCGGCCCTACACGCTGGACTACGTCAACGAAATCTTTACCGACTTCGTCGAGCTGCACGGCGACCGGCACTTTGCCGACGACCTGAGCATCGTGGGCGGGCTGGCCCGCTTCAACGGCACGGCCTGCATGGTGTTGGGCCACCAGAAGGGGCGCGACACCAAAGAGCGCGGCCTGCGCAACTTCGGCATGAGCAAGCCCGAGGGCTACCGCAAGGCGCTGCGCCTGATGAAGACGGCCGAGAAATTCAAGCTCCCGGTCTTCACGTTCGTGGACACGCCCGGCGCCTACCCCGGCATAGACGCCGAAGAGCGCGGCCAGTCCGAGGCCATTGGCCGCAACATCTACGAGATGGCCCAGCTGGAAGTGCCCATCATCACCACCATCATTGGCGAAGGCGGCTCGGGTGGCGCGCTGGCCATCTCGGTGGGCGACCAGGTGCTCATGCTGCAGTACTCCATCTATTCGGTGATCAGCCCCGAAGGCTGTGCCTCCATCCTCTGGAAGACCTCCGACAAGGCGCAGGACGCCGCCGAGGCGTTGGGCATTACCGCCCACCGCCTGAAGGCCCTGGGCCTGGTGGACAAAATCGTCAACGAGCCCGTGGGCGGCGCGCACCGCGACCACAAGCAGATGGCGGCTTTCCTCAAGCGCGCGCTGAACGACGCCTACCGCCAGGTCAGCGACCTGAAGGTGCGCGAGCTGCTGGACCGGCGCTACGAACGGCTGCAAAGTTATGGCCGTTACACCGACACCAAGGCCGACGCCCGCTGATTCCCTGAACCCGGCTGCCAACCCGGCCGCCATTGCGCTGGCGGGCTGGCAGGCAAGCCCGCCGCTGGCCGTGGCCTACAGCGGCGGCGCCGATTCCACCGCGCTGCTGCTGGCCTGTGCCGCGCGCTGGCCGGGCCAGATCCATGCCATCCACATCCACCACGGCCTGCAGGCCGCAGCCGATGGCTTTGCGCGGCACTGCGAAGGCGCATGCGCCGCGCTGGGCGTGCCCTTGCAGGTGGTGCATGTGGACGCCCGCCACGCCAGCGGCGAAAGCCCCGAGGACGCCGCCCGCAAGGCCCGTTACGCCGCATTGGCCGACGCTGCGCGCCACTGCGGCGCCCGGCAGGTGCTGCTGGCCCAGCACGCCGACGACCAGGCCGAAACCCTGCTGCTGGCCCTGAGCCGCGGCGCCGGCCTGCCCGGGCTGGCGGCCATGCCGGCCCGCTTTGAACGCCATGGCATGGCCTTTGGCCGGCCGCTGCTGGGCGTGAGTGGCCAGGCCATCCGCGCCTGGCTGGCCAGCCAGCACATCGTCTGGGTGGACGACCCCAGCAACGCCAACACCGCTTACACCCGCAACCGCATCCGCCACGGCCTGCTGCCGGCGATCGCGCAGGCCTTCCCGCAGTTTCGTGAGACCTTTGCGCGATCAGCCCGCCACGCAGCCCAGGCGCAGGCGCTGCTGGACGAGCTGGCCGCGCTGGACCTGCAGGCCGCAGGCGAGCCCCCCGCCATCGCCGCGCTGCGCGCGCTCAGCCGCGAGCGGCAGGGCAACGCGCTGCGCTACTGGCTGCGCCGTACGCACGGCACGGCGGCCACCGCCGCCCAGCTGGACGAGTTGCTGGACCAGCTGCAGGCCTGCACCACGCGCGGCCACCGCATCCGCATCAAGGTGGGCACGGGATTCGTCGAGCGGGCAGGGGAGCGGCTGGCCTTCATCGCCCCCGTATAATCCCCAGGTTTTGCGCGGTGCGGCCCGCTGCAAAAGAGCCCTGAAAGCACGATCCCCCGCAACCCGCCGCGTCTGTCTTTTCCTCCAATCCAATGGCATTGATCGTTCACAAATACGGCGGCACGTCGATGGGCTCCACCGAGCGCATCCGCAACGTCGCCAAGCGCGTGGCCAAATGGGCGCGCGCCGGCCACCAGATGGTGGTCGTGCCCAGCGCCATGAGCGGCGAAACCAACCGCCTGCTGGGCCTGGCCAAGGAGCTGGCCCCGGCCAAATCGTCCGACGCCACCGCCCGCGAGCTGGACATGCTGGCCGCCACCGGCGAGCAGGCCTCGTCCGCGCTGCTGGCCATTGCGCTGCAGGCCGAGGGCATGGGCTCCGTCAGCTATGCCGGCTGGCAGGTGCCCATCAAGACCAACAGCGCCTACACCAAGGCCCGCATTGAATCCATTGACGACAAGAAGGTGCGTGCCGACCTGGCCGCGGGCCGCGTGGTGATCGTCACCGGCTTTCAGGGCGTGGACGACGCAGGCAACATCACCACGCTGGGCCGTGGCGGCAGCGACACCTCGGCCGTGGCCGTGGCCGCCGCCATGAAGGCCGACGAATGCCTGATCTACACCGACGTGGACGGCGTTTACACGACCGACCCGCGCGTGGTGCCCGAAGCCCGCCGCCTGCACACCGTGAGCTTTGAAGAGATGCTGGAAATGGCGTCCATGGGCTCCAAGGTGCTGCAGATCCGCTCGGTGGAATTTGCCGGCAAATACAAGGTGCCGCTGCGCGTGCTGAGCAGCTTCACCCCGTGGGACATTGACATCAACGAAGAAGCCAAGTCCGGCACGTTGATCACTTTTGAGGAAGACGAACAAATGGAACAAGCCGTCGTATCCGGCATCGCATTCAACCGCGACGAAGCCAAGATCTCCATCCTGGGCGTGCCCGACAAGCCCGGCATTGCCTACAACATCCTGGGTGCCGTGGCCGACGCCAACATCGAGGTGGACGTGATCATCCAGAACATCTCCAAGGACGGCAAGACCGACTTCAGCTTCACCGTGCACCGCAACGATTACGCCAGGACGGTGGATCTGCTGAAAGCCAAGGTCCTGCCCACGCTGGGCACCGACACGATCGAAGGCGACACCAAGATCTGCAAGGTCAGCATCGTGGGCATCGGCATGCGCAGCCACGTGGGCATTGCCAGCAAGATGTTCCGCTCGCTGAGCGAGGAGGGCATCAACATCCAGATGATCTCCACCAGCGAAATCAAGACCTCGGTGGTCATTGATGAAAAGTACATGGAGCTGGCCGTGCGCGCCCTGCACAAGGCATTCGATCTGGACCAGCCGGCGGCCTGATTTGCGCGCCCAAGTCGTGAGATAATCTTTTTTTAGCCAGGAAACGTGACCGAGTGGCCGAAGGTGCTCCCCTGCTAAGGGAGTATGGGGTGTAGAGCCTCATCGAGGGTTCGAATCCCTCCGTTTCCGCCAAGGCAAAAAAATCGTTCAAAATCAACAACTTACGTTGATTCTGACTTAAGGGCTGGTAGCATTTTTGGTAGCAAAAATGCTCTCTCTGCCCATTTACAGGCGCAAAAACACCTACTATCTGCACTGCCGGATAGGTCAGCGCCAGTTCAAACGCTCCCTCAAAACGTCAGACCCTGAGCTAGCCCGGCTGCTGGCCCTCAAGCTCCTGACTGTTTTATATATGAGCAAACCAAAGCTCTCGGATTTCGGTTTTGACAGCTCCGCTGTCAAACGCTATGAGATAGAAATCGACGGCGTTCGCATCAAAGCGAATGACGAAGCTGACCACTTGCGCGCTATGCAAGCTATAGCAGCGTTGCAAGCTGTGCCAAAGGCTCGCGCCGTTTCAACGCCTTCGGCGGCGCCTGAAAATACCGCTCATTCCCCTACGGGCATCACGCTAGTAGCGTTGTTGGACAAGTATTTGCAAATGAGACCCCTTGCCGCTGGTTCTATACCAGCGGTCAAGAATGCTGTTTTGCAGTTCGCCACCTACGTGGGCAAGAAAAAGCCCATCGATGAAATATTAAAAACCGATGTGACCGGGTTTGCTGAAAAGCTCAAGGCCTCAGGTCTTGCCCTTCAAACGGTACAAAACCGGGTTAACTTGCTCAAGGCTGTTTTCAACTTTGCAAGGGAGTTTCACTACCTCAATGTAAACCCTGTCTCAGTCAAGATCATGACCAAGGCCCAAAAACGGGCAGTCAGCTACGAGATTTTTGACGATGAAGATATCTCTTTGATCTTCAAAAAGGGCTATTTCGAGCCCGAGAAGACCAAAGACCCCGACTATTTTTATGTCTGTTTGCTGGCTGTTGTGCTCGGTGTCAGGGTTGGAGCCCTCACAAATTTGACGACCTCAGACATTAAAAAAACTGACTCCGGGGTCTGGTTCTTGAGGATTCGAGACGACAAAACGGCCAACGGAAAACGCGATATCCCCGTTATTTCTGAGCTATTTGCTGGCGGTTTTTCGGACTACCTGGCCCAGAAATCGGGGCCAATTTTCAAATATGTTGAGCGTGAAGGGCGTGGAAAAGGCAACGCCGTTGGCAAGAAATTCAGCCGCAGACTTGGAGAGGTTGGACTGAGTGACCGAAAGTTGGTGTTCCATTCTTTGCGCAAATACGCCAACAATTTCTATGCAAAAGCAGGTGTTGCGCTGGAAGCCCGAAGCCAGTTTTTTGGGCACGAACTGGACAACACCAACATAGATTTATATACAACACCCTACACGTTAGAGCAGCTTTTTGAGCTCGTTGCGCCAGCACAGCGCAGAATTTACGCGAAGCTCTGTCAAGAATAACAACGCGAAAAGACAAACAAAACGGGCGCATGAAGTGCCCGTTTTTGCATTAAGGGGAGAGTCCAGAGGGGGGAACCCCCTTTGGCATACAAAATAAAAAAAGCCGCGAAAGCGGGTTTTTTTATGGTGCCGAGCTAAAGGAGTAACGCAGTTACTTTCTAGCTCGGTATTGTATGTAATGCTAGCTAGAAATCCCCTTAATAGGGGATTTCTTGACTAGCATCAATCTTTTGTTAATATAGAAGAGCCACAACTATAAAAACAAGAAAGAAGGCATATATGTATTCTATACAAGGATTTCGCAAAGTCAAGACGAGAGCAGAGTTCGCCAGCATCGCAATTCACAACATGCGCATCAAGCTAAGCGCAGCAGATAAAGACAGAATTGACCCTCAACGAATTAAGTTTAACGAAGTCTTAATTAACGAGTTTGGGGCGTCCAAAATCAAAGCTGATCTCGGGGCCAAGTTCTTTGAGCATTTCGAAAAGAACGAAATCGAAGTCAAAAAAGATAGCGTCTTAGCTATCGACCTGATGCTTTCAGCGTCACCTGAGTTCTGGGGGGAGTGGCACAAAGATGGCCACATCACCCCACAAGGCCGCCAAAAAATAGACCTGTGGAAAGCCACTGAACTGGACTTGGTGCGGGGCCAGTTTGGTCCCGATGCGGTCAAGTTTGCGGTCTTACACCTGGATGAAAGCAGCCCGCACCTTCACATCTTGATAAGCCCCGAGGAAAAAAAAGAAGTCACCCATAAAAATCGTTTTGGTACAAAAACAGTGATCAAAACTGTTTTGAATGCAAAACGATGGAACCCAGAATACTGGACCAAGTTTGTGACTGCTCATGCCCAGGCTAACGAAAAGTACGGCCTCAAGCGCGGCGAAGAGGGCAGCCTAGCCAAAAACATAACAATAAAAGAATTTAGAAGGAGGATGAAAATGGCAACAAATGAAGATTTCTTGCAAGTTATCGATAAGATGTTGACAGACTTTGTAGATAACTTGTCATTTGTTTCGACGCCTAAACAGGTGAAAGAGCAGTTCAAAAAGACATTTGAGCCCGCACTTAAAAAGCTAATTAAGTCGAATAAGGCGCTGAAAGTATCTGCTGAGCGAGTTATTTCTGAGCGGGACTTATATATAAAGCTGCGCAAAGACTTTGAGAAAAAGCAGGCCGCTTTTGAGCATGAAAAGCGGCGCCATGAGGCAAAGTACACTGAAATAGACAAGCTTAGAGGTGAGCTTAAAGCGGCCCACCAAAAGAACGCAGCTTTAGAGATGGGGGGCTGTCTGAATTTTTGTGTTCGAGGCGCTGAGAGACTTGTCCACGGCGGCGGTCGGCGCTTGCGACGAACCGACCGACGCGGTGGGCAAGTCGGTGCCACATCTTAAGCGGCATCCTTCGTGAA